>Ga0224496_10002671_pt1 | contig 10535 bp, 10 predicted proteins | sample SF_Jul11_sed_USG_2_FD_168127 | JGI IMG/M metagenome (GOLD analysis project Ga0224496, IMG submission 168127) | Sediment microbial communities from San Francisco Bay, California, United States - SF_Jul11_sed_USGS_8_1 | ecosystem: Environmental > Aquatic > Marine > Sediment | place: USA... | reverse complement strand
GATTTGTGCGCATTATGTCAAATATACCATAAATGATTGATAGTAAAAAAATCTCGCCTTTGTTGAAACGCTTAATGTATACATTGAAACAGATACTACTCGATTAATCTTTAACTTAAACCAAAGTTGGATAGCACTTAAAATACGTTACCCTTTGTTTCTGGCAAGGTGCAACAGAACAGTTTAGGTTCATAGTCTTAGCTTATATATTAAACAGCATCCCACTGAGGTTTCCAGGATAATGCTATACTTCATTGTTTAAAACGGTTTTCAAACTGATAAGTTCCACTCTTATCGAGAGTATGCATGCTGACATCAATTGCTGTTACACCGATTAACCATGTGCTGCACGGTGAAAGCTGGGCACGTAAACGTTTACAAATTTATACTGGAAAAACGGCACGAATTCGGATTTTTCCCTTTCCTGATTTCAATTTTTCGGTACAAGTTAACGGTGAAATTTCAAACTTACCAGAAAGCACCAGTGTTGATGCTGTCATCACACTCACACCCGCACTGTTGTTACGTATTCTAGCCAATGACAACGATGAAACTATCTTTCAAGATATCAATATATCTGGCAACGAAGCGTTTGCTAAGGAGCTTTTTAATATAGGCAGGCATCTGCATTGGGACATAGAACAGGATCTAAGTGAAATAATCGGTGATATTTTTTCTCACCGGATAACACAGACCGGAAAAAAATTAATTCATTGGCAAACAATGAACATTCAGAATCTTTCTCTAGCGCTGGCTGAATACTGGACGGAAGAACAGCCTATGTTAACCAATAAAACTTCAATTAATGAATTCAACCATAAAGTAGCAACATTACATCACGACATTAAACAACTGGAACAACGAATAGAAAAGCTAACCAAGCAGAAATTTTAACCAACTCGCATCCCTACCAGTAACATTAATGAAAAAAATCTGCAGAAGATCATCATGTTCTCGCCAGATTAATTACGCTAAAAATACATGCGCATCTTTCGTCTAATAAAAATAAATTTCGTCGCTTTCCGTTTTGGGCTTGATGAATTCTTCTTTAGTCATGGTAAATTACGTGTATTGCGTAAGCCAATTAAATGGCTGACATTCTGGCGCCGACTGGATCGTCCACGGGGTGAACGTTTACGCTTGGCTTTAGAAGCGTTAGGGCCAATTTTTATTAAATTTGGTCAAATGCTATCTACTCGGCGAGATCTACTGCCTACTGATATTGCTGATGAATTGGCCAAACTACAGGATCAAGTGCCGCCGTTTCCTTCTGATCTTGCACTTGCAACATTAGAGAAAGTTTATGGCAAGCCCATTAGCGAAATTTTTGCCCGATTTGAAGAAAAACCGGTAGCCAGTGCATCAGTTGCCCAGGTGCATCTGGCCGTGCTACATGACAAAACAGAAGTAGCGGTTAAAATCTTACGCCCTGGAATCGCGCCGGTTATTGGCCATGATATTAGTCTAATGGATACTGGTGCAATGCTTGCGGAAGCACTATGGCCGGATGGTAAGCGCTTGAAGCTTAGAGAGGTTGTCTCAGAGTTTGCGAGGAATCTTGATGATGAGCTTGATCTCATGCGGGAAGCCTCCAATTGTAGTCAATTAAGACGTAATTTTCTCAATTCCTCGCTATTGCTAGTGCCGGAAGTTTACTGGGATTACTGTCACACCAACGTTATGGTCATGCAGCGTGTCAAAGGTATCCCGATCAGTCATGTGGATGAACTTCGTGCGCATGGTGTCGACATTCCTTACCTTGCTCGTATGGGTGTTGAAATATTCTTTACCCAGGTTTTTCGTGATGGCTATTTTCATGCCGATATGCATCCAGGAAATATCTTTGTCGGTAATGACGGTCGATATATTGCGGTAGATTTTGGCATTATGGGCACGCTTAGCAATGATGATAAAAATTACCTGGCGCAAAACTTTCTCGCCTTTTTTCGTCGTGATTACCGGCGGGTAGCGGAAGCACATGTTGAAGCAGGCTGGGCACCAAAGGATACTCGAGTTGATGATTTTGAAACCGCGATTCGCGCTGTATGCGAGCCAATTTTTGACAAACCTCTAAAAGAAATTTCATTTGGCCGCATTTTACTGCAACTGTTTCAGACTTCACGCCAATTCAATGTAGAAATTCAGCCGCAACTGGTGTTATTACAAAAGACATTATTAAATATTGAGGGATTGGGACGTGATCTTGACCCGGATCTCGATCTATGGAAAACCGCCAAGCCGTTCCTGGAAAGCTGGATGTCTGAACAAATTGGTTTACGTGGATTCGTCAGCCGTCTGCAAGAAGAAATACCCAATTGGGGAGTTATTTTTCCTCAATTTCCGCGTTTGATTCATCATAGCTTAACAGATGATCGTGCACAGGTGCTGGAAAAAAGAATGACAGATTTGTTAGCGGAAGAAAAACGGCAAAGCCGTTTGCTTAAATTACTCGCGATTTTGCTTGCGGCATTGGTATTATTGCTATGGCAAATTTCGCAATGAATAAATACGATTACCCAACGCTATATTTTGTCCCCCTAACCCTAAGTTAACTTCCTAATGATGCTCCTTGAAATTAAGCAGCTAAAAAGCGTTTTTGACGGTTTTACCGCGGTCAATGATGTAAGTTTAAGTATTAATGCAAGCGAATTCTTCACCCTGACTGGCCTTTCCGGTTTCGAAAAACAACCCTACAATTGATTGCTAGGCTTGACGTGCCAGTTGTAGGCCGAATTCTGCTGGATGGCCTTAACATGACCAGAGTTATTCGTTGTTTTCCCAATTGACGGTGCCTGACAGACTGGAAATGCTTCACGACTTTAATCATTAACAGCAGCGACTATTAAATTGTTGATGTACAAAAATAAAACTAAGATATTCGATATACTAAACATTCGCTGACTATTCATAACTCTTCAAATACCATGAGCTACTACCAACGACATGTATTTTTTTGCGTCAACCAGCGTGAGGCAGGTGCGGCGTGTTGTAACAATTTTAATGCCCAGGATGTGCGTGATTACGCTAAAAAACAAATTAAATCACTCAAACTGGATGGTAAAGGAAAAATTCGCATCAATAACGCAGGTTGTTTAGATCGATGTAATGAAGGTCCTGTGATTATCATTTATCCGGAAGAAACCTGGTATACCTATGTTGACAAAGAAGATATTGACGAAATTATTGAAGAACACCTAAAAAACGGGCGCATCGTTGAACGCTTGAAGATATAAAATGCGCCCCAATCTTCAGAAGTTTTTTATAGATGGTCCGGCAGGAAGATTGGAAACTGTATTAGCCGAACCAAAATCCGGCCAACGTGGGTTGGCCATCATCGCACATCCTCACCCACTATACGGCGGCACCATGGACAATAAAATTGTCCATATTATATTTAACACACTACTTGAATCGGGGTTTCTCTGCGTAAAATTCAATTTCCGTGGCGTCAAAAAGAGCGAAGGCGTTCATGACCATGGAATAGGCGAAATTGATGACATCATCACTGTCGTTGAAACTGTTCGTAATCAGTTCACTGTTCAGTCAGAACCTTTACTCCTGGCAGGATTTTCATTTGGTGGCGCAATTCAGGCACATGTCGCTCAGCAGCTAAACCCACAAAATCTTGTGCTAGTCGCGCCATCGGTCGCCAACCTAAATGCCCCGCCTGTTACCCAGTATTGCACAAACACCCTGATTATTCATGGCGATCAAGATGAAATCGTTCCCTTGCAAAGCGTATTGGCCTGGGCAGAGCCGCAATCACTCCCTGTCGTTGTGGTACCAGGTGCGGCACATTTTTTTCATGGTAATTTACTCATTATAAAGCGTATTATTCTTGATGCATGCCGAAATGGCGAACGTCTTTGTTAATTTTTAATCGTTCGCACTCTTATTAGAGTTGCCACTGAATTCAATAACAATTGAGCAATCATCCCACTTTCCATTAGCTCTTTCTGGCAAGTTACTTATTAACCCACCACACTCCGTTTTTAACACGACCAACTCGTGACATAGCACCTGTAATTGTCGTGACCCCTTGCTTTAAACGGACAATCGGTTACTTTTTCAGTCATCACACTTGAAATAATATCTTGGATTGAATTTTTTAGTGATTATGCCGTTTTCTCTATAAATTTTAGTTCGCATAAAGTTATATTTCCGAGGGAAAAACATGAGAGTTAATCTGCCAGTTTCTGAAACCGAATATCCCATTAGCGATGACACACTGATACTATCAACGACTGACACCAAAGGACGCATTACTTTTGTAAACCCCGCGTTTATCGAGGTCAGCGGTTATACCAAAGAAGAACTAATCGGCAAAGCGCACAATATCGTGCGACACCCTGATATGCCACCCGAAGCATTTGAGGATTTATGGAAAACACTAAAAGCTGGATTGCCATGGACAGGATTGGTAAAAAATCGTCGCAAAAATGGCGATTACTATTGGGTACTAGGGAATGCCACTCCAATAAAAGATAATGGCAGCGTCACTGGTTATTTGTCGGTACGAACCAAACCATCACGCGAATTAATTGAAGCAGTCACGCCCATCTATCGTCAATTTATTGACGGCAAGGCGAATCACCTTACAATTGAAAAAGGCCAAGTTGTGCGTACCGATTTTATTGGCAAAGTTACAGCACTTTTTCGCATGACCACCAGAAAACGCCTGGCGGTTGCCATGAGTATTCCTGCCTTACTGCTGGCATGCATTGGTGGCGCAGGCTGGTGGGGACTTTCGCAAGAAACAATCGCTTCTTGGTTACCTAGCTTTATTGCCGCCATGACGGCTATCGGCATCATATTTACGTCATTTTTTGCGCTTTATATGGAAAAAAATATACAACAGCCATTGCGCGATGCCATTGACTTTGCCAACATACTGGCAGCCGGCGATCTTAAAACCCAATTTACCAAGTGTCGTAGCGATGAATTCGGGGATTTATTTCAGGCACTTAGTCAGTTAGGAACCAACCTGAAAACAACCGTCTCAGATATACGTACTTGTGCGTTTTCTGTACAACAGGCAACGGGTGAAATTGCTTCTGGCAATTTGGATTTATCTCAGCGTACAGAGGAACAAGCCGCTTCACTGGAAGAAACCGCCTCCAGCATGGAGGAACTGACCGCAACTGTTCGCCAAAATGCCGACCATTCTAAGCAGGCCAACCAACTGGTTATCAACGCTAGTAATATCGCGGTTGAAGGTGGCAATATGATGAGTAATGTCGTAAATACCATGTCTTCAATTAGCGAAAGCTCGATTAAGATTGCCGAAATTATAAGTGTCATTGATAGCATTGCCTTCCAAACAAATATTCTAGCGTTGAATGCTGCGGTTGAAGCAGCGCGCGCTGGAGAACAAGGCCGTGGTTTTGCGGTTGTAGCAACAGAAGTTCGCAACTTGGCTCAGCGAAGTGCTGCGGCAGCTAAGGATATCAAAACTCTGATTGATGGTTCGGTCGAAAATATCAGTATGGGTAACAAGTTGGTAGACGAAGCGGGGAAAACCATGGATGAGATTGTTATCTCAATCAAGCGTGTCACGGGCATTATGTCCGAAATTACTTCTGCGTCGTCAGAACAAAGTGATGGGATAGAACAGGTTAATCAAGCAGTTTCGCAAATGGATGAGGTTACTCAACAGAATGCAGCATTGGTTGAACAAGCGGCGGCGGCAGCCGAGTCTCTGGAAGACCAAACAAAGGATCTTACTGGTGCAATTTCCATATTCAAGATAGAGCAACGCCAGGAGAATCCGACAGAAATCGTAAAATTATCCACAGTTAAAACTAGTTCTGTTAAAAAATCGAAACCTGACCAGCGTGCTTCTATTTCAGCGAATGTTAAAAATAAAATAACACCAAACAGAAAACTTGTGGCTACTGGTGGCAGCCACGATGATTGGGAAGAGTTTTAAAATTTAGTAAGCAATCAATAATATTCAGCCTTAGCATAACTCTCAAATCTTGTATATTCCCCGAGAAAAGTAAGATCAACTTTACCGATTGGCCCATTACGTTGCTTACCGATAATAATTTCCGCGACACCTTTATCCTGTGTCTCGGGGTTGTATACCTCATCTCGGTAAATAAAAAGAATGACATCCGCGTCTTGTTCTATGGCCCCTGATTCCCGCAAATCCGACATAACAGGCCGTTTGTTGGGTCGTTGCTCAAGGCTGCGATTAAGTTGTGACAAAGCAATAACGGGTACTTTTAGTTCTTTTGCCAGGCTTTTTAATGCGCGTGAAATTTCTGAAATCTCCGTCGCTCTATTTTCCCCAGGACTACTAGAAGACATGAGTTGCAAATAATCTACCACAATCAATCCCAGATCGCCATGCTGACGACACAAACGCCGGGCACGCGCTCTTAGCTCCAACGCATTCAGCGCAGCACTTTCATCAATAAAGATCGGCGCATCATTCAGTTTACCCAATGCATGCGTCAGTTTTGGCCAGTCTTCATCCTGCAACCGCCCGGTACGAACTTTGTGTTGATCCAGTTTTCCTACTGAACCAAGTAGACGCATCGCCAATTGCGCGCCACCCATTTCCATACTGAAAACGGCACAGGGTTTACTAAGAACCAATGCAACATGCTCGGCAATATTGAGAGAAAAAGCCGTTTTTCCCATGGATGGCCTACCTGCCACAATAATCAAATCTCCCGGCTGGAAGCCGGAAGTTTTTTGATCAAGATCATGAAAGCCAGAAGCAATCCCGGTAACATCACTGGGATTGTCTTGGTTATAAAGAACCTCAATCCGCTCAACGACTTGTTTTAAAAGAGGCTGAATATCAACAAAACCTTGCTTTCCACGCGCGCCTTCTTCGGCAATTTCAAATACTTTAGATTCAGCTTCATCCAATAAATTTGCCGCAGATCGTCCAGCCGGATTATACGATGAGTCGGTAATTTCTGCGCCAACCTGAGCAAGTTTGCGCATAACAGAACGTTCTCTGATAATTTCCGCATAGCGGCGGATATTGGCTGCAGAAGGTGTATTTTGTACGATCGTGCCGATATACGCTAATCCACCCACATTTTGCAGCTCAGCAGAAATTTCAAGTGATTCAGCAACTGTAACGACATCAGCCGGCTTATTGTGCTCAACCAGCTTACTGATATGTTGATAAATAAGCCGATGATCATGACGGTAAAAATCTTCGTCAATAATAACATCCGCAATTTTGTCCCAGGCTTGATTATCCAACATTAAGCCACCCAATACAGATTGCTCTGTTTCGATCGAATGGGGCGGTATTTTATAGGAATCTACAAGTTGGTCGTTGGCGAGACTAGTCGGTGATTGAACCATAAAATCGGAGCTGCACTACAATAGACAAGGTGACGATTCTATCACCTCCTATGGTGAGGTGAAATAAAAAAAAGGACTGATAGCAGTCCTTTTTATAAGCTAATTTTATGACGACGTCTGCTTCGCTACAAGATTAAGAAGCGCATCCGCCGTATAAGCCTAAATACGAAGATCATCAGATCATTGCTTCTCCCAAAATCGATACGGTGATATGTGCCGACACATCACTATGCAGCACAATTGTTATTGGGTGATCGCCCACTTGTTTTAATGGACCCTGAGGCATGCTAACCATCGATTTGTCGACTGAGAAACCTTGCGCTTTAAGCGCTTCAACAATATTTGCATTGGTCACTGATCCAAACAGTTTGCCTTCTCCACCGGTTTTCTGGGTAATTTGTATCAATAAACCGTCAAGTTTTTCAGCTAAGGCCTGCGCCTGAGCAACGGTTGCTGCCTGATTTTTCTCTAATTCAGCACGTTTCAATTCAAATTCAGCCATTGCGGCCTCTGTTGCCCATCTTGCTTTTCCTTGTGGAATCAGATAGTTTCTGGCAAAACCCCGCTTCACATTGACCACATCACCCAGTTTACCCAAATTCGCAATCTTCTCCATTAATATCACTTGCATAATTTATCTCCTTAGTGTCGATCAGTATAAGGCAATAACGCAAGAAAACGCGCATGCTCAACTGCAGTACCCAGCTGACGCTGGTAGTAGGATTTTGTGCCTGTAATACGGGCAGGAATAATCCTGCCATTTTCATTAATGAAATCTTTCAGAAGATCAATATTTTTATAATCTACGGTCTTTATGCCTTCTGCCGTAAAACGACAAAACTTTTTACGCTTAAATAGCGGACGATTAGCCTTTCTCTCTCTTTCCTTATCCTTACTGTCTTTGCGCCTTGAAGTAAAACGTGCCATAATTTTTCTCTTTCCCTATTTTCCTGATAAAGGTTGAACCACATTTTCTACATGCAGTACCAGTTGCAAACTCTTTTGACTTTTTCTTGCGAGAAAGCCCGTCAGCTTCACCAAAGTACCGGGTTTTGTTTCTGAAATAATGATTGCTATTTGAGCTAACGCTACCGCAGAAATCTCACAGTTAACTTTACGGGGTATGCCCGATTCTATTTGGTTTGAAGTGTGACTGATTCCAAACTCTATTACTGCTACACCAGCCGGTGTATACCTTAGAGCACCAAGCTTACTAAGCTTTCCACAGATTGTGGTTTGGTTACAATTCAATCGTTACTCTGACGATACTTCAGCACTTGCTGGTGCAGATACATTTTTTGGTGTTTCTGTGTCTTTGGCTGCTTCGTTATCTTTGACTGCTTCAGTATCTTTGGCTGCTTCTTTATCTAACGCTGAAGTATTTGCTTCACCCTCTGCAGCGACCGGAGCCGCTTTTTCTTCTTGATGCTTCATTGGTGATGGATCAGTAATTGGGCCACCTACTTTGATGATCAAATGCCTTAGAATTGCATCATTGAATTTAAAAGCATGCTCCAATTCTTCTAAAATTTCCTGATCACATTCGATGTTCATCAGGACATAATGTGCTTTATGAACTTTTTGGATAAGATAGGCAAGTTGACGCCGCCCCCAATCTTCGAGGCGATGAACCTTACCATTTTTTGCGGTAACAATACCACGATAACGCTCAATCATCGCCGGTACTTGTTCGCTTTGATCAGGATGTACAATAAAAACGATTTCGTAATGTCGCATAGATTCCTTATGGGCATAGCCTCTCATTTTATTCTCTCAAAGAAAATGATATGATGAGGCAAGGTTAAAAAGCAGCATATTTTACTGAATTAATGAGAACATATCAAACGGGTTGGTCTTTTTTTCTGCTACTAAATTACTCTCCCGCGATTGTATTATACATATTCAGCTTCAGCCTGCTTGCGCCAAGCATTGCTCAACCAACGACTGTTGGTGCTCTACCTGACCAAAAGACACATCTCTCAGTTGACCCTTGCGGTCAAATAAAATAGATGAAGGCGTACCCTGCAATGCGAACCGCTCGAATGTCTCAGCCTTCATGGTTTTCTGCGCCAAATAATTTTTGACTTGACTGAGCACCGCTTGTTGTTGCTCGTCACTTAGCGCATCATATGTTGGTAAAAATTCACGAGCATAACGCAGTACCTTTTCATCAGTTACCGGCTCGGTTTCAGATACTACGCGATCCATTCCCACCGCAAATGGCAACCGCCATTCAAGTTTTCCATCCTTTAGCATTCCGTATTGACTTAATGCCTTAAACGTTTCACCAATCACATCACCAGTTTCGACCAGACGGCGCAAATTTTCCAGTGTATTTTTATCGTAATCTTCAAATGCCGTTGCTAACCCAATAATAACCAGGCCCTTATCCTGATATTTTTCGTGCAACTGAATCGCTTTAGGCAAAGTATAAAGAAAACAGCCAGGACAATTAACTTGAAAGACCTCAATTAACACAACCGATCCAGCGAGGTCATCCGCTGTAACCGGCCCACCCTGCACCCAAGTATCAACCGTAATATCAGAAAGCAATTGGTTATTCATTCGATTTATTGTATGTATTTAGGCAAGCTTATTTGTATGATCTTAAAACGTATATAACCACTCAGCCTGGTTACGCAAACTGAAAATAGAATATCAAATAGGCGTAGTGTTGCATTCTAATGCACGCCCGCAGACAATGAAAGCGTTTTAATTCATCATACAACATAGTAATAAGCGCCGAACATCTTGGAACTCATTGGTTCTTGAACGTGCAGCCCGGAACGACGTTAAAAAAGCCAATAAATGATGGTCTGATTGGAAAATTGAATACAGGAGGATCTTACAAATTGGAATAAATGGATTAACGTCCCCTTCCACCGGGACGGCGCGCGGCTGTTGCGCGAGTGGCGACTGGTCGCGCAAATCCCACCGGCCTTTTAGATGCTGGCTTGGCGCTTGTCCGGCTTTTAGGCTGGTTGTGTGCGGGTATAACACTTGGCCCGCCTCTGCGCCCATTAACTATTGGCTCAGCCTTAATGTGCGGATCAGGCTCGAAACCTGAGATAATCTGGCTGGGCAAATCGCGCTTGATCAGCTTTTCGATACCCGTCAGAAGTTTGTATTCATCTACGCACACCAGCGACACCGCGTCACCCGCCGAGCCAGCGCGACCAGTGCGCCCGATGCGATGAACATAA
>Ga0224496_10002670_pt1 | contig 10538 bp, 10 predicted proteins | sample SF_Jul11_sed_USG_2_FD_168127 | JGI IMG/M metagenome (GOLD analysis project Ga0224496, IMG submission 168127) | Sediment microbial communities from San Francisco Bay, California, United States - SF_Jul11_sed_USGS_8_1 | ecosystem: Environmental > Aquatic > Marine > Sediment | place: USA... | reverse complement strand
GATCTGTGTCACCACTTGCCCTAATGGTGAAAGTAATAAAACCTCATCATCCGTTACTGAATGTTGCCATCGTATCCCACCAGATACACGCTGCTGCTCATCTTGAATTGAAATTCTTCCAATCAGCTGAAATTTCTTGGGGGTAATTGTTTCGGAATTAACGACAGGCTGAATAGTAATTGTTCGAACAACAGTCGACTGGGTAGGAATTGCCGCGCAACCTGCAATGAAAGGAAGAATACAAATAAACAGCTTCCACGCAGAAAAAAAGTGATGTCGTCTTTTACTAGCCAATTATCGCCACAGTATTTATTAATAATTTGACTCTACCAGAAAAGATTTTGCAGCTATTTTAAGCCACAAAAACTCATCATCAATCAGCTATGTACAGCTCTATCCGTATCATGTTGATCAGGCAATATGATATTTAACTCTAGTGTTTCTTGGTTATCATCTTGCTCAAAGTTAACTGTGATCGCTTCCTGATCAACATTGACATATGTGCGGATGACCTCTAATAACTCTTTTTGTAATTGCGGGAGATAAGAAGGGCGATTACGGAACGTTCGTTCATGAGCAACCAATATCTGTAGCCGCTCTTTCGCCACAGATGCGGTTTTCGGCTTCGATAATCTGAAATAGTCTAATAAACTCATGATCTACCCCCGAAAAGTTTTCTCAAGAATCCTTTCTTGCTATCAATAAATCGATGCGGTACTTTTTCACCTAAATAACGTGCAACAACATCCGCATAAGCTTGGCCTGCCTCACTTTTATCATTCAAAATGACGGGCACACCTTGATTTGACGCGGTCAAAACTGATTTTGACTCAGGAATAATCCCCAACAATTCCAACGATAGAATCTCTTGCACATCATCCAGACTTAACATCTCGCCTGACTTGACTCGGCTCGCGTCATAGCGTGTCATTAGCAAATATTCTTTGACCGGCTCTTCATTTCTCTCGGCTCTGCGCGATTTACTCGACAAGATGCCTAGCATACGGTCAGAATCTCGGACTGAAGAGATTTCCGGGTTAGTGACAACAAAGGCATCATCGGCAAAATAAAGTGCTAAATTAGCACCTTTCTCTATCCCTGCAGGCGAATCGCAAACAATGTATTTAAAGTCTTCAGATAACTCCTCTAAAACGCGCCCCACACCTTCCTGACTCAGCGCATCTTTATCCCGCGTTTGCGAGGCAGGCAAGATATAGAGCAAATTGCAGTTTTTATCACGGATCAATGCTTGATTGACACTTGCCTCGCCATTGATAACATTAATAAAATCATAAACAACGCGTCGCTCACAACCCATAATTAAGTCTAGATTACGCAAGCCCACATCAAGATCGATAACCACCGTTTTATGACCTTTTTTTGCAAGCCCCATTGCAATTGCTGCACTGGTTGTTGTTTTACCAACACCGCCCTTACCTGATGTCACGACAATAATTCTTGCCAATTTGAGCCTCCTTAGCTTAATTAAGTATTATGCAATATCTTTAATAATTAAAGCGCGATCCTGCAAGTAAATCTGAACTGGTTTTTTACGGACATTATCATTTAAATCTTCGCTCGTTTTGTAATCGCCCGCTATTGAAATAAGCTCGGCCTGCAAATCTGAACAAAAAATGCGCGATTTTTTGTTGCCTTGCACCCCAGCCAAAGCTCGCCCTCTCAATGTATTGTAAACATGTATATTGCCTTCCGCCATGATTTCAGCGCCAGCGCTAACTGGCGACATCACAATTAAATCGCCCGCCGCGTAAATACGCTGACCAGAACGAATAGGATGGCTAATTAATGTCGTTGGTATGGTTGTTGGCGTGGGAACGGCTATCGGCGCAGCGACAGCCATATCTGCTTTTGGAGGCGACTCCGTTGTTTCTGGTTCAGGCTCAATGTTTGCGGCAGCAGATTCTTGTGTTTCTACTGATTCGTTACTACGAACCGCATCAACCGGTATGAATAACGCTTGCGCCTGGTCATTCTGCTGTTCATTACCGCCACGTATACCAATGGGGAACAAGCCAATTTTACGCAGAATCTCAATGAGCGCCGCAACATCAAACTCATTGTTTTCTTTATTTAACCCTTGAACATCAAAGATTAATGGTGAGTTTTTAAAAAAATCAGGTGCCTGGCTTATTTTCTCATGAAGTGATTGTTCAATGAGATGGACATCGTGACTGTATAGAATCAATACCGGTACAAAAAAAGTGCTACTCTTAAATTCAAGTACCGGCGGTGTATAAGACTTTCTTTGAGGATCAATCGACATTCATCAAATCCGCTTGATTACATTAATAAATCTTTAGTTAGGCGTTAAAAATATCTATTTGAAACCGTTACTGCGCATTATACCCATCAATTGCCTTCAATTGTAATTTTGACTCACATTCTTGTGGAATTGAATGCTAATCAATCCATATTCTAGCAATGCCAATACAATAATGTGCGTATTATAGTGAAAAATATCAACTAAATATTCAAACAAATCATTTCGTACGATCATTAACCAAATCTATTCATGCGTACACTGCGTTTTTTTATCATTATTTGTTTGCTTGTCATTGTCATTGCACCTGCGGCCATTCTCATTCTTGTCATCGAAAAAGAGCCGCGCATTGTTCGCCAAGTAACACTGAGTCCTGAATATATCGCACGCGCCAAACAAGTTATTGATACCTATCGTGATCAATCAAACCCAGAAATAGCAACCGTTAACATACTCTCAACAGACATTGATATCGCAGCAAATTATTTAGCTAACCGCCTTGGCAAAGGCAGCGCCAAAGTATCAACTGCCGACGGCAGCGCCCTGATATCTATTAGCATTCCATTACCAAAGCAATTTCTTAATGGCTACCTCAATTTACAGGTAACATTCGCACAAACAACGTGGCTTCCTCATCCACAGTCTGCTCAAATAGGCAATTTACCGCTACCCAATTTTTTTACCGATCTTCTCGTATCGATCTTTTTTGATTGGCTACGAAACAGCCCAGAATTTAGCGCAAGTGCAGATGTTATTGAACAGATTAAAATTTCTCGCAGCGAAGTCAGCATAACCTATCACTGGAATCCGAGTGATTCGCCGAAGAAAAATGGCATTCCAATTCTTGGAAAAGAAACACAAGAACGTTTATTTCGCTTTAATGCTTTACTCGTTAAGAATAGTAAGGCAAGTGGCGTGAACACAACCTCTCTTTCAGAAATTCTTAAGCCGTTAATACACCATGCAGCAACCCAATCCGTTAATGGTGATGCATTAGCAGAAAACCGCGCTGCTATTTTAGTGACAACATTTCATGTGCTGGGATTTCCACTAAAATTATTGGTTCCAGAAGCCGTTAACTGGCCAATCCCTGCTCAACAGATAGTGACACTCGACGGACGTAATGATTTTGCCAAACACTTCATGGTTTCGGCAGCAATTACCGCCTATGCCGACACTAAACTATCTGATGCAATTGGCTTATACAAAGAAATTGACGACTTGCGTAATGGCAGTGGTTTTTCTTTTAATGACATTGCCGCCAATCGAGCAGGCACACAATTCGGCAAGAAAGCTGTCGCTAACCAATCCTCTGCACGGCAACTGCAACGATTAATTGTGTCCGAATTAAAAGACACCGACTTAATGCCACCTTGGCTAGATCTTCCCGAACACATGACAACACCTGAGTTTCAGCAACGTTTTGGGGGCTTTAATGAACCTGCTTACAAACAAATGGAGGAAGAAATAGAAGACCGTGTCTCAGCACTGCGCATACTTCGCTCAGATTAAAAGGTTAGCGCATTAACCGCTTCATTGTTTCTAATAGCGTCTCATTCTCAGGATGATCCTTTAACGCAGACTGCCATATCTTTTTAGCGTCGTTCTCCGCACCTTGAACCCAAAGCACTTCTCCTAAATGAGCCGCGATTTCAGGATCAGGGCGTGCAGCATAAGCTTGATTTAGATAATTAAGCCCATCTTGGATATTACCCATTCGATAATAGATCCAACCCAGACTATCCATAATAAAGGCGTCGCCGGGTGATAGCTCCACCGCTCTTTTAATCAGCTTTAATGCTTCAGGTAAGCGTTCGCCACGTTCAGCCAAGCTATATCCAAGCGCATTATAGGCATGAGCATGATCTGGCCTTAACTGAATAAGTTTTTGTAAATTTTGCTCTAGGATATCAAAGTTACCAATTTTATCTGCAGCCAAAGCATGGTCATAGAGTATTTCTGGAGAATTTGGTAGTTTCTCTAAACCACGGCTAAGCAAACCAAACACTTCTTGATGCTCACCTGATTCACGCAATATTTGTGCTTCAGCCAGGATTAAGTGTGCGGTTTGTAATTCGTTTGCTGCGGGTAATTGCTGTATGTGCTGCCGCGCATCTATTAGATTACCCTGGCGTGCCAACAAATAAGCATATTGAATTTGCGCGGGAAGAAACTGTCCCCCACTGGTCACCTTCAAATAGGCATCCATTGCCAACTCAGCTCGCTGCGAATCTTCATAGATTTGCGCAAGATGAAAATATACCAAGCTGGTATCTTTATATCCCAAATCTATCGCTGTCTTTAAGTTTGTTTCCGCGACATCTAAATCATCTAAATCAATGGATAACAATCCTACGGCTAATGCAACGTCAGCGTTAGACGGGTTATTTTCCAATAATAATTCACGCTGCTCACGTGCTTGATCGAGATTATTTTCCTCCATCAACATGCGGATAAAAGCCACACGCGTATCATTAGCTTTTGGGTATTTTTTGACAAAATTTTGGTAAAACTCAGCAGCGTCAGTGTAGTTGTTACGGCGCAATATCTGCCCCTGATAAATGGCCGCCGTTTCCCAGTCTGGGCGCAATGCCAAAGCTTGCTCCATTTCACTTAATGCGACATCATATTGACCCGCAAACCAGGCTGATTGAGACACGGCAAAATGTGCCTCAGGTATTCTTGGATAAGGCTCAGCAAGATGCTGCACTAATGTAAACACAGCAACTTTATCAGCATGACGTGATAGCAATGTATTCAATTGCATAAATGCATTGTCAATCATCGTTTCTTCTGCAGCCATTAACTTTTCCAAATGGGGACGCGCCTCATCCAATCGACCCATATTAATCAATAGCGCAGCGATTGTTTGGTTTGCGCTACTTGATTCAGGATCAAATTCAGTCCACATTGATGCAGCTTTTTCAGCCGCGAACGGATGTTGTACGCCTAATGCAATTTCCGTGGCACGCTGCGCAATACGATGATCCCGCGTTACCTTTGCTAACTTAAGATAATTTTTTACCGCAATTTCAGGATAACCACGCTGCAATGCGGTTTCTCCGACTAAATAATCAAATAATATGGGAGCCGTTAATTCTTGCTTTGGCAAGTTAGCCATGCTAATTTCGGCCTGCTTAGCGGATCTTCCCAACTCATCAACATCATTTTTAACGGGAACCTGCCCACAAGCCACTAAACCAAATGGCAGTAATAAGCCAAGAATCTTAACATTCATGAAAAGTCCAAAGAGAATTAGAAAATAAAGATGGTGAAGGGAAAATTAGCCATCGGTATATGCCGTATATTAGGCATATTTCATATTTATAACAAGTCATTCAACGGTAACAAAGCAAATAACAATTTATTCTTTAGGTGTTCTTTTTAAGTCTTCAATTTCATCAAAAAGTTCATTTCGCCTTACTTCCAGTTCCTTATGCCGCAAATATAACGCATCCAGCTCTGCACCATATTGCCGAATTCGAGCTTCTTTTTCCTGTTTGTCTTTAAGCATATCATCATATTTTGGTATCGGAATACTCTTAACCGTCACACCGGGCTGCATTGAAACCGCTGTTTCAGTCATTTCATAACGACGCAGCTCTTGTATCATCATAAATTGCTGATGAGCGGCTTGTGCCTCTTGCTGTATTCTATTCAGTTCAGATTGATGCCGATTTATCAAATCTTGAATATCTTGGCTGCCGTCTGCCCAAGCAAAAGCCGGCATAAAAAACAATAGAAGAATAAGTGCATATCTCATTGCATCTCCTGGAAAATCCTTCGGAACATCAACATTACGCATATACTTGACGTTGTCCAATGCCAAGCTTAACGTGAATCTCGGTTCGCTTTAAAGTAATTTATCAGCCAAGTAGTGGAAGAAACATACTGGCGAGCTAATGCCAGCAATAACTCAACAGCATCAACATTAACAGGGTGTTTTGAATAATCTAATAGAATGCCATTAAATAACAAAGAAAACTTATCAAACCGTTGTGGGTCTTGTTCAAATAAGCCTCTTAGGACTGATGTGCTTTAAGCGCAATCCAAGGCCGGTGATTGAGTGGGTAAAGACATAGCACCTATATTGTTATTTTACCTAAAAGCTTTCAATCAAATCCGTTCAAATATTGCGGCAATTCCTTGTCCACCGCCAATACACATGGTGACCAAGGCATAGCGCCCACCACTACGATGCAATTCATAAATCGCTTTGACCGTGAGAATACATCCCGTTGCGCCAATAGCATGACCCAATGCAACAGCTCCTCCATTTGGGTTGGTTTTAGCTGAATCAAAATGCAATTCTTTTGCTACGGCACAGGCTTGAACCGCAAATGCTTCATTAGATTCGACAACATCCATATCGGCAATCGTCAGGTTAGCCCGCTCCAAAGCATTATATACTGCAGGTACGGGACCTATGCCCATAAATTTAGGATCAATACCCGCATGTCCATAAGATATTAACCGCGCTAATGGCTTTAATCCACTAGCTTCAGCTGCAGCGCGTTCCATGAGAACAACGGCGGCGGCACCATCATTAATACTGGAAGCGTTACCTGCCGTAACCGTGCCATCCTTCTGAAAAACAGCGCGTAGTTTTGCTAAATCTTCAATACTAATATTCTTTCGAGGATGTTCATCTACATCAAAAACGATATTTCCTGCGCGTGATTTTATTTCGATAGGAAGAATTTGATCTTTGAAATAGCCTTTTTTTATAGCGTTAGTTGCACGGCGGTGACTTTCCATCGCAAACCGATCTTGTTCCTCTCGACCAATACCCCATTTGTTCGCAATATTTTCAGCCGTAACACCCATGTGCATATTATCAAATGGGTCTGTCAACGCGCCGACCATCATATCCACAGCGCAACTATCATTCATACGCTGCCCCCAGCGTAACGAAGGCAATAAATAACCACCGCGACTCATAGACTCAACACCACCAGCAACCGCTATATTCGTATCGCCTAATAAGATATTTTGTGATGCAGAAACAATCGCTTGCAACCCACTACCGCACAACCGATTAACTGTTAATGCTGCAGTATGTTGCGGCAGGCCGCCATTAATACTGGCTAAGCGAGACACATACATATCGCGTGCTTCACCATGAATCACATTACCAAATACTAAATGCCCAACTTCTTCAGGATCAATATTGGCACGTGCCACAGCTTCTTGTACAACACTAGCTGCCAGCTCAGACGGCGCAATATTTTTCAGCATACCGCCATAATCTCCAATTGCAGTACGCACCCCACTTAAAACCACCACTTCGCGCTTGTCCATCGGCACTTCCTCTTCGTGAAGACTATTAATCATGCCACATATCATCATTATGAAGGTTACAATTGCGGTTTTTTCCCTGCTTCTTTATGGTTTCTTCCCTTAATAACAACAACCCAACTGAATTAGAAATTGCCATTAGCGAACAAGATGGTGTTCGCTCACTACATTTAGGTGGCGATATGATTCAAAGTGCCATGAAAGTGTCTGCTCCTAATGATTTAGTCTTAGGTTACACACAATGCATGATGGCTTTTTTGTTGTTTCATCAAAACCCAAAGACGATTCATATGATCGGCTTGGGTGGTGGTTCATTAGCAAAATTTGTTTATCATTATTTGCCCCAGTCGCGCCTAACAGCCATTGAGATTAACCCGCGTATTGTCGCTGCAGCATTCAATCAATTTGAGTTACCAGCGGAAGATGAACGTTTTGATATACATGTTGGCGAAGGGGGGGAGCATGTTGCCAATCATCCACTCAGCATGGATGTGCTTATGATTGATGGTTTTGATGATGACTGTCAGGTGCCGACACTTTGCAGCCAGGAATTTTATAATAATGCCCGTGAAGCATTAAATAGAAATGGTATTTTAGTTATTAATTTGCTCAGCCGAGATAAAAACCTCAGCACTTACTTAAGGCGTATTGAAAATAGTTTCAATGGCCATGTCGTTACCATGTTGTCGGAGATACGTGGCAACCTACTGGTTTTTGCGTTCAAACACAGCCCAGGAAGGCTGGCATGGAAAACCTTAAAAGCACGTGCTAAAACACTTGAAAATGAATACCCGCTACCGTTTACAGATTTTATTTCCAAGCTACGACAATATAATGCACGCAACGGTAATTTTCTCGATTGCTAACAAAGCTGAATGGGTGCCTGTTAGGCATAAAGACCACAGACACCCAAATAAAGCCTGTTACATTACAGCATCATAAAAACAACAGCGGCCAATAACCCGCCAATAAAGCCACCAACCACTGGAATATACGCATAACCCCAATCGCTGTCTCTTTTGCCTGGAATTGGAAGAATCGCGTGCATTAAACGCGGCCCCAAATCACGCGCAGGGTTCACGGCAAAACCGGTTGGTCCTCCAAGCGACAAACCAATCGCAAACAACAACAAAGCAACCGGTAGCGCGTCTAAAGCACCAAGACCAATGTCTGCAGAAACAATACTCATCACACCAAATACCAGCACGAATGTTCCCATGGCTTCGGTCACAATATTATGAAACGGGCTCTTTATCGCAGGCCCTGTGCAAAACGTAGCCAATTTCGCATCCGCGTCATTAGTCGCAGCATAATGCTTGTAATAAGTAATCCATACCAACAACGCACCGAGCATTGCGCCGAGCATTTGTGCGACGGCATACATAGGCACATCAGCCCAAGCAAATTTACCAGCCGCTGCTAGACCAACACTGACAGCCGGATTTAAATGTGCGCCACTAGCTGCGGCAACGGCATAAACACTGACAAAAAGCGCAACGCCCCAACCAGCCGCGATAGTTAACCAGCCGGCGTTATTGCCTTTCGATTTATTTAACACGACATTAGCAACTACGCCGTTACCTAACAAAACCAATAAACAAGTTCCTATTAATTCACCTAGAAAAGGAGTCATAAACTTCACCCTAAAATTTAGTTTAAATTCAAAATGTCCGCCTATTAATTGGCGCGAAAGTAGATTATTAGTTTTTTTATAGGTAAAACCTTTCGATCAATTCAAGAGGCTAGATGATTATTACATAAAAGAAAGCATGCCGCTGAGATCGGTTTTAGTTGAGTCAAAAAATAAACGAAAAAAAAGCATACCGGATTAGCGGTATGCTTTTTTTATGTTACGAGATTGCTATATAAGAATAGTTACAATAGTGGAATAATCATCAATGCCACAATGTTAATAATCTTAATGAGCGGGTTAATCGCTGGGCCTGCAGTATCCTTATAAGGATCACCAACGGTATCACCGGTAACAGATGCTTTATGTGCGTCGCTACCTTTTCCGCCACAATTACCATCCTCAATATACTTCTTAGCGTTATCCCATGCGCCACCACCTGTGGTCATTGAAATCGCAATAAAGATACCGGTAATGATACAACCCATCAGTACACCACCTAACGCTTGTGGGCCTAAGATCAAACCAACCAATAATGGAATCATAACTGGCAACAATGATGGAACCATCATTTCCTTAATGGCTGATTTAGTCAGCATGTCAACCGCACGTGAATAGTCAGGCTTGGCTGTACCTTCCATAATGCCCGGAATTTCCTTGAATTGACGTCGCACTTCAAGCACAACAGAGCTCGCAGCACGTCCAACGGCTTCCATTGACATCGCAGCAAACAGATACGGAATCAAACCACCAATGAACAGGCCAATAATGACCATGTGGTTAGACAAGTCAAATGTTAGATCATGCCCAGCATGTTCTAGACCATGTGTGTAATCTGCAAATAATACCAATGCAGCTAAACCGGCTGAACCGATGGCATAACCTTTAGTTACCGCCTTGGTTGTGTTACCAACCGCATCCAATGGATCGGTAATCGCACGAACTGACTCAGGCATTTCAGCCATTTCAGCAATACCACCGGCATTATCAGTAATTGGACCATAAGCATCTAGTGCAACAACAATACCTGTCATCGACAACATTGCCGTTGCAGCAATCGCAATACCGTAAAGACCGGCTAATGCGTAGGCAATCAAGATACTTAAGCAAACAACCAAAACGGGTGCCGCTGTAGCACGCATTCCAACACCCAAACCAGCGATAATGTTAGTTGCATCGCCAGTTGTTGATGCTTCAGCGATATGCTTAACAGGTGGGTACTCAGTTGAGGTGTAGTATTCCGTGATAACAACCAATATACCGGTTAACAACAGGCCAATTCCTGCTGCTATAAATATACGCATAACCAAACTAAAGCCAGTCACTTCT
>Ga0224496_10002669_pt1 | contig 10538 bp, 11 predicted proteins | sample SF_Jul11_sed_USG_2_FD_168127 | JGI IMG/M metagenome (GOLD analysis project Ga0224496, IMG submission 168127) | Sediment microbial communities from San Francisco Bay, California, United States - SF_Jul11_sed_USGS_8_1 | ecosystem: Environmental > Aquatic > Marine > Sediment | place: USA... | reverse complement strand
CACCAGATAGGTCGGATCTGAGTGCTTCGTTTCGCGAGAGGTCTCGAAGCAGCCGCCCTGATCGATCGAGATGTCAACCAGGACCGATCCGGCTCGCATGTTGGCGACATCTTCTCTATTCAACAGTCGGGGAGCTCGCGCCCCTGGCAACAGCACGGCACCGATCACGAGATCAGCGCCCGCCGCGGCGTTCTTGATGTCCAGGGGACTGGCCACCCGGGTTTTGACCGCGCCGTGGTATTGCTTGTCGATGGCCCGTAGAGGTACCGGGCTCATGTCGTATACGTGAACATCGGCGCCCATGCCGTAGGCCATCTGGGCTGCGTTGGATCCGGCGACACCGCCACCGATGATGATGACCGTGGCAGGTTCGACTCCTGGCACGCCGCCGAGCAGGATGCCGCGTCCGCCGGCGTAGCTCTCCAGAAAGCGGGCGCCCACCTGAACGGACATTCGCCCTGCAACCTCGGACATTGGAGCGAGCAGCGGGAGGGAACGGTCGGGCAGTTGAACCGTTTCGTAGGCGATGGCGGTGGTTCCGCTCTCGGTGAGCGCTTGGGCCACTTTCGGGTAGGCCGCCAAGTGGAGATAGGTGAAGAGGGTGAGGTCATCGCGTAAGTACCCAAACTCAGATTCTTGTGGCTCTTTGACCTTCACGATGATGTCGGCGTTGGCCCACACTTCCTCCGCAGCGTCGAGAATTTTTGCGCCGGCGGCTTCGTATTCGGCGTCGGAGATGCGAGAACCCAGTCCGGCACCGGCCTCGACGAGCACCTCGGACCCATCGTCTACCAAGGCGTGGGCTCCCGAGGGAGTAAGTGCGACGCGGTTCTCGTCGATCTTCGTTTCCCGGACGACTCCGACTCGCATCTGTTTACCTCCAAGGCGCGGGCTATTAGCGGTTCTAAGAACGACTCTCAAGGTACACGCTGGTTGGTATCACGTAAAGAGCCAGAATGATCTATCGGTCCGGTACCAGATGAGTTTAGTTGAGGTCTTTGATGACCCTGGCGAGCACGGCCAGGCCCGGTTCGATGGCCGGGAGTGGTGTCGACGCATATCCAAGCTTGAAGTGATTGCGCGGGATGGGATCGGTGATGAAGCACGGTTCGCCCGCTTCGACGACCACTCCCTGGTCGATGGCAAGCTCGGCCATTGTCGTGCCGTCAAAGTCGGGTGGTCCGGTTACCCAGATGGACAGCCCGCCGGTTGGGATCGTCACCGGCCACGGGATGTGCGTTTCGACGGCGGCCGACATCGCCGCCCACTTCTCCTTGTAGGTCTTACGAATTCGACGGACCGATCGGTTGTAGTCCCCATTCTCGATGAACAAAGCGAGCGCCCGTTGCAGTAACCCTGGTGGATGCCGGAGTTGGTAACGACGCAGATCTCGTAAATGCTCGATCAGTCTCGGCTCGGCGACCACGAACCCGAGTCGCAGGCCGGGAGCCAGGAACTTCGAGAAGCTGCCGAGGTAGATCACCCGACCGGAGTTTTCAATACTCTTCATCGCTGGGGTCGATTGCCCGAGGTAGCGGAACTCGGAGTCGTAGTCATCTTCGACGATGACGAAGTCGTCACGGGATGCCTGGGACAGGAGAGCTTGCCGGCGGCCAATCGACAGGGTGGCGTTGGTGGGGTACTGATGAGATGGCGTCACGAAGACCATATCCACCCCAGACAGATCCGAAGGGATCACAGCTCCCTGATCGTCAACCGGCAAGGCCATGATCCCGGCCCCCCGGGAGCGGGCCATGTGCCGGGCGTCGGGGTATCCGGGTTCTTCGATCGCCACCATCGACCCGGCGCCGAGAAGCGCGGTTGCGACGAGCCCGAGTCCATGCTGTGAGCCAAGGGTTATCAAGATCTCCTCTGGCTTGGCCGTAATCCCGCGCCCGCGTAGGACGTGGCGTCGGAGCATCTCGATGAGTAGCGGGTCGTCGCGATCGACGAGATCATGGAGGCTGGCGCCGGCATGTTCTGGGGTCAGCGCCAGCCGCATCGCCCGACCCCATGACTTGGTCGGAAACATGGCAGTTTCTACCTGGCCGGCGATAAACGGATAGGGGTAGGACGCCCAGTTGGCCGGTTTCCAGATGTGGCCGACGTCGGTGGTGTCGGTCGCGAGTCGTTTCTCCCAGCCCAACGACTCGCCACGTGGGCGCGGTTGGTCGTCGAGGTGGGCTTGAAAGTCGGGGTTCACTGTATGACCAACCCTCGGCATCGACGTGATGTAACCGTCGGAGAGCAACAGTTGCAGGGCCAGATTCACCGTGTTGCGGGAAAGGCCGAGGTCGTTCGATAGGGTCCGCGACGAAGGTAGGAGTTCGGCGGTGTTGAAGTGGCCATGCTCAATGGCCCCAATCAGCGCCTTGGAGAGCTGTTTGTATAGCGGCTCGTTCGAATCGGGGTCGAGAGCTATGAGCACTTGGCTGACCGGCTTCTTTGTCATCGTCCACTGCCTTTTTGGAGACGCCGGATCACTGTCACCGCTACCGATGGTTGGTCCGTGGTACCGCTGGTTGATGCCTTTCTGGCACTTTACCTGGGTCCAAGGGACGGGTATCGTCGGAACGGCGATTTCCTAAGGAGAACCATGAGTGTCAACAAGGCGGATCTCCGTCACATGCTCCTGCACTTCACGAGCGGCAAGGCGTGGCGAGAGGGCAACGTTCCCATGTATGTACGTGGCGAAGGCGTGTACCTCTGGGACGATGACGGCAACAAGATCTTTGACGGGTTGGCCGGCTTGTTCGTCGTGCAGCTCGGTCACGGTCGATCTGACCTGGCGAATGCTGCAGCCAAACAGATGGAACTCTTGGCCTACACCCCTACCTGGGCCGCTGCGCATCCGTCGGCGATCGAGTGCGCCAAGCTCATCAGCGAGGTCGCTCCAACCGGGATGGACTCCGTTTTCTTCGTGAGTTCCGGTTCAGAAGCCGTCGAGTCGGTCATCAAATTCGCCCGCCAGTACCACTACATGCGCGGCAACCCTACGAAGACCGGCATCATCAGTCGTGACTTTTCGTATCACGGGACGACCATGGGAGCCTTGTCGCTGACCGGTCTTGAAGGTATTCGGGCCCCGTTCTATCCGCTGCTGCCGAACACTCACAAAGTCCCAAACACGTTGGATGCCGCAAATGGCGGGGCGGCCGCATTCGAGGAAACGATTCTGCGGGTCGGGCCGGAGAATATTGGCTTGATTACTGCTGAACCCGTCCAGAATGGAGGTGGTGCTCTGGTGCCGCCCGACGGCTACTGGCAGGAGCTCCGAAGGATCTGCGACAAGTATGACATCCTCCTCCACGCCGACGAAGTGATCACCGGCTTTGGACGTCTGGGCGACTGGTTCGGCTCGGCCATCGTTGGAGCCGACCCCGACTTCATTACGTTCGCGAAGGGGGCAACCTCGGGCTATGCGCCAATCGGTGGGGTGATTGTTCGTGACGAGGTTGTCAACGACTTACTCATCGAGCATGACACGGGCTTTACCCATGGGGCGACCTGGGGTGGGCATCCGATGGTCATGGCGACGGCTATCGCCAACATCACGGCGATGCGGTCCGAACATGTCGTCGAGAACGTGGCAGCCAATCAGGACTACTTCGGAGCGAAGCTGGCCGAACTCGCAGCTGCCTACGACGTCGTCACCGACATTCGTGGGACAGGCTACTTTTATGCGGTCGAGTTGGGTCGCAGTCGAGAGGGTGGCCAGTACCTGACCGAAGAAGAGACTGCCCTTTACGTCAAGGAGCGTCTGCCACGGTTCATCCAGGATGCCAATCTGCTGATCCGCGCCGATGATCGCGGGAATGCCAAATTGATGCTCTCGCCCCCGCTTATCTGCGAGGCCAGCGACCTCGACAAGCTGCTGGCCGGCGTCGACGAGGTGGTCTCACGATTTGCTGGAGATTTGTCGCCATAGCGCCCGAGGAGCGGTCGTCCGACCCAGATCAAGGGATCGCCTATTCGGGTGGACCGAACCGGGCGACCACTTCCGGGGTATCGCCCGGTGGGATCCGATCGATGCCACACATCCGGTCGATGACCATGTTTTGGAAACGATGAACCGGTTCCTCGAAGTGATAACACATCCTTCCGCCCTGATATTCGGGCGTCGAGAGTCCGATCTGGACGCGCTCCACAATGGCTATGTCTTCACGATTGACTTCATCCCAGAACCTCAACAGCTTGTTGAGCCCTTCGCTCGCGGTCGGGGTGTTTAGCGAATCGGGATGGGTCAAAACCGTCGTGGTCTCGACGGTTCGGCCGGGGCTCTGGGGATCAAGCATGATCACGAATGCGTGGTTCGGTAGGAACGAGATGGCGACGTTAGGGAACAGGGTGATGTGGCGGCCCGAGATCCGGTTGCTCCCAACGATGGTTTCGTGTGGGGGCAAGTCGAGCCATCCTGATTTGTCGTCCCGGGTCACGGGCGTGGTGGTCATGGCGGTGTACATGCCCGGTCCCTGCCAACGGTAATGATCGTCCATGCGCGAAACCTTCATCAGGTCGGGATGGACCCACGGCAAGTGGTAGTACTCCATGAAATTCTCGGCGATCAGTTTCCAGTTCGCGGCGATGTCATACGGTTGGGTAGCTTGAATCCGCCATGCCTCCAGCCCGTATCCGCCCATCCGCTCTGGCAGGTCTCCCAGCCACTCGGGGAGCGGCTGAGCGGACCCATCGATGTTCACGAAGATCAGGAAGGCCCACGTGTCGACCGCCACCGGGAACAGTCCGTAGTCGCTTCGGTCGAATTCCTTGGTCGCTGACATGTCAAATATCGGTTGCTGTTCCTCCGGGATCCCTGACCCCTCAAAGAGTGGCGTCCCGAGACAGTTCCCATCGAAGCCATAGGCCCAGGCGTGATACGGGCACCGGATTCGTTTGGCCAAAGTGCAGTCTTCGGTGATGAGTTGGGCGCCCCGATGTCGGCAGACGTTGAGATAGGCGTTGAGCTGACCATCCATCGCCCGCACGATGATGATCGACCGCCCCGCCACGTTTCGCACGAGTACCTGACCTGGTTCGGTCACCTGTTCGATGAAGCCGACCGCTACCCAGGAGTTGGTGAAGAGATGGGCCTGCTCGGACTCGAAGTAGTCGGCGGACCGGTAGGCGTCCGGACTCAGTGTGCTGGCCAGTTCAACCGGCAGGCGGGTTTGGGCGTACGTCTCCTCACTGGTCCACGACATCGTGCTCGACGATACCCAACAGCCGTGCGGTCTGTCCGCGGGATCCAACATTTCTCGGCCTCGCAAATGGTGTCAAGAGTTCCTGAGCATCCGTCGCCATGGCACAATGAGGCTGTGACTTCTACTGACACGGACATCAAGCCCGAGACAACCGATACCGATGGCGACCACGATCGTTTCTCGCACTACGTGAAGAAGGACGACATCGTCCGGGCCAACATCGAAGGAGTGCCTGTGATGGCCCTCTGCGGAAAAGTCTGGATTCCCAATCGGGATCCTCAGCGCTACCCGGTGTGCAAGACGTGTGAGGAGATCATGGCCGTTATCCGCAAGGGCGGCGGATCCAGTTGAGAACGGTCGGCGCCGAACTCGAATCGGTGAGCGGGTAACGGCTTCTCCATGTCCCGGACCCACGTACGAGCCGGCGAATCTGCACGTACGGCCGGATGGCGGGTTTGGCGCGTGGTTCGTACCGACGAGGATCAAATGGCGGCGCTGGCTTCGACCGAGCGGCAGTTCATATGGAGCGATCGGTCGGTGCGAGCGCGATGTCTACCGCCCAGAGACCACTTCGGAGTATCGGACTGGTACCGATCTCATCGCAAGACTCCCGATCATGCCCCTCCCGCCGTCGTATGTGGATGTGGCATCCACGCCTATTGGGCGGAGGCAGATGCCCTCGATGACGCAACCCTTGGGCGGGGAACCTTGCGTGCGGTGGGTCAAGTGGAGCTGTCCGAGCGGATGCTCGAGACCGAAGCCGGGGTCAGGGCCGAGGCGGCCCGAATCGTCGGACCAGTCTGGCTGGTTGGCGAGTGTGGGCACTCCAGCGGCGATCGACTCGACTGTGGCAATGTTGCCACGATCGCCGTCGAGACCTTCGTGCTCCGGTGTAGTGAGCATTCGGCCGCCGGACAGGTCGATGCAGAACAGGTCATTTGGTCCCTGTGCCAGCAACTTGAATCGAGATATCAGGTTGAAGTCGTTAGCGCCCTGACATCGTCTGAGCGGCACGACTAAACAACCTCACCGTCCAACGTAGGATGGTGCACGATGCTTGCTGTGGTCACCCTCCTGTTCGCCGCGGCCTTTCTCATTGGGCCGCCCACCACCCTTTCGCTCATGGGCCGGTCACCGAGATGGCGGCACCTCCCGTGGCTGGTGGGAGCGGCCCTGGCAGTCGCGGTGTCGTGGGACCTGCCGAGTCCCTGGTTTAGTGAGTACACCGCAACCTTCTCCCAACATCTCGTTGGCGGCGGGATCAGCTCCGGGTTCGTCGCCATGTACTTCATTGCCCACCTGCAGATGCCGGCGGCCAGTCAGCGGTTTCTGATAGTGGTGGTGGTTGCTTCTGTGCTTGGCGTAGCCAACGAAGTCCTGGAATTGGGCTTAGATCTTTTGCGCGGCACGACGCTGCGACGCGACGCGTCGTTTGATTTGCTGGCGAACATGATGGGCGCCACGGCAACCTGGGTCGTGAGCGAGCTCTTTCGAAAACGTTAATTACTGCAGGTCCTTACGATTAGCACACCCGAAGAAGGAGTTCGACTGTGATGGATCGACGGGTCTTTATCAAGGATCTCGGCAAACTTGGCGTGGCCATGGTGGTCGTTTCTGCGTGTGGGACTGACCGGATCGGGTCGTCGGCGTCGACCGTCGCCGCGACTACCGGCTCCAGTGTTACGGGTGGACCTTCGTCGTCGGCGGCCCCGACGACGCTCCCGGCCACGACCATCGGCGCCCCACCCACCGGCCTGACCACCTGGGAACGAGTGCGCCTGGGTTCTGTTTCTGCATACGTGCTGGCGCGCGGAGGCGAGGCGACCATCGTCGACACGGGCGTATCGGGAAGTGCACCGGCCATCGGCGATTCGCTGGGCCAGATCGGCCTCGGTTGGGCCGACGTGTCGCATGTCGTCGCTACCCATTTGCACCCCGACCACATCGGCAGCTGGGCCGACGTCATGGTGGCGGCATCGGGGGCGGCCGGGTACGCCGGCCATGCCGACCTGCCGGCGATCTCGTCGCCACGCCCCCTGAGTGGACTCGGCGACGGGGACATGGTGTTCGAATTGCGCGTGATTGCCACGCCCGGTCACACGCCGGGCCACATCTCGTTGCTCGACGAATCTGCTGGCATTCTGGTGGCCGGGGACTCGCTCAATGGAACCGACGGAACCGGTCTCACCGGTGCCAATCCCCAGTACACCCCCGACATGGCCACTGCCAATGAGTCGATCGCCAAAATGGCCGGGTTCGACTACTCGGTGGTATTGGTTGGCCACGGCGATCCGGTCGTCGAGAACGGTTCTTCGCTCGTCGGGGCGCTCGTCACTGGGTAGTGTCGCCGGCATGGCTCGATCGAAAAGCCCGGTGGTTCTGCTGGTTCGACTCGTGCTTCTCGTTGCGGTCGGATTGGGGCTGTTTATCGTCCTGGCACCGTTGGCTCCCGATGGATCCTGGTTAGAAGATGCCGGGTTGAGTCTTCGTGACATCATGTCAGCCTGGTGGGGGCAACCGATCAGATGAGACGATCGGTAATGTCAGACTCGTCGAAGTAGTGAGCCAACCTTGCCAGACTGGGTCCTATGCGAAGCTACTCATTGACCCTGTTTCTGGCCATTTCGGTCGTTCTAGCCGCCTGCGGTGACGACGGGACCGCCGATGTCGCCTCCATCGATTCAACCACGACCACGTCGACCACCGTCGCTTCCCCTGCGGTTGACGACAAGGAGGCCGAAGCGGCCATGCTGGCCTTCACCGCTTGCCTTCGGGCCGAGGGTGTCGATGTGCCCGATCCGACGGTCGACGCCGACGGAAACCCCCGCTTCACGCAGCCACCCGATCTGTCCGACGTTACCCCCGACGACCTCAATGCCGCCATCGATGCTTGCCGGGATGAGTTGGAGCAGGTGACGATTGGTTTTATCGGAACGGATCTGACCGGGATCGAGGATTCCCTGCTCGAATACGCTCAGTGCATGCGCGCGAACGGATTCGATCTGCCCGATCCCAAACTGGACTTGAATTTTGGTGGCCCTGATGGTTTCCAGGGACCGTTTGGGGAGATCGACTTCAACGATCCGGACTTCATTGCAGCCGACGCCGAGTGTGCCTCGATCATCGAGAACCTCAATCCGGGTCGTTAGCCGGACTGCGGTCAGGCACTGATCTTGAGTGTGACCGTGGTCTTGTAGAGGACCTGGCCATTCCAGCGCCAGATGCCCGTGAATACGTAGGTCCCCGGCTCAAGTTTGCCAAGCTTGGCCGTGTAGGAACGCCTGATAGTCGAACCACTGGTGATGTCGTTCCCGACTGCTAGATCGACTGGAACGTTGTTCATCGTGACCGTGAATGTCGCATCGGCGAACCGGTCATCGTCGCCAGGAGCGTACGGTCCTTCATAGAACCATCCCTCGTTGATGTAGTACTCATCGAGCCGGGGTGAATTGATGGTGATCTGGCACGTGACCTGGAGCGGATCACAAACCCCTGAAAACGGAATTGAGAAGAGCAGTCGGTCGTGCAACAGCGGGATCGGCAACGGAACCGCCCTGGTCAAGAAGGTGGCCATCTCGCCCCTGGTGACCGTGCGGGTCGGACAGAACCTTTCGGGGGCGCACCCTGCCGTTATCCCGGCGGCAGCAAGGGCGTCGATATCGCCCTCGAATGGTGAGCCGTTGTCGTCGGTGAAAGAGTTGGTAGCCGATCCCGCCAGTTGGAACCCTCTGACCAAGAATGCGGCCATTTGGCCTCTGGTGACCGCCTGGTCCGGGCAATAACGATCTCCACTCGGTCGGCATCCGGTTGTTATGCCTGAGGCGCGTAGTGAGTTGATTGCCGATTCGTGGATGTTGCCGTTGTCATCGTCGAAATAGTCGGCGCTCGTAGACGGTAGGTCGAGCGCTCTGACCAGAAACGTGGCCATTTCGGCCCGGGTCACATTGTTGAACGGGCAGAACCGGGTGTTGTCCGGGGGGTTGCATCCCGTCGTAATGCCCGCGGCCCGCAACGCGTTGATGTTTGCCTCGTGGACGGTGCCGTCGTCGTCGGTGAAGTACCCATTGGGGGGAATGTGCTCGGCCAGCGCAGGCGTGGCCGGTAGAACCAGCGCCGCGATCAGCACCATCAGGAGGGCGACTCGGCGACTCATGGCAAGCTGAGGGTGCTCAGCACCTGGTTGGCTTGCGCGACGAGGGCCTCGGCGTCGCGTCCTGACCCCAGAACGACGAACAAACAATATGGGCGGCCGCTCTTCGACGAAAAGAACTGTTGCAACCCGGCCTGGCCGGGGAGCGGCCGTTGCAGCCGGTTCGCATCGAAGTCCGACGCCCGCAGCGGCCACGGGACGGTGGTGCTTGAGAAGAGAGCGGTACCTCGCTCGGCCTCCCCGTATTCGAAAAGCACAATCAGGATGTCGTCCAGCCGCATGAGTTCAACGGCCCCTCCGCCGAAATCGCCCCGCTCATTTGGTAATGGCCAGTTGGCGAAATGGGCGACGGTGGTGGTGACTTCGGGGGCATGACCTTCGGCGAGTGGCGCAGAGGCAGCGCTCCGGCGGTAGAAATCGGCCTCCCACCCGGGCGGTAGGTCGACGGTGATGCCGCGATCGCTGATCTGGGTCACAACGAGCCACCGATGACGATGAGCCCTGTCGCGGTGACGGCAAAACGGACGAGCCAGTCTGCCCGCGGTGCGTACGATTGCATGCGTCGATGATAGGTGCGGAGCGTTTCCCCCGAGACAACCCGACCGACCGTAAGTATCGGTAGTCCACGCACCAGGCCAAAGGCCCCGCCGATCACTGCCCCGCTCAGCGGTTGAGCCGACAAGATGGCAAGGGCGATCATTGCGTAGACCGCAGTGGTCGTGACAATGGTGACAACGCCGAGGCCAAGCTGAAAGCCGAAGCCGCCTCCATATACCCAACTCCGATACATCGACAGCCAGTCTTCGTTCACCTGGCGGTGAATCGTGGGGATGGCGAATCCCGAAAGGTCCCAGACGAGGGCAATGGCCAGGATGGCTGGGATTGCCATCGCTCGACCGGTCGGCGTCGGATCCCACCAAGCCAAGCCCAACCAGCCGATACCACCGGCGACGGCGCCGAGCACGAGTCCCCCCATGAGTCCGCCCGCCAGGTAGTAGGCGACGGTCAGCCCCCATCGGTTGTTCCGGGTCCGCTCACCGAGCGGATGGATGCTCGACAGCATCGACTCACCTCAAGGCGACCAACTCGACCTGATAGCTGCAGCGATGGCAACAACCACGCCCGCCGCCACGATCACGGTTGAACCTCTGGTGCTTCGGTCGGATACAAGGAAGGGTCGCCAGGTT
>Ga0224496_10002668_pt1 | contig 10539 bp, 8 predicted proteins | sample SF_Jul11_sed_USG_2_FD_168127 | JGI IMG/M metagenome (GOLD analysis project Ga0224496, IMG submission 168127) | Sediment microbial communities from San Francisco Bay, California, United States - SF_Jul11_sed_USGS_8_1 | ecosystem: Environmental > Aquatic > Marine > Sediment | place: USA... | reverse complement strand
ATGAGTTAGAACGGTTAACGCAAGCCGCAGAAACTATCCTGCAAAAATTACAATTACCCTATCGCGTGATGGCCCTCTGCACCGGCGATCTCGGGTTTTCTGCCGCGAAAACCTACGACTTGGAAGTCTGGCTCCCCTCACAGCAACGATACCGGGAAATCTCGTCCTGTAGTAATTTTGAAGGATTTCAGGCAAGGCGGGCGAATATAAAATTTCGCTCAAAGGGCGAGAAGCCTCAGTTTTTGCACACGCTCAATGGTTCAGGCCTGGCCATTGGCCGAACGGTTGTAGCCATTCTCGAAAACTACCAACAAGCCGATGGATCGGTTACAATTCCTGAGGCTCTGCAACCCTATCTGCATGGAGCCACAAGTATCCGCCCATCGAACGGATAACAACAGCGTCGTTCCCATCAACATTTTTCGGAGGGGTGCTAGAGTGGTCGAATAGACCGGTCTTGAAAACCGGCGTGGTGCAAGCCACCGTGGGTTCGAATCCCACCCCCTCCGCCAGTAAACAACCACACTCCAATCTTTCATAACACCACAAGCACAAAGCCAACTCATCAAATAGTGGTGGGATTCGGTCGAGGGGTTTTGAGGGGGCTGGCCCCCTAGTGGGAGTGAAGGTCTAATAGGACTCGCACGACTTCGAATCCCCACCCCCTCCGCCACCAACCAAACCACTCACCAAATTCTATCCCATCAATGAGCTCTATGCTCGCTCAATAATCGAGTGGGGCTCCAACGAATTTTTCGAGAGCAATTGGCCTCAGCATAGTGAACCGACAGCCTCAACAGGCCACGCGAAGATTATGGGCAAATGTTAGAGGAGGATTTAAGAAGAGACAAGAGACCTTCGTTGAGAGAAGTCATATTTTGTGTTGGGAAAATAGACGATAGTTTCAAAATATCGGCTTCGGAAAACGGGATGTCACCGGCTTGTGCTGGCAGATGGACCACGTCTAATTTCCGATTGACACAGCTGGATAAGGCTTCAATGAGATTTAATAAGGTGACACTTCGACCCGTGGCCACATTACACACACCCGTCATTTCGCTCTGAAGGGCTTGAACATTGGCCTTCGCAATGTCTTTGACAAAAATGAAATCCCGCGTTTGTGTCCCGTCGCCAAAAACAGTAAGGGGTCGCTGCTGTTCAAACATGGAGATAAATTTACTGATGACTCCAGCATAAGGGGAGGATGGATCTTGTCTGGGCCCATACACATTGAAATAGCGAAGCCCCAAGATGGATTGTCCAAATTCCTTTGCAAACAAGGCAGCATATTGGTCATTCACATATTTCTCTAAGCCATACGGGGAACAGGGTTGAGCCAAATCCGTTTCACGCAATGGCAATCGGGTGGGATGCCCATAAACCGCTGCACTGGAGGCATACACCATGCGTTCCACCCCACATGACCGGGCGGCTTGCAGGACATTCACAAATCCCCCAATATTCGTTGAACAAGACCCAGAAGGATCCTCCACAGAGGCTTGAACCGATACTTGGGCCGCCAGATGCAAGACATGGGTGATGCCAGCCATGGCTTTGTGCACCGCCCCGCCATCTCGAATATCACCCACTTGAATCTCTAACAAGGAATGGGTCGGCAAATTTTGCCGATTGCCGGTAGAAAAATTGTCGAGAATACGGACAGGAAGATTGGCTTTGAGGAGGTGTTCCACGGAATGTGACCCGATAAAACCTGCGCCACCCGTGACTAAAACATGCATATGGTACTCCTTTTTTATAGATGATAACAGCAAAGTCAATGCCGGGCCTGAATCAAGCGACTCTTCCAATAATTGCCTGCGGCCGTGGTAGGTTGTTCACCCTATATCAGTTCCTTATAATAATAGAAAGTATTCATCAAGACAGCACAATTTCATTTTTAAGATCAGTCGTAAGGAGCCGGTATTATGAAAACGGATACCCGAGAAGAAGAAACCACTGACGTACAAGATGACCCGAAAGCTCGAGATTTGCTTCAAGCTGCCTTTGCCAAGACGGCCCGCTGGCAAGCTGACTTCAAAGGATTTCAAGCCGATTTACGCGTGAATGTGAATGGAAAAGAAACCAAAGGAACCGTGACAGTCAAAGGGCCACGAGAGGTTACCGTCGTCATCGATGATGCCGATCTTCAGACCTGGGCACAAAACCAGATAGGCATGATCGCGGGGCATCGAGGCCATAGGAACTTCCAGGAATCCGACGGCAAACATACCTTAACTTTGGGTGGAGAGGAGACACATCCGCTTGGACAGCGCATCAATATTCATGGAGACGGCATGGGTTCCTGGTATCGCCTCAAAGATAACCGCATTACTCAAATCAATCGCAACATGCCCCAAGCGGCCTTTACGATCAACGTCGAAGATAGCGCGATCACCCAAGACCAACAACATCTGACCACCCGATACACCGTGTATTATTTTTCTCCAAAGGATCGGTCGCTGAAAAATGTGGATAGCTTTTCTGATACCCATATACGGGTAGGCAGTTCGGATCTCCCCGCCACTCGTCGTATTATCTCGTATGAAGATGGAGAAATTGTCGCCCGGACGTTAACGTTCGAAAATCACGTCTTGCTGTAAGGATATGTCCCAGAGGTCAGACATTGAGGAGTGAGGGAGTAGAGAAAAAAAATTTTCTACCTTCCTCACTCCTTTTTTTTCCCTAGTATAAGTAGAAGGGGTTGCTCAAAGATTTTTTCTTCAGAATCTAAGAGAATGATGTTCCCACTACCGTAAGCCCTGCCCTCCGGTTCCCCCACCAAAGCCACCAAAGTTCCCGCCAAAGCCCCCCTGCCCCGTTCCCCAATACTCCCCACGTTTCCAACGAGGAAAGGGATGCCGCCGTTCAGGGCGGGTAAACCGCCAAAGAGCGTACACCATCAGAAACACGACGGTAAGATTCATCCAAAAGGCAGCTGATCGTCTTGATGGTTTTTTCTCCTTGGGCGGTGGGACCTTCCCTACTATTGAAGCCAAAGATAGAGCCGAACGGAACACATTGCTCCCGTAGTCTCCTGAACGAAACATGGGTTGCAAAAATTTCAGAGAAAGATCATCCAGCTTTTGAGGGGTCACTATCGCCAAAAGACTTTTCCCGACCACCACAACGGCTTGCCGTTCTTTGACGGCGACCAGCAACAACATGCCCCGTTCTTGTTGAGCCGTCCCAATTCTCCAGGCTTCATAGAGCCGCGAAGCATAATCTTGGGCATGTGGAAGTGGCAGAATAGAATCCAGGGTCACGACCAACATTTCCACCGCGGTATTCGTCTCTAAGTCTTTGCAGATCGCACGAATTTGCGCATACCATTCGTCATCCAGCAAATGGGCATAGTCACTCACATAGCCGAGTGGAGTTGGAAAGTGTTGTTCTTGAGGAGGCATTCCCCAAGAGAACCCGCCGAAAAACAACAAGATCCCCAACAGCATCCCAGGCAGCATAAGATAGGGATGAATCATACCCGCCCTTCTTGACGAATCTGTTGAATTCGCTCCATGAAGAGTTCCAAACTTTGAAGATACCGCGCATAGGCTTTCGGCCATTCTAATGAGCCAGGACTACTCAGCCCTCGTTTCATATTGAAAATATCCAAGAAAATGGTCGGGTCAAACTGGACGGTCGTTGGAAGTTTTTCAAGAATATTGAGATCTTTTTCTTGTGAGGGCTGCCCTAAACAATACAACAGGCCACGAATGCAAGGGAGAACAGCCGTAATTGAAAGGATGAGTAGGGCCTGAATGGCTTCAATCCGGCCCTCTCCCTCAATAAACCGTTGCCGTACACGAAGCAGATTGGCCATCAGTTCGTGTTCACATTGCCAACCTAAACTGGCAGGATCAATCGTTGTCTCACCAAAAGGATCTTGGCCTGCCAAGACAACGTGATGTTGGGTCATTTGCAGAAACTCCAAAGGGAAGAGGCGGGTGGATCTGTTCAGGTCCTCATCCGTCATGAGCAAAGGTGCAATGATGTGTTGTGGTCCCCATTGTCGATGCAGTTGTCCTGCTCGTTGCAAAACCTCAACTGATAGGCTCCTGACCACCAATAGCACATTCAGATTCGACCGGCCCGTCATAAAATCGCCTCGTGCCGCACTCCCAAACAAAACCAGCCCACTCATGTCCGCAGACCATTGCTGGTGAATCTGCTCCACATATCGAGCAAGAACATCTTGGATGTCTTCGGGAAGATCTAATGAAGGGGAAAAAGGTACAGACATACGCGTAAAAAGTCCTACGAAGGTTGAGTGTGGACAGGAACAACACCGGCTCGGGGATCCGGCAAGAAGCCCGCAGCTTGAAAACGATCCAGCCAGCCAAATGGGGCTGTCGTCCGCAAGCCCGCGGTGGCCGAGAGGACTTGATATTGTAAACGTCGATTAGAATCCATGGTCCGAAAGACTCGGTCCCGTAGCCTCCCAAGGATAGGATTCCCGGTATTCCAAAAAAAGACTTCCTCATCAGCTAACCGCTGTAACATGGTGACCTGTGCCCGTCGTGCCGATTCAAACGGCTTAAGTGCAGCAAGCGACCAATCCCGAGTACGGTGACAATGTTCAAGCACATTGGCAAGTGTCACGGCATCCTCCATGGCTTGCATTCGCCCCTGCGACGCATGGGGATTCATCCCATGGGCCGCATCACCCATAACCACGGCCCGATCCATTACCCAAGTTTTGGCTCGAACACGTCCTGTGCCCATATACGCCGTTTGTTTCCAGTCGACAAACGAATCAAAGAGGGATCCAAAGTCTGGGGCAATCCCTTTCCATTGGTCTCGAAGCGCCGCTACTCCTTCGCCCTTAAGTTTTTCTAGCGAATCAGACGACACCATATACAACGCATAGACCTTCTTCCCCGGAGCCGGGAACAGCCCCAAAATAGTTTGTTGGCCCACAAAATATTGGGCTTCATCGAATTCTTCGGAGGAGTCCAAGGCCGCAACTAAATAACTGTCTTTGTAACGATGCAATGAAGCGGAGATCCCCATTGCCTCCCGTACCTGCGAAAACGGGCCATCTGCTCCCACCACAACCTGCGCCCCAATCTGAAGAGGCACGCCATCGATCTCAGCTTGAACACCAATAATGCGGTCTCCTTTACGAAGAAACGATTTGAAGGTGGCATGAAAACGAAGTCCGTTGGGATTTTCTTGTTGAAGGCAATCAAGGATGGTGTGGTGAACGACGTTCGGCCACATCACTAATGCCCGATTGAACGGCGATGGTAACATTTCATAATCAATCGTACAGAGGCGCTTTCCTCCGCTTTTGCGAAAATGGAAAAATCTCACGGATTTCGAGGCATCTGCCGGCAGAGTTTCTAATAATTCTAGTTGGTGAAGTAGAGCTTGCCCATTGGGTTGAAGGATTTCTCCGCGCAGGCCCTGTGGAGGGCCAGCAGCCTGTTCTAAAACAAGGTTCGGAATGCCCTTTCTGGTCAAGGCGATTCCAAGAATGGCCCCACCGCCTCCCGCTCCAATAATCAACACATCTGTGGTCAGGTCCATCTTACTCCAGGAGGCCGAAGAGAAATATTAAAGCAAAACGTTAATTCGTGAATGTAAGATTAATAGGCTCGTTGCAATGAAATGGCCCTGGCCAATACTGACAGGCACTACTCGGAAAAAATCGCCTGAAAGTGATCTTCGGATTCTTTCCAAGCCTGTGGATGCGCCGTTGAGAGCCAGTCACGAAGATAGAGTTTTTGTTGACCGGACAACATACTTTTGATTTGGTGGGTGCGCCCTTGAAGCGGTTGAAGAAAGCCCACTTTTTTCACGGGGTCTAACGTGGCCGTCCGAACATACATCGTGGTATAGACCGAAGGCGTTTCCTCATCGCCATCACCCTGAAGCCAAACTGAAATATACTTATCCATCTGCAAACCAGAACTGTCCAATGCCGGATCGGTTTCGTGAAATAATTCGTTTTCGGTTTGCTCCAAGGGGACGGCATCTCCTGCTCGAAATAAAAAATTCCTCTTCCACATTTCCCGCAATCCTTTTTCAATAGGCACGAACGAAATGACCGGACCGATAGTCTCAAGGCATTTAGAAGAAAGTCAAGGCAGCGTATCCCCCTTATTCTTTTCCCATTTTAGATGTTTTAATTACCCTACCTTTTACGCTAAAATCTTCCTTATCCAAGAATCCTAGACGTTGAACCCCCACCAATTTCTGGGAATATTCCTATATAGGCATAACGATATCGATTGCCCCTAGCTATGGAGGACTCATTCGTGAAGACACCATTTACATGCGGACGACTATTGTGGTGCCTAGTAGCCATGCTCCTATTGAGTGGTTGCCAAGGCACAGGGGCCACGGTCAACTTTGATCCCCATGCCCTCTCTGCTCCTCCCAACCGGGCCGGCAGCGTTCATAGCGATGACTTAATCATTCTGGTGGAGCCATTTCAGGATGCCAGACCGCAACCACATCGGCTTGGCTCTCGAACCCATTTGTGGGGCGGCGTCACCAATTTTAATGCATGGAATGGCAATATTAGCGAAGGCATGACGGATCTGGCGATCGACTATCTCAAGCAACGCAACTGGCAGACTTCTCGAGCCACGGCTGACCAGAAGGGCGAAGCTCCCTCTGCCGATGTCACCCTGACAGGGACAGTGCTTTCCTTAAATGCCAATGCCAAAAGCGGGGTTGGCTTTACAGAAATTGTGGTGGATATGAAAGTTCGCTTTGAAGCCAAAAAAACAATTGATGGCAGAACCGTAAGAATGGTTCTGGGGGCGAATGGTTCAGATACTGTAGCATTCTTCGATCCCAAAGATGTGGATCGACTGATCAATCTTGTGGCAAAAGATTTATATAACCAATTGTTTCAAGATCTTGCGGTGAAGAATAGGGCGTCTCATTGACAACCTGGGCGCTCATAGCCTTTCTTGATCTAAATATGCCAGAATTACGAAATAGTGCTCATCGATATTCAATGAATTGACCCGTATCAGTCAGGAGGTGTCACGCACGATCCCATTTAAATCTTCATAAATAAACAGAAGCTGTTCTCAACTTCTCCAGAATACGCAATTCTTTGTCTCTCTTGAATGATTTTTTATTTTATTTTTGTCTTCATGAGGCGTAATGACTGGAAAAAGGAGTTGTGAATGCAAAGCGTGACCACTGACCCCTCCGTTCCTCAAGCCAACATTCTAATTGTTGAGGACGAGCAAGGCCCCCGAGAAGCCTTAAAAGTTATCCTTTCTCCCTACTTTAATCTCTATACCGTTGATCGTGCCGAAATCGCGCAACAAATTCTTGCCACCCATCCTATTGATCTCGTTACCCTTGACTTAAAACTCCCAGATCAACCAGGCACAGACCTCCTTTCCAAAATTCGAGAAAGTGGCCACGATGTCGATGTCGTCATCATTACCGGCTATGGCACCCTGCAATCAGCCATTGATGCCATCCGGCTTGGAGTGGCGGCCTATATTCTTAAGCCGTTTAATGTTTCGGACTTATTAGACGTCATCAAAAAAACCCTTGATCGGCGCAAACGACTCTCATCACTTCAGGGAGCGCTTCAAGCCATAGGGAATCTTTGGTCCTCTGGGATTGACGTCAAAACCGCCATGGCCAATATTGAAACCCTGTTGGGCGCCAAACATCCCGAACTGGTCCAGCATGCCAGCCGGGTAAACTTTTATGCCTCATTGCTGACCGAGCATCTCCAAGTAACCCAAGAAGATCGGGAAGCCATTCACCTGGGAGCCTATTTGCATGATATTGGAAAGATCGGCATTCATGATCGACTAATTGCGGGGCATCATGCCCTCTCAGATCAAGAGCAGGAACTCATGACCTGTCATCCGACAATTGGAGCACAATTCATTCAGAGCATTCCGTTTCACCCTGCCGTTGAACAAATCATTCGCTCCCATCACGAAAAATTTGATGGATCAGGGTTCCCGGACGGACTGGCGGGTGACCAAATCCCATTCCCTGCTCGGATCGTCAGCCTGGCCAATGTGTTTGACAATTATGTCACGGGGCAGGGAGGCGTACCCCAAGCCATGCCGGTGCCGGAGGCACGAGAAGCGATTCGACAGCAAGGCGGGAAAAGTCTTGACCCGGAATTAGCCGAGTTATTTGCCAAAGTGGTCTGGTAACACGATACGTTCTACAAGGTACCCCAATGATGAATAAGACCATCCCACATCTGGCCCAATTAACCCATTCTGAAACAATGGGAAGATGGGAGCAAGCGTTTGACGCATTAACGGATCACGTCATGATCTTGGATCAAGACGGGAACATTGTGTGGGCGAATCTGGCAATTCGAGATCAAGTTGAACCACACCTGGGACCTATTGTAGGGCAACACTACCAACTCCCCTATTATGGGGAACAGCTTCCTCAAAGCCCTCCTCCATGGGAAACCGTGCTAGCCGGAGCCCTTTCGGCTGTGGTTGAAACATCATTCCCTGCGCTGGAGGGCTATTTTCTGGTGTCCTGTTACCCCCTGTTCGATTCTCAAGGAATACAGTGGGGCGCCATCTCAGTGGTCAAAAACATTACGGACAACAAGCGAATCGAAGAAGCCTTGCGAACGATTGCTCAAAGCGATCCTACGCCTGGAAGTATTGCGTTTTTACGATCATTGGTCAAAGACTTATGCCAAGCCATCAATGTCCCGTATGCCATTTTAGCAGACTTAGAGCACTCAGCCACTCCAAACACCCACACGATTGCAATCTGGGACAATGGCACCTATTTAGAAAATCTTGCCTGGGCCCCGCCACCTTCCCTACTTGATGATCTGTTAAGAGTGAAAGGCTGTGCCTGGAATACGGTTTCGACGCCTCTCTTTTCGCCAACATCTCTTCCCGCGACTTGGCCGGTAACAAGTTATATGGGCAGTGCGCTACGCGGCCAGGCCGGGCAAGTCATCGGTTTGCTTGTCATCTTGAGCCCGGAACCGATTGTGAATCCCCATGTGGCCAAATCCATCGTTCAAATCTTTGCGGCGAAAGCCGCAAACGAACTCCAACGGAAAAAGACGGAAGACGCCTTACGAGACAGTGACCAACGCTATCGAGCCATCGTAGAAAATGCCTATGATTTGATCATTGAAATCAGCAGCCAGGGTGAATGCCACTATGTCAGTCCAAACTGCCAGGCTGTGCTGGGGTATGTTTCATCCGATATGGTAGGAAAAAGCTTTTTTGACTTTGTCTATCCGAAAGAACGACAAGCATTAGTCGAATCATTTCATACCAACATCGGATCACTTCAAGAAATCGATATGACCTGCCGCCTCCAAACGAAGCAGGGTGAATGGCAATGGTGTGAAAGCCATGTCCATCCCTTCCGAACCAGCATGGGAACGGTGAAGGCCGTAATCGTCACCCGGGATATCACAGAAAGCAAACGAGTGGAAGAAGAGCGCCTGCGCGCAACCAAACTCGAGTCTGTGGGATTGTTAGCAGGAGGTATCGCGCATGATTTCAATAATATCTTAACCTCGGTCTTTGCGAATATTGGTTTAGCCAAAATGCTGACCGCGAAAAATCCTTCATCGAACACATCGGTGGTGGAACGATTGAGCGCAGCCGAAAAAGCCTGCCTCAGGGCTCGTGATCTCACGAAGCAACTATTAACCTTTGCCAAGGGCGGGGCGCCCATCAAAAGCACGACGTCAATCGCCTCGATTGTCAGCGATACTGTAGAATTTGCCTTGCGTGGCTCCAGTGTCCGTTGTCACCTGCATCTTCCAGAATACCTCTGGCCCGTCGTCGTTGATGAAGGGCAGATCAGTCAGGTCTTACAAAATCTGATCATCAATGCCGAGCAGGCCATGCCGAAAGGCGGCATGCTTGACGTCACTGTAGCGAATGATTCCATCGCCGCCCCTTCAGATCTTCCGCTCAAACCAGGCAATTATGTCCGCGTGACCGTCCAGGACCAGGGCATTGGGATTCCTCAGGATCACCTTTCCAAAATTTTTGATCCCTATTTTACCACGAAACAAAAAGGCAGCGGATTAGGCCTTGCCACGACCTATTCGATTATTAAACGTCACGAGGGACACATTACGGTCTCTTCGGCACTTGGAGAAGGTTCCTGTTTTACACTCTATCTGCCGGCCTCCTCCATCAAAGAAATCTCACAGAAGGAAACCTCGAATGAGTTGATTTGTGGAAAGGGGCGAATCCTGGTCATGGATGATGAGGAGGAAATCCAAGATGTCTTGGGGAAAATGCTCGAGCATCTTGGCTTTGAAGTGGATTTTGCCGGTGAGGGAGAGAAAGCCTTACGCGACTACACCCAGGCGCTACAAGAAAAGACTCCCTACGTCGCCACGATTCTGGATCTCACCATTCCCGGAGGGATGGGCGGGAAGGAGACCCTTCGACAGATTAAGGCCTTGCATCCAGAAGCGGCCGTGATTGTTTCAAGCGGGTATTCGAATGATCCAGTCATGGCACGATTTAAGGAATTTGGGTTTTCCGGCGTCATTGCCAAACCCTATAACCTCCAAGACTTGTCTAAGGTTCT
>Ga0224496_10002667_pt1 | contig 10543 bp, 6 predicted proteins | sample SF_Jul11_sed_USG_2_FD_168127 | JGI IMG/M metagenome (GOLD analysis project Ga0224496, IMG submission 168127) | Sediment microbial communities from San Francisco Bay, California, United States - SF_Jul11_sed_USGS_8_1 | ecosystem: Environmental > Aquatic > Marine > Sediment | place: USA... | reverse complement strand
CCGAAAGCCTGCATGTTGTCGAATGAGTATTTCCTGATCATGGGTCGTGAGTACAACGGGCTTGGCGGCTTCTGCGCAATCGATGAGAACGTCCGGCTACTCACACCATTGCCGCCGAATCACATGAACGCGCTGTCAACGTCGTTCATGGCGATGCTGCTCTGCGGTGGCTGCGTGATCCAGCTCGACCGCTTCCACCCGAGCAGCTGGTGGCAGACCGTGCGGGAAGAACAGGCCACCGTCATTCACTACCTTGGCGTCATGCCGGCGATTTTGCTCACGATGCCGGCGGGTGACGACGATTTCAGCGGGCAGGTGAAATTCGGTTTCGGCGCCGGTTCGGACCCAGCCCATCAGCAGGTGTTCGAGGAACGCTTCGGCTTCCCGCTCATCGAAGCCTGGGCCATGACCGAGTCCGGTGGCGGCGGCATGATCGTCGCCAACAAGGAGCCTCGGCACGCCGGCCGACGCTGCATCGGCCGGCCTGCCGGCCAGACCGAGTACCGCCTCGTCGATGAGTCCGACAAGGACGTTCCTGCCGGCAGCGATGGCGAACTGATCGTGCGCGCCCGCGGCGAAGACCCACGTCGAGGTTTCTTCAGCGGCTATTACAAGAACGAGGAGGCGACAGAGGAGGGCTGGAAAGGCGGCTGGTGGCATACCGGGGATGTCGCCCGTGAGGGCGCGGACGGTTCGCTGTTCTTCGTCGACCGTCGCAAGAACGTGATCCGCCGCAGCGGCGAGAATATCGCCGCGGTCGAGGTCGAGGCGGTGCTGCTCAGGCACCCGGCGGTTGCCAACTGCGCCGTGACGGCCGTACCCGACGAGATACGCGGCGACGAGGTCTTCGCTTACATCGTTACCGACAAGGCGTATACGAACCCGGCCGAACTCGCGCGTCGGATCTTCGAGTCCGCCTACAACCTACTGACCTACTTCAAGGCGCCAGGCTATATCGCCTTTGTCGACGAGCTACCACTGACGGCCTCGCAGAAGGTCAACCGCGCCGCGGTAAAGCAGCTTGCGCAGCACTGCGTGGACGGAGAAGACGCCTTCGATCTCCGCACATTGAAACGCCGCCGTGGCATCTCGAAGAAGACTCGGCGGCAGCGCCTTGGCTACGATGGCGTGGCTGTCGCCGTGCCTGTCAGCGTGCCCTACGAACGCTACTCGCACGAACCCGCGCACTGGTGGATCGGCCGCACGCTGTCGATGCTCGGCGAAGCGTCGGGGCTGTCACCGCGGGAAATCGACGGTCTCTGTGCGTCGTCGTTCACGCTGTATCCGGACACCGTTGTTGGCCTTTCGCAGCACTTCGGTATGACGCCTCGCTGGCTCGACCACGTACCGACGGGCGGCGCCTCGGGAGTCGTCACTTTGCGGCGCGCCGCGCGGGCAGTGCAGTCGGGAGATGCCGACATCGTGGCCTGCATTGCCGGTGATACGAACCACGTCGACTCGTTCCGCGCGATGCTGACGAGTTTCAGCCGCTTCTCGCAGGACGCGTCCTACCCCTACGGGTCGGGCGGGCCGAACGGCAGCTTCGCGCTCATGACGCGCGACTACATGAACCGCTACGGGATCGAGCGCGAGGACTTCGGCAAGCTCTGCGTTGCGCAGCGGGCAAACGCATTGAAGTACCGGCCGGCGCTCATGAAATCGACGCTTAGCCTCGAGCAGTACATGGCGGCGCGCAAGATCGCGGATCCGATCCATCTGTTCGACTGCGTCATGCCCTGCGCGGGTGGCGAGGGCTACCTCGTCCTGCGCGAGGACATCGCCCGGGAGCGTGGCCTGGCGTACGCGCGCGTGCTGTCGACGATCGAGCGCCACAATGCCTTTCCTGACGATCCCGTGCAGATCCGCGGCGGCTGGGTTCTTGACAAGGACGAACTCTGGGCCATGGCCGGCATCACGCCGGACAGGGTCGACCTGCTGCAAACCTACGACGACTACCCGGTCGTCATCGCGATGCAGTTCGAGGATCTCGGGTTCTGCGACAAGGGGGAGGCGGCCGAGTTTATTCGCGAGAACACGTTCACGATCGACGGCAGCTTCCCCCACAACACGTCGGGCGGGCAGTTATCGGTGGGCCAGGCCGGCGCGGCGGGTGGATTCCTCGGCATGGTCGAAGCGATCCGGCAGATTACAGGCGGCGCCGAACAGAATGCGGTCGCAGATGCGAAGATTGCGGCCGTCTCCGGTTTCGGCATGATCAACTTCGACCGCGGGCTCTGTTCGGGTGCCGCGATCCTGGAGGCCGCATGAGCAAGCCACTCCAGCGACCGCCGAAGAAGGATCCGCAGAAACGCACGGTACTGCCGACGCTGCCGCCGTTCATGCGCAGCCGCAAGATGCTGGCCTTTACGGCGGCTGCAGCCGAGGGTGTGCTCAAGCTGCAGCAGTGCCGTGCCTGCTCGCATATTTTCTACCCGGCGCGCGAGGCCTGCCCGAAGTGCTGGTCGATGGACCTCTCGTGGGAGGCTGCCCCCGAGGGTGGCGAACTGATCACCGAGACGACGCTACGCACCAGCATCAACACCTATTTCCGCGAGCGCATGCCGTGGCGGGTGGGCACCGTGCAACTCGACGCCGGGCCCAGTGTGCTGGCGCACATTCACGGCGACGTCGAGGAATACGCGCGCGTGCGCGTCATCGCGAGAACCGACAAATCGGGGCAGGGCGTCCTCATGGCCCTGCCCGAAAAGGAGACCCCCAACATGGCGGACGATCCGCAACTACGCACGCTGACCTGCGATCCAAAGTACCGGCGCGTGCTGATCACGGACGGGCGCACCGAGCTCGGCCAGGCGACGGCGAAGGCGATGGCAAACGCCGGCGCATCGCTCATCTTCGTCGGCATCGCCGAGGACTGGCGACCGTATCCGGGCAGCGAGGAGCTAAAAGCGATACCGGGCGTCGAAATCATGCCGCTCGATATCACGGACACGATCTCCGTGCAGGAACTGGCCGGCGAGATCGGCGGCAAGACCGATATTCTCATCAACACGGCCGAGTACGTGCGGCCCGGCTCGACGATGGAGCGCGACGGCATCGTCACGGCGCGCGACGAGATGGAGATCAACTACTTCGGACTGATGCGCCTGATCCAGGCCTTCGGCCCCGGCATGAAGTTCCGTGGCGCCGACGGCGACAATAGCGCCTGCGCCTGGGTGAACCTGCTGTCGGTCTATGCGCTGTCGAACTGGTCGGCCTATGGCACGACCTCGGCCAGCCAGGCTGCGGCCTACTCGCTGAGCCAGTGCCTGCGGGCCGAGATGGCCGGCAGCGGCGTCAAGGTCCTCAACGTCCTGTTCGGCCCGCTCGAGGAGTCGTGGCGCCAGCCGTTGCCGCCGCCGAAAGTCACGCCGGAGCGTCTTGCCAGTACGATCGTCCACGCACTGCAGCAGGGATTTGAAAACGTGACACTCGGCCCCGTCGCCGAAGACGTCATGCGGCGCTACCGCGAGGATCCGATGGTGCTCGAACGCGAACTCGCACAGATTCAGATGGGTTGATGCAATGACAGAAACGAATGGTGCATTGAGTATCCTGGGCAGGGCCCTGCTCGACGGCTCGATCGAGACGGTCGACCTGACGCACACGCTCGATCCGGATTTTCCGGTCATCGTGCTGCCGCCCGAGTTCGGGCAGTGTGCGCGCTTCCGTGTGGAAGAGGTGTCGCGCTACGACGAACGGGGACCTGCCTGGTACTGGCGCAACTTTACCTGCGGCGAGCACACGGGCACGCATTTCGATGCGCCCGTGCACTGGATCTCGGGCAGGGACCTGCCCGATGCCGCCGTCGACAGCATCCCTCCCGATGCCTTCGTCGGACCGGTCTGCGTGATCGACTGTTCGCAGGAGTCTGCGGACGACGAGGATTTCCTGCTCACGGCCGACTTCATCCGTGCATGGGAGAAGACAAAGGGCGAGATCCCGGCGAAGAGCTGGGTGCTGATGCGCACCGACTGGTCGAAACGCTCCGGCGCCGACTATCTCAACTTGCGCGAAGACGGCGCACACACACCGGGGCCGGACGCCGATGCCATGCGGTTCCTGATCGACGAGCGCGACATCCGGGGTTTCGGCACCGAGACCGTCGGCACCGATGCGGGCCAGGCGACGCACCTGAGTCCGCCGTATCCGGCGCATTACCTGCTGCACGGCGCCAATCGATACGGCCTGCAGTGCCTTGCGAATCTCGACAAGTTGCCTCCGACCGGCGCGATACTCGTGTGTCCGCCGCTGAAGATAAAGCACGGTTCCGGCAGCCCGTTACGTGTACTGGCGCTCGTCGACAGGAGCCCGCAATGAGCAGGGAACGCCCGGCGGCCCTGGTAACTGGCGGCAGTGCCGGTATCGGCAAGAGCATTTGCGAGCATTTGCTCCAATCCGGATACGCCGTTATCAACCTCTCCCGGCGGGGCTCCGACTACGAACACGAACACCTGGAGGACGTCGCAGTCGACCTGGCCGACGTCGATGCGACTCGGGACGCCGTCCTCGCGCTCAAGAACCGCTACGACATTACCAATATCGTGCACAATGCCGGCGTCATCCGGCCCGCGCTTGTCGAAGACGTCGATCTTCGCGACCTCGGCTACCTGTCGCGGCTCCACGTTCATGCCAGCGTGACGCTGGCGCAGGCTGCCCTGCCGGCGATGAAGGCTGCAAACTTTGGCCGCATCGTAATCATCGGCTCCCGGGCGATGCTGGGGCTCGAGCAGCGAACAGCCTATGCCGCTACGAAAGCTGCACAAATAGGTCTCGTGCGTACCTGGGCACTGGAACTGGGTCAATACGGGATCACGGTCAACGCGGTGGCTCCCGGACCGATCGTAACCGACATGTTTACGGACGTAATCCCCGAGGAAAGCGACCAAGCCGCATCGCTGGCTGCGTCGCTGCCGGTTCGCCGGCTGGGCCAGCCCGACGATGTCGCTCGCGCGGTCACGTTCTTCCTGCACCCCGATAACGGGTTCGTTACAGGGCAGACGCTCTTCGTTTGCGGTGGCGCCAGCGTGGGCTCGCTGTCGTTATGACTGCCCGGAAAGGAATATATGAGGATGAAAGTGCGGAGTAACTCATGAAAATCGTTTGCCTGGGAGGCGGCCCTGCGTCGCTATACTTCTCGATACTGATGAAAAAGGCGAACCCCGATCATGACATCACGGTCATAGAGCGCGGTGATCGTGATTCGACCTGGGGATTCGGTGTTGTTTTTTCCGACGACACTCTCCGTGGGTTTATGGAGGCAGATGCCCCGACCTACAAACGGATCGTTGAGCAGTTCGCGTACTGGGGCGGCATCAATACGACGATTGACGGCAAGACCATCAACTCCCAGGGCCACGGGTTCTGCGGCATGTCGCGGCTCAAGCTTCTCAATATCCTGCACGATCGCTGTGATGAGCTTGGTGTGCAGCTCGAGTTCGGGCGAGACGTGACGAGCGTCGAAGATCTCGACGTAGAAAGCTACGACCTTGTCGTCGCCGGTGACGGAATCACGTCGATCATTCGCGAAGCCTATCGGGACGAATTCGGTACGAGCGAGGACTGGCGCGCAAACAGATTCTGCTGGCTGGCGACCACGAAGCCTCTCGATGATTTCAGCTTCATATTCAAAAAGAACGAGCACGGCTGGTGGTGGGTTCATGCCTATCGCTATGAGGAAGGCATGACCACCTGGATTGTCGAGTGCTCCAGCGAGACCTGGAAGTCGGCAGGCATGGACGGTGCGAGCGAGGACGACACCAAGGCCTACTGCGAGGCACTGTTTGCCAGGGAGCTCGATGATCATCCGCTGATTACCAATCGTTCCGTGTGGCGGACCTTTCCCGTCATTCGAAATGAGAGGCTCTACTTCAAGAATATCGTCCTTGTCGGCGATGCGGTTCGCTCGGCGCACTTTAGCATCGGTTCGGGAACCAAACTCGCGATGGAGGACGCGATCGCTCTCACGCAGTGTCTCACCGAGTCCGGTGACGACGTTGCGCGGGCGCTCGAGACGTATCAGGAACAGCGTAAGATCGAGGCGGACAAACTTCAGCGCACGGCCGTAGTCAGTCTGAGCTGGTTCGAGCACGTCGACCGTTACGCGTCGTCCCAGGACGCCGAGCAGTTCACCTACAACATGCTCTGCCGTTCCAAGCGTGTGACCTACGAGAATCTCCGTCTCCGCGATCCCGCATACATTGCCTCAATCGATCGCTGGTTCGCGAGACATACCCGCGAGGTGACCGGCATCGGCGATATCGATGTAGAGAATCCGGTGGTGCCGGCGTTCCAACCCTTCATGATCGGCAAGATGCGTGTCGAGAATCGTTTCCAGCTCTCTGCGATGTGTCAGTACTGTGCCGAAGGCGGAGTGCCCACCGACTGGCACTTGATGCATTACGGAGCACGGGCAGTGGGTGGCGCAGGGCTGCTGAACACCGAGATGATCTGCATCGCCCCGGACGCGCGCATCACGCCAGGATGCGCCGGCTTGTGGAACGACGAACAAACAGTGCAATGGGCGAGGATCGTCGAGTTTGTGCACGCTCACAGCCGGGCGAAAATCTGTGCGCAGCTCGGACATGCCGGCCGCAAAGGCGCGACATGCCTGCCCTGGGACGGCGGCATCGACGAGCCGTTGCCCGATGGGGCGTGGGAGATAGTCGCGCCGTCACCGTTACCTTATCTCGGGAACAGCGTGGTGCCGCGCGAGATTACACCTGCCGATATGGAAGGGATCGTCGACGACTTCCGCACTGCCGTTATCAACGCGGACAAAGCCGGTTTCGACATGGTCGAGGTGCATTTGGCTCACGGTTACCTGCTGTCTAGCTTCATCAGCCCGGTCACCAATCTGCGCGATGACGATTACGGCGGCGATATCCATGGGCGCATGAAGTTCCCGATGATGGTTGTTCGTGCAGTTCGCGACGCCTGGCCCGCGAAGAAACCCATCTCTGTGCGAATATCCGCGACGGACTGGGTCGATGGCGGGTTGCCGGAGGAAGAGATGCTTGCCGCTGTCGGCCTGCTGAAATCTGCGGGCGTCGATATCATCAACGTCTCGACCGGTCAGGTCACCAAGGACGAAGACCCGATCTACGGACGCATGTTCCAGGCGCCGTTCGCGGACCAGGTTCGCAACGAGGTCGGTATACCGACGATCGTCGCCGGCAATATCACGACAGCGGATCAGGCGAACACGCTCATAGCCGCGGGCCGAACCGATATTGTTGCCATGGGACGACCGATCATGAATGACCCGCACCTGGTGCTGGGCGCTGCTGCGCACTATGGTCACCGTGAGCAATATTGGCCGCCGCAATATTTGTCAGGGAAGGGGCTCGCGGAGGCGATGGCGGTCAACGACAACGAAGAATTGCTCGAACTCAGGCGCGCAGCGAAACCACCGAATCCGAGCGATGCGCTGGCAATCGCCGTCGCGAGAGGCGAGGTGTTACTGGACAACCGAACCGGAAAGGAGTGATGCCATGAGTTACAACGAAAGTACTCTCGATGGGTTGGTCACGCCGACAAAGATCCACCGTTCCGTGTATACAGATCCCGAGATCTTCGACCTCGAGATGGAACGCGTCTGGGGCAAGGCCTGGATCTTTATCGGCCACGAGAGCCAGGTTCCGGAGCCGGGTGACTACACGACCCTCAATCTCGGAAAAGTCCCGGTGGTTATGGTGCGCGACAAGGAGCACAAGGTACACGTGCTGCACAATCGCTGCGGCCACAAAGGTGCGAAGCTCGTCGACAAGCGCTGTGGCCGAATCGGCGGGTTTCGCTGCTGCTACCACGGCTGGACCTACCGCCTCGATGGCAAGCTCCTGGGCGTCCCGAACATCAAGGGATACGAGGGCACGGGGTTCGACAAAGACGATCCGCAGTACAGCATGCAAAAGCTCGCGCGTTACGACAGTCACCGCGGGTTCGTATTCGCGACGCTGGATGCCGATGCGCCGAATCTCCGGACCTGGCTCGGCGGAGCCGGCGACGTGCTGGACAACCTGTGCGACCGTTCGCCGGAGGGCGAGGTCGAGGTCGCGGGCGGAATCCTCCGCTACGAACACGATTGCAACTGGAAGATGTTCATCGAGAATCTCAATGACACGATGCACCCGATGATCGTGCATCGATCTGTTGTCGATGCTGCCAACGAGTATATCAAGACGTTGCCGGAAGACTCCCCGCACCGCGACGAGGCCGAGATTATTCCCCCGTTTGGAGCGTCCTATGAGAACTTCGAGGCAACCGGGATCACCGGCTTTCGCTACGGGCATCACTACGACGGCGGCAAGAGCAGTATCCACGCGGACTACAGCGTCGATCCCGACTACGAGACGGCCATGATCGCGTCTTACGGGAAGGAGCGCACGCGAGAAATCCTGACATTCAACACGCACAACACGCTGTATTATCCTTCGCTGACCATCAAGTCCGCGATCCAGAATATCCGCATCGTCCGGCCGGTGGCCGTCGACAAGTGCGTTATCGAAACCTGGTCATTCCGGCTCAAGGGCGCACCGGACTCTCTGCTGCAGCGGACGATCCTGTATTCCAGGCTGATCAATTCCAACGGTTCCATGGTTGGCCCCGACGATCATACGGCGTATTTCCGTATGCAGGAGGGCCTGCGTTCCCAGGCAAGCGACTGGGTGGAGATGCACCGTAATTACGGGACCGACAAGGACCTTGGCGACCGTTGGACCAACACGGGGACCAGCGACCTGGACATGCGCAGCCAGTACGGCGCCTGGCGCCACTACATGCTGGGCGAGGCAAGCTGACATGACTGACCGGAACGACTACCTGAACCGGATTCGTACGATCGAGGAATTCCTGTACGAGGAGGCCTCGTACCTCGATCGGCCCGATCTCGACAAATGGATCGAGCTGTACACCGAAGATGGCACCTACTGGATGCCGGCGACCGAGGACCAGGAGGATCCCGTCAATCATATTTCGCTCTTCTACGACGATCGCGTGATGATGGAAATCCGGCGCCGCAACTTCGTCCATCCCCGCGCCGCATCCAAGGACTACACGGTGCGGTGTTCACACATCATCTCGAACGTGCGGATCGAGGAAGAAAGCGATGGCGGCCTCATCGTTACGTCGAACTTCCAGTGCGTGATGTACTACCACGACAAGCAGACTCTCTATGCCGGCCGCTACCGGCACGAGCTCGTCGACATTGACGGGCAGTACAAGATACGCCACAAACGTGTAGACCTGATCAATTGCGACGGCGTCCACGGGTCCATCATCATATATGTGTAGAAAACGGAAGATCGGTACGCTCGCATTCGTTGTAATTGCCTGCCATACCCCGGTTTTCGCGGAATCCTGTGTGTGGCGAATAAGTAGTCAGGCTGCAACAGGCAGCTGATTTAGGCCTCGGCAGCGACTCTGCCAACGGTAAGAACGCAGATCAACAACCTTCGATTGCGTCCCCCGGTTCTTGGCGGTCGGCGTATTACCCTCCACCGCAGAATAGCAGCGATGATGAATGTAGAATTCTCTGAAGTGATGCAGTTTTCTCCGTAGGTCATTAGTGCCCCAGAACGGAACCAGATCGCGATGCTCTCGCCGGACTGTCCCGCGTTATGCAAAGAACAGGAATTCGCCACACACACCTTTGTCACCGTAGATCGCGCCGTAAGCTGCCTGTGTGCAATGCTCGGAATTTATTCATGTAGCAGGAGATCGGAAGGACACGTCGATGCGAGCTTCCAGGTCTGGCCGGAAACGGTCGCTGCGGTGATCAACAAAGTCATGACGATCGTCGATCCCAAGATGGATGGGCCTGCTGACACACGCGTTATGAACGATTCCAGCAAGTAATTGCTCAGGACGTAGCCGCTCGGCAGCGCGAACACGAGCGCGGTGAGAACTGGTTTCAGCAAGTCCGAGATCAGGAGCCGCATCAGCTGACTGTTTGTTGCACCTAAGACTTTACGGACCCCGACTTCTTTTTTGCGTCGCCCTATGACAAAGGCTGTCATCGCGTACAGACCAAAGCAAGAGATCGTGATAGCAATAAGCGCGTACCCGATAAAGCCGATCATTAGCCGCTCGAACGGCCGCAAGATCCTAGCCATGGTGTCTGGTCGATACTGAAGCTCAATTATCAGGTCGGGCGCGACCTCGGCAAAAACAGCTTTTGCCTGCTGTATGAGTTCGGCGGAGCTACCCTTTTCGGCGCGCAGGTACCACCGGAAAGATCTCTCCATAGGGTGGAGAAATGAACCCGCCATCGTTCCACTTAGGCCATCGCCGACCAGCATGTCGCCGGTGACACCAATTACCCTGTACTCCGGATTGTTGGATGCAACTCCAATATCCACCATCCGCTCGGCGTTGTATCTTAGGCGCGCGCCAATGGCTGCCTCGGGCGAGTCAAATCCGAGTGCCCGCGCTGCCGACTCGGTTATTAGCAGCGCTCCAGCGCTGACTTCAATCCTCTCCCACCGCGTCCCATCGGCTGCCATATGGACGGTCACTCTCGTGACGTCTCCGCCACGTTGCGACTCAA
>Ga0224496_10002666_pt1 | contig 10544 bp, 9 predicted proteins | sample SF_Jul11_sed_USG_2_FD_168127 | JGI IMG/M metagenome (GOLD analysis project Ga0224496, IMG submission 168127) | Sediment microbial communities from San Francisco Bay, California, United States - SF_Jul11_sed_USGS_8_1 | ecosystem: Environmental > Aquatic > Marine > Sediment | place: USA... | reverse complement strand
ATTCGACCAACATCACGACCAACTCAACCAACATCTCGACCAACACAACCGGTATCGCGACGAACTCGACCAACATCACGACCAACTCAACCAACATCTCGACCAACACAACCGGTATCGCGACGAACTCGACCAACATCACGACCAACACCACGAACATCGCGACGAACTCCACCAACATAGCAACCAACACCACGAACATCGCGAAGAATTCCACACGAATAGATGATCTTGAGGATGAGTCACGCAGCGGCATTGCCGCAGTGGCAGCCATGGCGGCTATTCCTGCCCCCATGAATGGTCGTAAATTCTCGGTCGGCCTCGGCGCAGGCCACTTCAATGGCGAAAGCGCTATTGCAGCCGGGTTCAACGCAAGGCTTACTGACAGTATGACGCTAACTGGCGGTGTGGGTGGTAACGGCGACGAAGTTGCAACCAGTCTGGGTATAGGCTTCAGCTGGTAACGCGGGACAATAATAAATAACCCTGCCATTTCGAGAGTGAAACAGAGCTAAAGGAGGCGAGTAGCACGCCTCCTTTAGCTCATTACCCACAGATAAAGTGACTGCTTGCCTGAAAGCGAAGCTCACAGGACGAACGCTGTATTGCATTGCGGAATCCCTGGGTCAAAGAGCACAGCGAGGATGCTGAATCATTGTCGATACAGCAAATATGATCCTGTTTTGCGTAATCCATGAGGAATAAATATGCTCACAAGACGAATATCAGGAATCCTGTTAGCACTTTACAGCGGTGTTGCTTATAGCGGCGACAGTGGTGACATCTACTTAAGCGACCGCGTTATCCAGCTTGTCAGCATTCCACCTGCCCGGGCCATTATCTATGACACCCCGATTAATGGTGAAAGTTGCACACACAATAATGTGCCAGTGCTGTTATTCGATGAAGAACAAGGCTATTTATTGGGGAAGGAGATGTATTCAACCCTTATAGATGCCAAGCTCGCTGGAAAGAAGGTACAAATTGTCACGAAAGGATGCTGGGGGAAAAAAGACAACTCTTTTCCGGTTATTGTATCCATAGCCTTAAAGAATTAGCCGGGTCTTACCTCGTTTCCATGGATGGTTGAGTCAAGAGCATGGACTTCCCCCGGCAGAATTTCCTGCAGTTATAAGTGAAATATTCTTTGAGAAACCAGGCTTGCTCAATAATGCCCATCCTGAGTGTATACGGCACTCAGTCTGTTTTTCGGAGAAGGCCCCATCCACTGTCTAAAATGAATTGAAAATATCCGGGAAACCATGGGCAGATTCGACGGGTCCTTACTAATCATACGCGCCGGGAATAGTGCTCCAACTCCAATTACAGCAACACCCGCCGCTACCTGACTCTTCTGTTTCGCATGACTGATGGCCGGCCGGGCGGCCGGTTCGAACCCGTCGCGGAGAGCCATTTCCTTTCTTCAGTTTGCGACACCCATCGCCGCCATCGCGTTGATCACGAGACCTGTAGTCACCGGCAGCAGGGCCCTGACACCCGGTAATTGCCGCATCCGGTATTAATCGGGCAGGCGTGTACGCCCGGCAAACAAGCCTCTTGCCATTGCGTGCTCAACGACATGCATCGCCACATCCGCCGCGGTCTTCAGAAACAGGAAGGCAACCAGTGCTACAAGGCTGTCACCGGCGAACCTGTCGCCGGCAACGATCATCAGTTGCATCGGGATAATCCGGATGTAGGGGAAGAACATGATGCTGCCGATATTCGGGACCCTGCCCTTCTCCTGCGACTGGTTGTAGTGATAGGAAAAGCGATGGTTGAAATAAAACGCCAGGACACACACGAACACAGTGAATAAAGGAATGGTTCCTGATGCGCCGACCTCGGTCGCGATAAAGACCATGTAAGCAACATTGAAGAAGCCGTAATGCAGGGCAAAGAAACCGGCAACCTGGCGCTTCGTACCGGGCGTCGCATCCACGGCCTGACCGTTCATCCGGAAGTTCGCGGTGGAAAACTCCTTCAGGTCGAGAATCCGGTGCACATTGAAATAGCCGATCACGAGGCTCTGCCCGCAATAGATCCACATAAGTATATGGACGTCCCATTGCTGGAGCACGGCCAGCACGATGGTCAGCAAATTGGATAACAGCAGGGTCGTGACGGACCGGTCGCTGTAGACTCTGCCTGTGAAGCCAATCGTGCTACTGCTATCCATTGCGTGGCTCCTGTGTCGCCTGCCCGGGGTAACACCAGTGTCATCGGCGGGCTGCAACCAGCCTGAAGCCAGAGGCTGGATATTGGCAGCATCCCTGAAACCGGACATGAAGCCACTCGTCCGTCCCGGACAGCCACTGCATTTTATTTTATTCGGCTTACGATTCTCATCAATCGGCGTCAGATTTACCATGAGACGCGAAGTTCCAACTGCCCCCCGCTACAAAAGCCACGCTTAAATGCCCGATAACAACCGCCATGTAAAATATTCCAGGCCAGGTCATTTCAAGCACACGCCAAAGGTGTTTCAGCAGAGAGAATTGCCCCTTCACATAACCCGGACAAAGACCATTTGAGTTGACTTATATCAAGTCTGGGCATGCTCACCCGTATCACACTATCGACGGCAAGGGTTGTCTTGTGGGCTTATCTAACCACAGGTAATAATTAACAATTGTGAACTGATACAGGGCAGCTTTTTTCTTCAATTACAGCTCGCATTCATCAATAAAACAGGGGGAGCAACAGGAATGAACACGGCAGAGCGGTCTGGATACTGTTTATTCTTCAAGCTGGCAATAGCGTTATTTGCTTATGGCTTCCTTGGACATGCGGCGTTTGCTGAAACAGCACCCGGCGGAGAGATGTCTTCCAAAGACGTGGTATTGCGCGGAGATGCCGACTGCATCAAGTGCCATGACGAGGACCAGGCCTATCCCGTACTGAGAATCGGCAAAACCCGTCACGGAGTAATGGCCGATAACCGCACACCCACCTGCACGAGTTGTCATGGAGAGAGCAAGGAACACATGCGCAAGGGCTCTGACGAGGACCGCCCGCGGCCGGATATCACCTACGGCGACATGAATAATGCAGTTCCCAGGATGGAACGCGTCAACAACGAAATCAAATATCCTGTTTCTCCGGCCTCTGAACGTAACGCCACCTGCCTGACCTGTCACGAGGGCGGCAAGCGCATGTTCTGGGATGGCAGCACCCACTCGAATCGCGATGTCGCCTGCAATAACTGTCACCAGGTACACACCGGCAATGACAGGGTCAAGGACAAGGAGACACAGACCGAATTGTGCTTCAGCTGTCATAAGGAACAGCGTGCGCAGTTCAACAAACCATCACATCACCCGGTGCCGGAAGGTGAAATGGGCTGCTCCGACTGCCACAACCCGCATGGCTCGGCCGGGACCAGTCAACTCGTGAAAGACAGCGTCAACGAGACCTGCTTCCAGTGCCACATGGAAAAGCGCGGACCGTTCGTGCACAACCATCAGCCGGTCACCGAAGACTGCACCATCTGCCACAATCCCCATGGCACTGCCATCGCTACCTTGCTCAAGACCAGGCCACCGTTCCTGTGCCAGCAGTGTCATAGCCACACCAGTCACCCGACCCAGAATGCGGCCCTGCCGGACGATCGTTTCACCAGTAGCCGTGGATTGGGCTCCGTTGGCCGTGGATGTCTGAATTGCCACACCAACATCCATGGCGGCAACAGTATTATGAACCGTGGCACTGCCGGACGTTTCCGTCGCTGAACACAATTGAGAGGGGAACAAGTCATGAAACAACAGAACCAGGTCTTTACCCTCGTCATCCTGCTGGCGACATATGCGCTTAGCGCAACCGCCGAGGACGATCCCGTATCAACGCTGACCACACCGGACAGCAGCGTCTCGATCGGCATCGGTTACATGAACGGTGAACGCGAGCAATTCGGCATCTTCGACAATGTCAGGGACGACGACACCCTGCTACTGCTCGATGCGGATGTGAACAAGCGGGATGATGCCACCGGCACATGGATGACGTTAAGGGCGCGCAACCTTGGCATAGACAGTCGATCCATCGAACTGGGCTACGATCGCCAGGGCGACTGGGGCATTGACCTTGAATACGACGAGATCACACGTTCCGCGCAATACACAGTCAACACCGGCATGACGGGCCTGGGTACCATGACGCAGATACTGCCATTCGATGGCACCGGCTACATTCCCGGTAGTGGCAACAACGTGACCCTGGGTACGGAACGCAAGGGCACCGGCGTGATCCTAAACAAGTTCCTGACACGCAACCTGAACTTCACGGTCGATTTCAAAAACCAGGAAAAGGAAGGCACGCGTCACTGGGGACGCGGTGGGGCACCGGAATTTGTTGCAGAGCCGATTGACAGCACTACCCGGCAGCTGGAGGCCAAACTGGACTATGCCGGTAAGCAGCTCCAGCTGAGCGGAGGCTACTATGCCAGCTGGTATAACAACCGTTACGACGATAATGTGTATACCCTCGGAGAAGCCGGTATTGTATCCTTCACCAGTACGAACGAGCTGTATTACCTTTCGCTGCCGCTGGACAACCAGTCCCAGCAGATTTACCTCAATGGCGGTTATAATTTCGCACCGACCACACGCGGCACCTTCCGGCTATCGTACACCCACGCAACAGCCGACGAGAGACTGTCGACCAATGTGGATCCGAGATACGGGATATCCACTGCCGCACCGGGAAAGCTCGACGGTGAACTCAACACCACCCTGATATTCCTGGGGCTGACATCCCAGCCAATGAAAAACCTGAGCCTGGTAGCCAATTTGCGCTACCACAAGGTGGACGAGCAGACGCCCAGACATCTCATTATCTGTACTACCTGCGATGGCACTACCGACGAAGTTCATGGCACACCGCTGGACTACGAGACCCTGTCTGGCAAACTCGAAGGAACCTACCGCTTGCAGGATGGCTACAGCCTGGTCGGCGGCATCGATCGCCGCCAACAGGATCGCACCGTTCCCTTCGGCAATGACAACGACGGCGATGGCTTCGATAGCGAGCGTTATGTACCGTTCCGCGCAGACCTTGACGAAACCACCTACCGGATACAGCTGCGCAAGTCCATGTCTGCAACTCTTAACGGTTCTCTGGCCTTATCGCACAGTGTTCGCGACGGTTCCAGCTATGCCGATGCAATCCATTCCTTTGACCCGACTGCGGCCACACCCGAACCCCCGGCCATCATCGACCCGCTCAACATCGCGGACCGCAAACGCAACAAGCTGCGTGCCACCGCCGACTGGTCACCCTCGGACCGGACCGACCTGCAGTTCAACTACGAGCTGGCGCGTGACAAATACAGCGGGCACACGTTCGGCCTGCGCAAGGGCAAGGCCCAGGTTTTCTCCCTGGATAGCGCCTTCCGCATGAACCAGGACTGGCAGTCGACGGCCTGGTATTCCTATGACATGAACAGGGCTAAGCAGAACAACTGGCGAGATGCAAATAATAATGCCGGGAGCAATTTCTCGGAAGCATTGTTGTATGACACCCTGACGCACACCGGCAATTCGGTAGGCCTTGGCCTGGAAGGCACGGTGAACACCAGACTCAAGATCGGCGCCGACCTTGAGTGGACGCGTACCCGCAGCGAGTATGACCAGGACATAGTCCCCTCGAATATTCCGGTATCGGGAACCAGCCTTTTCTATCCTGGCACAACAATACCTTTACCCGACATTACGAGCACAGCAACCAGACTGAAGCTGTTTGCCGATTATGGCGTATCGAAGCATTCTGACTTACGCTTCGAACTGATCCACGAACGCTGGAAGACCGATGACTGGACCTGGCAGTTCAGTGACGGTTCACCGTTCATATATACTGGCAGCGGAGACAGTGATGGCACCATGGTCATCCAGGACCCACGTCAACATTCGACCTTCGTCGGTATACGTTATGTCTATAAATTCAGGTAATCGATGGGGCTGTATTTACAGTCACGCGGAGTAATGTCATGAAAAACACCACATCTCTTGTTACATCACTCTGTGCTGGCATCCTGATGATAGTGCTTGCCGCCGCTACTGCATCGGCTGGCACTATTACAGAACTGGTCAGCGACTGCGAGCATTGCCATGATAAAGATGGCGCCAGCAAGGAAGCCGGCATCCCGATCATCGGCGGTTTCTCGGCCCAGTACATCATTAACTCCTTTCAGGCCTACCAGGACGAAGCCAGGCCTTGCAAAGAAGTGAAATACATCAGCGGGCCTGACAAAGGCGAAACGAGTGATATGTGCAAGGCCGTCAAAAATCTTACCGAGGGAGAAATCAGTCAGCTCGCCGATCACTTTGCATCCAGGCCGTTTGTACGGGCCAGCCAGCCCTTCGATGCCGCGTTGGCTGAAAAAGGCAGGAATGTCCACGCACTTCAATGTAATAAATGCCATGAAGACAGCGGTAGTTCGCCGGATGACGATGCCGGCATCCTGGCAGGACAATGGATGCAATACATGGAAGAACAGTATGCGGACTATGCGGCCGGCAAGCGCGATATGCCGAAGAAAATGAAAGTGAAAATGGACAAGTTAAGCGAGGATGATACCAGGGCACTGGTCCACTATTACGGCAGCTTCCAGGGCCCCGGGCAAGACTAGAATGTCAAGCAAGCTGTTCAGGCTGTTACTTAAACCCAGCACCCGCTATTCACTGGGCGCACTCCTGGTTGCAGGCTTTATCGGGGGCATCCTGTTCTGGGGCGCCTTGCACTGGAGCGTCGAGTTAAGCAATTCAGAAGCATTCTGTACCTCCTGTCACGAGATGTCATGGGTATACGAGGAATACAAGGAACAAGCACATTACAGGAATGCCAGCGGTGTGCGCGCCACTTGCTCTGACTGCCACGTGCCCAAAGAATGGGGCCCAAAAATGAAGCGCAAGATCCAGGCGACCTTCAAGGAACTGCCCCGCAAGCTCTCGGGAAAAATAAATACCAGGGAAAAGTTTGAGGCACATCGGCTCGAGCTTGCCGAAAGTGTCTGGGCTACCATGAAGGCGAACGATTCACAGGAATGCCGTAACTGCCACTCTCAGGAAAGCATGGAGCTTGAATCTCAGGACAGTAGTGCACGCAAGAAGCACAGCCTGGAACGCCGTCTTGAAAAAGGCGAAACCTGTATTGATTGTCACAAGGGAATATCACACGAGTTGCCGGAAGGCTACGTGGAACCCTGAAGGTCTTCCAATCGGGAACAGACCACGATTTTCTCTCTGCCGGGTCCGGGTCTTTACACATATCAGGATTCTTGCAATCCCGGGTGATGCGTGTGACAGTGATTGCTACTGTTAATCATCAGGACGCCGGGAGCCATTAACTTTTTCTGCTTACGTCCAGTCGTCCGCCATTTATAGTGATCCTGAGGCCGGAAGTGACTGAGTCAAAATGGTGAGGCGGAAAATGTAACCGGCCCCCTACTCCATAGCCGATGTTCAAATTTCTTAAGAAGTGGCGACAGCAGAGAATTATTTCCAGTAGCACGATATCGCCCGAAAACTGGGAAAACGCGTTTGGCCTCTTGCCGCTACTGGATCATCTGTCTGCAGACGAAAAAAACAGCCTGCGTGATCTTGCAATTTTGCTTCTGCATGAAAAGTCATTCCTGGGTGCGCATGATCTGGTAGTCAGCGAAGAGATGATGCTGCTCATCGCACTGCAGGCCTGCTTGCCGATTCTACATCTCGGCATTGACTGGTACTCGGAGTGGACGACCATAATCGTATACCCGGCCGGCTTCGCACCGGAAAGAACGGTGGTCGACGAATTCGGCCTGGCACATACCACCCGAAGCGAACTCAGCGGTGAGGCATGGCAACGCGGGCCGGTGATCCTGTCATGGAAACATACTGAAAATGCGGGAATTAAGGATGGACACAATGTAGTGATCCATGAATTCGTTCACAAGCTGGACATGCTGAACGGCGCGGCAAACGGTTTTCCACCCATGCACAAAGACATCCGCGCAACATCCTGGTCGGAAATATTCACTGCAGCATTTGCGGACTTTCAACGCAACCCGAAACCGGGACTGGACCGCTATGGCGCCACTGCCCCGGCAGAATTTCTTGCAGTTATGAGTGAGGTATTCTTTGAGAAACCGGACTTGCTCAATAATGCCTATCCAGAAGTGTATACGGCACTCAGTCTGTTTTTCAGACAGGACCCCATCCACTGATCTGAAATGTGAATCAACGGGTTCTGGCTCCGACTTCATTGATTTAACATCGATCTTCATGATCGACGATTATCGTGCATATCCGCGAAGTGCTTGCTGCCTGGAATTATTCGCACCAGCAGGCGCGAACAAAATAAAACAAACGTTCTGCCGGCGTGGACACATAAATTTATGAAAAAAAAGGGGCGACTTTTGCAAGTCACCCCTTTCCTATCCGGCTTTTCTGGCTAAGAAAATAATTTACCGGGCAACAGGTGCTGCAACCGGGAGCTGACCGTAAGGCGCATAGCCGTAAGGTGCGCCATATCCGTAGCCACTGTTGGAGCTGTTGTAACCACGACCCGTGCCACGAGCGTTACCGCGACCACTGAAGTTCATACCGAAGCTACCGTCAACGTCGCCGCTACCATACCCATCAGCAGATCCGTTGTTGTTAAAACCGTTACCGTTATAACCGTTGTAACCGTTGTATCCGACAGGAGCAGCAATCGGAGCCTGTTGGGCAACCGGTGCCTGCTGTGCAACTGGAGCCTGCGGGGCAACCGGTGCTGCCTGCTGGGCAATCGGGGCCTGGCCATAGGGCGCCTGACCGTATGGAGCCTGACCGTATGGAGCCTGACCGTATGGAGCCTGACCGTAAGGCGCATAACCGTAAGGGGCGCCATATCCATAGCCACTGTTGGAGCTATTGTAACCACGACCCGTGCCGCGACCGTTACCGCGTCCGCTGAAGTTCATACCGAAGCTGCCGTCAACGTCGCCGCTGCCGTTGCCATCACCAAATCCGTTACCGCTGTTGTTACCGAAAGGACCAAAATCACCCCATGCAGAAGCAGCACTGGAAGCGATCGCCAGTGTTGCTACAGTAATAATCGTTGTAATTGTTTTCATTGTTACTCTCCAAATAAGTTAAGAAATTCTGTTTAAATGCAATGTGTCTGTGAGGACAGGAGGCATAATATTAGAAAATATTAATATTAGCAAGTTCTTTTTTATTTGAGGCCAGATCGGCGGTCCTGGACCGTCCCGGGGAGCCATTTCCTGTATTCGGCCTGTATTCCTTTTCGGTTTTCATCCACAACGGTCAAAAGCTCGGCTGTCACCGGGACAATGGTGATGAACAGGTGGCCAGCACCCCCTGAATGGCAATAATATGGAAGCCCGCCACCCGCGCCGGTTACCTCGACAGGGAAAAGACCAGACATGAATGACACCCTGCAGGAATCCATCGACCGCCAGCGCCGCATATTGCAGGACTGGCTGTCTGCTCCGCTGGCCCGTATCACGGAAGACTGCCGGCAACGGTGGCCGGACCGATCGTCTCTCGAGGCGCGCCTGATGGAGGGGCTGACCGAACTGCCCTACTGCAAGTACCTCTACCTGCTCGATGAGCGGGCGCACCAGCTTACCGCCAACGCGTCCCGTAACGGCTTGCTGGAAGAACACTACGGCCGCGACCGCAGCGATCGGCCCTACCTTGCCATGGCACTCGGCGGTGCGCCCTTCTCGCTCTCCGATGCCTACATCAGCCGCAACGCCCGGCGCCCCTCACTGACGGCCGTGCAGGCGATTCATGCAGACGACAACCGGCTGCTGGGTTATCTCGGGGCGGACTTCGATCTGCGCGAACTACCCGCCACGCAAGCCCTGAGTACGCAACCAGGCCAATGGATACAACTCAAGGGCGATCCGGCCATTCGCTCCGGCCTGTTTCACCAGGCGCGTGCAACCAGCCCGATGGACGAGCGCATCGACGTGGTGCTGGACCTGCTCGCCGAGTTGATCACGGTCAATGGCATTTTCCACGCCAAGCTGCACTTCTCGAGTTCCCGCGCAACCCTCTGGTCGGTGGATGACCCGTATCGTTTTCGCATTCACGGCATCGAGGAACTCGGCAACCCCGACCTCTGCCTGGCCTACCCCCGCCGGGACTATCCGGTCGACGCCGAGATTCCGCAAGAAGCGGTTAAACGAATACTGCGCTGTTTCCGCGACCTCCGGTTCATGGACGAAACAATTTACCTGCGTTCGGGGATGCTGAATATTTTCAATGGCCTTATCGGGCTGACTTTTTCTTGTGACGGGTCCCACTACATGCCCTGGGATGAATTTCTCGACAAGAACCTGGGATTCTGGCTCGGCACGTCCGACCAGGAAGCCACCCGTTAATCAACTGGAAAAATATAAAAAGGGTACTGACCCCTTTTCACTTTTCACCTTTCACCTTTCACCTTTCACCTTTCACTCAATTTCTTCACTGCCTGGTGCAATAAAATGAAAATCATGATGCGTAACCTGTCCCGGGACACGACGGAAGCGGAACTGCTGGCCTTGTTTAAAGCCT
>Ga0224496_10002665_pt1 | contig 10547 bp, 8 predicted proteins | sample SF_Jul11_sed_USG_2_FD_168127 | JGI IMG/M metagenome (GOLD analysis project Ga0224496, IMG submission 168127) | Sediment microbial communities from San Francisco Bay, California, United States - SF_Jul11_sed_USGS_8_1 | ecosystem: Environmental > Aquatic > Marine > Sediment | place: USA... | reverse complement strand
ATACCTACCGACAGATCTCTATACAGCGGCTTTAACCAGGCAACTGGACCAGCTGGCAATCCATGATTTTAATATTCCCGGCTACGATTTAATGTCACGCGCCGGTGAGGCCATTTTCAGGTTATTACAGGATCAGTACTCCCTTTCTAAACGCATTCTGGTTTGTTGTGGTGCAGGTAATAATGCCGGTGATGGTTATGTGGTTGCACGACTCGCGCAGCAAGCGGGTTTCCGGGTACGCGTTATCAGTATGGTGGATACGACGGAATTAAAGGGTGATGCGCGAACGGCTTATGAGCACTGGAAATCCCTGGGCCGCCAGTTAAGCAAATGTGAGCCAGAGAGTTTCGAGGGTGTTGATGTCATTATAGACGCGCTCCTGGGTACTGGCCTGCAGCGTCCCGTGGAGGGGCGCTGGCAGGCGTGTATCGAACTGATTAATGGCTCAGCCAGGCCGGTGATTGCGGTAGATATTCCCTCGGGACTGAATGCCGATACGGGCAGTGTCATGGGCATCGCCGTTAAGGCGGCCATGACCCTTAGTTTCATCGGCCTTAAAAGGGGGCTGTTCACGCACCAGGCCGCTGATTATTGTGGTGAACTTTTTTTTGATGGGCTTGGCGTACCCAGGGCTGTCTATAACCGGGTGGCCACGAATGCCTATCGACTGGATTACGAAAATCTCAGCCAGCAGTTAAAACCACGACGGGCAAATACCCATAAGGGTAGTTATGGTCATGTACTGGTCATCGGTGGTGACTATGGTATGGCGGGCGCGGTACGACTCGCCGCCGAGGCTGCCCTGCGAGCCGGTGCCGGGCTGGTCACGGTCGTTACCCGGGCCGAACATGTAGCGGCTATTGTTACCGGTCGCCCGGAACTCATGGTCATTGCCAGTGAACATGGCGCTATATCCTCACAGTTATTAGAGCATGCCAGCAGCATCCTGATCGGCCCGGGCCTGGGTACGGATAAATGGGGCCAGGCACTGCTGTCACGGGTGCTTGAAAGTCGCTGCCCCAAGGTGCTGGATGCAGATGCGCTGAATTTACTGGGGCAGCAGGAGGCGCCTGGTCAGGACTGGATACTCACGCCCCACCCAGGTGAAGCCGCCCGGCTACTGGGTGAAACCACCCCCGTTATCCAGCAAAGCCGATTCACTGCTGCCGAGATGTTACAGGCACTGTATGGGGGTGTACTGGTGCTCAAGGGTGCCGGTACCCTGGTGCAGACATCGCATCGTGTATCAGTCTGCCCCTATGGTAATCCCGGACTGGCGACAGCAGGTAGGGGTGATGTACTGGGCGGTATTATCGCTGCACTGCTGGCCCAGGGCTTCGACCTGGCTACGGCTGCTGAACTGGGTGTTGTTGTGCATGCCAGGGCGGGTGATCTGGCAGCATCCCATGGTGAGAGGGGCTTGATTGCCAGCGACCTGTTTGATTCAATACGCCACCTGATTAACCCGGATACCAGGCCATTAGCCCAGTGAGTACAAAAAAACTGTTACTAGCCAATGAAGATGCCCAGCTGGCATTTGCGGCCGAGATGGCACGGTTTTGCCCGCCGGGGCTGGTGATATTTCTACAGGGTGACCTGGGTACGGGCAAGACCACACTGGTACGTGGATTCCTCAGGGCGCTGGGTCATAAGGGCGTGGTTAAAAGTCCAACCTATACCCTTGTTGAGCCCTATATTATTGATAATCAACAAATTTATCATTTTGACCTGTATCGCCTGGGTGATCCGGATGAGCTGGAATATGCCGGTGGCCGGGATTATTTTGATGCCCAGTCCATCTGTTTGCTGGAGTGGCCCGAAAAGGCCGCTGGATTTCTGCCTGCAGCGGATCTCGTGCTCCAACTGGCCTATGAGGGTGAGGGTCGCAGCCTGGAAATCAGTGCAGAAACGGCCGCGGGTAAAAAGTTGTTAGATGCTATATCTTACTAATTACTATAGAAAAGTACGCTATCTATATAAAAACATTGAAAATAACCGTGTGAATATGCTTGCATTTTCTGAAAAAATGACGACACTATAAGTTAAGCCAGAAAGAATTAGCGGGACGTGGCATGAAATGCCGGGTTGCCTGGGTAGCTAATTTATTTCCAGTGGTTAAACGCTTATGTAAACAGTGGTGGCATTATGCATAAACATCGTCGTCGATTTATCTCACAGCTTGCTGGACTGACAACCCTTGCTGCTGCGCCCCTGGCGCAGGCCGCTGCAACGGGTGTTCGTGTTAATAATATCCGTTTATCAAAAAATGAAGGTGATACACGCCTGGTTTTTGATCTGGATGCCTCGGTCAGGCATAAGCTGTTCAGCCTGCATAACCCTGAGCGTGTAGTGATTGACCTGGAACGGACCCGCCTGATGAACTCGGGTGCGCTGGAAGATATGCACAATAACCTGTTACGCGGCATTCGCACTGGCGTGCGTAATGAAAAAGACCTGCGTATCGTGCTCGACCTTAATGCCAAGGCAAGCCCCAGGAGTTTTGTGTTGCAACCATCCGAGGGGCAGGGGCACCGCCTGGTGATCGACCTGCATGACCCCAAGGCAAAAGTCGTCAAAAATCAGCCGAAATTAAGGGATGTCGTGGTCGCTATCGATGCGGGGCACGGGGGCAATGATCCCGGTGCAACGGGTCGCCTGGGTACCCATGAAAAAGATATTACGCTGCAGATTGCACGCAAGCTGCAGGCCATGATTAACAAGCAGCCGGGTATGCAACCGGCGATGATCCGCAATTCAGATCGCTTCATGCGTCTACGTGATCGCATAAAACGTGCGCACCAGGTGAATGCGGATTTAATGATTTCTATCCATGCGGATTCCTTCCCGGATAAACGTGCCCGTGGTGCATCGGTCTATGCCCTGTCCGTGAGTGGTGCGACTTCGGAATCGGCTCACCTGCTGGCGGAAAATGAAAACAAGGTAGACATGCTGTTTGGTAATGTGAACCTGGATGACAAGGATGAAATGGTCAAGCAGGTATTACTGGATCTTTCACTCACTGGCACCATCCAGTCGAGCCTGGATATTGGTAGTGAGGTGTTGCATGAGCTAACACGGGTCGGCCAGGTGCATAAGAAAAAAGTACAGCAGGCTGGATTTGCGGTATTGAAGGCCCCCAATATACCGGCGGTGTTGCTGGAGACGGCATTTATTTCTAATCCCAATGAAGAGCGCAAACTACGTAGTCCGTCCCACCAGAGCAAGCTGGCCAAAGCCATTTTGCGTGGTGTGAGTGACTACTTCGCCCGCAAGGCACCACCGGGTACCTGGTTGGCACAGAATGATAAAACCTATACAATTCAACGCGGCGATACACTGGCTGATATTTCAGAAAAATTTAATACGCCGGTAAGCCATATTCGTAGTCGTAACGCGATACACAGTGACCGGTTGCGCATTGGCCAGACCCTGATTATTCCCATCAGTTAACAACAATAATAAATGTGCATAAATAGATGCATATGTTGTAAGTCTTGAAACCCGCTTCGGCGGGTTTTTTATTTTATTGTTCTGTGCATACAGCCCCGGTGATATTCACCAGTAAGGATGAGTGTTATGCCCTTGTCCTGGAATCTTGCTAAACTCCAGCTTTCAAATTTTCAAGAAAACAGTTTCATGTCCAGACGCATCCAGCAAATGCCCAACCAGTTAATTAACCAGATTGCAGCCGGTGAGGTGGTCGAGCGCCCGGCATCGGTGGTGAAGGAGCTGCTGGAAAACAGCCTTGATGCGGGTGCCAGCCAGATCGATATCGAGGTGGAGCAGGGGGGTATCAAACGTATTCGTATCCGTGATAATGGCATGGGGATTCACCAGGACGACCTGCGACTGGCCCTGTCGCGCCATGCCACCAGCAAGATTCGTGACCTGGATGAGCTGGAGCGTGTCAAAAGCCTGGGTTTTCGCGGCGAGGCCCTGCCCAGTATTGCCTCGGTCAGTCGTTTAAGTATTACCTCGAAACAGGCTGATGGCGATGGCTGGTGTGTGCAGGGTGAGAGTGAGCAGACGGCCGAGCTGAAACCTGCGCCCCATGCCATCGGCACCACGGTCGAGGTACTCGACCTGTTTTATAACGTGCCCGCCCGGCGCAAGTTTATGAAAACCGATAAAACCGAATTCAATCACCTGGATGACGTGGTGAAGCGTATTGCGCTGAGCCACTTTAATGTCGATATTAACCTGCACCATAACCAGAAACCGGTCAGGCAGTTACGTGCCGCCAGTGACCAGTTGGGTATGGAGCGCCGCATTGCCGAGGTCTGTGGCAAGGGCTTTATCGACCAGGCCGTGTTTATGGAATTTGAGGCCGCCGGGCTCAAAATGTATGGATGGATTGCACGCCCCGAGTTTTCCCGTTCGCAGGCGGATATGCAGCACTTCTTTGTCAACCAGCGCATTATTCGCGATAAGCTGGTGACCCATGCGGTGCGCCAGGCCTATCGGGATGTGCTCTATCATGGCCGTCACCCTGCTTATGTGCTGTTTTTCGAGCTGGCGCCGGAACAGGTGGATGTGAATGCCCATCCCACCAAGCACGAGGTGCGCTTTCGGGAAAGCCGCATGGTGCATGATTTTATTTTTCGCGGCATTCACCGGGCACTGGCCGACCAGCGCCCGGAGGATCGTTTGCCCGGCGCCGATACGGCACCTGTTACTGCAACTATGCCGGTTAGCGGCCACGGTTATGCGAGCTATCCAAAACAGTCGAACATGAGCCTGAAGATTGAAGAGCAGCTCAATGCCTATGCCAGTCTTTCGGCATCGCCGGGTGGGTCACTGGCGATTGCCGACGCCGAGGCCGATAACGAGCCAACGGTGCCGCCACTGGGCTATGCACTGGCGCAGCTGAATGGCGTGTATATCCTGGCGCAGAATGCGAGCGGACTGATCGTAGTGGATATGCATGCGGCGCACGAACGTATTACCTATGAGCGCATGAAGGCCAGTGTCGAAGCCGGTGGCCTGGCATCCCAGCCGCTGCTGGTGCCCCAGTCTATTGCGGTGAGTGAAAAAGAGGCCGCGCTGGCAGAAACCCATGCGGCTATTTTCACCGAGCTGGGGCTTGAACTGGATCGTTCCGGCCCCGATTCAATCCGTATTCGCCAGATCCCCGTACTGCTGGCGCGTGGTGATGCCGAGGCACTGGTACGGGACGTGCTCTCGGACCTGGTGACCTACGGTGACAGCCAGCGCATCCGCGAGGCGATTAATGAGGTGCTGGGTACTATGGCCTGTCATGGCTCGGTGAGGGCAAATCGCCAGTTGAGCGTGCCGGAGATGAACGCCCTGTTACGTGATATGGAGCGTACAGAGCGCAGTGGCCAGTGTAACCATGGTCGCCCAACCTGGGTCGCCTTCAGTATGGATGAGATGGACAAATGGTTCCTGCGTGGACAATAAAACAGGTCGTTAGTGAAAAGACCCAGGGCTTTTGAATTTCTTATGACTGATTTGATCATACAGCACGCCCCCCAGCCCGATGCACCAAAGGCCATCTTCATTATGGGCCCCACCGCTTCAGGTAAAACCGACCTGGCGATCGAGTGCCTGCAGCACTTTCCCTGCGATATCATCAGCGTTGATTCGGCACTGGTCTACCGGCAGATGGATATAGGTACGGCCAAGCCCGATGCCGCTACCCTGCAGGCCGCGCCACATCAACTGATTGACCTTATCGAGCCGGACCAGGCCTATTCCGCTGCACAGTTTCGAGAGGATGCGCTACGCGAAATGGCAGCAAGTACGCATCGTGGTCGTATTCCCCTGCTGGTCGGCGGTACCATGCTGTATTACAAGGCTCTGCAGGACGGCCTGTCCGTGCTGCCTGCGGCTAGCCCCGAGGTGCGTGAGTCGCTTGAGCAGGAGGCCAGGGCACAGGGCTGGCAGCATATGCATGATAAATTGGCAGTCATCGATCCGGTATCTGCGGCGCGTATCCACCCCAACGATCCCCAGCGTATCCAGCGTGCATTAGAGGTTTATGAAGTCAGCGGTAAAACACTGACCCAGTTCTGGGCCGAGCAAACGGCCCAGGCGCTGCCCTATGATGTGATCAAGATTGCGCTGGTACCGGATGACCGTGAATATCTGCGCCAGCGTATTGCCGATCGTTTTAAGGTCATGCTGGAACTTGGCTTTGTTGCCGAAGTCGAAACACTTCGGGCACGGGGTGACCTTAACCTGGATATGCCCTCCATGCGCTGCGTAGGATACCGGCAGGTCTGGGAGTACCTGGATGGCAAGATGGATTACGAGGAGATGATAGTAAAAGCCATCACCGCGACCCGCCAGCTGGCAAAAAGGCAGTTAACATGGCTAAGAAAAGAGCAGATGTGTAACTTTTTTGATGTAAATAAAGCAAATTTTCCGGAAATCGTGAAAAATTTGAAAAGTTCACTATCCTTATAACAGTTAGAGCTTGAAATCACCGCGCTAGCCTATATATTAAGAGTAGTTAATATTGGCATTTAAACAGCTACAGCCCCAATTTTTATGGTGATGTAGTGATATTAATATAACAATAAATGGGAGAGGACCATGCCAAAAGGGCAGTCATTACAAGAACCCTTCCTGAATGCACTACGTAAGGAACGCGTACCGGTTGCCATCTATCTGGTAAACGGCATCAAGTTGCAGGGTCAGGTCGAATCATTTGATCAATTTGCCGTGTTATTACGAAATACAGTGACTCAGATGGTTTATAAACATGCTATTTCAACCGTAGTACCGGCAAGACCGGTGAAATGGTCGTCGGGTGGTGAAGACTTCGGCGATGATGGTGAACCGGGCAACATGTAAGCCAGAGTAAAAGATAGACTCGAAAACGGCTGCCATCTGGCGGCCGTTTTGCGTGTATAATGCCGTATTTTATAGCTGTTGTTTTGCATACCTTCATGAGGCATACCCTACTTGTTTGAACGCCCGTCTATTGGTGAAAGAGCCATCCTGGTCCATATGGATTTTAATGATGAAAATCACCGCGAACACCTGAATGAATTTGAAGAACTCGCCCGCTCGGCAGGCGCCGATGTGGTACGCGTGGTCACCGCACGCCGCAACGCGCCCGATGCCAAGTATTTTGTGGGTAGTGGTAAGGCCGATGAAATCCTACAGATGGTCGAGGCCGATGAGATTGAGCTGGTGTTGTTTAACCACGCCCTGAGCCCATCCCAGGAGCGTAACCTGGAGGCGCACTTCCAGTGCCGGGTGCTGGATCGCACCGGGCTGATCCTGGACATTTTTGCGCAGCGTGCCCGCACCTTCGAGGGTAAGTTGCAGGTCGAACTGGCACAGCTCAAGCACATGTCTACCCGGCTGATTCGTGGCTGGACCCATCTGGAACGCCAGAAGGGGGGTATAGGTTTAAGGGGGCCGGGTGAGACCCAGCTGGAAACCGACCGTCGTCTACTGGGGCAACGCATTAAGCAGATCAACAAGCGCCTGGAAAAGGTACGCAAGCAGCGCGAGCAGGGCCGGCAATCGCGGCGTAAGGCAGAAGTGCCAACGGTCGCGCTCGTCGGTTATACCAATGCGGGTAAATCGTCTTTATTTAATGCCATGACCGTCTCCGATGTTTACGTCCAGGATAAGCTGTTTGCAACCCTTGATCCTACCCTGCGTAAGCTGGAAATCGATAACGGCCAGTCATTGATCCTTGCCGATACGGTTGGCTTTATTCGTCACCTGCCCCATGACCTGGTGGATTCCTTCCGATCTACCTTGCAGGAGACAGAAGAGGCGCACCTGTTACTGCATGTGATTGATGCCTCTGATGAAATGCGCATGGAAAATATCGATGCGGTGGACCAGGTGCTCAAGGAAATTGGTGCCGATGATGTGCCGCAAATACAAATAATGAACAAAATAGACCGACTGGAGGTCGAACCCCGGATTGAACGGGATGATGAAGGCCGGGTCAGGCGTATCTGGGTATCGGCAAAAACCGGTGCTGGCCTGGATCTGGTTAACCAGGTACTGGCTGAATATTTTCAGCAGGACCAGGTCAGGGGAGAAATTTCCATCAGGCCGGACCAGGCACGCGTGCGTGCCCTGCTGTATGGCCTGGGTGCGGTGCAGTCTGAATCGATGGATGAGGATGGCAATACACGCCTCACCATCAACGTGGCACGGCGCGACTTACTGCAAATGGCCAGTCGTGAAAATATTCCCGAGAAGCTGCTAATCCCGGCAATTGAAACTAAACCGCTTGCGAGTGCTGTCTAAGCCCTCTAGAATTGCGAGTTCGTTTTTTAAATAAACAAAAAATAAATTGGAGTCAACGAATGGCCTGGAATGAGCCTGGTGGCAATAACAAAGATCCCTGGGGAAACCGGGGTAATGATCAGGGTCCCCCTGATCTGGATGAGGTTTTTCGTAAATTCCAGCAGAAACTGAACGGTCTGTTTGGTGGTGGCTCGGGTAGCCGTCGTCCCTCCTCAGAAAATAGTGGCCTGGGTATAGGTATTATTCTTCTCCTGATTGTATCCGTCTGGATGCTAACGGGCTTCTATAAGCTGGAAGAAGCCGAGCGCGGTATCGTGATGCGTTTTGGCCAGCATGTGGATACCACCATGAAGGGCCTGCACTGGCACCTTCCACGCCCCATAGAAAATGTCGAAAAGGTCAATGTGACCGAGCGTCACCAGTTCCCGGTCAAGGCAACCATGCTGACCCAGGACGAAAACATTGTTGATATTGAAGGTACCGTCCAGTATCAGATTGGCGATGCAACAAAATACAAATTCAATGTGCGCTTTCCTGAAAACACCCTGAACCTGGCCACCGAGAGTGCTCTGCGCCAGGTTATTGGTCGTAGCAAAATGGATTTCATCATGACCGAGGGTCGTGATGAAATTGCTTCACGCATTAAATCCAACTTGCAGGAAATCATTGACCAGTACAATACGGGCATAGACGTTATCGAGGTCAATCTGCAGGCCGCCAATCCACCACAGCCTGTACGTGATGCATTCCAGGATGTGACCCAGGCGCGTGAGGATAAGGAACGACTGATTAATGAATCTGAGGCCTACCGAAACGAGGTCCTGCCAAAGGCACGTGGTCAGGCGGCGCGTCTACGTGAAGAGGCAGACGGTTTCAAACAGGAAGTAGTTGCCAAGGCAGAGGGTGAGGCGAAACGCTTTACGCAGATGCTGCGAGAATACAATAAGGCACCGCAGGTAACACGTGACCGTATCTATATGGATACGGTTGAATCCGTATTATCGAATACCAGCAAGGTGATGATCGATGTGAAGGGCGGTAATAATTTGCTCTATTTACCACTGGATAAAATCATGGCAGCGGGCATGTTTAATCCGCAGTCAGATGGCAATACCCAGATCCCGATGCAGAACGATCGGTTAAGAAATACCACGGGTGATGTTGCTCGTACCCGTAGCAATCTACGCACAAGGGAGCAACGCTAATGTTTAAATCTCTTGGACTATTTTTAGTACCCGTTGCCGCCGTATTGTTCTGGTCATTTACGTTTCACGTGGATGAACGTGAACTGGCACTGAAACTCAAGTTTGGTGAAATTGTTGAATCAGACTATGCGCCGGGCCTGCACTTTAAGATCCCGTTTATTCACAGTATCAGAAAATTTGACAAGCGTATCCTGACCATCGATGCCAAATCTGAGAGCTTCTTTACCGGTGAGAAAAAAGACCTGATCGTCGACTCGTATGTGAAGTGGCGCATCAAGGATGTGGTCGAGTATTACAAGACCTCCGGTGGTGATGAAATGCGTGCCGGCAGCCTCATCTACCAGACCATCAAAAAGGGTCTGCGTGATGAATTCGGTAAACGCACCATCCAGGAAGTGGTCGCCGGTGACCGTGTCGAGATCATGGGCATAGCGACGCAGCAGGCCATAGAAAAGGCCAAAACACTGGGCATAGAAGTGGTGGACGTACGGATTAAACGTATCGATTTCCCACCCTCCATCAGCTCCTTTGTTTACAGCAGGATGCGCGCCGAGCGTGAACGTGTCGCCCGCGATATCCGTTCCAAGGGTGCTGAGTCAGCCGAGCGTATTCGAGCGGATGCGGATCGCCAGAGTAATGTGACCCTGGCCGAGGCCTACCGTGATTCTGAAATCGTTCGCGGTGAAGGTGATGCTATAGCCTCTGCGACCTATGCCAAGGCCTATGGTCAGAATCCTGAATTTTACCGCTTCTACCGCAGTATGGATGCCTATAAGAAAACCTTTGCGGGCAAGGAAGATGTCATGTTGATCGATCCAGAATCTGAATTCTTCCGTTATTTCAAGAAGTCTAAGGGCACTGGAAAGTAAGCATCCGGCTTAAAAACAGGATACAATGCCGGGCGGTTAATACCCCCCCGGCTTTTTTATGCTGGGCAGGTAACTGTCAAATCACCCTCTATGGCGTCCCATCGGTGTTGGGAAATGGTATTTACGCGTGTAAATGCATGTTTTCGGCCTTAATCTGGGGTCATGCCAGAGGCAATCGGGACAGTTACGATTATTTGAATTTGAACAGGTGTCGTTGTGTGGGATGAAT
>Ga0224496_10002663_pt1 | contig 10553 bp, 12 predicted proteins | sample SF_Jul11_sed_USG_2_FD_168127 | JGI IMG/M metagenome (GOLD analysis project Ga0224496, IMG submission 168127) | Sediment microbial communities from San Francisco Bay, California, United States - SF_Jul11_sed_USGS_8_1 | ecosystem: Environmental > Aquatic > Marine > Sediment | place: USA... | reverse complement strand
CCGTATAAACAATCGCGTAAAAAAATGCCCCTAGAAATATAAATAATGCTGATACGCCATTTAATGCAAAACCTGCCGCACCTACGCCAACCACAAGCAACATCAATATTGTCAATAACCAAAGGGGGTTGCTACTGGAAAATTCGCCGGTTGCAAATGGACGCGTCCTGGTTCGATCCATAAGTTTGTCATAATCGCGTTCATAATACTGATTAAATGCACCCGCACTGCTGGATGCCATGAGTATTGTCAACCCAAGAACAGCAACCTGCCATACAGGTACGGCCTCACCCGGTGTAACGGCCATCGCAACAATAGCTGTGATAGTCATAATCACGCCAATACGAATTTTGAAAATATTTACAAGCTGCTTAACCATGTTAGCCTTTAATTATTATGTTATTACAGTAACTTTAGTTACCTGATTATTAATTAATACTAGCTATTTAAACACTAAAACTACATTGCAACATCTGTTAAAGAACAGAACGAACAGCATGACTGTTCGTTCTGTCTTTTTAGTCTAGTTGCCCAGAGGCCAGACTGATGCCAGATATTTCCAGTTAATGAAGTAGTAAACTACGAAGGTTACTAACAACAGTAACGCCAGTACAAAGGTGCCTGGTGCTTCGAACTTGGATGTATCATGATGAGCCAGTTTGGCCGCCATTGGAACCACCTCAGGTTTATCCACATTATAAACCGATGCGGCCAAAGATTTACCAGTAAAGCATTCCAGGAATCCTGCTGATGCTTCCAGTTTCTTACCGAATAACAGTGAACCTACGGTAATTAAAAGATAAGCACCACCACCAAGAATACCGATAACACCCCCGATAGCACCAACAGCCATCAGCGTATAAGCCATAGCCGGATATTCAAAACCAAGCATCGCACCAGTAAAGTCCATATCCCAATGACGACGGGAAACACCCAGTGTACCGGCACCTAACATGAACAGAACCAGTATTGTCATACCGCCACCAAAGAGGTATGGCTGAATTTTAGCCAGACCCGGCAGGATCATTTGACGACGGAATAATACTGGAATCAGCAGGTAGGTCAGCGACATAAAGGCCAATGTTGTACCAGTTACAACCGTTGCATGGAAATGCGCAGGAACATAAATAGTATTATGGATGATCAGATTGATCTGTTCTGTCCCCATAACAACACCGGTAATACCACCAATGAAGCCGAAAGTAACCAACGATATAAACATACCGGAGAATACCGGGTTGCCCCAGGGTGCTTTACGCAACCATTCGAACAAGCCTTTATTCAGACCTTTTGCACGTTGTGCAACTTCGATCGAGCCTGGCACAGTCAGACCATGAATCATACTAGCCAATACCGCCAGATACATCGCATAACTAGTATTAAAGATCTTCCATTCGGTACTGATACCTGGATCAACCAGAATGTGATGCGCACTTGCTAACTGTAAGAACAGAATATAAAGCAAATAGGCAAAACGACTGACTTTTTCAGACATAGGACGCGCACCAAATACAACGCCAGCGATGAGATACCAGATTGCAACGTGAGCAGAAACGTTAATTTGTTGTGAGGAGTGCCCTAAAGCCCACCAGATCACACGATACATTTCCGCATCTATATGGTTAATATAACCAATTGACCATAGGAAAGTCGGTACCAGAATAATCGCGCCACTGGCAATGGTAAACACCGCGATAACCGCTGCAGTCACCGCACCAAACGTCACCAGAGGAATTGAACCTTCATAGGTTTTTTGCTGTTGAGCGGAAACAAGCGTGCCAAAGAATACAAAAATCTGTACTAAAGCACCTACCGCAAACAGGATCAAGCCCAGATAAAAATGTGGAGCGGCCTGCATTGGAACATAAGAGGTCATCATCACACTGGAATTACCCTGGAACACGGCAACGTTGTTCATGACGGCACCGATCAACATAAGGAAGAAACCTGCCCATGCCCAACCGGGGGTTGCCAGTTTACAACGTAAAAGTGTCGTTGATGCGAAATGTAATACTGCCATTTCAAAGAATATGATCCAGAAAATCAGCGCGTTAATTCCATGCGCCGTCAAAACCATATAAAAGGTATCCGCTGGCAGCAGGTGAACATCCTGCCAACGTGTCAGTACCACACCCAGAGCAAGTAAACCGGCAATCAATAGTGCCACAACACCTGCGACTGCATTTACCTTCATCAACCTTTCAGCTGAATTATTGAAATAAAATCCCGAATCGGGACAAATACGAAACGATGACATGATTATTTATCCTCCACGTAGATTCTACCCACCATGGTATGATGCCCAATACCACAATACTCATTACAAATAACACCAAATTGGCCCGCAGAATCAGGCGTTATTTTGATGACCATTTCATAACCGGGTACAACCTGTAAATTAATATTCAGCGGCTGTAAAGAAAAACCATGCTGCCAGTCCATTGAGGACAGGTGGAAACGATAACTTGCATCTTTTTCAAGCTCAAGAATTGGCCACCACTGCCACAGACGTGCCAGCATATATACATCACTACCCGCTGGTGGACGCACAACCGGTACGCCTCCTTCTTCACGAACAGTATACTTATCAATCATAGCCTGAACCTTGTCGCCATATTTTGCAGCGGTTGTCTGGTAGGCTTCAGTTGAAAGGTTTTGTTTACCATAAACATGCCATATCGGCATCATAGCAAACATGATTAGACACCAAACAAGTGCTATGGCAATCCATATAAGTTCTTGGCGTCCGACAGGAACCTTCCACCAAATTCGGTCGGCAGGTGGTAAAAATGAAGTCATAACTAATTCTCCTTATGAACTGGTTTTAATTATGGTGCTACGGGTAAGGTAACGATTTCCATAATGCCCCAAACTGTATAAAAAACTGTCGGCATAGCGACACCTATAAATAACAGTAAAAAGGGATTATCGATTAATGATTGCATCGCAGGGATACGTTCATTGTCGTCATTATTTGAATCAGTCATGATCTCAAGCCTCTTTCAGATTTATGTTTGTTTAAATGGTTATGTTTTATTAATTAAACATCTTTTTTGTTATTAATTTTGTTACTTTTTTCTTTAACGGCTTACAAACAAGTCGTCTGTTTACTCACTAAAGTATCATTCCCTATATATATCTCCCGCAGAACACTCAGAGTTATATTCTGTATGTTTAATTTATTAACTATAGGGATAAATAAAAGCTTTGCCAACATTACCCGTATCTCAGGCCATATTGCACATTATTGTTATATTGTCCCCATACAATGGCTGGTTAATTCTATATTTTATGCCATTTATTTTGTAGCATATGATACAGATTGTATCACTCTTGTCACTTTGACCTAAATCAATTCATCTCGCTGAAATCTTCAGCGCCGAATTTTGCCATGCCCCATATAAATCTACTAGTAATAAATAGAGAATAAACCTATATTTGTCAATTAATTAACAAAAACTATTATTTGAGTAATGATTTTGTTTGTTAGCAAATTCTAATACTCTAAAGGTTTTCAAGTTATATCTTCATCTGCTACTATTTTTGCGCTTAAGCACTTAAAAATAGACCTGACTGGATCAAAACAAACATGATTTCACCAACTGATCACAAAACCATAGCCAAATGGCTTTTTATTTGCTGTGCGGCAATTTTCGCCATGGTAATACTCGGGGGCGTCACACGACTTACCGGCTCTGGTCTTTCAATGGTGCAATGGGAACCTGTTATGGGCATCCTTCCACCGATGAACGAGGCTGAATGGCAAGACACATTTCAACTTTATCAGCAGTTCCCTGAATATAAAATAAAAAACACTCATATGGGTTTAAGCGAATTCAAGGCTATCTTCTGGTTTGAATACTCCCATCGTCTACTCGGGCGAATGATTGGTATTATTTTCTTCATTCCTTTTCTGTATTTTTTAATTCGAAAAAAAATCGACTCATCACTCAAACCTAAACTCCTTGGAATGTTTATTCTTGGCGGTCTGCAAGGACTCATGGGGTGGTATATGGTTAAAAGTGGTCTGGTTCAGGATCCCCACGTTAGCCAATATCGACTGACGGCACACCTTGGTCTGGCCCTTGTTATTTATGCTTATATTCTCTGGGTTGCTATGGACTTATTTTTTCCTAAAAAAAATATGTTTTCCCGAACTGATGACAAAAACATCAAACTCTTTTCGGTTATCCTAAGCCTGCTTGTATTTATTACAGCACTATCCGGCGGCTTTGTTGCCGGATTAAAAGCAGGTCATGCCTATAATACTTTTCCATTAATGAACGGGCAAATGATCCCTGATGGACTTTTCACCCTGAGTCCCGCATGGCTCAATTTTTTTGAAAATACGACAACAGTACAGTTTGATCACCGGGTAATGGCGACAATCCTGTTTATAGCTATACCTGTTTTCTGGTTTAAAGCGGTGCGCCAGAATCCGCCTCAACGCCTGCGAACCGGACTTAATCTTCTGCTAATTATGTTAGCTATACAATTAACACTGGGTATTTCAACACTATTACTGCATGTTCCAGTAGCGCTGGCCTCTGCACATCAGGCTGGTGCGCTCCTGCTTTTGACCATTATGTTATTCGTGACACAGCAAATACGACGGTCATGAAGCCTTTTTGTCTTAAACAAACTTATAGGAAGGTGCTTAGGGTCTTTGTTTCTCTGTAGGTTCGCCTTTAGGCGTACACAATATTCAAATTAACCGCAACACATTACTGTATACCCGATTTGTGCGCCTAAAAGCGAATCTACATGGGTAAAAAGTTATTTGTAAATACAGAATATTGTTTAAAGAAGTAAACGTAGCCCTTCAACATCCAGTAATGAAATATCATTACCATGAACTTCTATCAAGCCCTTACTCGCTAAACGAGTCAGAATCCGGGAAAACGTCTCAGGCTGGATGGCCAGGCGGGAAGCGACAACACTTTTAGGTGTAGTCAGGTGTATTTCCGATAACTCAACCGCCTCATCAGGCAATTGATCCAGTAAAAAAACCACCAGGCGATAGGTCGCATTATGAAGGGTCAGATTATTGATCTCATCAATACGGGAATGAAGTTTACGGCTCATAGTGGCCAGCAAATGAAAACAGGTTCCTACCGAATCTTCCAGTATCTCCCTAAATACAGGCATACTAAAACTAATAAGCTCGGTTCTCTTTATTGCTTCTGCACTAACCGGATAAGCGTGTCTCTGCATAAACAGGATAGCCTCTGCAAAGGTTTGTGAGGGATAAACAATTTCCATCACCTTCTCATCACCTTCAGCTGAAATACTATAGAGTTTAATTTGTCCTGATCTCACCAGATAGAACCGTTGTGCCGGTTGCCCGGCCTCAAACAGGATTTCCTTTCCTGCCAGATCAATCTGTGTTGCTGTTTGCAAAATTTTCTCCAATTGCACTTTATTAAGTGCCTCAAAGAGATAAATAGCTTTCAGCTCTTCAATAGTAGCTGGATTAGACTTCATAGTGATTCCCCAACCAAAATGCGGTTATAAGTGTTATAGCATTTTGTACATATTCGTAAATAGAACAAATACCGATGTATTATAAATTCGGACTATTTTAATAGAGTTTAATACATATTATGCAAGTAATTAAGTGATTGTACAAAAATGCCCGACATGATTGATCTCAATCAAAGATATCCGCATCCGGGTTAAGACATGATTAATGTATTATCCAGAATAATTTCCACTTTTTATCGCATGGCCAAATCGCATAAATTCACAAAGGATTGACATGAACATTCAGCTAGTCTTGGCACGTAATACCCCCCACGGGCAACATACTGAAAAAATCTGGCAAACAGTATGTACTAAAAATAGCCTGGAATTACAGGTTCATGATATTGAAACACAACAAGCTCAGACACTGATTGAACAGATTAATATTAAAACATTTCCCGCACTGATTGTTGATAAAAAAATTATAGCCGTCGGCAATCCTGACCATAAAACTGCGGAGCGTATATTTCAATCACTGATATCAAGCCACTCACATAATTAATCCAAATCAAGGACAGTTAAGTTTAGGCAGGATCCTGTCTGATAAAAGTAGTATTACTTATCCGTGCTACATTGGTTAAAATTAATCCAATTATAATTTAACAGGAGATACAATAAATGCTCGCGCCATCTGCTCCCGTTCTTTCCTGGAATGATAACACCCTCAGTGTCAACAATTCCCGCATGGATAACACGCATAAGGAATTTATTGAACTTCTCAATCAATGTGCCAATGCTTCTACTGATGATTTCCCGGCTTTATTTACTGAGCTGGTGCAGCATACGCAGGAACACTTTGAGCTTGAAAATAAAATAATGGATGCCTCCGAATTTCCTCCAACCCCCATCCATCAGGGCGAACACGCACGCATTCTGACTGAAATTGAAACGCTAGATACTCAGGTCAAACTGGGTGAAATAACGGCCGCACAAAAATATATTCGTAACTACATCCCTGACTGGTTCTGTAACCATGCAGCTACCATGGATCGCGCGCTGGCCAGGCATCTTAAATCCAGAGGAATGGAAAATAGTTTTTAACACGGGCCACAACGCTGACTAGAACTAATTTATTTTCCATATTCCACCGATGGAAGTTGCCGATCCAAGCCTGCATGACATAGACTAGCGATACGATTGTAGCCGGAGTTAATGCCTTATGAAAATCAGCACCACTTTATTTATTAGCACGAGTATCTTACTGCTTGCTGCCTGCCAGAAAGACCAGACTGATACCGCAATAAGTCAATCACAGGCACCGACGACTCAGGCTGAAATTAGTCAAGCGCCCATAACTCAAGCTAACCAGACTAACCGGATATACGGCAAGGTAACCGAAACGCTGGAGGCTTCTGGCTATACCTATATTCAGGTCGATGATGGCAAGACCCAGACATGGGCTGCTGGCCCGACGACTTCTGTTAATAAAGGTGACATGATTGCATTTGATACCGGCATGGCCATGCGCAACTTTCACAGTAAGGCTATGAACCGCGATTTTGAAGTGCTTTATTTTGTTGATCAATTCATTACCGATAAACCGTCCACCGAAACCAGCCACGATGCAATGCCTGAACCTCACGGGCAAATAACACAGGCGGAATTACAACAGCCAATTAGTGGTATCGAAAAAATAAAGGATGGTAACTCTATCGCTGAAATCCTGGCGCATAAACAAAGTTTAAAAGACAGGAACATACTTGTTCGTGGCAAGGTCACCAAATTCACCGGCGGTGTATTAGGTAAAAACTGGATCCATATCCGCGATAGCAGCACACTTGATGATATAACGATAACTACTAGCAGTGTCGTTGAAGCAGGAGATATTGTTATTGCCGAAGGAAAGCTCGAGCTGGATAAAGATTATGGTTACGGCTATGTTTATGCCGTAATTATCGAAGATGCCAAAGTAACAAAAGAATAAGAAGCTTTAAATTTTATCTCTACTGGATACAAATACTTTAATTATTTAACCCGCAATAGCAACAATCACCCTGCGTCAGCAAGGTGATATCAATACTGCGATAAAGTAATATCATCAAAACTTTTAACCTGCGCATGTTCTGCTAAACCATCCAGTTCATCACTATCTCTCACCAGCCAGCAGGTATGCAGGCCTGCCGCTTTAGCCGCATCCAGTTCCTGTTTAATATCCGATAAAAATAGAATTTCATCGGCCGGTAATTGTAGGCTGGTGACGATTTTGTTATAGGACTCTATTTCCTGTTTCTGTCCAATCCCCGTATCGAAATGCCCGGAGAATAATACCGACAGATCATCAAAATCACTAAAGCCGAATAACAGTTGTTGTGCCTTGACTGAGCCGGATGAATAGACATAAAGCTTTACCCCCTGCTCATGCCAGCGGGAAAGGTTACGTGCCGCATCTTCGTAGACATGGCCCGTAAAATCTTCCGTGACATAACCCGATTCCCAGATCATACCTTGCAGGTTTTTCAGTGGTGCAATTTTTTTGTCTTCATCAATCCAGCGTTGCAACTGCTGAATAGCTTCAGAGAGCGACAAGTTTCTGCCAACTTCCTTATTAACCAGCTCAAGCTGTTCTGCGACATCCGCTTCACCGGCCAGAGCCATCACATATTCAGGCAGATTTTCTTTTGCATAGGGAAACAAGACATCCTTTACAAACGACAGGGATGATGTTGTCCCTTCAATATCAGTTACTATGGCTTTAATCATGCGGTCTCTACTACAAATTGATCGTAAGTTGGAAAACGTTTAACAATATCGTTCCCTGTAAACTCACCAACCCAGCCCTCAGGAATGACAAACAGACGAATACATTTAAAGTCAGGCGCACTCCCCATATCAAACCAGTGAGTCGTATTGGCGGGTACGCTGATCAGATCCCCCTGTTCACACAGAACGACATACACCTTATCATTCACATGCAGGTAAAATAGTCCGGAGCCGTCAACAAAAAACCGTACTTCAAAATCACTATGGACATGCTCGGCCAGAAACTTTTGCCGCATTTCTTCTTTTTGTGGATGATCGGGGCGCAAGCTGACTACATCGACAGACTGAAAGCCATATTCATTATTCAGTTGTTCGACATCCTTCTTGTATGCCGTCAGCACGTCCTGCTGTTCTGCATTCACCGGCAAATCAGCATTCGCCTGCCATTGTTCAAATCGCACGCCAAGCTTGGCCAGGGTCAGGCTTATCTGTGCATGGTCTTTTAATATTGCACTCTGTTTCTGTCCATCGTCAGAATAAACAACCAGTCTACTCATTGCTGTATCCCTTTTAATCGCAGTTCACAGTCAAATAAAAATTCAAAGGCTTCAACATGCCGCATCGCATCCTCGATACTGTTTCCCCAGGTATAAAAACCATGCCCCCTGATTAAATAGCCGTGCGCACAATCCAGCGTTTGCAAACAGGCATCAATCTTTTTTGCCAGGCGTTCAATGTTCTGGTCATTATCAAAAACCGGAACGGCTACACTGCTTTGATGGGTGTCCACACCAGGAAAAGCTTTTAATATTTCATAGTCCTGTAACACCAGCCATTCATTCGTCAGCCTGGATAGCAGTGTTGCATTCACGGAATGAGGATGCAGAATGACCTGTGTTTGCGGGTAACGCTTATATATATAGGTGTGTAACAGGGTCTCGGCCGAAGGTCGACGATTATCAATAGACTGCCCCCCGGCATCGACTTGCATAATATCATCTTCACTGAGCCTGCCTTTATGCCGCCCCGAAACCGTAATCGCAATCATATTATCGGCAAGCCGAGCAGAGAAATTGCCGCTGGTGGCAGGCACCATACCCATTCTGTATAGCTGCTGTCCTGCCTCGATCAATTCCTGAGCACGTAACTGAAATTCACTCATTTAAATTTTATTCCGGTTCATACCCCAGATTCGGTGACAACCAGCGTTCGGCTTCCACCATGCTCATGCCTTTGCGTTTAGCATAGTCTTCTACCTGATCACGATTGATTTTACCGACCGTAAAATAGCGCGAATCAGGATGGCTGAAGTACCAGCCACTGACTGAGGACGCCGGCCACATCGCATTGCTTTCAGTCAATTTAACCCCGGTCCTGTTCTCGGCATCAAGCATTTGCCACAACAACGGTTTCTCAGTGTGATCCGGACAGGCAGGATATCCTGGTGCGGGTCGAATCCCCTGATAGTTTTCCTTAATTAATTTTTCCCCATCAAAATCTTTGGCCTTAACGGCATAATCAGGAGTCCATGCACTGGTTTCTATATTCCAGTTGATATGGCGCATACGGTCATGCATATGTTCGGCAAAGGCTTCTGCCAGTCGGTCAGCCAGCGCTTTTAACATGATCGAGCTATAGTCATCATGATCGGCTTCAAAGCGTGCAATATGTTCATCGATGCCAATACCAGTCGTCACCACAAAGCCACCAATATAATCTGTTTTATGCGAATCTTTCGGCGCAATAAAATCAGACAGGCAATAATTAGGCTTGTCATCGGCGCGTACTGTTTGCTGGCGTAAATTATGTAATGTCAGGCTGACTTCTTTTCTATCGTTGTTCTTATAAACTTCAATATCATCTTCAATACTATTAGCCGGAAACAGACCAACAACGGCACGCGCCTTTAACCAGCGTTCACTGACAATACGTTGCAGCATAGCTTTAGCATCCGCCAGCAATTTGGTCGCTTCCTCGCCTTTATCCTTGTCTTTCAGTATTTTTGGATACGAGCCTTTTAATTCCCAGGTGTGGAAAAACGGAGTCCAGTCAATATAGGGAACCAGAAACTCTAACGGCATATCATCAAAAACCTGGATGCCTTCGATCGTAGGCTTCGGCGGGGTATAACTGTCCCAGTCAATTTTCACCTTATTTGCACGCGCCTGTTCCAGTGTCAGCCATTGTGTATTGCTACGACGACTGCTGTGATTAAGCCTCACTTCTTCATATTCAGCTTTCAGCTTTTCAACAAAATCTCTGGTCAACTCCGGGCTAATCAGATTTTGTGCAACACCCACTGCACGGGAGGCATCTTTTACCCAGACCGT
>Ga0224496_10002662_pt1 | contig 10556 bp, 9 predicted proteins | sample SF_Jul11_sed_USG_2_FD_168127 | JGI IMG/M metagenome (GOLD analysis project Ga0224496, IMG submission 168127) | Sediment microbial communities from San Francisco Bay, California, United States - SF_Jul11_sed_USGS_8_1 | ecosystem: Environmental > Aquatic > Marine > Sediment | place: USA... | reverse complement strand
GGTCCTCGATATTCCGGCCGGACCTGGCAAAACCACGCTGGCCAAGGGCGAGATTATCACGTCGATCTTCTTGCCGGCCCGGCCCAAGGCCGCCGCTGACGCTTATCTGCGGTTCATCCCTCGCACCGAAATGGATATCGCCGTTGCATCGGCCGGTATCAGTCTGGAACTTGCCAGCGATGGCACTGTCAGCGCTGCCCGTGTTGCATTGGGTGCCGTTGCACCAAAGGTGCTGCTGGTTTCGGATGCGGGCGCGGCCATCGTTGGCTCCAAGTTGGAAGAAGTGGCGCTTGCCGCCCTGGCCAAAGCGTGTGAGGCGGCTTGCAACCCCATCGACGACAAACGCGGCACGATCGAATTCCGTACCAAAACGGCCGGGGTGCTAGCGCGCCGTGCGGCCCTGATTGCCTATCAACGCGCCGGAGGCTCCAAATGAAATCCATTCATGTATCCACAACCGTCAACGGCGATCCGGCGGAATTCATCTGTACACCCGACGAAACCCTGCTGGACGCGCTTCGCGACCGTCTGGGTCTGACCGGCGCCAAGGAAGGTTGCGGCACCGGCGACTGCGGTGCCTGTTCGGTCACACTGAACGGTCGGCTGGTCTGTTCTTGCCTCGTCTTGGGGGCCGAGGCCGAGGGGGCCGAGATTACCACCATCGAAGGCATGGCTACCGGCGAAGCCCTTCATCCGCTGCAACAGCATTTCATTGACGGCGCAGCCTTGCAATGCGGGGTTTGCACACCCGGTATTCTGGTTGCGGCAAAGTCGCTTCTGGAACGCAACCCTGACCCGAGCGACAGCGAAATCCGCTATTGGCTGGCTGGCAATCTCTGCCGCTGCACCGGTTATGACAAGATCATCAGCGCCGTCAAAGCGGCCGCTGCCGAGATGAGGAGCAACTGATGGCACTCGATACCCCAAAACGGACATTCAAGGTTGTCGGCACACGTCCTGCCCGCCCCGACGGGATGGACAAGGTAACTGGCCGTGCCATGTACGGCGCTGACATCACGGCCCCCGGTATGCTGATCGGGCGCATCTTGCGCAGCCCGCACGCACATGCGCGGATCAAATCCATCGACACCTCGGCTGCCGAAGCCCTTGCAGGTGTCCGGGCTGTGCTGACCTCTGCCGATCTGTCGGTGCCCGAGGATGAGTTCATCCGCGATGTGCAAGATAACTGCATGGCCCGCGGCAAGGTGCTTTATGATGGTCACGCCGTTGCTGCCGTCGCTGCCACTGATGCCGCCACCGCCAAGGCCGCGCTGAAGCTGATCAAGGTGACCTATGAGGCTCTGCCCCATGTCACCGATGTCGATGCGGCGATGAAACCGGGCGCACCCATCGTGCAAGATGGCCGTACGCTGGAAAACGTGCCTGCGGGCATGTCGGCCAACGTTACCAGCCATTCCGAATTCGGCCATGGCGATCTGGCCAGCGGTTTTGCCAAGGCCGACAAGATCATCGAACGCAGTTTCAAGACGGCGGCAACGCATCAGGGCTATATCGAACCCCATGCCTGCCTCGCCTCGGTCGCAGGTGACGGCAAGGCTGACCTTTGGTGCTGCACCCAAGGTCAGTTCTTCGTCCGCACGCTTTGCGCCGAAATCATGGGAATGGAGGCCAGCCAGCTTCGCGTAACCGCGTCGGAGATTGGCGGCGGATTTGGTGGCAAGACCACTGTATTCATCGAGCCCGTCGCACTGGCGTTGTCGCGCAAGTCCGGGCGCCCGGTCAAGATCGTGATGACCCGCGACGAAGTGTTCAAGGCCACCGGGCCAACCGTGTCTTCGTCAATGGACATCAAGATCGGCATGACAAAGGATGGCCGCATTACTGCAGGCGAAGCGCATTTGCGCTATTCCGGCGGGGCGTTTCCTTGCGGAACGGTCGACATGGGCGGGCAGGCGGCCTTCGCGGCCTATGACCTTGACGCCGTGCGGACCTTTGGCTGGAATATCATGACCAACCGTCCGAAGGAGGCCGCCTATCGCGCGCCCGGCGCGCCGCAGGCGATTTATGCGGTGGAAAGCGTTGTTGATGAACTCTGCCAGGAACTCGGGCTCGACCCGCTCAAGGTGCGGCTGAAAAACGCCGCCAAGAAGGGTACGAAGTCATCCTACGGGCCGACGTTCGACGACATTGGCCTGGTCGCCACGCTTGAAGCGGCAACCAGTCATCCGCATTATACCGCACCGCTTGGCCCCAATCAGGGGCGCGGGCTTTCCTGCGGGTTCTGGTTCAACTTCGGTGGCAATACCTGTGTGTCGCTGAACATCAACACCGATGGCACAGTGGGCGTTACCGAAGGCAACCCCGATATTGGCGGCAGCCGTGCCTCGATCAGCCAGATGGCGGCAGAGGAACTAGGCGTTCCTTACGAGAAAGTCCGCACCATCGTCGCAGATACCTCATCGCTCGGGTATAACGACGTGACCGACGGCAGCCGGGTGACATTCTCGGTCGGGCTGGCGACGATCAAGGCGGCGCGTGCGGCAATCCAGAACATGTGCGCGCGGGCGGCGAAGATCTGGGGCATCGACGAGGATGCGGTGGAGTGGAAAGACGGCGCGGCCTGCCCGGCAGGTCCGAATGCCGGGAAGTTTCCGCCCATGACCCTTGCCGAAATTGCCGCTGTTTCTGCAGAAACCGGTGGTCCGATTGCAGGCCACCACGAGGTCAATGCCGACGGTGCGGGCGTGTCTTTTGGCGTGCATCTCGTGGATGTCGAAGTGGACCCGGAAACCGGTGCGACCAAGGTTCTGCGCTACACGGTCTTTCAAGACGCAGGCAAGGCTGTGCATCCCGACTATGTCGAAGGTCAGATGCAGGGGGGTGCCGTGCAGGGCATCGGCTGGGCCCTGAACGAGGAATACATCTACGGCGAAGATGGTCGCCTGCAGAACGCCGGTTTTCTTGACTACAGGGTGCCGGTTGCTTCCGATCTGCCTCCTATTGAAACCGTCATTCTCGAAATCCCCAACCCCGGGCATCCCTACGGCGTGCGCGGAGTGGGCGAAACACCGATCGTGCCGCCGCTGGCGGCCATTGCCAATGCCGTTTCGAGGGCGGTTGGGGTGCGGATGACCGAATTGCCGATGTCGCCACCGCGGCTGCTGAAGGCGCTGATGTCGAAGGGCTGACCGATGGTCAAGGTTCTGCTTTGGGGAACGCTGAGGCACGCGACCGACGGACAGGCAGAAGTGGAAGTGGAGGCCCGGAATTTCAAGGAGCTGCTTGATCAGCTCGTTGCAAAATATCCGGGTCTTGAGCCGCAGATCAAACGTGGGGTGTCCATGGCACTGGATGGGCGCGTCTACCGCGAAGCGTGGTTTACCGAGATTCGGCCCGATAGCGAGGTCGTTCTTATGCCCTACATGGTTGGCGGCTGAAAAACTTCACCGGACTTCTGTCGATTGCGTTCGCAATTTTATTGCGCCAATGATGTCGAATATGTCGTTTTTTTTGCGCTATATAGTCGCCAAAGTGCCGAAATTTTCCGCGTGGACGTGCAGTTATCACGGTTCAAATACTGGCGGAAACAAAAAGAATAATCCCAAAAGAGGGTTCCGTTCGAATAAAGTAAGGGTTAACAAAGAATCAAAAAAGCTTATGGGGAGCTCAATTTGTCCAACGCCACACACAGCGGTGACGCTGCCTTTGTCGAATTCGAACGTGTCCAGAAAAGCTATGATGGCGAGACTCTGGTCGTCAAAGATCTGAACCTGGCAATCGGTCAAGGTGAATTTTTGACAATGCTAGGGCCCTCAGGCTCCGGCAAAACCACTTGCCTGATGATGCTTGCGGGATTTGAAACCGCGACAAATGGCGATATCCGTCTGGGTGGCAGGCCGATCAACAACATCCCGCCGCACAAACGCGGCATCGGCATGGTGTTTCAGAACTACGCCCTGTTTCCGCATATGACCATTGCCGAAAACCTGTCTTTCCCGCTGGAAGTACGGAAAATGGGCAAGGATGAGCGTGAAGCCAAGGTCAAGCGCGCCCTCGATATGGTTGAGATGGGTGCTTTTGGCGGCCGCCGTCCTGCGCAGCTTTCGGGTGGTCAGCAGCAGCGTGTCGCACTGGCAAGGGCACTCGTGTTCGAGCCGGAACTGGTGCTGATGGACGAACCTCTGGGCGCGCTCGACAAGCAGTTGCGCGAAAAGATGCAGTTCGAGATCAAGCATATTTCCGACAATCTGGGCATTACTGTCGTTTATGTGACCCATGACCAGACCGAAGCCTTGACTATGTCGGACCGCGTCGCCGTGTTCGATGATGGCCGGATCCAGCAATTGGCACCGCCTGACAAGCTTTATGAAGAGCCCGAAAACAGTTTTGTTGCCCAATTCATCGGCGAAAACAACACGATGATGGGGACGATCGAATCCATCAATAATGGTATTGCGGTCGTGAAACTGGATGGCGGTGGACTGATTGACTGCAAGCCGATCAACGTTTCCAAACCCGGTGAGCGTACGCGGGTATCCATTCGCCCGGAACGGGTTGAATTCAACAAGGAACGGTTGCAGCCGGGGGCTCACACGCTCAAGGCTGAAGTTCTGGAATTCATCTATATGGGTGACATTTTCCGCACCCGCCTGCGCGTTGCCGGGAATGATGAATTCATCGTCAAGACCCGTAATGCGCCGGATCAAAAACGGCTGCAGCCGGGTACGATGCTGGACATCGGCTGGTTGCCCACGGATTGCCGGGCACTCGACGCCTAAACTTGAATACCTCTGCTGTAATTCGCAGGGGGAACCATTGGACCTGGGCCAATCCCGGGGCAAAGGTCCAGCGACAAAAACGGGAGCTTATAGGGAGTAAGCTATGAAACTGACGAAACTACTTGTTGCCACCAGCGCTTTCGCCATCTCGGCCGGCGCTGTTTCTGCCGAAGACATGACCATCGTGTCTTGGGGTGGCGCCTACTCTGCATCGCAGCAGGCGGCGTATCACGACCCCTACATGGCCGCCAACCCCGGCGTGAACATCATCAACGATGAAAGCTCGGCTGAAGCTGTGGCCAAACTTCGTGCGATGAACGAAGCCGGGAACATCACCTGGGATGTGGTCGACGTGGTTGCCGCTGACGCGTTGCGCCTGTGCGACGAAGGCCTTGCTCTTGAAATCGACGGCGCGACCCAGCTCGCCCCGGCGCCTGATGGGACTTCGGCTGACGAAGACTTCGGCGAACTTCGCGTGAACTCTTGCTACATTCCGCAGATCGTTTATTCGACCACTTTCGGCTACCGCACCGACATGGTGCCTGCCGGGGTCAACCCGCCGGATGATATCTGCGACGTCTTTGACCTGGCCACCTACCCGGGCAAGCGCGCACTGGAAAAGCGCCCGATCAACAACGTCGAATGGGCACTGCTCTGTGACGGCGTAGCCAAGGCGGATGTCTATGACGTTCTGGCGACCGAAGAAGGCCAGCAGCAGGCTCTGGCCAAGCTCGACACCATCAAGGATCAGGTGATCTGGTGGTCGGCCGGTGCCGACACGCCGCAGCTTCTGGCCGATGGCGAAATCTTCATGGGCTCGACCTATAACGGCCGTCTCTTCTCGGTTATCGAAGAGCAGAAGCAGCCGGTCGCGATCATGTGGGACGCGCAGGTGTTCGACCTTGACGGCTGGATCATCCCGGCGGGCCTCAGCCCCGAGCGTCAGGCACGTGCACTGGACTATGTCTATTTCGCGACTGATACCCAGCGTCTTGCTGATCAGGCGAAATACATCTCTTACGGTCCGGCCCGCAAGTCGTCTGCTCCGCTCGTCGGCAAGCATGCGACCCTCGGCATCGACATGGGACCACACATGCCGACCGATCCGAACAACGCCAAGAACACGTTCCTTTATAACTACGAGTTCTGGGCCGATTACCGTGACGATATCGATGCCAAATTCCAGGCATGGCTCGCTCAGTAATCTCTGATTGAACCCGGAAGGGGCTTCGCGGCCCCTTCCACCCATATTTGTTTGTGACTTTGCCTGCCAACAACCCGGAACGGGGGAAGAATGAGCGACACGACACAAGCCGGACCAGTACTGGCCGCCGACGGAACACCGCTGAAAACCAGCCTTAATCGTGCGCTGCGGCGCCAGAAGATGCGGGCCTTGGCGCTGATTGCGCCTTTGCTGATCTTTGTGCTGGTGACGTTTATCGCGCCCATCGGCGATATGCTGTTCCGTTCTGTCGAGAACAAAATCGTTCAAGATACGCTGCCCCTGACGGTCGCAGCCCTTGCCGACTGGGACCCCGGATTGCGTGAACTTCCGGAAGAGCCGGTTTACGCCGCTCTGGCCGCCGACCTTCAGGTCGCCGTCAAGGAAAAATTACATACCAAGCTGGGCACAAGGCTGAACTACGAAAATACCGGTATGTCGTCGATGTTCCGCCAGATCGGCAGGGACGTCACGAAATGGGATCTGGCGACGGATGGCCCATTCAAGGAAAAGTTTATCGAAGAAAACAAGGGCTGGGGCGACTTTGCGACCTGGCGCACGCTGAAGAGCTATTCGCCAACATTGACCAGCGGGTATTTCCTGAATTCCGTCGACCTTGAAAAAGGCCCCGACGGCATCCGTGCCCGGGATGATAACCAGCGGATCTATATAACACTGTTTATTCGTACGCTGTGGATGGCACTGGTCATTACAGGCGCGTGCCTTCTGCTTGGCTATCCGGTCGCCTGGCTATTGGCCAACCTGCCCAACAAATCGGCTAACTTGTTAATGATTCTCGTGTTGCTGCCTTTCTGGACCTCGCTGCTGGTGCGGACGTCAGCCTGGAAGGTTTTGCTGCAAGAGCAGGGTGTCATCAATGATGTGCTTGTCGCCATCGGCTTCGTTGCCGATGAAAGTCGATTACAGCTGATCAACAATCAGTTCGGTACGATCACGGCCATGACACACATTCTTCTGCCCTTCATGATCCTGCCGCTCTATTCGGTGATGAAGACGATCCCGCCAAGTTACCTTCGGGCGGCAAAGTCGCTGGGGGCGACCGACTGGACAGCCTTCTGGCGGGTTTACTTCCCGCAATCGGTGCCCGGTATCGGCGCGGGCGCGATCCTTGTCTTCATTCTTTCCATCGGGTTCTACATCACGCCTGAACTGGTCGGCGGCACCAAGGGGGTCTTCATCTCCAACCGGATTGCTTACCACATCTCGTCCTCGTTGAATTGGGGACTGGCGGCTGCATTGGGTACGATCCTGCTGGCGGCGGTTATGTTGCTCTACTGGGCCTACGACAAGATTGTCGGCATCGATAACGTGAAGTTGGGATAAGAGATATGAGCGGACTTCCTCCCTATGCCTCAACCGGTCAACGCGCCTGGTACTATTCTTTCCGGGTGATTTGCGGGCTGATTTTCTTTTTCCTGATCGCGCCCATCGTGATCATCGTGCCGCTCAGCTTTAACGCTGAGGATTTCTTTACCTACACGCCCAAGATGCTGGCACTTGATCCAGAGGGCTTCTCGCTGAAACACTATCGCGATTTCTTCGGAAATTCGGATTGGACCCGTCCGATGAAGAATTCGCTGATCATCGCACCGATTGCGACGATATTGTCGGTATCCTTGGGAACGTTGGCCGCCATCGGATTGTCGCAAAGCCATGTGCCATTCCGCCGCGCCATCATGGCGATCCTGATTTCACCGATGATTGTTCCGCTGATTATCTCGGCGACCGGCATGTTCTTCTTCTATTCGCCACTGGGCAACTGGATGGAGGCAAATCTGGGCATGTCGAAGAACCTCGTGGGTTATATCAAGGTTATCCTTGCCCATGCGGTGTTGGGTATTCCCTTTGTCATCATCACGGTGACAGCGACGCTGGTGGGTTTCGACCGTTCGTTGACCCGCGCTGCGGCCAATATGGGGGCTGACCCGGTCACGACGTTCTTCAGGGTTCAGATGCCTTTGATCCTGCCAGGCGTCATCTCGGGCGCGCTCTTTGCCTTTATCACCTCGTTCGATGAGGTTGTTGTGGTGCTCTTCGTTGGCTCATCCGGGCAAAAGACATTGCCTTGGCAGATGTTCACCGGACTGCGCGAACAGATCAGCCCGACAATTCTGGCAGCCGCGACGGTGCTTGTGGCATTCTCAATCGCCCTGCTGACGACGGTTGAATTGCTGCGCCGCCGTTCCGAACGCTTGCGCGGTATGAGCCCGAGCTGACAGGGCCTGGACGGGACTGGCGGTCTATCACCCGAGGATTGACAGCCAGACCGACACCGTGATGATTGACAGCGCTGTTGCGATCAGCACCGCCGATGCGGCTACCCGGCGGGCGACGCCGTACATATTGGCAAAAATATAGGTGTTGATCCCAGGCGCCATGGCGGCCGTCAAAACGGCCGAACGGAAAGGTGCCTGCCCGAGGTTCAAGGCGGTGCCAAGGCTCCATGTCACAACTGGATGCAGGATCAGCGCCACGGCACATACATAAAGTACCGTAGGCAGATCGCCCTCTGGCCGGTAACGCACCAGCACCCCGCCGAGACCAAAGAGCGCAGCGGGCAACGCCGCCCTTACCATCATATCGATGGCATCGGAAAAGACCTGTGGCGGCGCCATTCCTGACAGGTTGACGGCAAATCCAAGTGCAATACCGATGACCAGCGCATTACGAAACATCGCACTGGAAACGGCACGCGCGGTCTGGGTCAATCCGCCATCGCGATTGCGCACAACTTCCATCACCGTGATGCCAAGCGCATAGCAAAACGGTGAATGAAGTGCGACAATGGCATAGTTTGCTGCCAACGCAGAGGTGCCGTAGGCGCGCTCCGTTATCGCCAGCCCCAACAGGACCGAGTTGGAGAACAGGCAGCAAAACCCAATCGCCACGCTATCGGGCCACGGTCGGTTAAAGAACACCCGTGCCCCGAAGATGCCCGCCGCAAATCCGACGGTCGCGCCTGTGTAGAATGAAATCAGCAATGGCCATTCGAATACCTGCCCCAGGTCCAATGTCGAAATGGCGCGAAAGAGCAGGCATGGGATGGCGAAGTTCTGGGTGAACTTCATCAAACCATCGACACCGGCATCGCTGAAGAGGTTGAGCCTGACAGCCATGTAGCCAAACCCAATGACCAGAAAGACCGGCAGTGTGACTTCAAGAAGGGCCTGCACCGCGTCAGACCTCGTATTCCAGAACCATCCCGTCATAGGCCGCGTGAACATGGGCCGGGGTTTCCGCCTCGACAGCCGCATGGTCTAGGTCGTTATGCATGTTGGTCAGAACTGCCATTCTTGGGGCCGCGCGTTCGATCCATTTGAGGGTCAGCGCCAGATGTGCATGCGTCGGATGGGGCTTACGGCGCAGCGCATCGACGATCCAGCAATCAAGCCCGACAAGTTGATCCCCCCAAACCGGTTCCGGGATCGACAGAACATCGGGCACATAGGCCAGACCGCCGATGCGGAAGCCCAGTGCATCGATATCGCCGTGGTTCACCTCGAAGGGGATCAGTTCCACTTTTCCACCCTTGCCTTCGATCACGACAGGCCCGCGGATGGTGTGGAGTTCGCAGATCGCCGGATAGGAGGTTCCTTCAGCCTGGATGAAGGCATAGCTAAACCGTGCCAGCAACGAATCCTGCGTCGGTCCGTCCGCCCAGACAGGTACCCGACGCCGCGTTTGAATCACGATCTGCCTGAGGTCATCAAGACCGTTGACGTGATCGGCATGGGAGTGCGTGTAAACCACCGCATCTATTTCCCCGATACCGGTCCGCAAAAGCTGTTCGCGCATATCGGGCGAAGTGTCGATCAGAACACGGGTGACCGCATCACCTTCGAGCCGTTCCACCAGCATCGAACAACGGGTGCGGCGGTTTTTCGGGTTGTCGGGATCGCAGTCGCCCCAAAGCCCCCCAATTCGGGGTACCCCGCCGGACGATCCACTGCCCAATATCGTAAAGCGCATCCTGGCCATGTCAGGTTCCCTTTCCGGCCAAGGCAGCCTTTGTGAACAGCCGATCAAAATTAGTCTCGGTCGCAGCGGCAAATTCCGGGTAGGTCAGTCCAAAAACCTCGGCGCCAACGCGCGCGGTGTGGGCGGTGTAGGCCGGTTCATTGCGACGCCCGCGGTGCGGGGGCGGCGCCAGATAGGGCGCATCGGTTTCAACCAGTACCCGGTCCAGCGGGGCGGATTTGAAAATATCGCGCAGTTCCTGGCTTTTGGGAAAGGCAGCGATACCAGAGATGGAAAGGTAAAACCCCAGATCCAAAGCGGCGCGCGCCAATTCCGCAGAGGACGAAAAGCAGTGCATGACACAAGTGTAGGCGCCATTGCGATATTCGTCTGTCAGGATGCGGGCCATATCTTCGTCTGCCGACCTTGCATGGATGATCAGAGGCAGGCCGGTTACCCGGGCTGCCTGAATATGGATCAAAAGGCTTTCCTGCTGGACCGATTTTGACTCTGACGTGTAGTAGTAATCGAGACCGCTTTCGCCAATGCCGACGAATTTCGGGTGCTTGGCCAGTGCCACCAGTTCATCTACGGTTACCATCGGTTCCTTGGCAACG
>Ga0224496_10002661_pt1 | contig 10560 bp, 8 predicted proteins | sample SF_Jul11_sed_USG_2_FD_168127 | JGI IMG/M metagenome (GOLD analysis project Ga0224496, IMG submission 168127) | Sediment microbial communities from San Francisco Bay, California, United States - SF_Jul11_sed_USGS_8_1 | ecosystem: Environmental > Aquatic > Marine > Sediment | place: USA... | reverse complement strand
CCGAAATCGGATGAACAGAGCAAGCATTATTTGTATCGCTTTCAGAAAGCGTTGCCAAAAGCGGGAAGCATCACTATATTTGATCGTTCTTATTATGGGCGGGTGTTGGTTGAAAGGATTGAAGGCTTGGCCAGTATCAAAGAATGGCAGCGTGCCTACCAGGAGATCAATGAATTTGAACGTCTGTTATCTGATGACGGTGTTTGTATAATTAAAATCTTCCTGCATATCACACCGGAAGAACAATTGATCCGTTTCCATGAGAGGCTTCATAATCCTTACAAGCGATGGAAGATAGCGATAGATGACTTTCGTAATCGATTGAAATGGATGGATTATGAAAAAGCAATTAATGACATGTTCAGGCAAACATCTACCAATACTGCCAACTGGAATCTGATTGCGGCAAATAAGAAATGGTATACACGTGTGCAAATATTAGAAATTATTTGTGCGAACCTGGAAAAAGAGGTGGATATTATTCCAAAACCCCTTGACTCTAAATTGATAGAAGCTGCTGAACAATTGCTGGGGATTACAGTCAAGAAAGATAAATAATCAGTTATTAAGATTTCGAATGTATTTTTGGAAAGGAAAAAGCCTTTGCGTTGGCAATAAGTAGTGTGGCGGCAATAATGGCTAAGAACTGCGGGAGGCTCCTAAGTTACACTAGGTGCCAAAAATCCAGCAATAAAGGATTGCATTGGTGTTTGAGATTAGAATTATCCGATGTTCATCATGTTCATCGGTTGCAAGTTTCTGGACACAGCACAACATTGGTTCGTTGGTAAAAAATCTGTTGCCAAGCCTGGTGGGGTAGCGATGCAACTGCATCGCTACCCAGGAATCAAATGCCCATGTTTTATAGTCTTCAGGATTGATTATCCTGGTTTCTAATCCATCTTTTTGCGCATGGGTGCGGGGTTAAGGCGTTCGGCTGGGTTGTATGTATCTGTGGGTAGAATTCGTCCAAGAGAATGATTCTGTGGAACAATGATGCGCAAAAACTGGAGTGTGCAAATACACATTATGACATGTGAATTTTTACCAACCTATTTACTATGAATGCGGAATCCACATAAAATTCAAAAAGGACAAGAAAGAATGATTAACTCTTTCTTGTCCTGAATAAAGCTCCCCACAAATGTCGTCAGGCCATCATCTTGAACCATAAGGTCCAAGGCGGTTGCCTCCCGGACACATCAGGCACATCCCGATAAGGGCGCGCTCAACAGCATCACTTTAGTCGGCAACCAATTCTATAAATTGGTTCAAAGAATATAAGCCTTAACAAACACCGCAGGGAACAATCTGTATTGACTTAAAGCAGGAAAACTGGCGGTTTCTCTTGCATAAATCAACAATTCGTTAGTTCGGGATGTCTTTCTCGTCAACTAATACATTATCGAGTCTATCTTCCATAATTCCAATTCTACGCTTAAATTCACTCATGTCAAAGCCACTTCCAGTTTGTAACATGAGTAATTCATGTGTGATGCTTAAAGCTGCTGCGATCGCAATCCGCTCGGAGCCAATAATATTTCCTTCTTCTTTGATTCTGCGCATTTTTTCGTCAAGATAGGAAGAAGCTAAAAGTAATTGATCGCATTCCTCATGTGGACAATTAATACGAAATTCACGCCCCAGGATGGTAATGTCGATAACATTATCAGTATTCATATTTTATTCTCGGAAATTTTTAACCAGTATCGTTTCAAGTTTATCAGCAGCGATGTTAATTCTTTCCGTCAATTTCTGGTTTTCTGTATCTGTTTCAGATAATTGCTGGCGTAAAATGATATTTTCCAGTTGTTTAGCCTGATACATACGTAACAGCTGATCAACTTTTTTTTCCAGAGATTCAAGTTCTGTATCCATGCACGCACTATAGTTTTTTAGACTCTATTGCGTCAACTTATAATAGAGGTGTTTTTGACTAGCTTATTAGTTTTTGCAAGAATCTATCCCGTATACTCCATAGAAAGAGAAGTATCCTGAGCGTGTTAATGCCGTGACATGCAGAATAGGTTTGTGACTAATTACATCTATTATTGGTAACTGTTCAGCTTGCCCCTAAAATCAGGCTTTTGGTGTGAAAAACTGCGCATTTGCACGTGTAAACTCATATTCCGCACCTTGATCTGACTGATTTTATGGACAATATGAACAGTCGATGCGATGAGATGAAGGGTAACTATTATTGTTTCAATTGTTCGCGCGAAGCTTTAGAGCGCTGATATGACTTAACGGAAACACATTCAGCGGGTATTCTATCCAATGATATTAAAGTTTATTATGGGTGCCGTCACAAAAAGGAGCCTTGCCGGATTTTTTGCAGGTACATAACCAAGCTGTTTTGTTTTCTGTAACACTAAATGCTTTGGGGGTAAAATTTGTGTGCTTGTGAGATCCATCACAGAATGGCTGTGATTTGCTAAGTCCACATGTGCACCAGTAATATTGACGCTCTGCTTCAAGGGTAACTTCAATGGGCGAAAAAGTTATTTCTGAATCTGATGGTTGGGTCATTATGTTCTCCTAACTAAACAAATAGCTTTATTGCGTTAGCGCTTCCGGCAGGAATATTATTTGCTTTCATAACCGATTGAATTTTACTTAACTGTTGTCTACTTCTAATAATGCCATTATCTGTCAATGGAACACGATTGTCATCAACCATGATACCGCCCAGGGTATTGGTGAAAATTCTGGCGATATGCGTCATTTGGTCGAAGGCTTTTTCTCCATTTGTTACCCGGGGCACATCAAGTAAAAGGGTGATCCCGTGAGTTGTTAAACTCTTCATATTTTCAGCCCGGAATGGTTCATTTTCGTGATTATTGAGTGTGAACAGAACGTTATCATTCTCGTCACGATATTTAAATATGCCTTCTGGGTCAAGCTTGAATCCTGATGCTTCAGCTAGTGCACGTATTTTGGTGCCTATAAAGGCACCATGATCCTTGCTAATAATATTGATACCTATCACAACATCAACATCCGCACAAAATTTATCAAGTAAAATGGCATGTTCATGTGCAGTTACGATATCAGGACAATCTGCGTCTGAATTGATATGGTTGGCAAAGTCATGTACCAGATCACGAAAATTTGATAAATTGACTTCAGTGACAGGACCAGATCGGTCAACCAGTTGCAAATAACCTTTCAAGTTAACGTAGCCATTACCATATTGATCTGTTTCAGTCGGGAATTCTTCCCATTGCTGATTATTTTCACGTTGACCAAACCAGCGGACTGCTTTGCCAAAATCAAATTTTTGTTGTAGCAATTCCGTTAGATGAGTTTCAGAAATTGGCGTATCAGATCGAATACTCGCAACATAATTTATAATATTTGGATTTTCATTTGTTTTTGAATCAGGAGGCTCTGCGACGGGCACTTCATTTATATGATCGATTTCCTCGGTAGTTTCCGGGTCGGTTACTGGGTCGTTAAGATCTGATTCAGCTTCAGACAGGTCGCGGTTATCAAATTTCGGTTCGATACGATCATTTTGCTTTGTTGTTTTGTTTGTCCGGAACAGGACGTCTTCATGTTTTTGTTTAAAGGCTTCTTCTACTTTACGCCGGTAACGTACTTGCTGTATCCAGTTAAAAACAACGACGCCGACAATAATAATGACACCAATAATAATCAAGCTTATTTGCAGGTCACTCATTTTAAATATCTCCATCCATTTTTTTACTATCCCAGTTATTTCTACGCCACAATAGCTGCATTGCCTAATTTAATTGCTTCATCAATATCTACTGCGACCACACGTGAGACGCCTTGTTCTTGCATTGTAATACCGATCAATTGTTGCGCCATTTCCATGGTAATTTTATTATGACTGATAAACAGAAATTGGGTCTGTTCTGACATTTTTTTTACCAGATCACAGAATCGACTAGTGTTGCTGTCATCAAGTGGTGCATCGACTTCGTCCAGTAAACAAAATGGTGCGGGGTTAAGTCGAAACATTGAAAAAACCAGAGCCAATGCAGTCAATGCCTTTTCGCCACCTGACAACAATTGAATCGAACTGTTCTTTTTACCGGGTGGCTGGGCGGTTAGCTGCACGCCAGAGTCGAGAATCTCATCGCCATTTAAAATTAGTTTTGCTTGCCCGCCACCAAATATAGCTGGAAATACTTCGCTCAAATTATTATTTAACGCATTATAAGTATCCAATAAGCGTTCCCGGGTTTCCCGGTCAATCTGTCGAATAACACTTTCCAGAGTGGCAACAGCTTCCCTTAGATCGCATAATTGTGAATCCAAGTAAGCTTCGCGTGCGCGCAATGTCTGCAATTCATTCAATGCCGCAAGATTAACTGCCCCTAGTGCCTGAATTTCATCATTTAAGCGCTCAAGATCATTCTGTAACGCAGCAGGCTTTGTTTTTCCTAGGGCGGGCAATAATGCTTCCATATCTGCATTCGCTGCATTCAATTGTTCAATAAATTGATTTTCAGTGATGCGAGCTTCTTGCTCCTTAAGCCTTGCTTTATTTATAGATTCCTGTAGCGGATGCAACTTTTGTTCTGAAGTCATGCGGGCTTCTTCAATTTTTTGTAAATCATTGGCGGCTTCTTCCAGGATATCGCGGGCATGGCTTACGCTTGTTTCATGACTTATACGTTGTGACAAACATTCCTGCAACTGAAAATTTAATTTATCCTCATCAATCGTATTTTTCTCCTTTATCAAATTTTCAAGCTTTTCTGCTAATCTTACTGCATTTTCATCAATAACCTGGATAGTTTCTTGTGTTTCATTTGTTTTGTTCTGACAGTTCTTTCTATGGAATGCGGTTGCTTGTACTTCATGCATGGTATTTTGCGCTAACTGTCTTTGTCTTGTGAGCAATTTGTCTGCTGTTTCCCAGGCAACCTGATTTTGTTGTAACATTCTTTTTAATTCTTCTATTTCTGCCGCATGGCTGGTTATTTTTTTCTGAGCATTTTGTTGATGTAAACGCTCAGTTTTTAATTGATGCACTATATCTATTAATTCTTTGTCAATTTGTTTGCGCCGTTGATCTGTGCGTTCAGCCAGTTGCGTATATTTAATCATTTGCAGTTGTGAATCATGGTGCTGGTGTTGCAGTTGTTCACATTCTTGGCGGTAAATTTTGATTGTTTCAATGGCCTCGGTGCAAGCTTGTTCCGCAGCTAGTAGTTGAGTTTGTTCCTGATTAAGATTTTTTTCTATATTTTTTATTTCAGCGCTGATTTGATTAAGCTCCTGTTTGCGCGCCAAGACGCCATGTAGCTGGGAATCCGGCGAAAAGAAAGTCAAGCTATGCCGGGTAAAAATATGGCCTTCTGGTGTTACTAGGATTTCACTGGCGGCTAAATTTCCTCTTTCTGATAAGCCAGTTTGAATATTATTAACAACGAATATGTTGCATAACCACTCATCAAGTACCGATTTAATCGATGGATGGCTACAGCTTAGATATTCCAGTATTGATTGCCGGTGATGTTCTTTTATTTGTTTTTCTTTGGCGGTGTTAACGGGTTGTTTGGATACGCCAACTGATTCAAATAACGTCCATTTTCCGGGTGGCAGATCATCCATCCATTCCTCGATGACTTCCAGTCGATCAAATTCAGTGCTGTTAAGCCGTTCACGTAAAATTGCTTCTAATGCATCTTCCCAACCTTTTGCAACTTGAATGTTTTGCCATAATCTCGGCAAAACATCGAATTGATGGCCGGCCATCCATTTGTTTAACGCCTGATTACTTTCAAGTTGGCGCTGCAGCCGTTGTAATGCGTCAAATTTTGCCTGTGCTTGCGTTGCTGCCTGTTGTAATGTTTGTTGTTTTTTAATAATCTCATCTTTAGTGTTGGTTAGATGCGGCAATTGCTTTTCAGCTTGTATTAATGCTGTTTTTTTTTGTGATAGGGTTAATTCCAGATTTTTGGTTTCACTCTGTAGTACGGATAGCGCATCAAAATCTTGTTGTGGTAATGAGTTCAGCTCTTGTTCCAGTCGTGACTGACGGGATTCTAGTTGTTGCAATGTTTTCAATGCATGGGTGAGGTGGTTTTCCTCGAGTTGGCCAGCTTGTTCGATCATCAGCAGATTACGTTGACAGTCATTAAGACTTTCCTGGCGGGTACGAAAATCTCTTTCTACTACAGGGAGTTTTTCATTTTCAATGCTGTTATTTTGAACGGATAATTCATGCTTCAAATGCGCTTGTTCAAATTCTTTATTCCAATGTTCCAAGCTGTTTAACGCGTTTTTCTTTTGCTCAGAATTTTCCGCCAGTTGCTTTTCTACTTCAGTAATATGTTCTAAATGGCGTTGATTGGTGTCACGTAGGTGTTTGATTTCCTGTTCAATCCGAGTTATTTCTGCGTTGCTGGCATAGAGCGTGCCTTGTGATTCGTGTAACGTATCACTGGCGGCATAATGTCGATGGCGAATTTCCTCAAGCTCTTTGTTAGTTTTTTGCAAAAACGTTGTTTCGGCTTCCAGTTTTAACTCAATGCGTTGAATCTCCTCTTCAGCCTGTGTGTGCTGTGCCTCGGCTTTCTGTTTGTGCGCTAGCCATAGAAGATTTTGTGTGTGATGTAATTTCTGCTGTAATGTTTGAAACTGACGCGCCACCTCAGCCTGCGCTTCCAAATGTTGTAATTGTTTTCTCAACTCTTGACAGATATCTTCAACGCGTAGCAGGTTTTTCTGGGTGTCTATCAGGCGTCGCTCGGTTTCATGTCGGCGTTCTCGGTACTTGGAGATACCGGCTGCTTCTTCAAGAAATACTTTTAATTCTTGCGGCTTAGCTTCAATGACACGAGAGATCATTCCTTGTTCAATAATAGCGTATCCTTTTCCACCGATTCCGGTGCCAAGAAAAAGGTCGGCGATATCGCGCCGGCGTACACGCATATTATTAATCGAATAGACGGAATCACCATCTCGGTGGACGACCCGTTTAATGGAAATTTCAGCGTAACTTGACCACTGTCCCGCCGCTTTCCCAAGCTTGTTATCGAATTTTAGCTCCACACTAGCGCGACTGACAGGTTTACGGCTAGCGGATCCGGTAAAAATTACATCTTGCATGGATTCTCCACGCAGCGCGGAAGCTTTTGATTCGCCCAGCACCCAACGCACCGCATCAATGATATTAGATTTTCCGCAACCATTCGGTCCAACTACGCCGACCAGATCACCTGGAATAGAAATAGCCGTTGGGTCAACAAAGGACTTGAAGCCTGCAAGTTTAATATGGGTAAGACGCAATTTTAATGATTACCCGTTATAATGGGTCTACGAACATAGACAAGTCAGAAGCAAATGTCACCATGGAATAAATACCTCATAATTTTTAGCATAAAGAGCGGAAAAAATTAGGCGCTGGATTTTATAGCCTGAGTTTATTTTTTGGTATTGATATCGGTGGGTAAAGCCATTATTACTGTCGCCAGTAAAATAAGTTGATTTTTCTCAGAGCGTTGTATAGTTTTTGCGTTTTTAATTAACATAACATCATTAAGCTTATGAGAATCATGAAGAAGACTGCTTAATAAATTCTGTGATCTTCATGGTATATTGAAAAATGTCCACGACCCGCATCGTGTTTAGTTTGCTAATTTTTTGCCGATAAATGTATTTTAACTGATTTATTTAGAATAAGAGAATGGAAAATGCCAAGCAGATCACAAAAAAAACTGGAGACATTCCCTAATCCAATGCCGAAACGGGATTACCATATTCATATGGAGATTCCTGAGTTTACCTGTCTTTGCCCGAAAACGGGTCAACCTGATTTTGCAACATTAATCCTTGATTATATTCCTGATAAAAAGTGTGTCGAATTAAAAAGTCTCAAATTATATATGTGGTCTTTCCGGGATAAGGGTGTTTTTCATGAAGCGGTAACTAATAATATTCTTGATGATCTCATTACCGTACTTAAACCCAGATTCATTCGTCTTATTGCTCGGTTTTATGTGCGCGGCGGTATTTTTACCAATGTTGCCGTGGAACACCGCAAGCCCGGATGGGAACCACAATCAACGGTATTCCTAAAAGAATTTGATGAACAATCGAATGTGCGCAGGTAATTTTCTATTAAAATTAATTTGTTGTCGAGTGTTTGTTGAGCATCTTGTTAGGTTGCGCTGTACTGCCTTTGTTTTAATGGTTTTTTTGCCACTGATATTGCTGGCTAGTACCGTCAACGTAGCAAATGCTTTAGAGTTTCAAGCTGTCGCATATGCGCATAAAAATCATCAACTGTTTTTGGCTAATCGTACCAGTCAGTCAAATGATATATGGGTGCGTATACGTAATGGATTTACTTTAAAGGGCTTGGCCAGCGAGGCAGTACGTAACCATGAGCGCTCATATACGCGCCATCCAAAATATATCCATCGAATAATCGAACGTAGCAAACCATATCTCTATCATATCGCGGAGGAAGTCGAGCGTAGGGGTATGCCGACTGAGATTGTATTGCTCCCTTTGGTCGAAAGCGCCTTTGATCCCAAAGCAAAGTCCAAGAGTAACGCGCTAGGTTTATGGCAATTCATTCCTTCAACGGGCGAAAGCTACGGTTTGATGCAAAATAAATGGTACGATGATCGTAAGGATGTTATTGCAGCAACTAGTGCCGCGCTCGATTATTTGCAAAAGCTCCATACCATCTTTGATGACTGGAAGCTGGCGTTGGCAGCTTATAATTGGGGTAAAAACGCTGTCAGGCGGTCAATTGCTAAAAACCATGAAACAGGGCGACCTACCAGTTTCCATCATATCAAATTGCCGCCTGAAACGCGCAATCATGTTTACAAGTTAATTGCAGTTAGAAATATTGTCGCAGCACCTAAAAAATTTGGTGTTAAGCTGGCCACTATACCTAATCAGCCCTATTTCACTAAGATCAAGATTAGTTATCCTGTATATATTTCGCACGTAGCACAGCTTGCCGATATATCCATAGACGAATTTAAAGCACTCAATCCTGCATATAAACGTGGCGTTATTAAAATTGACGACGCACCACGTATTGTATTATTGCCCGTTGAAAAAAAAGAAATTTTCTTGAGAAACTTTGAAATCTATAGCAAGCTATTCAAACCGTTGCAGATTTCTCAGCTAAAAAAAGATAGCTATACAGATGAAAAAACAGGGCCTCAAGAAATTATTTTGCAGCACATAGAAGTAATCAGCGATATTAAGCGGGATAAAAAATTTATTTCGAGTAAAACGATACCCGTTCCATCAAGAAAAAGGGATGTCGGTGCAAATATAAATATTGTTCAAATGAAACCGGTTGTTCCAGAAAGCTTTAGTCGGTCAATGTTCGAATTGACTGACAAAACTTTTACATATACTGTCAAAAAAGGGGATACGCTTTGGAGCATTGCTCGACGATTTGGTATTACTGTGGACCAAATAAAATCATGGAATAATGGTGACGAACAGTTGTCAATTGGACAGGAGCTGTTACTTTTATCAACTTCATCTACGGCACTTTATTAATCAGGTTTAAGAAAATAGCAGTATATGGGATGTTATTTTTGCGAACTGCAGTGACTAGGGCAGTTTGATGTTGGTTGGTATTGCTCAAGCGTGGAGGAATGAAAATGAACGGTGATATGATAGTAGAAGAAATCACGTTTCAATTTTTACACCTTCCCGTAAATCAGCAATAATTCTCGGTAATCATGTATATATTAAAATGGAAAATCATAAATATTTATCTGTGCATTAGTTTAATGTCATCGTGTCTTTCACAGTTAATGCCAGCTTGATCCGGTCAGTTATATTTAGCTTCCGGAAAATTTCCGTTAAGTGCGCTTTTACAGTGCGCTCAGTGATAGCTAGTTGTCGTGCTATTTGCTTGTTGCTTTCCCCTTGGCCGATCAGCATCGCGATTTCATATTCGCGCCGTGTTAAATTCTTAAGAAGTTCACTGACAGCTTTCTCAATGTTTTTCTTTTCTTGTGTAACAGTTACAAGTTCATCTAGCATGAATTGGGTGAGCGACCGGCGAATCCATAATTCTCCTTGCCGAATAATTTCAATTGCGTGTTGAATTTGCTCTGGAGCCATATTTTCATTAAAACATCCTTTCGCCCCCGCCTTGTAAAGGCTCCATTCCTCATCATTAGAAAAATAAGGTGATAAAATAATGATTCTGGTAGTTGAATTTAATGCCGCCAGTTCCAGGATTCCTTTCTCTCCATCCAGACCTGGCAATTCATAGTCAAGCAGAAGAATCTGCGGTTTAATTCTTGCTGTTTTTTCTTTTAGGGTGTCAAATTTTTTTTGTAATATAATAGTAGGAAAACCAAGCAACGCTTTTTCCCAGTGAGCGATAACATCTTTACGTAAACTAGCAAGAAGAATCAAGTTCGTCTCCTATTTAAAAATGAGGATTAGCATATAAAATTCTTTCCATAATCCGCTTAAGCATTTTTCGCGGCACCCATGCTTCTCCTTGTTCAACCGCGCATATCGCCTTCGAAAAACTGATGAGATCAGCGCCATCGTTTAGAAATCCGCGTGCACCATTTGCCAGCCCAT
>Ga0224496_10002659_pt1 | contig 10566 bp, 7 predicted proteins | sample SF_Jul11_sed_USG_2_FD_168127 | JGI IMG/M metagenome (GOLD analysis project Ga0224496, IMG submission 168127) | Sediment microbial communities from San Francisco Bay, California, United States - SF_Jul11_sed_USGS_8_1 | ecosystem: Environmental > Aquatic > Marine > Sediment | place: USA... | reverse complement strand
CGCCGCCATGGAGGGCACCATGCTGGGAATTCCGTCCCTGGCCGTGTCCATTCCGGGCGAGGCGCCTTTTCAATTCGGGACGGCGGCCAAGGTGGCGGGGCAGCTGGCCCGCCGGATCCTGGCCCACGGCCTGCCCCGCGATACCCTGCTCAACGTCAACGTGCCCAATTGTCCGGCCGCCGAGATTACCGGCGTGGAGTTTACCCGTCAGGGGCGGCGGGTCTACGAGGGGTCCATCAAGGATATTTCCGATCCTTGGGGCCGGGAGCATTTTTGGATCGGCGGCGGCACGCCGGCCTGGGACGAGGGCGAGGATACCGACGCCATGGCCCTGCAGAAGAAGGCGGTCTCCATCACCCCCCTGCATTTCGACATGACCAATCACGATGCCCTGGCCCGTCTGCGGCGCGGCTGGCTGGCGGAATTATTCTGATTTTCCGGTCAGTCGGACGTTGTCCAGAAAGATCGTCCGCGGCTGTTGCAGCCGGCTGACGAAGATCCCCAGGCCCCGGACGTGGGCAAGGTCCATTTTTCTGCCCTTGGGGCTTGTCGCCACCTCGGTCAGGGAAATTTCCAGTTCATTCCAGCCCGAATGCAGCACAAAATTTCGGTTGTAGCGATCCGCGTATTTTCGCTGCGGATTGGCCGCGTGTTGTTGGTCGTGAATCCGGCAGGAGATGGGCAGGGGCTCGGCGGCCGGATTAAAGAGCGCCAGGTGCAGGGCTTGAAACCCCTGCCAGTTCTCCGGGAAGTATTTCAGGTGCACCCCCGAGTATTTGGCGGTGGACAGCTCGATTTGCAGGGCGTGGTCGCCGGATAGGGCCTGGCGGGTGCTGATGCGCATGGCGCCATCGCAGTGCCAGCGCTCTTTTTCAAATGGGGTCTCAAAGTCGCTCAGTACCGGGAATTGTATCTTGGCCAGCTGCTCGTCGATCAGAACGGTGGTAAAGGGGAAGAGGGCGATCAGGGTCAGCAGGCTTACCGTGGCCTTGAGGAGTTGTCTGGTCGCGCGGTTGCCGGCGGTGGAGAAAAAGGCCAGGGCCAGCAGGCCGCCGTTCATATCCTTTATGAGGTCGTCCAGGGATGGGGTTCTGGGGGTGAGGGACTGGGCCAGTTCGATCAGGCCGCCAATCCCGCCGGAAAAGAGCAGGACCCACAGCAGCTGGCGGCCCAAGGTGGCGGTGGCCAAGGGCCGGCGGTGCAATAGCAGGGCGGTCCAGAAGCAGAAGCAGGCAAGATGCCCCAGGTCCCAGGCCCGGTGCCAGGAGCGCGGGGCATCACTGGTCGGGCCGCCCAGGAAGAGCAGCAGGATGAACAGCCCGCTGAGCAGCCAGGTGAGCTCGACCCGCCAGCGCAGCCCGCCGGCAGCTACGGGTCTAGGCATGATGAACGCTCATCAGCAGGGCGGTTGGTGGCCGGCGCCCTGTTTGAGGTGCACGTCCCGTTGCGGGAAGGGGATGACGATCCCCTGGGCCTGGAAGGCGTTGTGGATGGCGCGGAGCAGGTTGTGGGTCTCCAGCCCCTTGAGCCGTGGGTCATCCACCCAGCAGAGCAGTTCGAAATCCACCGACGATTCGGCCAGTAGCCGCAGTCGCGCCCTGGGGGGCGGCTCGGCGGAAACGCTGGGGTTGGCGGCCGCCACCGCCAGCAGCACCTCCTCCACCCGGTCCAGATCGCTGCCGTAGGCCACGCCCACCGGGACCCGGATGCGGAAGCGGGGGACCGGGGCGCTTTCGTTAATGATCTTCGAGTTGGCGATCAGGGAGTTGGGAATGGTGATCAGGATGTCGTCGCGGGTCATGATGCGGGTGGAGCGGATGCCGATCTCGACCACCTCGCCCCGTTCGCCGGAATCGAGCACGATGTAGTCGCCCACCTTGAAGGTGCGATCCATGAAAATCGACATGCCGCCGAAGAAATTGGCCAGGGTGTCCTTGGCGGCCAGGGCCACGGCGATGCCGACAATCCCGGCCGAGGCGAAGAGCGGGGTCATGTCGATCTCCCAGATGGCCAGGAACCAGAGAATGGCGGCAACCACCAGGACCACCCGGGCGACATTTTTCAGCAATAGGAAGAGGTCGGCGCCGATCTTGCCATGCTCGACAATGGCGGCGGCGTGATCGGTTGCCACTTGGTTGAAGAAGCGGATCAGGGCGACCAGCCAGACCAGCAGGATCGAGGTTTTGGTAATCGCGGGCAAAACGGTTTGCCAGGGCGGTTCCAGGGGCACCAGAATCAGGGCGTGCAGGATGCCGAGGCAGAAAACCGACCAGCAGATGGGGCCATGCATAAAGGCGATCAGCTGGTCGTCAATGGTCATGCTGCTCCGTTGCGCCAGGCGCCGCAGGATGCGGTCGATGAACAGGTCGGCGACCTTGGTCAACACGATGTAGGCCAGGACCACAACGGCCCCTTGGATCCAGATGTTGTCAAGCAGCTGCCCGAGCAAGGCGATAATCTCTTTTTCAACCATGTGTATTCTCCCGTGATAGTTCAGACCAGAATGGAGAATATCCGTCGGCTTGTCAACCCGGATGATGGGCGGACGGAATTTTCATAAGTTCGGTCACTCCGCCTCCCCGATTCCCTGGCCAAGCGTGTGGGGGCGCGGGGCGGGTTGATTTCTTTGTTGACCGGCAGGCGCTAGTCGCTTAGTTTGGGTAAGGATGATAACCGTTAGGTGGCGCAGATTTCCTCGCCGGTAAATGTTGAAATTCTTTATGAGGAGGGTCTGGAAATGTCCGAATGCAAAACCCTGCAAGATTCATGGTTGACCCAGTTGTTGCTGCTTGGCGGGCTTATCCTGCTGGTTGCCGTTTGCGTGGGCGGGCTTGATCTTCGACAGACCATAGAGCTCAAACAAAATATGCCCATGGAGGATTACTCCGCGCTGTTTATGAATCTGTTTATCATCACCGTGATTGTGGAACGATTCATCACGGTTTTTAACGCCATCCGGCGCCGGCCGGGTCGGCTGGCACGGCTCCGCGAGTTGGAAAACGCGGTTGACGAGGCAGAGAAAAAGCGGGCTCAGAAGGAGTTCGACGACTACCGGGCCAGAACCCGGACCCTGTCGATGTACGCCGGATTCGGCCTGGGGATTTTAATCGGTCTGGCCGGGGTACACACCTTGCAGCTGATTTATGAGGTTTCCTCTTTGGCCGCCGGCTTTCAGAAAACCCTGTTTCAGGCCATTGACATTGTCGTGACCGCCGGGTTGATTGCCGGCGGCAGTAAGGGGCTCAACGCCGTGACCTCGTTGATCGGTGAGCATCTTGATGCCGTAAAGGCGGTAGCCAGTGCCCAGAAGCCGCCGAACGTGACGGTTGATCCCGATTGATAAATCCCGGCTAACCATTTCAAGGAGGAATTACCATGAAGCTGGCGCAGAAATTTACCGCCACCTATCTGCAAGGCGAATACGGGGTCAGCGCCTACGACATCCTGCAGACGCCCGGCATGAAGGTACGGGACCTCCGGATGATTAATTATACGGCCGGCGATGACATCCGGCAGGTGGAGGCCATGAAGGCGGCGGCCGGGCTGCTGCATTTTTTCACCTCCTTGAGCATGCCGTTCGAGGTAGGCGGCTCTCTGCAAGACGCCTTTGCCCAACTGACCGAATTGATCAAGAGCGGTGATGAAGCGGTTGGGGCCCTAGGGGAGGTGGTCGATGCTAATTATAAATTCACGGATGAATAAGATATTGAACCATGGCCTGCTGTTATGCTTGAGCCTGCTCTGCTTGCCCGGCATGGCATGCCGGGTGGCGGCCGATACAACCGGCGGGGACCCGGAGGCATCGCTACGCAGCTTGATCGCGCAGGAGGCAAATGGTTTTCTGGGTCAGCGGCTGCCCTGGCTGAAAATAAAGTATGTGAGCGCCAGCACGACCGGGAACGACGACGGTTGGGCCGCGGAGTACGACTGGAGCCGCACCTGGGGGCAGACCGCGGTGCCCGACCTTGAGATTGCCCCGGTCGGTAGTGGTGAGGTGAAGAAACGTTTTCGTTTCGCGCAGCTTGGCTTGCGCGCCCATGCCAAGGGCAGTTATGCCTACGGTGGCGCAAGTAACAACCAGGATTTATCAACCGCCGGATTTTCCCTGGGCCTGGATGGGGTTGATCTGGGTTGGGTCAACCGGCTTGACGCGGCCGCGCAGGCCGCCGTCCAGGTCTGCATCGCCAGCCTGGGCGACTCCCTGTCCCGCGAGGAATATGATGCCGCTTCCCGGCGGTGCGGAAAACCCTATTTCGATTTTAAGCGCGATCATGGGAGTCATGCCTATTCATACCGGCTCGGGCTCGACTACCAGGTGGAGGCCAATGATAACTACGGCCAGCATCATGAGGTTTATGGGGTCAAGGCCGTCTTGGCCTTTGCGCCGGCCAGCGGCTCGCTTGCCCAACGCCTTAATCTCTTTGATTACCCGTTTCGTTATCTCACTCGGCCGTTTTCCACCGGCGGGGCGGACTATGATGCTTCCTATCCCTCTGTGTGTCTGGCCCTGGAACATGTTGATCCAACAAAAAATACGGCCCGGAATCAGTTGCCCGGCGGCGCCGAGGCTTACGAACGGCTGCACCTGGAAGTTGCATTCAGCACTCGGGTGCTGACCTTCAACGGTACGCCGGTCACCTTTGAGGGCTCGTATCGGATTTATCGGGAGTTGTCGGCGCCAGAGGCGGTGCGGACAGCGGGCCTGGACGAATTCAATTACGGCACGGCCATGCTCTACATGCCGGCGCGCCTGTTCGGGCTGCCTGGCGGGCGGCAGGATTTTTGTCTCGGTTACAGCAGTGGTGAACTCCCCTTTGATCAGCAATCCAGCGAGGCCTTGGAAATTGGCTGGCGCTCCGACCTGTCGGTTTTGCCGGAGCTCTTGGGGCTTTAGTAACAGGGTGAGTTGTGCCCGCCATGTAGTTCCTTGGTTCAATATTTGCCGTGTCGGGAAGCCCGGACCCACATCTTCGCCATCTCTGAAAGATGACAGTTTGATTTGTCGATAGTCAGCATTGGATAACTTGCAATTTGCATTATTTGAAAAAGGAGAGTTGGCATGACAGACGCCTTGGTTAAATCAAACAATCTCGCTCAAGGTCTCGATCTCAGTAAAGTGAATGTGCAGATAAGCGGTGGGGTGAAAATTTTTAAGACCACTGTACATGTAACATTCAGCAAACAGGTTGCGGATAAGACTGTTGCCATTGTCTACAACGACGATATGGGAAAAGATGCTCCCTCGGTCAGCTTGTCGGAGATTCAGGGGCAGATAGTGAATATGTTTCAAAACCTTATCGGGACGGAACAGGCAATCACCCTGGAGATCCCCTGGCCGGATTCCGTTAAAGATAAGATTAAAGAAATTGAGGACAATATCCTGATCAGCCTCAATGTCGTTTATCTCAAAATCACAAAATATGACAAAGCCGACGATCCCCAAAAGGAAAACAGCCTGGAATACGCGCTCTGGATTTCCGTAAAGGTCGCCGATGAGCTGCTGAAGAAATTCCCCATAGCCCTTGAGGATCTCTATCTGAAGCTCTGGAGTTCCAATATTGACCCGAGAGTTAAGGAAAAGATGGACATCTCGGAAGTTGAAAAACTCCTGGAACCTCCGGAAGGAAGCAAATAATTTCCAAACAACGGGTCGGTTATCTTAATCGCCCCGAGCCTGGTTTCAAGGGATTCTCCGTATGTCACAAGAAATACCCAATATTCAGCTGGGCGGAGAATTTACCCTGCCGGCCTTGGGAGACCTGAGGTTTTACGGGTGCTTCGCGGTAATTGACGGCAAGTACGGTTGCGCCGCGATACTCAAGGATCTGCCGTCCCTGTCGGATATCCTGGGCTATCTGCATATTCCCGAGATTCCCTGGTTGCCGGAAATTCAGTTGACTGAGTTGGGGGCAATTATTTTTGTGGACAAGGAACAGCAGAGCATCACGCTTAAAGTGAGCCTTGACGCAACCGTCTCCATTCCCCTTGCCGGCCATGAAAATATTTATTTTGCCTTCAACACCTTGACCTTCCTGTGTAGTTTTGAACACGAGAAAGATAAAGCCTCTGCAATAACCGACTGCCATCTGAGTCTTGACAATGGGTGTTTAATTATCCCGGACGTCATTGAAATACCGTCGTTCACCTTTGCATTCGGGTATTCTCAAAAAGATTCCTGGTCCATGAAGGCGCGTATCCCGAAGGCAATCATTTTCGGGTTAACTATTGACGCTTCAGTTGACTACGACGGCAAGGCGCATACCTTCACGTTAAACTTCTGCAAGGAACATTCACTCACGCTTCTCAACGCCGCGGGGGTAAAACTCACCGCAAGTGATTTTAATTTAACAATATCCAGCAAGGCCGAGAAACAGACGCATATTGAAGTTGACGGCCGTGCCGAGTTAACCCTGCCAGTCCCGCATGACTACACCTTCGGTGGAGAACTAATCCTCTCGGAATCACAATTAATCATGGAACCGGATCTTCCCGAACTATCCGTGTCGATGATGAAAATTCTTGAAATAGATTTCGGGTTTTCGGCCCAGTTCAAAAAAATCACCCTGGCATGGGGTGATGCGGCCGGAATCACTGCCACATCCAGATTGCAATGGAGCGCCGACGGCATTCCGGAAACGCTCAAGGCGCAATTGCCGGTGGATGTAGACGTCATCCTGGGGATTCAAAAGGATCAAAGGCTCGGTGCGGTAATTTCTCTCACCGCCGTCAACGAAACTCCGCAGGCACGCTTTGTAATACCCGATATCCCCATACCCGGAGCCCCAGATCTAAAACTGAGTCAACTCGGTGGCGTTTTGCTACGCCTGCGGGAACTCAGCATTTTGCTCTCCGGTAACGGACTGGCAACAAAACTCAAATTCGAGTTCGCCCTGCCGGAGAACCTCAATGATATCTTTAAAAAAGACAACGATGAAAAGTCCGGCTTCGAGTTGTTCAGCACGGCGCCAATTGATCTGGTCTTCGAATTAAGCATGGTGGAGAAACCGGCATTCTCTGTTCAACTGTGGGGATGCCCAATCCTGCCGGAATGGATTTCAAACAAGCAGCCGATTCTCGATGCAGACTCGGACATGGCGCCGGACTGGCACTTGATTCTCGGCCAAGGCGGCAAGTTCGGCGAAATAAAGATCAATTCGCCCAAACTCGAATGCAATTTTAAAATGCCACCGGACCTAACCTTCGAAGGGCACATTGAGCTGGCAATCGAAGAAGAACTGCGGATTCCGCTGATCCCGCTGCGATATTTTGTTGGCATGATTTTGCATGATCAAGAAAAAGCAACGCATCTCATTCCGGAATCATTACCAATTGTCATTCCCACCCTGCTTGATGCAAACGGGGAATTTGCCAGCAAGGAGTTCGTCGGTTTCATTGAGGAAAGTCTTAACATCGACCCGTTAAAGGATCCGGGCAATCCTCTGATCCCGATCATCACGGATATGGAAAGCGCCCTTGACACCATCAATAAACATACAAGTGGCTTTGCGGATAAGATTCCGCCAAGACTGAAAACCTACCTTGAGCCTCAGTTCGAAAAAGGCTTTGAAGGCTTTTCAATGGCGGCGACCGTTTCCATCCGGGCTGACGGAACATTTAATTTTGACATCAGCGTCAATGCGGATGCAAAAGAAAAAGATGCCCCCCACTCAGGCAACAATTCCGATTCCGAAAAGAAAAAGGCGGCAGGCCTTCGTCTTCTTTACATCTGCCCTAACATGCCGCCAACCCTGCAAGGCATCACATTTCGCCGCCTTGCATTCGGCACGGTATTCGGAGACCTTTTCTTCCGGCTGATCGTGGACGCTGATTTCGACCAGTTTGACTTGCTAAGCCTTGCGGCGTCAGTGGCGCTTCCCCAAAATACGATCCTGCCCATTTCTCGTGAGTTGCAACAAACACTAACGGTTCGGAATTTGAAGGCACTCATAGAATATGAAACCGAAATTCCCATTCCAATCCCATATTATTTCGATGAAATCGGCTATGACTATTCAGACATCCTGGGCTTCGGAATTCATGGCCACATCCTCTTCAGGAAGCCTGAATTTGAGCTGGGAACACTTATCTCCGTGTTTAGTCAATGTGCATCATTTGTCACCGACCCAGCCGCATCACTCGAATTGCCCGTTGAGAAAATGAGCCGGCTCCTGCCGGCCTTGCAATTGAGCAACTGCTATCTGAAATCTCCGGAATTCATTAGCAAGGATGGTTACCTGGGTTATCGGGACAAGGATCCGGAAACTCCTTTCTGGTCATCGGACAAGGCGATCGGCACACCGTTAATCCGGTGGACACAGGATGCCCTCAACACAATAAAGTTCTTCTCGATTGTGCAATTCATAAAAAGCATCCCCCAAGAACAGCGCTGCCGTCTACTTGCGACCGATACCCCGGACGCCAAACCACTCAACTTTGCGGGACTCGATCTGAAGGCGGAAATCGGCTGGGTTCTGACAAGCCCGGACGATTACAACACGCATAAACAGGACTATGCGGCGACCATCGGTGAATCGGCCGGCTTGGAAGCTCTTGCCGTTTCAATACTTGGCAACGATTGGGTTCAGGAAGACGCGGCAATGATTTTCCTGAAGACGGAAGTCGTGGTTGCGCCATTAGCCGGTTTAACCATGCGTTTTGCCCTCGTGACAACCGATTCCAAAACATCCTGTTCGTTGCAGGGCCAGAAAACCCGCAACGGCATGGCCACGGCATTTCAACTGCATGGAAATGTTCTGGCGCTCGTTTTAGATCTAAGAGGCACCCTGCTTGTGCAGACATCACCCGTTGTGCACATTCACGCAACCGGGTCCGGAGATATTTTTTTCGGCAAATGGAAGCTGTTCGAGTGTGTCGGTGAAATCGATATTCGTGAGGATGGCTTTTCGTGCGTTGGGACCGTCACCGTGCTGCCCGATATGGGCAAAGATGTTCTTTCGGTAAAGGAACAGTGCGAAATCAGCAGGGCAAACGGTGTTCACCTGGCATTAACACTCCAGGCCCTCTCATTCTATGGGCTGAATCTTTTCGGTGTTGATTTTCTTGTTTGCCATTCCGAAGGCGCCACCTGTGTCTCCTACAAAGGGAGCTTCATGCTGACTGCGGTTTCCTTGAGTGTTACTAACACACCGGAACTCCTTTTGATCCGGACACACAGCAGCTTTGCATTCGGCTCCCTCGCAAACAACAGTATCCACATTGAACATGACTGGGGAAACGGTTCAGGAGCAAGCGTCCTGAGCGGTGGTTTTCTTGAGGTGCTCGGGCCGCTTGCGACCAGCTATAAAGCCTTGTTTTCCAACCAGGCAAACGTGCAAAGTTCCCTGCGGATAACCCTCGCGGGAACCTATACAATAATTTTGGGGCTGACGGCCGATGGACAACAATATATTATCTCCGGCCGCTTTAACCTCTTCCCGCCGGAATTCCCGGTGCAGTGCGGATGCAAGGTAACCGGCGGCGCCCTGTCATCTGAAGGGATTTCGTTCACAAGCACCAGTGAAATAACTATTCTGGGCACGGGTCTGTCCATGACGCTCCATTTTGATGTGGGGAGCATCATCATTGCCGCCTCCGTGAAACTGGCCGGAGTGCAGATTTCCGCCGCAAACGGCATGGTTACCACCTGGAAGAGCTTGCCGGCTTTCTGTCTGTCCTACACCACGAATTTCCTGTGGTTGACCACGTATTGGTATATCGGAATATCCATTGATGGTCCCTACCTTGCCACACGTCCGCCAGGCTATTGGAGATCACCCCAAACCAAAATGAAAGCACTCGGAGGCGCAAGGGTTCTAAAAAACACAGACCTCATGTCTGGTTACCCCGCAACCGGACCAGCATCAACAGTAGCAGAATTTGAACCAACGGCACCACCGTTGGTAGATGGAATACTTGTTCTGGAAATAATCCGGAACATCATTGACTCAGGTGAACCAGGGTTATCTACAAAAGATGGACTGAAGAAATATGAAGGACTTTTTTTCGTTTACCATCTCTCTGTGGAAGAGTTGATGGCGAGCAAAACCCAAAAGAAGTTCACCAGACTTACAGTTGTGCAGACCCCGGAAGCAGTAGCAATGGGTGACAAAAACTTTTTCAGAGAAGTCATTGCTCTGGCAAACGATCAGATAAAACAAATTGAACAGAAAGAGACGATCATTCAGAAATTGAGTGCAATTGATAGCGTGCAGTTTGACATAGACAGAAAAACAAATAAGATCACCGCCCACTGGCTGGATAAAAATAGTCGGGAAATCGTCTCCGTGGAATTCAGCAGTTCAACCATAACGTTTACAGTGATTGTTTCGGCAACTCTCTCTTGTTTAGGTTGAAAACGGAGGAGGTCACCTTCGCAGGGTCGATTGTGTTTGGAGGAAAGGCTCCGGTATCCTGTGGGAACCGTCTAGCGCGGACAGGCGCTAGACGGTGCGGCAAGGGGTGAGAGCAAGAGTTCTTGGTGTCCCTCGGTCGGCTTTGGTGTCACTAAGGTTTGCAAACACAAAAAGGCAGGGATTTCTCCCTGCCTTTTTGTGTTCCGCGTAATGC
>Ga0224496_10002658_pt1 | contig 10568 bp, 12 predicted proteins | sample SF_Jul11_sed_USG_2_FD_168127 | JGI IMG/M metagenome (GOLD analysis project Ga0224496, IMG submission 168127) | Sediment microbial communities from San Francisco Bay, California, United States - SF_Jul11_sed_USGS_8_1 | ecosystem: Environmental > Aquatic > Marine > Sediment | place: USA... | reverse complement strand
CACGAGCCCGCCGCGTACGGTTTGGAAAAAGGCGCTGTCTTCCATCGCCTGCAGGATCTTCACCCGGTCTTCTTCCCAGCCCATGGCAAGGTAACTGGCATGGCCCGCAGCCTGTGCCGCGGCGTCGAGTTCGGCCACACCTGCTGCGACCATGTCCTTCTTGTCTTCGGCATCATAGCCTTTGACGGCGACGGCGTAATATTCGTCGCCCACCTTGTCATGCGGGTAGATATCGCGTGCCATCTGCAACAGTGTCGCCATCTGTTCGGGGGTGATCACGGATACTTCCAGCGCCCAGGCGGCATCAGGGGCGGCGATAAAGCCACCTCCGACCACAGCAATCGCGCCGACGGCCACCGAACGGCGCAACAGATCGCGCCGGGTCAGGGCCAATGAATTAGTTTTGGTCATCGTCTCCTCCAGTTTCGTCATCCGTACACGGACAGATTTTGGGTTTTGCATCATTTGAAACGCCCGCCGCGTTCGATCACTTCGATCTGGTAGCCATCGGGGTCGGCGATAAAGAAGAACCGGGCGAGCAGACTGCCGCCGGGGCTGAACTCCACGATCTTGCGGGGGCTGAGGCCTGCAGCCTCAAGTCTTTTATGTTCATGGGAAAGATCGGCGACGGACACCGCGAGATGGCCATAACCGTCCCCCAGATTATAGGGATCGGTACGACCTTTGTTCACCGTCAGTTCGAGTTCGAAATCGCTCTCTGCATTGCTGAGGTAGATCAGCGTGAAACTGTCGAAATCCAGCCGGTCAGCAACGCTGAGACCAAAGGCGGTTTGGTAGAATTCGACCGATCGTGCCTCATCGAGCACGCGAATCATCGAATGAATTGCTTTGGCCATTGCCCCTCCATATTCATGCGCGAATTTGGTAAGACTAAGTGACCAATTTTGGTGCTGGGTAGTACCCCGCTACTACAAAGCGTATTTCGGCTTATTCGGCGGCAACCGCCGTCGCAGCCGCTTCGCGCTCCAGCTCACCCAGGTGTATTGTGCAGGCGCAACGCAGAAGGGATGTGAAATTCGGCGCCTCGCCATTCAACTCCAGAACCTCTGAATGCAGTCTGGAAATAAACGCTGGTGTCGACAGCCCTTCCTTGTCGGCGATCTGGTCAAGGATCCGCCAAAACGAGCGTTCCAGCCGAATGCTGGTGCTCTGACCGTTCAGGCGCAAACGGCGTGTCACGGATTCGTAACGTGACGGGTTCTGTCCCGCAAAGATCTGGCACATGGCTAGCCCCCCGCTTGGTTTCCTAAACCGTGATTTTGCAGGCAAACTGCCGAATCGTCAACGGCGGCACCCAGCACCCGATAGAGGCACCTTTTCGGCGAAAGGAAAAGCCGCGCCTGCCTCACCCGCGCGGCAAGCCGGATCAAGCCGAAAGGCCATGTCTTGAAATCCTGTTGGTCGGCTGAGCGGACTGAGCCGCCGTTCGTCTTTGTCGTTTCGGACGACCAGTTCACCCGCGCCGACAGATTTCCAAAGCCACCGCCATCCGTCACTCGGCCGTGGGCAAAAATGGTTGGAACATCTTCCGGTATTGACCAGGCGACAACCCTGTACTTCGTCTGAAAAGTCGGCGAAAGAAGGCCACGTTTTCGTAGCCCACATCGACTGCGATCTGGTCAACGGAGGCCGAGCTTTCTTCCAAGTGCCGCTTCGCGGCTTCGACTCTGAGATTCTGAGCGTAATTGATCAGGGTCGTACCGGTCGCGACTTGAAACCGGCGCTTCAGGCTTCGGTCCGGAATCTGGCAGGCCGAAACTACGCCGGCAACGGGATCCGCATCACGGAAGTGTTTGGCAAGCCAGTCCTCTGCACGGCGAACGATCCCGTCGGCATGAGGAAGTCGCTTGACCAATGCCGCATACGGCAGTTGTCCCTCGTTGTGCCATTTCATCAGGTAGACCTGCGCTATACGAAGCGCTTCGCCCGGACTGACATGTCGGGATATGATATGAATCGCAAGATCGTGCCAGGATGTGGTGCCGCCGGCAGTGACGATCCGTCCGGATGCGTCGCCGATGCAAAGTGCCGGAGCCGCGTTGAAACGGACGTCCGGAAAACTGCGACGGAACAAGTCCTCGTACCCCCAGTGTGATGTTGCGTTGCGACCGTCAAGCAAGCCCGAGGCCGCCAGTAGCACGGAACCGGAGCATGCCGAATAGACAGTCGCGCCTTTGTCGTAGCTGTCTCGCAGCCAGCTCTTTACGTCTTCGTAGCGATCGACCACGGCATCTTCGGGGGAAAGCCAGAGTTCCGGCACAATGACGATTTCAGGTGAGGGAACATCGGCCAATGTGCAGTCTGGCGTAACCGGAATTCCGTTTCCGCAGGTGAAAGCGTCTTTGCTGATCGAAACCAGCCTGGGTTCGATTGTCGCCTTCTCCGGCTCATTGCCGGTCAATTCCTGCCACAAAACGCCCGTCGACGCCAGAACGTCGACCATCCCATAAAGCGCCGAACCAGCGCTCTCAGGAAGGCAAAGGATGTGAACCGGAACCGGCTTTGCTGGTGCATCCATAGCTTTTTTTGGCACAAATGGATCGTTTTTCTCATATTCCGTGCTGATGCCTGTGCAAGTCAAGTCCTATTCCTGAGACATCGACCGGCATTCGGCCATCCCGGCCCCCGGTGAAACCCTGAAAGGAGAAAGACATGAACATTTCTGCAAACATGAAAACAGTCGACAACGGCGTCAATGTCGAGGCCCTGCTTGGTGCCCGCACGGCGCTCGCCGACATGCCCGAGGCGGCCGAATTCACCTGGCGCGCCAATTGCGAGTGGATGGGCGGCGTGCACAGCAGGTCGACCGTCGAGGGCTTCTTCGGTCTCGGCGAGGAAAAGGCGCACAAGCAGCCCTTCGTCTTCGAAGCCGACCACCCCGCAGAATTCGCTGCCCCCGATGCCGGCGCCACGCCGGTCGAGATGGTGCTGTCGGCGCTGGCCAGCTGCCTCACCGCTGGCGTCGCCTCGGTGGCGCAGAACCGCGGCATCCAGCTGCGCTCGGTCAAGGCCACGGTCGAAGGCGACATGAGCCTCTATGGCATCCTCGGTATCGACGCCGATGTGCGCAATGGGTTCAAGGCAATCCGCGTCAGCTTCGACATCGACGCGGATGCCACAAAGGACGAGATCGCGGCCGTCGTCGCGCAAAGCCAGAAACGGTCGGCTGTATTCGACATCATCACCAATCCCGGGAACGTGAAGGTGGCCGTCAACTGACGGCCCCCGCCCGCCCGGCATCCAGAAAGGACCAAGACCATGACGACGATGACCCGGCACGCGACGCACGCTGCCTTCACCCGCGCGACCCGCCCGATCACCGCCGGCTTCGGTGCCGTCCGGGCCCAAATGCGCGCCCGGGCGGACTACCGGCGCCTGATCAAGATGGACGATCACCTGTTGAACGATGTTGGCCTTGCACGGAGCGACATCATGGCCCGGCTGCGCTGGAACAGCGTTCTACCGATGCAATACCCCTGACCACCCATCGGCCCGGGTCGGGGCGAGACTGCCGCAAGGCGCCTCGCCTCGCCCTACCCGAAAGAAATTCGCGGAGACCTGCCATGACCAGGACGACAACACTCATCATCGGCGCCGGACAGTGCGGCCTCGCCATGAGCCACGCGCTGAGCCGCCGCTCAATCGACCACCTGCTGATCGATGCCGGCGAAGCTGGCGAAAGCTGGCGGTCGCGGCGCTGGCCTTCGCTGACGCTTCTGACGCCCAACTGGATGAACCTGTTGGCGGGGCAACGTTTTGCCACGGGAGACCCTGACGCCTACATGACCGCCGGCGACTTTGCCGAAGAGATCGGCGCATGGGTTCAGCGAAACGCTCCTCCGATCCTGACCCGGACAGCTGTGCACAGTATTTCGCGCAAGGGCGCCGGATTCCGGGCCGAAACCAGTGCCGGGCCAATCGACAGCCAAGCGGTCGTAGTGGCAACGGGCGCCTGCGCCCTGCCTCGCATACCTTCCTTCGCAGCCGCGGTTCCTGCCAATGTTGTACAGACCTCGCCTCTGACCTACCGCGGGCCCGACGGGTTGCCGGCGGGCCGGGTTCTGGTCGTCGGCGCCTCTGCTTCGGGCTTGCAGATTGCACGCGAGCTCGCCCGGTCGGGCCGGCAGGTGACGCTGGCAGTCGGCAACCATGGCCGCCTGCCTCGCGTCTATCGCGGTGCCGATATCATGATGTGGATGCACCTTTTGGGCGTCTTCGACGAACCCGTCACCGAAGTGGACGACATTGAGCGCGTACGCCGCACACCCTCTCTGCCGCTGATCGGGACACCCGCCCAGGAAACGCTCGACCTCAACGCGCTGCGGGCGCTGGGGGTCGAGGTGGTGGGCCGGATGGTCGACATCCGCGCGGGCAAGGCGCTCTTTTCGGGAAGCCTCGCCAACGTCACGGCAGCGGCCGACCTGAAAATGAACCGGCTCCTCGACCGGATAGACGACTGGGCGCGCGACCATGGGTTCGACACGTTGATCGAGCCTGCGCAGCGATACGCACTCACGGAAGTCCCGGACGACCCGCGGCTGGAGCTTGGTCTCGACGGGATCACGACGATCGTCTGGGCTACGGGATTCACGCCTGATCACCGCTTCATCCACATGCCGGTTTTCGACCGCAAGGGGCGCATTCGGCATCATGGCGGCGTTGTCGAGCGTGGCCTCTACGTCATGGGGCTTCCCTATCTGCGCACCGCCCGGTCGGTACATATCGACGGCGCGCAAGACGATGCCGAAGCGCTGGCCGGGCAACTGGCCTGCGACCTCGATCAAGCCATTGCCGCATGAAGGAGAATCTCATGAATATGCGACACGAAACATATGACGCTATCGTGGTCGGCGCCCGGGTCGCCGGTGCTACCACTGCGATGCTGCTAGCGCAGGGCGGTGCGCGCGTATTGCTCGTCGACAGTGCCGACCGGATCGGCGACACGATGTCGACCCATGCGCTGATGCGGCCCGCGGTGACCCTGCTTGAACGCTGGGGTCTCGCCGAAAGGCTGGTGTCCGAAGGCACCCCGGTCGTCACCCGCACCAGCTTCCATTACGGGCGCGAGCGCATCGTGATCCCTATGAAACCTGTGGGCGCGCTGCCCGGGCTGATCTCGCCGCGCCGCTGGCTGCTCGACCCGATGCTGCTCGAGGCGGCGGTCGCGGCCGGAGCCGACCTGCGGCTTTCGACCGCGTTCGAGGGCGTGACGACTGGGCCCGACGGAACGGTGACGGGCGCGATCCTGCGCAATCGTCTGGGGCAAAGCCAGACCGTCCGCTGCCGGCTGCTGGTGGGCGCCGACGGACGGCTTTCCCGTGTGGCGGCGGCGGTATCCGCGGCCATGCTTGAAGTGACGCCTCGTGGAGCAGCCACGATCTACGGCTATGTCGATGGCCTACCGAACGAGGGTAATCGCTGGATGTTCTCGCCTGGGCTTCAGGCTGGGCTGATCCCGACGACCGCAGGTCTGCACTGCGCCTTCGCCTCGTGCCCGCAAGGCGATTTCCGCGCGCGTTTCGCGCCGGACGCCTTGGCAGGCCTCGTCGCGGCGATTGCCGTGACCGACCGCGACGTTGCGGCGCAGATCGAGCGCGCGGGCCCGATCGAGAGACTCACCCGCTTTGCTGGCGCTCCGGGGCATATCCGGGCAGCCGCCGGCAAGGGCTGGGCGCTGGTCGGCGACGCGGGTTATTTCAAGGATCCGGCGACGGCACATGGCATCTCGGACGCGCTTCTTGACGCGCACCGGCTGGCCAACGCGGTCCTTGGTTCGGGACTGCGCGCTTATGTGCAAAGCCGCAACGCGCACGGTTTCGAGTTCCTCCAACTCACCACAAAAATCGGCGCAATGGACTGGCCACTTGGCGTGCTGAAGTCGCACCATCAGCGGCTGAGTGCAATCATCAACGCCGAAAACGACGAATTGGCGGGGTCGCCAGAACTGCGTCTCGCGGCTTGAGAGAAATTCAATGCGGGCCGGCCCGACCGGGCCGGTCTCACCCGAACTCCACCGGAAAGGGGCCAATGCGATGAGCGACGACACAAAAACCGACGGATAGAAAGGCGTGATCCGGGGCCGACCAGAACCGGGCGCCGTGGCGACCCGAAGCCGCACGACCCGGATGCAGGACATCCATGCCTTTACCGAGATAACCGGCGACCGCAACCCGGTGCATTACGACGAGGCGCTGGCGCGGCGTTCCCCATTCGGCAAGCTGATCGTGCAGGGCGGCGTCACCACCGGCATCCTCAACGCTTGCGTCGCCGAAGACCTGCCTGGGCCAGGAACCGTCTTCCTGAACACTAACCTCAACTTTCGCAAGGCCGTGGGTGTAGACGAGACGATCACCGGCCGCGTCGAGATCGTGAGCCGCCGCACCGACAAGCCGATCTGTGTGCTGAGCGTATCGGTGATCGATGGCGCCGGTGACGTCTGCGTCGAGGGCACCGCGACCACCTACACCATGCCTCTGGAGTAACTTCCGGCGCACGACGGTCACTTGACGGTTCCTGTCAATTGTCCGGCAACGACGACCCCGCCACTTCGTTGCTGGACCGAAGGTACCAGCGGGCGTATGTCGGGGGCAGATGCCGACACGTGTAATGGGATTCTGAAAGCCGGTCCTTAACGCAACTTCGGGCCTGCCTTGGCGACGTGAAACACACGTGGAGAATGCCTGCTCCGGGCTCAAAGCGGACCTATATCACTCCCCCGGAGTAACGCTGGGCCAAACCGTCGGCCAGCGCGCGGTCTGACGCAGACTCTGGTCCGGTGACACGGGGACGAAAGCGCAGCCGGAAGGCTGACAAGAGCGCGTCATGGGGTGCTTCGGGGTATCCGAAGGCCCGCAGCGAGGTCAGAAAATCCGCCGAACTGTCGCCCGCCTCGGGCCAGACCGAAAGACCGCCCAGCGCCAACCTGCGCCAGTCGAACCGGGGGCCGGGGTCGCATTTGCGCTCGGGCGCCATGTCGGAATGGGCGATCACGCCATCGGGGCCGATGGACCAGCGCGCCATAACGGCACGCAGCAAACCTTCAAGGGCGGCCATCTGAGGTTCGGGAAAAGGGGCATCACCGGGATTGGCCAGCTCAATCCCGATGGAATGCGAATTCACATCGGAAATGCCGCGCCACGCCCCTGCCCCCGCATGCCAGGCGCGCATTTCTTCGGCCACCAGCGCCTCGACCGTGCCTGCCTCAGACAAAAGATAATGCGCCGAAACCTCAGCCTCAGGATCACAGAGCCGCGCCCGCGCTTCAGCGCAACTGGGCATGGCGGTGTAATGCAGAACAATCAGACTGGGGCGCACACCACCACGTCGCGGGCCATGGTTGGGCGAGACGGATTTCTCCGCCACGCCTCAGCCGCGCACTTTCTGAAACGGCGTCGGGTCCCAGAAACAGGCAAACCCGTCACCATCGGGGTCAAGGTTCTTGCGGTCCCGCTTCGGGCCACCAGCTTTCAGAAACGCTGCCTGCGCATCTTCGGGCGTGTCAAAGCGGGCGCAGGCCCGTTCGTGGGAACTCAGCGGATTACGAGACCGCTTGTAATAGGGCTGGCCCAGACGGTTCGGGGCATTGATGGCATATTCAATCAGGTTGGGGCCGACTGAACTGCCGCTACGCTGCGGCAATTCGGTGGGGGCAATCTGCTGGAACTGTGCTTTATTCTGATCGATACGCTGCTTGTCCGATTCAATCGTCTCACGCGATGCCACAGCAGTGAAATCTTGCTCATCGGAAATGCCGGTTGCCGCCACGGGCGCCGTGTCGACCGCTGGGGCGGATGGCGCCGCCGTTGAGGGGGGCGTGGATGGAATAGGGGCGGACACAGCGGGCTGAGGTGACACGGCGGTCAGCGGCGCCGACGTAATTGCCGACTGGTTTTGCAAAAGTACGCCACCCGCAGAAGGAGCCGTTGCGACCGGCAGTTGGTTCACCGGTCCGGGCCCGGACCCGGGCACGAACTGGGCTGCGGCTCTCGCCTCAATTGCACGGCGTTTCTGGTAATCCGCATAGCTTTCGAAACCGACACCACCAAGTGTGTCGTCCGGCACCGGCGGTTGGCATGCCGCCAACAAAGCTACGGCCACAAAAGGCGCAATTATCCGCATGTTACGAACCCACATTTCCCTCATCCCGATCGCCAATTACCACCATTTCGTCGGCTTGGAAACAAAACCGGCCGCGCGCTCCAGTACATAGGCGTGATTCAGCAAATCTCCTTCTTCCCAGGGCCGCCCGATCAGTTGCAGCCCTAAGGGCAATCCCTGCCGGTCCAACCCAGCGGGAACCGCAATGCCCGGAAGTCCCGCAAGGTTCACGGTGACGGTAAAAACATCGTTCAGATACATTGCAATCGGGTCGGCATCGGCCATTTCGCCCAGTCCAAACGCGGCAGAAGGCGTCGCGGGCGTCAGGATCGCGTCGATCCCATCGCCGAACACCAATTCAAAATCACGTTTGATCAATGCGCGCACCTTGCGGGCGCGGTTGTAATAGGCGTCGTAGAACCCGGCCGAGAGCACATAGGTGCCAATCATGACCCGCCGCTGCACCTCATGTCCGAAGCCTTCGGCGCGGGTCTTTTCATACATCTCGGTGATGCCGTCGCCTTGGGCCAGCTTAGCGCGGTGGCCGTAGCGCACCCCGTCATAGCGGGCGAGGTTAGACGAGGCTTCGGCAGGGGCCACGACGTAATAGGCAGGCAGGGCATACTTTGTGTGGGGCAACGAAATATCGACGATCTCAGCCCCGGCATCCTTTAACATTGCCGTTCCGTCGGTCCAAAGCTTTTCAATTTCGTCAGGCATTCCGTCCATCCGGTATTCCCGCGGAATACCGATTTTCTTGCCGCGGATATCGCCGGTCAACGCTGCTTCAAAATCCGGCACCGCCAGATCGGCAGAGGTCGAATCCTTTGGGTCATGCCCGCACATCGCTTCCAGCATGATCGCAGCATCACGCACATCCTTGGTCATCGGACCGGCCTGATCGAGGCTTGAGGCAAAGGCCACGATCCCCCAGCGCGAACAACGGCCGTAAGTCGGTTTGATACCGGTAATGCCGGTAAAGGCCGCTGGCTGGCGAATCGACCCGCCCGTGTCGGTGCCGGTCGCAGCCAGACACAGATCGGCGGCAACCGCACTGGCCGATCCGCCCGAAGACCCGCCCGGCGTCAGTGCCGCGTCGTCATTGCCACGCCGCCAGGGGTTGACCGCATTGCCGTAACACGAGGTTTCGTTCGACGACCCCATGGCGAATTCGTCCATGTTGAGCTTGCCCAGCATTACCGCACCGGCATCGGCAAGTTGCTGGCTGACCGTCGATTCGTATTCCGGCCGAAACCCTTCCAGAATCCGGCTCCCGGCCTGCGATGCGACGCCCTTGGTGCAGAACAGATCCTTGATCCCCACAGGAATTCCGCACATTGCCGGGGCATCACCTGCCTTGATCCGCTGGTCGGCGGCGGCGGCACGGGCGCGCGCAATCTCTGGTGTCTTGTGAACAAACGCATTCAGTGCGTCTGCCGCGTCAATGGCGTTCAGGCAGGCTTCGGTCAGTTCGGTCGATGTAATCTCGCCCTTGCGCAGGGCGTCACGTGCCGCGGCGATCGTCAAACCGTTAAGTTCGCTCATTCCACCACCTTCGGTACGGCAAAGAACCCTTCGCGCGCATCGGGCGCATTGGACAATATCTGCTTTTGTATTCCGCCATCGGTCACGACATCCTCGCGCCGCTTCAGCCGCATCGGCGTGACCGAGGTCATCGGCTCAATGCCTTCCACGTCAACTTCATTAAGTTCTTCCATGAAGGCGAGCACGGCGGACAACTCTCCCGCCAGGGCCGACAGATCCTCTTCCTTCACGGCTATCCGCGCCAGATGCGCTACCTTCCGGGCTTCGGCTTCGGTGATCGACATTGTTCGTTCCTTTCAATTGACGCCGGTTTATCGCCGACATGCCGCCGCTTCAAGCGGTTGACTGGACCCCGGGCGTACCTCAAGACTGCCGCCAGGGCAGACATACCCAGCGCAAGAGGCCCCGATGACCGCCATTCTCGCGATCCTGCCCGTCATACTGGTGATCCTGACCGGGTTTCTCTCGGTGCGTACGGGCCTTGTGCCGCGGGTCCATTGGGCCGGGATCGAGGAGATGGCCTACCGCATCCTTTTTCCGGCAATCCTGATCGTGTCGATCTGGCGCTCCGATCTTGGCGCAGGGCGTATGGGGGCATATGTCGCGGCGCTGTTTTTGGCATTGGCGGTCGCCGCGGGGGTTGTCATCGCCCTCCGGTCGCTCGTCGCGCGCTCAAAGCTGCCTGATCCTGCTTTCACAACGCTGTTTCAAACCGTGACCCGCTGGAATGCCTTCATAGCTTTTGCGATCATGCAGCAGATTTCCGGCGATGCAGGTGTTGCGCTGATTGCGATCGGCATGGCTGTGCTCATTCCGCCCATCAACATCGTCAATGTCATCGTGCTGGCCAGTTTCGGCCCGTCGCAGATCAAACCGGCAGCAATAGTTTCGAACATCGCGCGCAA
>Ga0224496_10002657_pt1 | contig 10569 bp, 12 predicted proteins | sample SF_Jul11_sed_USG_2_FD_168127 | JGI IMG/M metagenome (GOLD analysis project Ga0224496, IMG submission 168127) | Sediment microbial communities from San Francisco Bay, California, United States - SF_Jul11_sed_USGS_8_1 | ecosystem: Environmental > Aquatic > Marine > Sediment | place: USA... | reverse complement strand
CAAGAAACTTCTCCATCTCCCCCCACTCCTAAAAAAAAAAGCGCCCAACACCCCCCTATCATACCAATTCCACTAGAAATAAACTGTGAAATGGCCCGAAACGCAAGGAGGAAGTGACGGGAAAGAGGAAAAAAAGAAGGCCCGGGGCCGCGACGTCAGAACCGATCGATGACCACCACCTCGTCCTGGGGGAGTTGCCCGCCCCGCGGCCAGGCCGGCTTGACCCCCTTGCCGATGGCCACGAACATGGCGATGACATGATCCGCAGGCAGGTTGACGAGCTTGGCCACCGCCTCGAAATCAAAACCGTCCATGGGGCAGGAATCATAGCCCATGGCCCTGGCGGCAAGCATCAAGGTCTGCGCGGCAATGCCACAGGATCGCATGGCCTCGTCGCGCTGCACCTGCTCCTTGCCCCGGTAATAGCGATCGATGGCCGGCAGAATGAACTCCTGCACCTCCGGCGCCGCGTTCCGCCAATAACGGACCGGCTGCCGCTGCCAGGCATTGAGGTCGGCGCAGAGGATGATCAAGAGGGAAGCGTCGGTGACCTGGGCCTGGCCCCAGGCCGCCTCCCGAATCCGCGCACGGTGCTCCGGATCCTGCGCCACCACGAAACGCCAGTTCTGGATATTAAAGGCGGTGGGAGCACGCAGGGCCAGCGCCAGCAGGCAATCGATCTCAGCCCCGGTCATCCGGTGGGCAGGATCAAAATGCTTTACGGCACGACGGGACTCAATGGCAGTGATGGTATCCATGGCAATTCTCCTGTGAGGAAAAGGGATTCTGTTGGGCCTGCCCCTGCACCCTAACCAACAAACTACCCCGCCGCCAGCTTTTTCCACCCAGCCCCCCATAGCCATCGCACCATCCCATCGCACCCTGTCGCCTGGACGGTTGTCTTTTGCAACATGATGGAGCATAATTGGTTTCCATCCGGAAACACCCGACTTCCTGACGGTTACAATACGTTGTTTCCTCTTTGAAATAGGCAAATTTAGCAGCCAGGTTCTGGAACAGATGAGCGTCAAAAAAATAAAAAAAAGAGCAAAAGAACTCCAGGAGCGAAAAAAATCCGCCAGCGCCGCCCTCTTCCAGCAGGCATCCCAGGCTCACCAGGCCGGCAACATGGCGGAAGCCGAACGCCTCTACCGGGAGGTACTCGCCAAAGTCCCGGGCCACACGGGGGCATTGCAGATGCTGGGAGGGCTCGCCCTCCAAACGGGCCGAAACGCCCTCGCCATCGATCTCCTCACCAGAGCGATCGCCCTGGACCCACGCGACCCTTTTGCCTACTGCAACCTCGCCGTTGCCGCGACGAACCTTGGCGACTGCAAACAAGCCGTCGCCTGGTACGCAAAGGCCATTCCGCTGCTGGGGCAAAAAAACGATCTTGCCAGAGCCTACTTTGAAATGGGCAATGCCTGCAAATCAGCCGCCCTCCTCGAAGATGCCGCCACGGCGTTCCAAAAGGCGTTGGTGTTACGGCCCGACCTCTTCATGGCCCACAACAACCTGGGCAACGTCTTGCAGCATCTGGGCGACCTTGACAGGGCGGAAACCCACTTCCGGCGGGCGCTGGAGATCAAACCGGACGACTACAAAACACTGCACAACCTCGGCAAGATCCGGCACGAACAGGGCCAACTTGATGACGCCATCGCCTTCTACAACCAGGCCCTCCAGTTCCAACCGGACAACCCCGGAACCCTCTGCAACCTGGGGATTGTTTTTCGCGACCACGATAAGTTTGACGAAGCAATGCTATGCTTCAAACGAGCCAGACAGATTGCCCCCAATGATTCCGAAGCCCTCGGCAATCTGGTCGACATCAAAGAACGTCAGTGCGACTGGGAGGGGCTCTCCGAACTCAAGGCGCTCCTCCGCGATCAGGCCGAAAAAGCCCTGGCCAGGGGACAAAGAACCGCCGAAACGCCATTCATGAGCCTCACCCACCATGCCGACCCGCCGTACAATGCCGCCGTTGCGGCCTCTTGGAGCCGTGGCATCGCCAGAGCCGTTGCCGCACCGCAACAACAGTTCCCCGTTGCCGACCGGCGCCACCAAGGGGAGAAGATCGTTATCGGCTATCTTTCAAACGATTTTCACGACCATGCCACCGCCCACCTCATGCTAGGCCTCTTTGGGCTTCACGACCGTGAGAGGTTTACTGTTCACTGTTATTCCTACGACACGGAGGACAGCAGCCGGTACCGACGCAAAATCGAGGCGGACTGCGACAGGTTCATCAATATCCGCCCCCTCGACGCCACCAAGGCCGCGCAATGCATCCACGATCACGGGGTGAACATACTGGTCGACCTCAAGGGATTTACCAAGGACACCAGGCTGGAAATCTGCGCCCATCGGCCAGCTCCCATTCAGGTAAATTATCTCGGGTTCCCGGGTACCATCGGAGCGGATTTCTTCGATTACATCATCGCCGACCCCATTGTCGCCCCCCTTGAACATGCCTCCTATTACAGTGAAAAAATCGCGCACCTGCCGCACTGTTACCAGGTAAACGACAACCGGCAGGCCATCGCCCGTCAACGCGTGCAGCGAACTGATGCTGGCCTGCCGGACCGCGGCTTTGTCTTTTGTTCCTTCAACAACAGTTTAAAAATCGAACCGGTTACGTTCGACACCTGGATGCGAATCCTTAAAAAGGTGCCGGAAAGCGTTTTATGGCTTCTGCCGCAACATGAAACCACCGCCAGGAATCTTCGGCAGGCAGCAGAAACCCGGGGGGTCTCCGCGCACCGACTCATTTTCGCCGACAAACTTCCCAAACCCGAACACCTGGCGCGCTTGCAGTTGGCCGATCTGGCGCTGGATACCCGCCTCTACAACGGCCATACCACCTCAAGCGATGCCCTGTGGGCAGGGACACCGGTACTCACCCTCAAAGGGCAACATTTTGCCTCCCGCGTTTCGGCAAGCATTCTCACAGCGGTGGGGTTGCCGGAAATGATCACTGCCAATCTCACGGAGTACGAAACCATGGCGGTGGCATTGGCCACCACCCCGGCGCGACTCGCCCAAGTCCGCCAGCAACTGGCAGAAAATCGCTTAACGACGCCACTTTTTGATACGGAGCGTTTTACAAGGGATCTGGAAACGCTGTACCTGCGGATGTGGGAAATTTATCTGGCCGGCCAAAGTCCGCGCCCCATCCAATGTACAGCGGCAACGTCCGCCGGGCGGTGAAACAAATAGCGCCCCGGACACATCCCCGCGGGATCCAGCCCGCCGGACGGACACCCCGAAGACAATCGCCCGCCAGGAGACCAACCGGCGCGCGACATGTCATCTCCCACCACTCCCAGCAAAAGGAGCGAACAGATGCTCAACGTCCTGAAAAAAATAATCACCGGCAAAACCGTTGCCCCCGGGAGCCCCGCCAACCCCGACCAGCGGAGCCACATCGCCGCCTGCGTTCTGCTGCTGGAAACCGCCCACATCGACAACGACTGCACCCAGGAGGAAATGACGCATCTGGTCAAAACCCTTGCGGTCAAATTCAGCCTCTCCCCCGACCACGCCGAGGAACTGGTCTCCATCGCCGATCAGGCCCGGCGCGAGGCCGTCGACCTCTGGCAGTTCACCAATCACCTCAACCAGCACTGCACCCCGGCGGAAAAAACCGCGATCATGGAGGACATCTGGCGCATCATCCACATCGACGGCCGCCTGGAACAGCACGAGGACCATTTTTCCCACAAAATTGCCAACCTGCTGCGCCTCAGCCACCAGCAACTCATCGACGCCAAGTTGAAAGCCCGCCAACAGTTGCAAGGCTGCCCCGCGACCGCCGCCACCAGCAACACACCACAGTGAAGGAGAACTCACCATGACACACGTGCACAGCCTGCTCCTTAACCTGAACTGGGCGGGCTTCATCAAGACAGGCCTGCGGATCGGCCTGATTCTCTTCATTGCCTGGCTGGCCACCAAGTTGATCAACACCCTCCTCCGCCGACTGCAACGCCATCTGCTCGACAAGGGCCGGGAGCTCGGCGAGCCGCCCTCCGAAGCACAGAAACGCATCGAAACCCTGGTGCGCCTGGTCAGGCAGGCAACACAGCTCCTCCTGTGGGGGACCATGGCCCTGGTGGTGCTGCCGGAACTCGGAATCGAGATCGGCCCCATCCTGGCCAGTGCCGGTATCATCGGCGTGGCGCTTGGCTTCGGCGCCCAGAATCTGGTGCGGGACATTATTGCCGGCTTCTTCATCATTCTCGAAAACCAGATCCGGGTCGGCGACGTGGCCATCGTCAACGGCACCGGCGGTCTGGTGGAAAGAATCAACTTCCGCACCATTGTCCTGCGCGATCTGGCCGGGGTGGTCCACATCTTTCCCAATGGCGCGGTGAATACCCTGAGCAACCTGACCAACGAGTGGTCGGCCTATGTCTTTGACATCGGCGTCGCCTACAAGGAAGACACCGACCGGGTCATTGAGGTGATGCGAAAGGTGGGCGACGAAATGCTGGCGGATACCCAGTACGGCAAACTGATGCTTGAACCGCCGGAAATTTTCGGAGTGGACAGATTCGATGATTCCGCCGTGATCATCAAGGGGCGGATCAAAACCAACCCCATCCGCCAGTGGGAGGTGGGGCGAGAATTTCTGCGGCGGCTGAAATTATCTTTCGACCGCCACGGCATCGAGATTCCTTTCCCGCATCGAACCCTATACATGGGCGAAGCCAGCAAGCCATTCAGCCTGCAGATCATGGAAAAAATGGCGCGGGAGCCAGGCGCGGCCTCTTTTGAGATATGAATTTCACGAGAGGTGGTTATAATAACCGCTGCGTAACTATTCGACGGCGGCATCTGTACGACAAGGCAAATTCCCCGACATGGGACCCACGATGATACCCAAAGAAAACATGAAGATTCTCATCGTCGACGATTTTGAACTTCCCCGGCGGCTGATCAGATCCATGCTCAACGAACTCGGATACGAAAATCATGCCAACATCCTCGAGGCGGACAACGGCACCAGTGCCCTCAATGTCCTGCAGTGCAACACCATAGATCTGATCATTTGCGACTGGGTCATGCCGGAGATGTCCGGCATCGATTTGCTCAAGACGATTCGCAAAACAAAGAAACTGGCCAAGATTCCTTTTATCATGGTGACCGCCGAGGCGGAAAAAGAGCAGATCATGACGGCGATCAAGGCCGGGGTGAGTCAGTACATCATCAAACCCTTTACCGCCGACGCACTCTACAAAAAATTGCAATCGGCGCTGCACTGCACAAAATAGGGCTCCAACAGATGCCGGCGCCGGCAAGATGATTTCCCGCCGCCGCACCAAAGCAGGACAATCGGCCCTCCCAACTCGATAACCGCCCGAACGGGGCACTGGTGGCCATCGGAGATGTCGCTCAATCCCTCAATAGTTGCGATCCTGCAAGAAGCCCGCAGGATCGTTGCCTTTCACCATTCCGTGGGAATTGCCTCCTATCCGGCAACGGACGGCATCAAATCGCTGCTCACGGCGTCACGCCCCAGGCCGACCGCCGCCGCGCCGCCTCCCAACATGCGCCGCGCCGAAACCGCGCCGGAACCACCGCCCGCCCTGACGGCAACCGACTCCACCCTTGACGCAATCCGCCTTGATCTCGGCGACTGTTGCCGCTGCGACCTGGCCGGCGGCCGCGAGAAGATCGTCTTCGGTGTCGGCAACTCCGGCGCCGAACTCTTCATCGTCGGCGAATGCCCCGACCCGGACGAGGACCACGCCGGCCAGCCATTCCAGGGAGAGGCGGGCCAGCTGCTTGACCGGATGCTGGCCGCCATCGGCCTTTCCCGCGACCAGGTGTATCTCACCAACATCGTCAAGTGCCGCCCCACAGGTAACCAGTGCCCCCTGCCGCCGGAAACCAAGGCCTGCCAACCGTTTCTGGTCCGTCAAATCGCCGTTGTCGCACCCAAGGTCATCTGCACCATGGGACCGCTGGCAAGCCAAAGCCTGCTCCACAGCCAGCAGCCCCTGAGCCGACTGCGCGGCCGTTTTCACACCTTCCGCGGCATCGACCTGATGCCAACCTTTCACCCCGCCTTTCTCCTGGCCAACCCGGAACTGAAAAAGGCCACCTGGCTCGATCTGCAGATGATTCAAAAAAGGTGCGCCACGCCGTAACCCCGCGAGTCCATTACCAGCACGCGACAACAAAACATGCAATCCACTCCTGATGCACGAGCCGGCAACGGCCCAGCATGCGGCAAATGCCAGGCCGGCAAAACATCGGAATTGATCGACTGAAAAAACAACGAGGGAAGAAATGACGGCCAGCAGAGCTGGCTCAGAGGGACTCAGGGGAAAATGGCACCACTTGATCGATGGTGTCTGCCCCGACCACCAGCATGACCAGCCGGTCGATGCCCAGGGCAATACCGGCGGCAGGCCCCATGCTGGAAAGGGCGCCGAGAAAGGGTTCCGGCATGGGGCCTGGCACACGGCCCAACCTGGCCATGGCAGCCCGCTCCTGCTCGAACCGGCGCCGCTGCTCCACCGGATCGGCAAGCTCCGAAAAGCCATTGGCCAATTCCAGGCCGGCAATGTAAATCTCAAAACGTTCGGCCACGGTGGGATCATCGGGCTTGAGGCGGGCCAGGGCGCCCAACTCGGCCGGGTAATCACAGAGGAAGGTGGGCCGCCGGCGCCCCAACCGCGGCTCGACATCCCGCACCAACACTTCATCAAAGCAGTCGTCGGCCAAGGCCTCGGCAACGGAAAGCGAGGCATGACGACGGAAAGCCTCGGCAACGGTGAGCCGCTCCCATGGCCCGTCCAGGGCAACCTCCTCGCCAGCCACCATCAGCCTGCCCCCCAGCCCCAGCCGTTCGGCCACGAAACGAAACAGCTCCTCGCACTCCGCCATCAGATCACGATAATCGCTTGCCACCCGATACCATTCCAACATGGCGAACTCGGGCAGGTGACGGTGACCGCGTTCCTGACGCCGGAAACAGTTACAGATCTGAAAAATTTTCGGAATGCCCGCGGCGAGCAGCCGCTTCATGCACAGCTCGGGCGAGGTCTGGAGATACCAGTCCCCGGCCGGCTCGGCCTCGATATGGAGTTCGGGAGCGGGGGCGGGAATGCGGACCGGGGTATCCACTTCGAGATAGCCCCGGTCGATGAAAAAGACGCGGAGGGACTGAATGAGAGCGGCCCGTTGCCAAAGGATACGGGCGGGAGGCACCACGAAGGTCAGGACTTGACCCGGGTGACGTAATCCCCGGTACGGGTGTCGATCTGAATTTTTTCGCCCTCCTCGATAAAGGGCGGCACCTGCAGCTCATAGCCGGTTTCCACGGTGACCGGCTTGGTGTCGGTGCCGCTGGTGTCCCCCTTCACCCAGGGGTCCGCCTTGGTAACGGTGAGTTCGACGAAGGTGGGCGGGGTGATGCCGATGGGCCGGCCGTCAAAAAGCAGCACCGCCACTTCCATGTTATCCATGAGAAAGTTGGTGGTGTCGGCCAACTGCTCCCGGGAAACAACAAGCTGCTCATAATTCTGGGTATCCATGAAGTGAAACTCGTCGCCCTGGGCATAGAGAAACTGCATGGTCCGTTCCTCAAGCGACGCCTTTTCAAATTTGTCGTTGGACCGGAAGGTCCGCTCAAAGCCGTTGCCGGTGATCATGTTGCGCAGGCGACAGCGGTAAAGCGCCTGCCCCTTGCCCGGCTTGGAGAACGCAAAATCGGTGATGATATAGGGTTCCTTGTCAATGCTGATCTTCAGGCCCTTTCGCAAATCGGACGCGCTGTACATAGTATAAAAATCTCCCTGACTGGTGGTCTCAGATGCATGTCGCGGCTGGCCGTAACCGTTCCGCCAACCCAATGCCCTGCTATGTACCCGATAGTCGATGGTTTTTCAAGCGCTAAGCGCTGAAAGGGCTCGCCGACCGCTACTCACCCGCCTTCACCTCCCGCTTGGAGATGGCCTCGGCCTTGATCCGGTCGAGAAGTTCGGCCAAAACCGGCTTGACGTTTTCGCGGATGTCACCGGCAACGATGATGAAGAGCAGATCGTCGCCGGGCTTGAAGCGGCCATGCTTGGCGAGAATCTCGATATCGAAGATACCCGGCCGAGCAAGATACTCCTCGCGCAGCGCCTGGATCCGCTGCTGGTCCGGGGTCACCTCCAGGGCCACCACCTCGGCCTTGTCGGCCCGCGACCAAGATCGCACCACGCCATTGTGCACCAACACCATGCCGACATTGTCGGCAAAGCCTGCTCTCTGTTTCATCTGGGCAATCGCCCGTGAGATATCCATTTCCACACCCTCCTGCAGGCAAAAAACAGACAAACCGTTGCCAGTTCGGCCAACCCCGAACAAACTCCCCCGCCTAAAAAACGCGATATGGCGTGTGTCCCTGTCATTTACCACAAGGACCAAGAGACAAACCATGGAACAACTGCGGCATGGCAGCCAGCACGTACAGGCTGAAGTGACAACCACCATGGACTACGTGCGCATTTCGCGCAATGCATTTTGGCCGAGCACCACTTCTGTTGCACATCCCCTCGCTACTGTTTCAATTCTGAAACACCGAGTGACAACCATTGAAAATACATGGGAAAAAAATTTAATAGCCCTTGACACGCCCCCCGGTGTTTCAGAAAGCAACACCAAGCCCCCTAACAAAAACCAAGATTATTTAACATTTTCCCATAATATCAAAATGTTAAACCGATGGCACGCATTTTGATATGACTTCAGAGTGGCAACCCTGCCACGAACGCACGACGCAGGCAGGAATAACAGGAACGAACTGAAATGAGTACAAAAAAGGAAACACCCCACAAACACGGCTGGTTCGACATCTTCTCAGACAGCATGGCGGCTGCGGCCTTCGCCGAGGCCAACGAACCGGATATGGCCCGCGAAATCATGGCCAGCAGCGGCGCCACCAGCGACACCGTACTCTTTGTTATGCAAGACGGCAATCTCCATCGCCGCGCCATGCAGTATGCCGTCAATCTCTGTCACCGCATGGAATGCGGCCTGGCGGTTCTCAACGTCTTCTCGCCCCAAGAAACGGAGAGACCAACGGTCGATACCCCACCCGACTGTTTCGAGGAAATGCCCGATGTCCCCACCAGCCTCCATGCCGCCCATGGCGAGCTGCCCCGCACCGTACGCCGCTTCCTTGACGACCATCGCAGCATCGTGTCGGTGGTTGTGGACGGTGCGGTCATGGAACAAAACGGCAGCAAACGACGGCCAGCCAAACAGCGCAAATGGTGGCGGGAACTGAACTGTCCGGTGGTTTTCATTCCCACCTCTTTGGAGGCGTAACTCTATCCCCCCCACACAAGGAGAAAAACTATGAAACTCTGGCGATTTTTCTTAGACTCGATGAGTAGTGCTGCCTTTGCCGAAGCTGGCGAATTCGACACCGCACGGCAGATGCTTCCCCACGGTTTATCAACAAAAAGGGAGGGGAAGAAGTCAACCCAACCGGCCAAGGGCAAATAGAGAAAAAGGCCGTCGGCGCTCCCATGCGCCGATGGCTACTCCATGGAATATTTCTTCAGCTTCCGCCACAACGAGACACGGTCAATGCCGAGCACCTCGGCGGCCTTGGTCTTGTTCCCGTCGGTCTGCTCCAGCACCCACTCGATATAGGCCCGCTCCTGCTCGTCCAGAGACGGGATGTTCCCTTCGGTTGGTGGCCGAAAGGTGTGGACCTCCATATCCGGCAGGTGCTCCACCTCGATCCGTCCTCCCCTGGCCAGCACCACCGCCCGCTCGATAATGTTCTCCAGCTCCCGAACATTCCCTGGGAAATCATAACTCTGCAGGATTCGCACGGCCTCCGGTGCGATTTCATCGATATCCTTGCCCATGGCCGCGGCATAACGATCCAGAAAGTACTGAGCGAGCAAACGGATGTCGCGCCGTCGCTCGGACAACGGGGGCAAATGGAGATTCATCACGTTAGTACGGAAGTAGAGATCCTGGCGGAACTCTCCATTTTTCACCATTTTCATGATGTCACGATTGGTGGCGGCCAAAAAACGGACGTCGATCTTCACCGAGTCGGTAGACCCCACCGGCTGCACCTCTTTTTCCTGCAGGACCCGGAGGAGCTTGACCTGCATGGAAAGCGACATTTCGGTGATTTCATCCAAGAAAAGAGTACCGCCGTCGGCAGACTCGATGAGGCCGATCTTTTTTCGGTCGGCACCGGTAAAGGCCCCCTGTTCGTGACCGAAGAGCTCATTGGCCAGCAGCTCCTCGGTGAAAACGCCGCAATTCACCGCCTTGAGCGGCCCCTTGGCCCTGAGACTGTTCTCGTGGATATACCGGGCCAGCAGCTCCTTCCCGGTCCCGGATTCTCCGGTAATCAGCACGCTGCAATCACTTCGGGCCACATCCCTGGCCATGGAGAGCACGTTGGTCATCGCCGCGTCCTCGGCCAGGATCGTCACCCCCCCGATCTTGGCGAGCCGTTCCTTGAGCTGGCGGTTTTCCATCCGCAGCATCCGCTTCTCCAACGCCTCCCGCACTACTTGCCGAACCTCTTCCAGCTTATAG
>Ga0224496_10002656_pt1 | contig 10571 bp, 12 predicted proteins | sample SF_Jul11_sed_USG_2_FD_168127 | JGI IMG/M metagenome (GOLD analysis project Ga0224496, IMG submission 168127) | Sediment microbial communities from San Francisco Bay, California, United States - SF_Jul11_sed_USGS_8_1 | ecosystem: Environmental > Aquatic > Marine > Sediment | place: USA... | reverse complement strand
TTTTTCAACCTGAACAGTTCCAACGAAGTTCTTTTCTTGCTCAACTGGTTTCACTTAGTTTCTAGCCGTAGAGCTACATTGCGAGCCATCAAATAAGAGTTTAGGAACAAAGACTATGTTATTTCCAAAACTTCTTTCAAAAATGCCTTGTATGGACCGAGTTTTCCTCCATAGTTACCAGCTGAGATTCTTATAACACCTAGAACGCTTGCAGCAGCCCTTACTCCCTCACCCATGGCTCTTTTAACCGCTTCAAGAGTCAAGCCGTTAATGACAATTTCATAGACGCAATTCACGTTTTCTGGCAACTGCGAATCTGGTACAACCTTTTTTAATCGTGGACAGAAGGAATGACTGGTCGAAGCCTTAAGCTTGTATTTTAAGGAGCCAGCCTTCGAGCCGGACCGGCAAATTCCACCGGGAAAAGGTAAAATAACTTCGCTTGCCTTGCCTTTGATGGCTTTTACTGCTTCCTCAGCCGCCTTAAGTCCAGAAGACTTGCCTTTGGCTAAGATTAGGAAGTTTCCGCCGGCTATGGCTTTAGCTGCACCAAAAGCGTCTTCAACAATGAACTCGCCTTCCATCACAGGGATTCTCCAGACTTTTCTGTTTCCGATCAGGCCTTTTTTTTGGAAACCATCACCAAACAGTCGTATGCTTCTGCCAACCTTTAGTTTTCTTTTGGCGTTTGGCATCGCGTTGAAGGCTGAGGCTGTTGGGCAGGTCATTATGCATTGTCCTATGCGTAGTATCATCTGGTTTTTCAGTTCAAACCTGTTACGGTTGTATATTTGGACTGAAACGCCTACACGTTTGTCTGGGGTTTTGTCTGCTGGCACCACACCCTCTATACCAGCTTCAGCCGGAGACATGATCACGCTCGTTGCAAAACCGGTTGTAGTAGCCGCTGCGGCCAAAGCCCATCTTTCACTATCAGCTGTGATCAACACGCGGCCAGCCCACAAGGGAAACATCTCAGCAAAAGTATCCACAATTTCACAGGTGTTTCCATTTTCCGCTCTATAGGTGAACGTTTCTTCGCTCATTGGTTTCTCTTCCTTTGTCTAGATTTTACTATACAAACAGCGGGATGAATTTAAATTTTCAACATCTACCAAACCCTTATCCGTCACTCTCAGTTCTGGTAGCACTGGCAACGCAAACAAAGACAAACTTATGAAGGGCGATTCGACAGTGCAGCTCAGTTTTCCTATAAACCTCGTCTGTGAACGAATATGCATATAAATTAGCAAAATTAACAATCTACGGGAATTTGAAATGGAAGACTGTGCTTTCTGTCGCATTATCAAGGGCATTGCACCCGCAAGCATAATATATACCGACGGAAAAGTCGCGGCGATCATGGATATTCAACCAGTCAATCCCGGACATGTGTTAATAATTCCAAAGGCTCATGCCGCACAACTGTCCAAACTTGACGAGGAAACGGGAGCGCATATGTTTAAGATTGCAATGCGTATCGCCAAAGCTCTCAGGCATTCAAGTATAAAATGCGAAGGAATAGACTTGTTCTTGGCGGATGGAGAAGCTGCCTTTCAAGAAGTATTTCACGTTCATTTGCACGTTATCCCTAGATTTAAGGGCGACGGTTTCAAGATAAAGATTGGACCCAATTATGGTTTAAAACCAGACAGAAAAGAACTGGACAGAATAGCCGAAAAAATCAGAGAGGCTATACGTTAGAGCATCGCGCCTATCAAGGTAGCCAGTGTTTCTCCGATTCAGCTTCACGGCTATTTTTCTCTTCAAACTTTTCAAGAACCCTCTTTTTAGCTATTTCATAGGCTATCTTATAGTCGAATACTCCCTTCGGTTCTTCCGCAGCCCTCTTAATCAATCCGACCTCAATCTTGTTCTTGAGTTTCCCTATTGCCAACGCGCCGATTCCGAAGATGTTTGATAGGATTTCTTCACCATCAGCTTTTGATTTTAACCCCTCAACCCCTAACGGCGGAATAGCATTAATATCAGCCACTATCTTACACTTGTTCCCATACTCTTCGAGTGTTTCCATTCGGAGAAGCTGAACTCCAGCAGCCCCAGCCGAAAGAACCATCTCCGAATTTTCTATAGCTTTCCCAAGTTCTTCCGGGGTTTGAGCTGCAACACCTCGAGCTCTCTCGCTTTCAAATTCTTCGTTTATCTCTGTTGCCACCGACGAGGCTCTTTGAAGAGAACGAGAAGTAATAATCACATTTGCCTTCTCCGATGCATAAAGCCTTCCGGCAGTTTGTCCAACCGGTCCAGTTCCAGCCAGCACCGTGATGGTCTTACCCTCTAAGTTTCCAAATCCCTTTTCAACTGAAAGCTCCAAAGTTTTCGCAACTGCGGCAGTAGCTGTTGTATAGGCTCCTCTAGGGTCTACAATTATTGCAAGTTCAAAGGGTGGGAACACACATAGCTTTATTTTTTCTAAAATTTCATTTACTCGTTTGAAGTCACGTCCGTTAATGAAGATTTTCGTGTGTTTTGCGCCTTCCGGACCCCTTGGAAACATGGTATCATAAACAATTTTTCCAGCGTCCTCAACCGTCACATCCTCATATTTTAGTATCGCAGCATCGGGGAAAACGTCTATAGTTGTCAGCACATCGAAGGGGCTTGCATGTTTGTCTGTGTCTAGAAAAATGAACACTTTTTTGAAATGCTGTTCTGGCAAGATTACACCTCTCTTAGTTGTTAATGCTCTTAAACGTTTAAAAATTGTCGTCACTTACGCGAGTTTTCGAGGGGCTTAAATATTAGCTATGACGCGTACATGGTCGATGCATGGGAGGACAAAAATAATTCTACGGGAGTCGTTGAGAAAGGATCACAAAATAGGCGTAACAGTCTCTAAACCGATCTTGGCTATATTGCGCATAATCTTCGGCATTCTTGTAATAACCAAACCTGAGCTTCTCGGGATTATAGTAGGCATCTTCCTCGTAACAGAAGGCGTTCTGCTACTCACGGAATACTTAGAACTCAGAAGGCAGCATCAACCTCCACCTCAGCCATCCTAAAATTTATCTATCTTTCATTTTCAATTCTCAGTCAGTGATTCCAATTCAAGCAAAGGTAAAAGTAATTGCCAAAAACCGAGATTCAGAATCTTTTAGTGGTAGGAATCGATACGGTTTCCATTGCTAACTCTGCAAAAAAGGCAGGCTACAAAATCTACGCAGCAGATTACTTTGGTGACACTGACCTTCGACGCGTCTGCGCCAAACACGAGTCAATAATTCAACAAAGACCGGGAAAAAGCTGTGGAAAATTCGAATCAAGGTTCAAGCCGGAAGCTTTTCTACAAATGACAAGATTCTTGTTGAAAAAAGTCGAGATAGATGCTGCTCTGCTTTCTTCGGGCTTAGACGACTATTCTAACGTACTAAATGAACTCAACGAGTTGGTTCCAATCATTGGAAACCGTCCAGAAGTTATCAAAAGAGTTCGTGAAAAGCCAAAATTTTTTGAAGAGCTTAAGCGTTTAAGAATTCCGCACCCAGAAGCAGCGTTTGTAAGAGATATTAAAGAAGCAGAAAGGGTAGCTACCGAAATTGGGTACCCCGTGGTGATAAAGCCTTCAAGAGGTTTTGGAGGTGCAGGTATTGGAATGGCACAAAGTCCAGAGGGGTTAAAAATGATGTGCAAATATGCTTCTCTAGGTCGAGATGACGTTTTAATTCAAAAATTTATTGATGGAATTCATGCAAGTGCATCTCTACTTGCTTCTCATGCTGCTATTAAAATTTTGACAATAAACGAGCAGTTAATAGGGCTACCATACGTATTTCAACAAGAACCATTTGGCTATTGCGGAAATGTTGTTCCTTTGCGTTTGGCCAACTCAGTCTTAGAAGAGTGTAGAAGTATTGGTGAAAAAGTTGTTCTGAACTTTGGTCTTAGAGGTTCCAACGGTATTGACTTTGTGATCTCTAAAGGAAATATACCCTACGTGGTAGAGGTGAACCCTCGATTTCAGGGGACCCTAGAGTGTGTTGAACGTATCCTTGGAATTAATCTGGTTAAAGAACACATTAACGCTTGCATACACGATTCCCTTCCAATTATTGAGGAAAGGTCCTCCAATTTCTGCACACGACTGATTTTGTATACACCTGCACGTGTCATTGCACCCGACTTAACCTATTTCAGGGGAGTTAGAGATATTCCTCTTCTGAGCACCATAATTGAGAAGGGTGAACCTTTATGCTCTGTTATAGCTGTAGGAAATAGCCGACGGGTTTCACTTCGGAAAGCCAAGAGAACGGCTCAAAAGATTTACACAATGCTCTGTCCGGCTTAATTCTCAAAAAGACCTAAACCCATCTTTCGGACAGCCTTGATTATAGGGGGTGCCAGCATCATGGTTACCACAGTAGACAATGCAGCCTTTGTTGATGTTTCAACAGCTCCAAGAGCCCATATCGACTGCAGTATACCTGCGTCCCACCCATAAATAATCTGATAGGTTTGACAAGGTACTAAAATGAAAATGCGAAACAACACATCAGCTTCTAATCCAATAAAAGTACCCATGGCAATAGTATACAAGAGGCGTACACGCATGGATTTAGTGTTCCACAAACCTTTCCATTTTCTCATGACGACAACCAAGACGAGGAGACAACCAAAGGCAAGATAAACATCCCACATGCCCCAAAAAGGAAGGTGCCACGAAATTGGTGTAAGGAAAAAAGTCCCCAACAAAACTAGATAATATATTAACGGTATTTTCCATTTCCCCCTAAAAATGAGACCTGAAATCATTGCACCAATTGGCGCGCCAAGTGTAAAAAGGAATTCTGCAGAACCACGGAAATTAATGGAGTGACCAACTATCACTCCAATGAAGGTAGAAAAGAAACTCGTGTATGGCCCCAGTATTATTCCGTTGATAGGTTCAGCTATAAAAATCCAACCATACCAGACATTGGAAATGTCCGGTAGCGGTCCCATCAACGAGTCGCAGACTATGTTAAATGCCGCGAAAACAGCAATCAGAGAAACAAATGATGATTCTCTCAATTTTTTCATTTAAACTCACTTACTAAATCATTACCAGCCTATCTCCTTTTACTGGCAACTTGTTTTAAAATTATAGACAAAGACACTGTCTTCGGCTCACGTGCTGGGCCTCCAGGCGCTTAAGAATGGTTGGACAAAGAAGATTATCAATACTTTGAAGGCGCCTACTGCAAACATTGCCACACCAGCGCGCGCGGCGCCGTCGAAAGTCAATCGTCCAGCGTTACTCTGTTGAGTATCCTGCGATTTCTGCCTTGATCCATCTGAGGGGCATAACGCCTTCACTCGGAAAGATTCTTTAACTGTTCTCTCATTAGGGTTACACTCAAAACGTTGTTGAATAGCTTGAGGGTCATGGTTTGGCAAGTCTCTTAAAGAAGCTTGGCCGCGCGGTTACATTTCACAGGAACATCCAGACGCTGGCATTAACTGGGACAGTAGCGGCGCTGGCCAGTTCCTCCCTAATTCCGATATTACAGCCTTTCATACTCTCAATAATTCCGGGAGAGGATATAACAGCGCTAGGCGCGATGTTAACAATAGCCTCGCTCGCCTCAAGCTTAGTCGCGGTTCTAGGCGGTTTTGTGGCAGATAAATATGGAAGAAAACCGATGATGGTATTAGGAACAGTTCTGTCCTGCATGGGCGCAATAGTATACTTCCAGACAAGAACTACAATTGGTTTGCTTGCAGCTGTGCTTCTCTCAAGTGTTGGCGGAGCAATGGCAGTGTCATTAAGCGTTACGATGGTCTCAGAATCCGCTGGAGAAGAGAGGAGAGCGTCATCATTTGGCTATGTACAAATGTTAGCGTCGATGGGTTCTGCGCTCGGTCCGATCATCGGGAGTTGGGCGTATATAAGCTACGGGACTAGATCGCCATTCCTATTCGCATTCGGAATGTACCTACTAGGCTTTGTGGTGTTACTCTCAGTTCTAAGGGAAACCCATAGAGGGGGCAAACAAGCCAGAATGCTTCCGTGGAGACTTTCAGAGATAAAACAGATTCATCACTCGTTGCCCGATGCAAAATCTCTTTACATGCTCGTCTTGGCACAATTGATCATAAGTTTCGGGGGAGCTTTTGGAGGCTCGTTATCCATTATCTACGCTTCAGAAGTCATTCAAGCAGGAGCTGTGGAACTAGCAATAATGACAAGCGTGTACATGGTTACATCACTGGTCTTCATGATCCCGGCAGGAAGACTAAGTGACAAAATAGGCAGAGTGCCGCCTCTCCTCGCACATGAGATTCTCTATATATCCATTCAATTTGGGTATGCACTAGCTCAGGCACCCATTCATCTAATCTTATTGAATGCTCTGACTGGATTCACTGTTGCACTCGGAATTCCCGGGTTTAGGGCGCTGCAAACGGAACTGATGCCTCAGAAACATAGAGCAAAGCTGCTTAGTCTCTATGGTTTTATCGCTGGACTGGCTGCAACTCCTGGGCCGTTGTTGTCGTCGTTAGTATGGAAGATTTATGGGCCGAGAATGATGTTTGTGTTGTCGGGGATACTCGTAGCGCCCACCGCATTGGTCGTATACACAAGCGTCAAAGAAACTCTCAAACCCAGACAAAATCAATAATTGCGCTTTCAGAGACAATTCATGAAGCTGAGGTACTAGTTGACTTCTTTCAGAACAAGGCCCATCCCGATGCAGTCGACGAATTTTCGACCGAAGAAAGCCGCTTTCCTTCTCCTCGTTTCGGCTTTGAAGTCGAAATCTTCAAAAAATCTCCGCAGTTCGTCGGATTCATCCAGAATTTCGATGAACAGTTTCACTAGGTTGAGACGCTTACCTACATCAATCGTGGCTTGGATGAGTGGCTTCCCAGCGAGTTTGACGTGCCTTGGATCTATCGAGAAGCTGATGGAGCCAAGGTGCCTCGATCTGAATCTCCAGACATAAATAACGGAGTATCCCACGACCTTACCCTTCACCTCCACCACTAGCGGAAAACCATGCTCATCCATTGCATGTTCTTCATAATCCTTAACTGTTCTCTCATATGGTCGGGGGATAATGTGAAGGTCGTTCCCAAACGGGTGTCGAAGATTTTCTATCCTGTTCACGTCTTCTAGATCTTTCTTTGTCATGCCTCGGGTTTTGGCTTTCATAGGCTATTCCTCAATCGCTAGGTCTTCATCGAGCAGTAGACCCATCAAGATTGTGTCCATGTATTTTCCAAGCGTGTAAATGCCATATTTTGAGCATCCCTCATTCTTGAAACCGATTTTCTTGTACATGCGTATCGCCGCCTTGTTGCCAGCGTAGACAACCAAACTGATTCTTTTTAGACCTATGTCCCTGGCAACATCTATTACCGTTTTCATCAGTTGTGTCCCGATACCCTTACGCCAAAAACTCTTATGAACGTATATTGAGAGCCAAGAATCGTACCGATGAATCTCCTCTCCTATGCTTAGCGTTACTAAGCCAATGACTTTTTTCTTAACTTCAGCCACAAGAGCGACGTGTTTAGGGTCTTCGATGAATCTTCCGTGCCACTTCTCGAATTTCTCATAGGTCAGGGGTGGGATCGGACCTAACACATCGGCAACCTCAGGCATATTAACTATCTCATGCAAAGCAGGCAGGTCATCTTTCCTTATAGGTCTAATAGTTAACCCCTCTGAAACCAACCGCATACTCTCACAGCGACCTCGACATTTTTAACCATGTAGTTTTGTAGTAATTGCATTGACAGGTTTATAAGAATTTAGAAAACCTCGCAGCAGACAAACAACATGCGATAGCACACCATCATGCTTCTTAGCGCATGCCATGGTGCTGTCTGCTCCCGAAATTATTGTCAGCTGTGTTCGTTTCACGCCGGTAATAACGAAAAAATGTAATTACAGACGCAAAATTTATTACCATCCATTTTCCCATAGGCAAATGGTGCTTTTATGATAACGAGAGAAAAAATCGTGAAGTGTGCTGAGTCGATCGTGAGTGCCATGAATCTCAAGAGGGGGGAAGCAGTTGTCATTCGCGGGGGAACCCACACTCAGGAGGTTCTCGAAGAGATCGGTCTCCTCTGCTACAAGAAGGGGGCCTTGCCCCGGATCATGGCGACCTCTGACAGTTATTCGGCAAGGGTATACGATGAGATTCCAGTGGAGACCCTTGAGATTGTTCCGAAACACTACCTAGGTGCAATCAAGGGAGCCGACGCCTACATAGTCGTCGAACCATTCAAGGACCCAGAGGTTGAGACAAGGTTCCCACGGGAGAAGATCAGCGCAGTAAGAAAGGCGAATATCCCGATTCGAAAGGAGCTTTATGGAGAGGAAACCGGTAGAGGCAAAAAGTGGACGTACGCAGGGTGGCCGACCCCCGAAGCCGCAAAGTTCTATGGAGTCGATTGCGATGATCTAGAACGTCTGATTATCGAGGGCATGGTTGTGCCTGCCTCAACTCTGAAAGAGTACACTTCCAAGCTAGCCAAAAGTCTACAGGGGAAAGAGGTACTCCACATAACAGATGCGAAGGGTACTGACTTCACCTGCAAGATCAAGGGACGACGCATAAACGAAGACGACGGCATCATAGACGATAACGACATCGAGATGAACGACCTGGGAAACAACCTGCCAGCTGGAGAACTCTTCATCGCCCCGCACGAAACGTTCGGCGAAGGAACCCTATGCTGTCCGATCACCATAGATGTCCGTTTCAGCAGGAAGATCATAAAAGATGTGACACTTCACTTCAAGGATGGAAAGCTCCTCCTCGACGAGTGCACAGCCGGAACAAACCGAGACCTGATGATCGACTCCTTCAAAAAATGCATGGAAATCGATAAAGAAGAGGAAGAGGTCAGAACAACAAACATTGCAGAGCTGGGTATAGGATGCAACCCAGCAATTGATAAAGCTATAGGCTACATACTCACAGACGAAAAGTTGGGAGGCTCAGTTCACGTTGCTTTTGGCTCAAACTTCAGCTACGGGGGAACCTCGAAGTCAAGCATGCACTGGGACTTCGTGACTCATCCAAGCGCAACGATAGAGATAGTTGACACAGGGAAAGTCATCATGAAGGACGGAAAGATCCTCTAGAATCCTTTCTGAAGCACGCATATCCCCAACAAGCAAAGGAGTTTCTAAGCGGCGCCATATCCATGCCAACACGATACATTCACAGTCCAACAGCCTTGCTCAGCGTAAAAGATGCAGAAAACTCTGTAAAAATAACAGTTGCTGCCATTCAAAAATTCCAAGATACTTTTACACTCTTGAGAAGGACAAAATGATTTAAAGTTAGGAGTTTTTACTACTTTTGTGGTTGGAAATGTCTGAAAGAAGGAACTTTGAGTTTCTGGAGCATATGGCGGACGCTTACATTGCTGCTTATGGAAAAGACTTAGCTGAAGCCTTTGAAAATGCTGCACTCGCCATGTTTGATGTTATGACCGAAGTGGAAAAGGTCCATGCGGAGATTGAGGATTACGTTGAGGTTGAAGCTGAGGATGAGTATGCTTTGCTTTATAGTTGGCTTGAGGCTTTACTCGTAAAATCTGACATAGACGAAATGCTTTATTCTAAGTTCGAAGTTTTGAACATAAACAAAACTCCAAATGGATTCTGGCTTGAAGCGAAAATTTGGGGAGAAAAATTCAATCCTGAGAAGCATCCGCAGAAAGTTGGCGTAAAAGCCGTTACGTATCATCTTATGGAAATTCTTAAGGAACCAAGCAAAGTAACGTTAAGGTTTATCCTTGACATATAAGTGGCTGTTTTCTTCTTTTATTAACGTAGTAGGAATGTGATTTCTTTAACAGGGGTTTCTGGAATGATGGCTCGTCTCCTGCGCTTGTCCATTTTCACAAAGCCGAACTTGCTCAGCACCTGCAAATCTTGATACACATTCTTAATATTCCGACTTATTTTTTGAGCCAAATCATTTATTGATTCTACTCGTAAAGCGGCAAGCTGATACAATAGCTGTATCCTTTTTGGTGTCAGCAAAGCAACTTGTTCCGGTTTAAAATCCTTAATTTCTTCGACGGTATAGTCGAGTTGTCCGTCTTCAACATAGCCTTTATAGCTGTCCACAAGCTCAGCCCATTCAAAATAAGTTCTTACAAGCTTAGCATCAAGCTTTTTCTTTAAGAATAGCTCCTCAAACCTTTCAAAGCTCATGCCAAGTTCTTTCTCAAACTTTTGGATTCTCTCCATTACCTCTTCAGGCGTTAAATCTCGAACAATTCTAAGAAGCATAAGAGTTCACAATTAGAGTACAATAATCAGCTTAAAATTCTTCGTGATGAAAACATTTAAGCAGTTGGCAACTTTAAGATTCCATCTTTAAGCTTAAAACAACGTTATGGTGCAAAAAATGAAAATTACACACGTTGGCGAACACATACATTTAATCGACCTTGAACCCGTTGGAATTAAAAATTTCATCGCCAGCTATGTTTTAAAAGGAAAGCATGTAGCAATAGTTGAAACAGGACCCGTATCAACGGTGCAGAGTCTGCTTTCTGGCTTAAAAGAGCTAAACGTGAAACCAGAGGATGTGGCC
>Ga0224496_10002655_pt1 | contig 10571 bp, 8 predicted proteins | sample SF_Jul11_sed_USG_2_FD_168127 | JGI IMG/M metagenome (GOLD analysis project Ga0224496, IMG submission 168127) | Sediment microbial communities from San Francisco Bay, California, United States - SF_Jul11_sed_USGS_8_1 | ecosystem: Environmental > Aquatic > Marine > Sediment | place: USA... | reverse complement strand
ATTTCGCGGCTGACGAAATCGATATTCACCCGAAGCACCATGGGCAGCAGTCCCAGGATCGTCGTTACCGTGGTGAGCATCACCGGCCGCAGTCGCTGGGCGCCGGTTCGTAGCACCGCCAGTTTGGCATCGGGTTCGATTTCGCGCAGCCGGTCGAACGTGTCGATAAGCACGATATTGTTATTCACCACGATGCCCGCCAGGGCGATAACGCCGATGCCGCTCATCACGATGCCGAAGGGTTGACCGGTGATCAGCAATCCCAGCAATACCCCGACCGTCGACATGATTACCGCCGACAGGATCAGGAACCCGCTGTAGAAGCTATTGAACTGGGTTACCAGGATGATCGCCATGATGAACAGGGCGACGCCGAAGGCTTTGCCGAGAAAACTTTTCGCGGCGGCCTGTTCTTCGTCTTCGCCCTTGAATTTCCAGGTGACGCCGGCGGGCAATTCGGCGCCGGCGATCCATTGGCGCAGTTCGCGGACTTTGTCGTCGGCCAGTACGCCTTCCACTACGTCCGCCTTTACCGACATGACGCGGCGCATGTTGACCCGCTGCAGCGTTCCGGCCTTGGGCCGCGCCACGCGCTTGACAAAATTGCCGATCGGCACCAGGCCCAGTTCGGTCCGGATGCGGATGCTGTCCAATTGCCCCAAATTCCTGTTTGTCTCGGGGAAGCGGACAACGATATCCAACTCGTCGTCGCTGTTGTCCGGCCGATAAGAACTGATGTTCAGTCCTTTGGTGACCATCTGCACGAACCAGCCGATGACCGCCACGTCGGCGCCGAAGCGCGCGGCCTGTTCATGATCGACCTGCAATTCCCATTCGATGCCGGGGATCGGGCGGCTGTCCTCGATATCGCGCAGACCGTCTGTCTGCTCCAGATGAGTGCGGACCAGATCGATTGCCGTGCCCATCCGTTCCCAGTCGTTGGAGGCCAGTTCGATATGAACCGGCTTGCCCACTGGCGGCCCGCCTTCTTCTTTCTTGGTTTCGACGATGATGCCCGGGATTTCGGCGCTACGTTGTAGAATTTCGGCCAGAATTTCGCGCGCTGGCCGGCGATGGTTCCATTCAATGAAATCCAGCGAGATCGTGCCAACTACATCCTCGGCTTCTTCGGAGCGGGTTTCCCGTTTGCCGCTGGCGGTATAGACGGTAGTGAATTCGCCTCGTTCCCGGGCGATATCGAGTATGTGTGCCTCGACCCGGGCAACCAGTTCGTCCTGTTCTCGCGCCGCCAGGTTCCCGCGCGCATGGACCTGTACGATGGCGCGGTCGGGTTCCACCTTCGGGAAAAACTCAACGCCCTTGCCGAACGTGCCATAAGCGACCCAGGTGCCCATTAACGTTGCCAGGGCCAACACAAGAACCAGGGACGGGTAGCGTAACGTTATCCCCAACAGGCGTACATATGCGCCGACAGGCCCCTTCAGGCGCATCAATTCTTCGCCGCTGCCGGCCGCCAGGGCCTGGGCGGTATGTTCGTCCTCGGCGCCGGGTTTGCCGATGAAGGCGCCGATGGTCGGTACGAAGACCAGCGCCATGACCAGCGATGCCGCCAATGTAGCGATCAGTGTGATCGGTAGATATTTCATGAACTGGCCGACGATGCCCGGCCAGAACAGCAGCGGGAGGAAGGCCGCCAGGGTAGTGGCCGTCGAGGCGATAATTGGCCATGACATGCGCTTGGCGGCCATTGCGTATGCCAGCTTGCGCGGCTCGCCCTCTGTCATCTTTCGGTCGGCATATTCGGTGACCACGATAGCACCGTCCACCAGCATCCCGACGGCAAGTATCAGCGCGAACAGCACCACGATATTCATCGTCAACCCGAAGGCGGCCAGCACCAGGATGCCGCTAAGGAACGAGCCGGGAATGGCAATTCCCACCAGAACGCCGGAACGCCAGCCGAGCGCCGCGATGACGACAATCATAACCAGCAGCACTGCGCTGATAACATTGTTCTGCAGGTCGCCCAGCATCAGCCGGATATCCTTGGACTTGTCCTGACTGTAGGTGACTTCCACGGTTTCCGGCCAGATCAGCCGGCTTGCCTCGACGACATCGCGCACCTCGGCGATGGTATCGATGATGTTTTCGCCAGCGCGCTTGGAGACTTCCAGCGCCAGTGCCGGGTGGCCGTTGACCCGGGCGAATCCATCGGCGTCGCGGAAAGTACGCTGCACAGTGGCGATATCGCCCAGCGTAACGACGGCATTCCCCTCGACCTTGACCGGCAAGCTCATGATGTCGCGCACCGAATCGAATATGCCGGGAACCTTGACCGAAAAACGGCCCTGGCCCGTATCCATGGCGCCGGCCGCGATCAACTGGTTAAACCGGCTGACGACAACGGCCATGCGTTCGGGATCCAGCGCATAGCTCTCGACCAGAACGGGGTCGACGATTACTTCTACCCGTTCATCGCGATCTCCGGCAATCTTGACCTCCAGGACTGCAGGGATCGCTTCGATCCGGTCCTTGACGTCGCGCGCCAGGCGCAGCAATGTCCGTTCCGGTAACGGTCCCGACATGGTCACCACCAGCACCGGGAACAGGCTTATGTTGATTTCCTGCACATGCGGGTCTTCGCCGCTGGCGGGCAAATCCTTTTTCGCGCTGTCCACTTCCTCGCGCACGTCCAGCAGCGCGCTGTCGGGGTCGAAGCCGGCGTCGAATTCCAGCAGGATATTGGCGCCGCCCTCGCGCGCCCACGAGATCATTTCCTTTACGCCCTCGATGGAGCGAAGTTTTTCTTCCAGCGGGCGCACCAGAGCCCGTTCGGCATCTTCCTGGCTGATGCCTTCATGATTGATCGTGACATAGATTTTCGGAATGGTGATATCCGGATCGGCTTCCTTCGGGATTTCCATCCATGCGTAAGCGCCGCTGACCAGTATCAGCAGTAACAAGGAAATTACCGTGCGCGAATGCGACAGGGCCGCGTCGATCAGTCTCACGAGGCGCTCCTGCTTGGTTTTGCTGCTGACGGTGTTGTGCCTTGCGGCACGGGCGTCACCGTCTGGCCCGGCATTACGAACTCCTGGCCCACGGTAATGATCGTCGCCTCGCGTGGAAGACCGCCGATCCAGACTCCATCCAGCCCGTCCGAAACCAGTTGTATGGGGTGGAAGCGCACAATATTCCGCTCATCCACGATCTTGACGCCGATCACGCCGGTGTCGTCCAGGGTCAGCGCGGCCGGCGACATGTTATGCGCCTCGACCGCAGCTACCGGCAGGCGAATTTCGGCGGTCAGCCCGGCCGCCAGCCGGTTTTCCGCGTTGTCTATTTCCAGTTCCACCCGGAAGGTTCGGGTGCCCTCGCTGCCGACCGACGAGACATATCGTACCCGTCCATCGATGATGTCGCCGGTTACCAGGCGCACCTTGGCATCGACTCCATTGACGACGCCGGCGATCTCGCGTTCCGACACCTGCGCGACAGCGATCAGCGGGTCGAGGTCGATCACCAGCGCAACCGGGCTGCCGACTTTCAGGTAGTCGCCAACCTCGACCATGCGGGTCTGTATCACCCCGTCGAAGGGGGCACGGATCACGGTGCGTTCCATATCGATTTCGATGCGGCGCAGGTGCGCCTCGGCGGACTCCAGGTTGGCACTGGTTTCTGCCAGCTTCGTCTGGGTTTGATAGCCTTTGGAAGACAGCTTGTTGGCCGCGCTATATTCGATCTGGCGATGTTTCAGCAGCGCTCGCGCCTCTGCAAGCTGGGCCTCGCGGTCATCCGTGGCCAGCCGGACGATGATGTCGCCTTCCTTGACGACGCTGCCTTCCTCGGCTTCCACGGCAATGACACGGGCCGCTGTTTCCGCGCTGACGGTGGCATGGCGTGACGGTTCGGTCTGGCCCGTCAATATCAGCGAATTGATGCGGATTTCGGCAATCGATTCGCGCACTTGTACGCGCATGGGCGCCTTTGTCACGACGGGCGTCGGCGTTGCCTCGGGGACCTCTACCTCGTTTGCGGTGCCGCCGGTCAGGTAAGGCGAGGCCAGCCAACCGACTGCGGCCAGCGCGATAACCAGCGCCATTGCGTATGAACTTTTCATAATTTTTTTGTCCCGCCTATTTCGTGGCTTCGGTTTCATATCTGTCGGCCGCTGATTCGATCAGCGTATCGCGATTTTCTTCCAGGAACTTCACCGCCGCGCCGTAAATCGCCTGGCCGAACTGGTTGACGAATACCGGTCCCGCGCCCCATCCCGCCCGATCGCAAGACTGCATATGTTCCAGTTTTTCGCGGTACCATCTTGCTCGTTCTTCGATGGTTTCCTCGATCATGCCCGGCGGCAGGAAATGTTCGAAAAATATCGCCAGCAGAAAGTCGGAGCGGAATTTGTCCAATCCCGGCGCCTTGCCGAGCGCGGCGGTGAACGCGGCGCGCCCGGCGGGCGTGATAGTATAGACCTTCTTGTCCGGACGGTTGTCCTGCGCCTGTTCCCGAAGCGTGACATAGGCCTCGTCATGCAGTTTTTTCAGCGCCGGATAGATCGACCCAAAACCCGCGTCCGTGAAGTACTGGAAGGGGCCTTCCTCGAACATCTTGCGAATTTCATAGCCGGTGGCGTCGCCCAGCGTCAGCACGCCCAAACATACAGTCCTGACATCCATGTACAAGTTTCCTGCAACAGCGCGGTGGAGCCTGGAGGCTTCGGTCCAAGCGTATCGGTTCGTTATATATCGGGATGATATATTTATATCGAATCGATATAGGGTGCAAGCGGTTCCTGTGCGGGAAATTTGTTCATGGCTTCGTGATAACGGGCGCGGCCCTGTCCACCGGGATGGTCAGGGCATGGCCGCCGCGGCGAATTCCGACTTAATACCGCACATATTCTCGTTCAAACTTTAAATTGGAGGGTGAATCGTGTTAAGGTTGTATGCCGATCCGGAAGGAGGGACCATGCGCTTATTGTCTTGGGCGACGATCCTGGTTTTCCTGGTTGTTCCGTTCGCCAGCGCACAGAATTCCCACAGCCGTGGCGTTATGGAGGAATACCTTCGACGCGATCAGCCTCTGATGATCCTCTTTGATGATCAGACCTCCGATGCCTGCCGATTGCCTCGTCCCGGCGTGGTTCGTGCAATCATGGTTATCGGGCTGCGCCAGGCGGGATTTACCCCAACGGATGGCGAAAGCAAGTGGATGGTGGGAATCTCGGTGTTCGCGACCCCGGTAAACGATACGCGTAGAACAAATGCCGAGGGTGGCAGGGAGTGTGAAGTACATGTCTTTGCCATGACCGGAGCGTTCTGGCCGTTGCGCGATGCCTCGGTTTCGGGGAAAAGGTATCTTGTTCCGGTGCTATCGGATACCCATCACTGGCATTGCGGCGAAGCGGAAATCCAGGAATATGTGGAACAAACAATCGCCGGGATCATCGATGAATTCTCCGTGGAAATGCTGAAGCGCATTGTCGATTAGACAAGCGCCAAGGCACAGCGGCAAAGCTAAACCGGTCTGTCCCCATGTCAGCGGGCGGCGCCTCCGGCTATGCGCCGCCCGCTATCTTATGTCTGCCAGGCTATCGTCCAGGTTGACGTGAACCGGTATCCGGACCTTGTTTTCGCTGGATACGAAGTAAAGCCGGTATCTCAGGATTGGTGCCTTTCTGGTTTCGCTCTTGCCCCCGACAGTGACATATCTTTCACCGATTTCCACCACGGAATGGAACATGATCGCATAGGCGCGGCCAGGTTCCAGCCGTATGATCCCTTCGGCAGGGTCGAGATTCGGGGCGCCGCTCGCAATATTTATGGTTGCCCAGGTCCCATCCGGTCTCGTCTTGGCACGCTGGATGTGCGCCAGGTTTTGCGGTGTGAAGGTTGACATCCGGACCAGCGCCGCTATCGCATAGTCGCCTGGCGCCACGGCGCAGCCTCGTTCGCAGGGCGTGCGTCCGTCCATGGACATGAGTTGCACCCAGGGCCTGCGGGTCGCGGCCGGCGCGATGGCCAGCTTGGCGGAAGGCACGCAATTCCTTTCCTTGCGGCAGAGGTAGGCCAGTTCTCCGAAATAGGCGAGAATGTCGCTTTCGTCGTATTCCTGCGCGACGAGAATCATGGCGGCATCGGACCCCCGATAGGGTTGGATATTTCGCATGTCCATCCACTGCTGGCGAGCGGGGAGATTTACCGCCTCCCACGCCTTGCGCACTTTATTCTCAGCCGCCCATTTGACCTCGTATTCCTTCCTGCGGCGTTCTTCCTCTTCTCGCTCGCGGGCCTCCTTGCGGTGCATTTCACGGGTTTCAATGCAGCCCACACTGACGAGTTCGCGACCTGCCCAATCATGTTTGCCCGTTTTGCATGCTATTACGTCATCAATTCCGCAACTTGCGACCAGAAGGGCTGTCGCGAGCAGAAAGACGCAGAGTGCCCCGTATTTTTGCTCCATTTTTCGTTTCCTCTTCCTATGCGGATTCGCAACAGGCGAATGGAACCTGCAACGCATTCAACGAACAGCATCGCATCGAAGCCCTAACCAGCGATTAACGCATCGACGCCGGAATGGGTCGCTTCAGGACCGGCCAGCCACCTGCAACTTTCCGGTAACGCCATGCTTCTCGATCAACCGGCCGACCAGGCCGCTTTGCAGGGCCTCGGCGGTGAAGGCGCGGACTTCGGCGTTCAGGGCCGGGCGGCCATGGCGGGTGCCGATGCACTGTTGCACGGCGGTATAGCGGCCCGGCAGGATGCGCGCGCTCGGCAGGTTGCCGACGTTTTCCTTCAGCGCCGGGACGAGGCCGGCCAGCGCGTCCAGTTTCTCGTTGGCGAACAGCTCGACCGCGGCCGCCATGCTCTGGCCGCGGACCAGTTCCGCATGTTTCAAATTGCGGGTCAGGTAGAGGTCGTAGGCCGCGCGCTCCATCACCGCGATGCGCACGCCGGGCGCGTCCACATCCTCCACCGCCTGAAAGGGCGAGTCCCCGGGCACCAGATAGGTGGCCTCGATCTCGCAATAGGGATCGCAGAAGGCGATCACCTCGGCGCGCTTTGGCTCCACCGCGATCAGCGCGATATCCCATTCGTCCCGTGCCGCCGCGTCGGCCACCTCGCCCGGTGTGGCATAGGTGTGGTAGGAGGCCGCGACGCCAAGGCGCTTCGCCAGGGCCGCCACCATGTCCGGCGCCACGCCTTCGGGGTCGCCGTTCGGGCTCTTGCCCGTCACCAGCAGGAAGTTGCTGAGATTGATGCCGGCGCGCAAGGTGCCGGGAACGGAAAGCTCCGACAGGGCGTTCTGGGTCATGGGATGGTCTCCTGAGCAGGGCTCGTTACGGGATGGAAATCGCGATCTTACCGAAATGTCCGGCCGCTTCCATATGGTGGAAGGCCTCGCGGGCCTCGGCGAAGGGGAACGTCCGGTCGATCACCGGATGCAGGTCGTGCAGCGCCATGGCCCGGTTCATGTCCTCGAACATGGCGCGGCTGCCCACATAGACGCCCTGCAGGCGAACCGATTTGCGCATCAGGCCCAGCGGGTTGATGGCGCCGCCGGTCAGCACGCCGATATAGGCGATCTTGCCGCCCACGGCCGATGCCTCGATCGACTGTTCCATGGTGCCCGGGCCACCTACTTCCAGCACATGATCGGCGCCGCGGCCGTTGGTCAGTTCAAGCACGCGTTTCGCCCAGTCGGGTGTGTTCACGTAATTGATCGTTTCGTGCGCGCCCATGGAACGCGCGCGCGCCAGCTTTTCGTCGCTGGACGAGGTAATGATGACCCGCGCCCCGGCGGCCAGGGCGAATTGCAGGGCCAGGATCGACACGCCGCCGGTGCCCAACAGCAATACCGTTTCGCCGGCCTTCAGCCCGCCGCCCGCGATCAGGCAGTTCCAGGCGGTCACCCCGGCGCAGGGCAGGCAGGCCGCTTCCTCGAAGGAAAGATGATCGGGAATAGCGACCAGCCCATCTTCGCGCAGCACCGCTTCTTCGGCCAACACGCCGTCAAGCGTGCCGCCAAGCGCCGTGCCCATGGCCGAGGCCGAAATGCCGCCCGCCGGCCAGTCCTGGAAGAAGCAGCCGGCGACCCGGTCGCCCGCCTTCCAACGGGTAACGCCGGGGCCGGTGGCGATAACCTCGCCGGCGCCGTCGGAATTGGGAATGCGGGGATAGGGGATGTTGCGTACCACCGGGTTCAGCACGGTGGAAAGATCACGATAATTGATCGAGTTGGCGCGCATGCGCACCAGCACCTCGCCCGGGCCGGGTTGGGGCGTCGGCCGCTCGTTGCATGCCAGCGCGTCGATACCGCCGTCCGAAACAATTTCCCAGGCTTTCATGTCTTTTCTCCGTTGAGGTCGATAATGCTAAGTTGGCGGTAACATACATCGCAGAAGTTTTTTGGAAAGGGGCAGGTTCGATGGGGCGGGTAGCGATTATTGGAACGGGGCTGATCGGTGGCGGCTGGGTGCTGCATTTCCTGCGGATGGGCTGGGATGTCAGCGCCCATGACCCGGCCGAGGGTGCCGAAGCGCGCCTGCGCGACATGGTGGCGCGGGATTGGCCCATGATGGAGCGGATGGGCCTGGCCTTGCCGGCGACTCGCGAGCGGCTGACCTTTCACGGATCGCTGGCGGGCGCGTTGGAGGGCGCCGAGGCGGTGCTGGAATGCGCGCCGGAACGCCTTGATGTCAAACAGGCATTGTTCGAGGAAATGGATGCCATCGCGCCGCCGGAGGTCTTGCTGTTTTCCTGCACCTCCAGCTTCACGATTTCAGAGATCCGCCAGCGCGCGCGCCATCCCGAACGCTGCCTGTTGGGGCACCCCTTCAATCCGCCGCATATCCTGCCCCTGGTCGAGGTGGCGGGAGGACCGCGCGACAGTGAACCCGTGCAACGCGCCATGGCATTCTGGGAGGCGGCCGGCAAGGTTCCCGTCCATCTGCGCAAGGAACTGCCGGGGCATCTGGTCAACCGCCTGACCGCCGCCCTGTTCCGCGAGGCCGTGCATCTGATCGCCGAGGACGTGGCCGACGTGGAGGATATCGACAAGGCCATCGCCTTCGGGCCGGGACCGCGGCTGGCGCTGGCCGGCCCCTTCATGAACTATCATCTGGGCGGCGGCGCCGGCGGCATCGAACATTACATGCGCCATCTCGGCCCCAGCCAGGTGGCGCGCTGGAAGTCGCTGGGCGACCCGGACCTCACCGACGAGGTGGCGGAAAAGATCATCGAAGGCGTCAAACGCGAGGTCGCGGGGCGCGATATCGCCGAACTGGCGGCGGAACGGGACGAGGGCTTGCTGCGGCTATTGGAGATCGTGCGGAAATAAAGACTGCGGGCGACCCTGGTTGGGTCGCCCGTCTGCCGTCTTTCGGCTATTTCGGCCGGTGCATGCCGGCCATGTTCACCTTCACCTTCGTGCCGAGGTCGGCCAGGCTGTCGTACAGCGTCTGAATGACATAGCGCGGATTATGGGTGTAGACGCCGGGGTCCTTCAGCGAGAATTGGTAATTATAGGCCGCTTTCAAAAGCCGCGGTGTCCAGGACTTGTAGCGGTTCGGATAGATCGCCTCGCCAGGGTCCGCCTTGCCGTTGCCGTTCTTGTCCTTGAAGAAATAGGGATAGCTATGCGAGTCATACAGCAGCGGGGTTCCAGCCACGTCTTTTGCATAGGTCTGGATTGCGGCAAGGAGCGCCACCTGTAACGCGTCGATCTCTTCGCCAATTCCTTCCGCGGTATTGCCATCGCCATCATAGTCGTCGGTCATTTTTTTGCGGATCTTGGGCAAGTCTTCCTTTTTGCGGATGTCCGCCGGCGTCTTGTGGCAGCCAGCGCATTCCGCGACCTTGACCTTGACCGAATGCAGTCCGTGGCAATCCGAGCACTGGGTGAAGTTCGGGCTGTGTTCGTAAAATCCGGCGTAGTTCTTGCCTTCATATTCGTACGCGCCCTTGACCTCGGCGCCATACCGCGTGGCTCCCGCCGCCCGGTAATGGATGTTGATGAATTGCAGTTTCTCGGACACGGCATCGGGGGTTTGACCTTTTAGCGCCTCGTTCACGCTGATGGTCGATTCCCGGCCCTGGTGGCATTGCATGCATCGTGCGGAGGCCGGTTTAAGCTCCTTGATCTCGATGCCCGAGGGGAAGGTGACGCTGGTCATCTGGCGGGTCACGTGGTTATGACAGGCGACGCAGGCGATAACGGTGCCGATCCGCGCGGGACGGTCGACACCGGGCGGGGTGCCGTCGGCGCCGATATGGTCCTGGAAACCAGGGGTCGAATGGCAGCGCGCGCAGGCCGGCGGAATTTCGCCTTCTTCGTTCCAGTGATTGAAGGGTTCGCCATTGCCGTTGGCGTGTGGCGATCCTGCCCATTCGTCGACAAACGGTATTTCAAGTGGCGCCATCTGCGCCGAAGCGATACCCAGGCCGGTGGCCATGGCCAGGCCGACGGCGGCTGATGCCAGCGCCAGGCGCCGGAATTTTACGAATGCTTTCATTGTATTAAGCCTCGCGTTTTGTTCAATCTGAAACCGCGTCTCGAGGCTCTCTTCCCGCGCGGTCTGCCTGCGGCTGGTGGCCGTGGAGTTA
>Ga0224496_10002653_pt1 | contig 10575 bp, 9 predicted proteins | sample SF_Jul11_sed_USG_2_FD_168127 | JGI IMG/M metagenome (GOLD analysis project Ga0224496, IMG submission 168127) | Sediment microbial communities from San Francisco Bay, California, United States - SF_Jul11_sed_USGS_8_1 | ecosystem: Environmental > Aquatic > Marine > Sediment | place: USA... | reverse complement strand
AAATTTTTCCATAGACCATCCATCTGTCATCTCTCAGAGGCCTACTTGCTTTGCCATTCAATGAGTTCGTACCATGGCCACAGATTTCTGCTCTGCTCAACCTATCATGACTTCCAATTCCATCAAATGGCAACAATTCGCCGACTGGTGGACCGCTTTGGCCCAACGTCATCACGTCGCCGAACGAACTGAGCAATTCTTTCGGCAAGGCTTGGGACCCAACCAGGTCCTCGATCGCGCAGCACAGGAAGGCGGCGACCTGGATTACCTGCTCTTCACCCTCATTCGCCATTGGATTCCTCCGGTCCTTCCACCAGAAGGACAGGAACGGACCGCAAAGCACGACTCCGATTATTGGGTGGAATCGTCACACATTTTAAAAGCTGCGGTGGCTCGGCTCCGGGAATTGAAACCCGTAATTGATATGCTCACCTCCCCCAACCCCCTCAATGACTCCCCTTCCCATCCATCGCCAGGACCACAAGTGGAAGTGGAATTGGCGAATATGGTGGAAGGGATTGCGGAAGTAGTCGGCAGCTATGGCGGCCCAGACTATACCTCCATTGTCAAAAACTTTGATCCCATTCCGCTTCGCCAAACCCAGCCGTTTAAACATAATAAAAAACATAGCGCAGAATTATGGGTGGTCTTTTTATTGCGCGAACACTTCCGAAGTCTGGGATTAGGAAAAGACCGCACCTGGAAATTACTCGCTGAATTGGTGGCCACGGCAAATATCTTTCATCCGGATGAACAACCCGCGACTCCGGAAGCACTCAAGTCCTGGTGGACAAAGAATTGGCCGCGAACCTATACACTCTTAACGGAAAAGGGTGAACAGGGTGATGCCAGGCACACGGCCTATCAATCCGACTATGAATGGTTCCAAGCCTGGTTCAATTGGCAAACCACCACAGCCGCTCAGCCCTCTCCCCCATCAAGCCCAACCATTCCTGGCAGCCTTTAAAAAATTTTAGGGGTGGGCCGTTCTTCTGTTCCCTCTAAAAGATCCCCTTCAAGCGGACCTTGAGAGACTGCGGCCACCAACAGCCCGAGCATGAAGACATGTAAGGCGGCTCCCAACCACAACACATAGGGTTGCACCCCCCCTTCCTCACGAACCAACTGCGCACGCTCAGTCTCCTCCAAATTCGGAATCGACATGATACGCTGGAGCTTGTCTTTGACATGCCAAAAATACAGGTAGTTCGCGCTGCCCCCGGCTAAAACCCGAGAAACAATTCCCACGGTCATATCCCCAGTGAGAAAAATCGCCACGGCTGGAGCCACGGCATACAACAACGCAAACATATACATCTTTCGGTAAAGAAACCACAGGAAAGAATCAAAGCAGGCGGCGGGCCAGTTCCAACTTAACGCAAAACGAGGACCGGCCGGAGTTTCAAGATTGGCAAATTTTTCCTTGTAATAAAGAAATGCCGGACGCCACGTCCACCCTGTTTTCAAAGAAAACTGCAGTGATTTGTTAGGCCCAATAAACGTTTCCCATAATTGGAGTGACGTGGGAGTTGATAGCGGAGGAGGAGACTCCCGTTCTGGTTCGGCAACATGCTTGACAAGCACTTGCCCGCATTGGGAACAAAAATTGGCGTCGTTGGGGTTATCTTGTGAGCAGGAAGGGCAGGCAGGCATCGTAATCGTTTATAGCATCCCCACTATATCCAGACAAGATCGGGGACAATTCTCAGACTTCGAATGAGGTTGATTACTTTTACCTTTCTCACTAGCGATTACTGACTGACTAAGACAGTTGATCACTTATCATACGGCTGGATGGTTCCACTCACTCTATATTCTTGATCCAATGCGTCATAAACCTGGCGCTTCCACGCCACCAAGGAAAGAGACGCATCAAGCGTTCCCTGACAATCCCAAGTGACCCCGCAATGCCGGCAGTGCACAGGCACCACGGCTGAATATTTATCCCGACTCCGCCCAACGGCTTTTTTTAAACACATCGGACAAAATGGGCCTTGGAGCAGGGAATCAATGAGATGATCCTCAACATCTTCTACTCGTATGATTCCAAGGTTACCCCAAAGAGCATCGCTGAGGGTGATGCGAAGTCCCGAACGGACAATGGAACGGGGAGGCAGAACGCGGCCGATTACTGAGGACGCCTGAGGAACATCCGACATTTCCAGATTGGCCAACCGACGCTGAATTTCTTTAGGAACATGTTCCAGCCGATTGGAAACTGTTGCTGTCGCTTCTACCTTCGCTAAGATAGGCTCCCACTGTTGCTCAAGGCCCTGAAGCTGTTTATAAATCTTCGTCATTTCATCTCGACTCACAATGCCCAGGGCTAATCGAATTCGATCGCAAACCCTTTCCCTGAAAGGGTGAAAGGATCTCCCATCTTTCCACCAAATCCACAGACCAGAAGCCAGCACAAAAGCCGCAGTCATGGAAACAAAAGTCATCAGATCCATTGCAGGTCACACCTTGTCACGAACGTCGATTGGAGATCAATGCAGACAATTCAGATATACCTACATCAACGACTTTACCAGGGGTTGGTTATAGCATACACCCATGAATGTTCAGTGGCCCTGAGCTGGTCCTCCGTCTTGGGGACTGGACCCGACTTGGCATTTTCGCTATGGTTTCTTGAAGATTAACGGCATACCATCATGGTTCTGTCTATCATGCCATACTCTGTTATTCCCGTCTCGGAATTGATCAATGTCAGAGCGTGAAGACCAGTCACCCCAGCCAGTTTCGGCTATCACGGACTTGGAAGAAGACCGTGCGCGTCTCCTCGATGCTCACCGGACTTGGAAGCGAGCGCAACCCTCGGGGATTACCACTCGCTCCCCGGGTGAAAATCATCAAATTGGTCCATCACCCCTACCTACGCATCAAGATTTTTTTCAGGTTGACCGGCGCGAAGCGGATTTTCGCCACCATGATCTGCGAAATGCCAATTTTCAAGAAGCCTATTTACCAGGAGCGGACTTTGAAGGCGCTGATTTGCGAGGCGCGAATTTTCAGGGGGCCAACTTGCGAAGTGCCCGATTTCACCGCAGCCAACTGGCTTGGGCAAATTTCTCACAAGCTGATCTGATTTGGGCGGATTTTCAACAAGCAGAACTCACCGGCACATCCTTTCAACGCACCACCCTACGCGGAGCCACCTTCGTTCGCGCACAGGCCCATGGAACAGATTTCTCGTCAGCGGATTGCTCCTGGGCGGATTTTCAGGAAACCGATGCGAGTGAGGCCAATTTCCAAGGAGCCAACCTTAATGGAACGACATTTCTGAATGCTAAACTATCCACCGCCCACTTCGAAGAAAGCCATGGGCTACAGCAAACAAGATCCCCTCGAGATCCTTCCTCTTCGAACGACGACCTGTTTGACTCGAAATAAGGGGGTGAATAGTGAGGAGTCGGAAGGGGTGGGGAAGGGCCCTCCACAAATACGCTTCGTTTTCCTCTTTACAGCCCCACCCCTCACTATTCTGTACTCATTCCTGAAGCCCGTTGACCTTACCCCGCTTTACGCTGAACCTGCCAATTGAAAATATGTTCGCAATGTTTGATTACGTTGAGGTTCCCGTAATTTGGCTAAGGCCCGCTCCTCAATTTGTCGAATTCGCTCCCGCGTGACCGAAAATTCTTGGCCAATTTCCTCTAAGGTGGCATCTTCCAATTCCCCGATGCCAAAACGCCGTCGGATAATATGGGCTTCTCGAGGCGTGAGAGTTTGCAATAACATCGTGACCTTTTCCTGCAGATCCATCCGTTCGGCGGAATAGAATGGAGACACAGCAGACGTGTCTTCGAGGACATCGGATAGATGCGCATTCTCATCGTCGCCCACAGGGGTCTCAAGAGAAACAGCTCCTTTTGTAACATCAAACAGTGAGGCAAGTTTCTCCGGGGACAAGTCTAAAATTTTCCCAAGCTCTTCTAATCGTGGCTCTCGCCCTAACTGGACAGCCAGCCGATCCCACGACCGTCGAACTTTGGTCATCGCATCACATACATGAACCGGGACTCTGACGGTTCGAGATTGATCCGCCAAGGCTCGAGTGATAGCTTGTCGAATCCACCACGTGGCATACGTACTGAATTTAAATCCGCGCTGATACTCGAAACGATCAACAGCACGCATCAACCCAATATTACCTTCCTGAATGAGATCTAACAGATCAAGCCCCCGGTTGATATACCGCTTGGCCACGCTGACCACGAGCCGTAAATTGGCCTCTAACATCGCCTGTTTGGCGAAATGGACGCATGTCTTCGCTCGCTCTAACTGTCTCGCTCGTATCAGGAAATGGGCAAACGGCATGTACAGTACATGTTCTTCCAAATACGTTAGGTGTTCTAGAGCTTCTTGGCGCACACGAGGTTGGGCCATATCCTGGGACACCGGCTCATGAACCATCATGGCAAAAGCTTCGCGGCTCAGGTCTTTTTTCTGAAGTCCTATTTGACAAATATCCTCCTGAGACACCCCTATCCGCTCCAAAACGTCTTTTAGTTGTTCTTCAATAGCTTGGATTCTATTCTCGATTTGATGATAAAACCTTGGATGCCAATTCACCGTCGCCAAGTTCTTTAAGAATCGCTTTTGTCCTGCGGAATGTTTCTTCTGCTTGGGAAGAGATATATTAGGAACCAAATGTTCCTCATCCCCATCAAGCAGGGGTTGTATGCAGTGACACAGCTCATCAAGCTGTTGCAAGACTCGTTGTCGGAACTCTTCATCCTCCTGGGCATCCTGAACTTCAGTCTGTTCAGTTTCCCCATCTTCCTCCAATGCCACCTCTTTGTCCTTTTGAATGAGATGCTTGGCCAAGACTTCTTCACGACTCAGACGCATTCGTTGTTCTTTCAAAAATTCTAATGTCATCGGCAAGACGAACAGCGCTTCCGACATATGTTCCCTGGCTTCCTCAATTTTTTTACACAGGGTTACTTCCCCGGCACGATCCAACAAATCCACCTGTCCAATTTCTTTTAAATACAATGGGAGCTGTCTATCTGGTATCACAGCCTGACTTTCGGCACCCCGCTCCACTTGGGGAGAACGCGGCAATGCATTCTGCGATTTTTTCGCAGAGGTAATCGTTCCATTCCACGAAAATTTTTGTGAGGAACCTGCTACGCTCATTCCTGTCTCCCTTCTGTTCATGGTTCTATAATCCCTGAACTGTCCTTCATGCCGAGGCGGCATCAACATCTCTCGAACATTCATGCTCGCGTTCTACGAGGATGAGCAAAGTAAATGCCAACACAGCCTTTTCCTTCAATGCGAAGGATTACTTTCGGTTGCAGCAAGCTGTTGCAGATTATTTGACCGTAGAAACACGATCAGGTGGGAGAGGTCGAGAAAAATTGTCGAATTGATTAACGGCAAGCACATACAATCATGAACAATGAGGCTGTACCGCTTTCAATGCATGGGTTTCTGTCGTTTTTCTTTCTAACGATCTGTTAGCGGAATCGACAATACCCCAATAGAACCAAATTGGAAGAAACAAATTTGAACAGTTGTCTTTGCCAGGAATTCAGTTATTCTTGGATTCACAATATGATTTTGTTACAGTTCTTTCCTTTTTTATGAAATTTTTTCACGTTCCCCCAAAGGGTTGATGTACAAATATGAACTGCCCCATTTTTCACGTTTCTAGGACCACAAGCCGCCTCCCTGAAACCCATCAGCCAGAGCGCTTTTCTTGCCAAAACAAAAGACCGTCACGATGGAGCTTGTTGGTTCTGTGCCTGGCCCTAGGTCTTTGTGGATGCGCAGGGAACGATCAATCAACCAAGACTCTGGGAAACCTTGAGAAGGGGGCAGAGCCGACATTCGTGGAGTCTGCCGAAGAGGCAGTAGGTGAGGAACCTGGGTTTGATGCTGAACTTGTAGATCCATTTGATGAATCTCCTCACGAAGCCCAGATGGAGGAATATGACCCGATAGAGCCCGTGAACTCTGCAATCTTTGAATTCAATTACCGGTTTGATAAATACCTCCTCAAGCCGGTAGCGAAAGTCTATAATTTCTTTGTCCCGCCAGATGTTCAGCAAAGCATTGTTAATGTCTTTCAAAATGCCCGGTTTGTTCCTCGATTCTTCAACAATCTGTTGCAAGCCAAATTCCGTGGCGCTGGCATTGAAATGAGCCGGTTTCTTATTAACAGTACGTTAGGAGTTGGAGGATTGTTCGATCCCGCAAAAATCATGTTTGACTTAGACACGCCTCTCGAAGACCTGGGCCAAACCTTAGGGAGCTATGGCGTCCCACCGGGACCATATCTCGTCGTGCCTTTCTATGGACCGTTCACCTTAAGAGATGGGTTTGGGTTTATTGGAGACATATTTCTTGATCCTTTTAATTGGCTCGTTCTTCCTATTTTTGAAATTGCCGACGCGCCCAGGCTAGTTCAACATGATCCCACGATTAACTATGCTCGATTAGGGCTGACAGGTGGGGAATCAGTGAATCTGCGTTCGCTGACACTGAAAACATTTCAAGGCGTGGAAGAAGGCACATTAGATTTATATGGCGCCATCCGAAACGGGTACCTGCAACAACGGCAAAAGGCGATTCAGGAATAGCGCCCCCCTCAATCCCCTGAAATCGCCAGGCGATTCTCAACTCTCGACAACCGTCCCTCGCTCCCCTTACGCTTCAAAAGAATGCGCATCATGTCCCCTTCCAAGACAGAAACCCAAGAAGCGGGTATCATAGGGGAATACGCACACAGACAGGATCCCCTATTGAAAACCCTCTTTCATAGGAATCAGCAGGCCTATCCCACACATGATGCCAACATCGCCGCCCGCCCAAAGCACTAACAGGAGTTTCTTATTGACGGCAGCCGCCTTTGTCATTGTCGTGGCCGGAATGCGTGCAGCCGAGCCTATCTTAGTTCCCCTGGTCATTGCCGGATTTTTAGCCATTATCAGCGCTTCCCCCGTATTTTGGCTCAAAGGAAAAGGCATTCCGGCACCAGCCGCCTTGTCTCTGGTGATCCTGGGAGTTCTCAGCCTGGGGTTTGGGTTTATTCTCCTTATTGGAACATCTTTAGAAGACTTCTCCAACGCGATCCCTCGATATCAAGCTCGACTCACTCAAGCCATGGAGCCACTCATTCAATGGATACAAAGCCTGGGCTTTCAGTTGAATGAAGAGCTGCTCCTGAAATCCATCGATCCTGGCGCCTCTATGCGCATGGTTGGGCGCATGCTCTCGGGGTTGGGCGCAATTTTGACCAATTCGTTTCTCATTCTATTGACCGTCATTTTCATTTTGCTGGAAGCCTCGAGCTTTCAACAGAAAGTCCACGCCGCTTGGGGTGACCCGAAAGGAACATTAGCCCAATTCAGTAAAATCACGTTCGCCGTCAATAATTATCTGGCTATCAAAACTCTTATCAGCCTCGGCACAGGCATCATTGTCGCCATTTGGGTCGCGATACTGGAAATCGACTTTCCTGTTATTTGGGGCTTGCTGGCCTTTTTATTGAATTTCATTCCCAACTTAGGATCCATCATCGCCGCCATCCCACCCGTGCTGTTGGGTTTCATTCAATTCGGCCTCGGACGCGCAATCTTGGTGGCCTTGGGCTATGGAATGGTTAATGTCATATTCGGAAACGTGGTGGAACCCAAATTCATGGGTCGCAAGCTTGGACTTTCCACATTAGTGGTCTTTCTTTCATTAGTATTTTGGGGATGGGTCTGGGGACCCGTGGGAATGCTATTGTCCGTGCCGATGACCATGGTGGTTAAGATTGCCTTAGAAAGCAATCCATCCACAAATTGGCTCAGTATTTTGCTAGATTCCGAATCCTCTATCGCCAGAGCAGCGAAACCCCAAGATCCTATCTCCTCCACAGAGGACCTTTCCTCTTCCATAACGCCCAAAACGGCCTTTCGGCAAAAAACCGATTAATCCTGTAAGCTCTCTTCCCATTTATTTCCATCCCATTTCTCCAGTACCATGGGATCCCCTCGCTAGTGGAAAATCAATGCTTGATCACCCCTCCATCACTCCCATGAACGAACCGGAATTGTCCAAGATTCTGCTTGTACAAGCGTTGGAAGAATGTGATCCCCACGGACGTCATCTTCCCCTCTCCACGCGGCATCATGCCACGCAACAGGCCAGAGACCAACAGAGACCTTCATCCGATCATTTGGCCAAAGGAAACCTATCTTTTCTCACAACACGCACCGACATCATATGGGCGTTCATGAACAAGGCCCTTCCTGCCCTCGCGCAATCCTTTGATCGCCTGCACCTGGACATTCCTACTGCTCTGGTCGCCATCCCCGCCCTAGGAGCCGGATTACTCATTAACGGGCTTGGAGAATCGCAACGGGTGAATTTACTCAACTTTCCCCTGCTCCTCTTACTTCTGTGGAATTGTGGGATCTACCTATCCAACGCATTGATGCCATTACTGAAATCCTCCATAAAGACAACCTGGCGAGACACAGCAGCCACACAGCTATCCAAATTTGCGGGAATCTGGAGGCAACGCACCTGGCCATCAATGAACCTCTCCGACCCTTCGGCCATCCTCTGGATTCAAGAAGCCACAACACGGTTCATGGCACTATGGTGGCCTCACGTGCAACCGGCATGGACCCAACGCGTTCGGCAACTCCTCCATCTTGGAGCCGCCTGTATGGCCATCGGAATTATTCTGGGTATGTATATCCGGGGGCTGGCGCTCGATTACCAGGCTACGTGGGAAAGCACCTTTCTTTCAGCCGACCAGGTCCAGGGGCTTCTTCATACCCTGTTAGGGCCTGCCGCATGGCTCCTGCGGTATCCCTTTCCCACCCTCTCGGAAATTGTGAATCTCCAAGCTCCCCAACATGGCCCTGCCGCTCCATGGATTCACATGTGGGCTGTGACCGCCCTTGCGGTTATTGTCATCCCCCGCAGCATCCTGGCATGGATGAGCCGAGCCTACGGTCTCTCAATCAGGCCCGGGAAAGATTCGCTTTACCCCTGGACGATCCTTATTTTGTCCATCTTCTGGCCCCGGCCAGAGGGCAAGGGGTCCATGTGGATATTCTGCCCTATAGTTTTCAGCCAACACCAAAGGCCAAAAACTTTCTGGACGTCAGAGTTCTAGATCTTTTTGGAAACCTGGCCACCGTCGACTGGCAACCGCCCGTACCCTTTGGGCAGGAATTCCCAACTTGGCCGACTGTCTCCGCGTCAGTTCGAAACTTCGTGGTCATCTTCAATGCCGCACAAACGCCGGAATGCGAAGTGCAGGGGGAATGGCTTCACACGATGCAAACGCAGATGGACAAAATCAGGCCGGGCTCGAGACTGCTGGTACTCCTGGATGAGGAATCGTATAGCCAGGCCGTCGATGGCACTCGAGTAACCGAACGCCGACAAACCTGGCAACGCCTCGGCAACCAATATCATCTTAAAATTGTTCCCCTTCATCCATTAACCACTTCACCTGACCAATTCATTCTACAGGCCCAAGCCGGGCTTTGGCCGGGGCCTTGATCAAAACATGAAAGACACATCACGTTCCATCACGCTGTCGTTGATTTCCCACACCAACATCGGGAAAACCACGTTGGCCCGCACGCTCTTACGCAAAGACGTCGGACAGGTCCTGGATCAAGCTCATGTCACCCTCCAAAACGAGCAATTCCTTTTGCTCGAAACACCGGACGGTCTGCGGCTGAATCTGTGGGATACGCCGGGGTTCGGCAATAGCCACAAATTGCTCAAGCGGCTTCAAGGCCGTTCCAATCCGATCGGCTGGCTGGCGTCCCAAGTCTGGGACCGATTAGCGGATAAACCCTTTTGGTGCGGACAGCAAGCCATTCGAAACGTACAGGAAGAGGCCGACGTGGTCCTCTATCTGGTCAACGCCACCGAAGACCCGACCATGGCTGGATACCTCCAACCAGAACTGGAACTCCTCACCTGGCTCAACAAACCCGTCATTGTCCTTCTCAACCAAACCGGCCTGTCCGATCCTGAACAACAACGCCATCTGCAATCACGCTGGAAGCAGCAATGGCCAGCCCATGCCGTCATTCAAGATGTCATGAGTCTAGATGCTTTCACCCGGTGTTGGGTCCAAGAGGGGCTCCTATGGACTCGCATCACTCAGGTCCTGCCAGAACATCAACGACCCGTCATGGAGCACTTATCGACAGCATGGAGGGAACAGCAACGACATACCCTTCACAGGAGCATGGACGCCATCGCTCGCCTGTTAATTGAGACGGCAAAAGACCGTGAAATTCTGCCACAAAAAGTATCAGGGCAGTCATCCAAAGCCCTAGTTACCCGGGCCATACACGCAATGGATCAACGATTAGCCCATCGCATAACTTCCCTGAGCACTCAATTAATCGAACTGCATGGATTATCAGGCGAAACAGCCCATACCATTCAATCACGACTGGAAGATGTCAGGGTGCCCGGGGAACGAAAACCCTGGGAAGAAGAAAGTTTCTGGGGTGGCCTGGTGAGCGGAGCCGCAGCCGGATTCGCGTCCGACTTAGCCACCGGAGGTCTCTCACACGGCTTATTTGCTCTTGGTGG
>Ga0224496_10002652_pt1 | contig 10575 bp, 8 predicted proteins | sample SF_Jul11_sed_USG_2_FD_168127 | JGI IMG/M metagenome (GOLD analysis project Ga0224496, IMG submission 168127) | Sediment microbial communities from San Francisco Bay, California, United States - SF_Jul11_sed_USGS_8_1 | ecosystem: Environmental > Aquatic > Marine > Sediment | place: USA... | reverse complement strand
GATCGACACGAAAAAGCTACGGAACGGGCATTGAAGACGGTAGTTGCAGACAGCAAATACGGTACGGTCGAAAATTTTCTGGCCTGCCATGATCGCGGTTTACAGGCACACATGCCGGATCTGTATCACACAAGGAGCAACAAGAAGAAGTGGGCTATATTCTCAGAAGATCAGTCTCGGTACGATTAAAAGATGTCTATATCTGTCCAACAGGTACTGTAATGCCATGTCGGGCAAAGCATACCAAGCGACGGAGCATGGAATACAGGGCACCTCGAAAAGCCTGCGTTGTTCAAAACATCCAGGTGTTGTTATCCAGGATCAGGCCGTCAATCCAGGCGGCGGCAAAAGCAATGACCGTTCCGACAAAAAAAAGAAAATGTCGGTATAACTACCTGTCATTGGGCTATTTAGGACTAGATGTGATGCAGATAGGCCACTTTTTTGAAACAGGAGTTATTGATTCCATTTGCTTTATTGTTGGGTGTAATCAATCACCGCAAATGGCAGGATGTTGAAAAACGGGCTATTGTGATTTGGGCAACAGCCCGTTTATCCTTGCCCCCTCTCTGGGTGCTATATTCGTGACATTTTCTTCTTGTTCTCAATTAGGCAACCCGTAGCTGCTTCTACTATTTCAAGTACTCAATAGATGTAGCAAAAAATGTAATTGATTTAAGTTGACCGGATTCTCCCTGTTTGGCGCCGTCTTTTTTCAATGGATCGCATTTTTTCGCCTGCCCTGCCTGTTCCTTATTTTCGGTGGGGCAGAGGTTAACATACTTGGCAACCGCATAACCTTTGAGCATTACTTTCTGACCAACCGCATCGCTTTTAAATTTAAAGGCTTTATCCTTGGCCCACACCAGGGCCACCGGGCTCCCGTTTTCATAGTCTTCCTCGCCGACCCAGATCTTGCAGCCACTTCCACAGGCACCCAGAACGGTGCCGGTCAGCATGATTTCTTTCTTTTCATAATCTGCTATCTGGTCAACAAGTTTGGGCAGGGTAAACGCTTTCTCGTTTTGCTTAGTGCCGCCGATGGCAAAAGAAGTAAAGGTCAGGGCGACCAGGATTGTGGTCATTAATATGGATATCTTTTTCATTTATGAATCTCCTTTTCGTTTTGCTCTTGCCGGGATATTAATTTTTAAAAACAGGTAACATCCTGTAACCGCCAGGACGATCAAACTTATACTTAAAATATCGTAAAAAATGCGTCCCCATGGGCCGAAAAAATCGCCGGTATGGAGATCCTTGATCAGCCAGATCACCGGAACCCGGTCGGCCTCTTCCGGGAAGAGATCTTCCAGTCCCTGGGCTTTCCTGGTTTGATCAAGCTGTTTCTGGTAACTGTCCGGCAGAAACGAGGTTGAAATCCGCCCTTTTTTCAGAATCTCAAAATCATGGGTGTGATTATACAGAATACCGGTAAGGCAAATAATCACAAAAATGACCGAGACAAAAATGCTCGGCCATTTAAGGTAGCCAAAACTGTATATATGAATCTTTCTCCAGAGCGCAAGAGATGATTTCTTAGTCATTTTTTCCTGTTTTGTCAAAATGGGTCATTAAAACCTTCCTGCAGCCTTTGCCGGTGCCATGATCAATTGACCCCTCTGAAGGAAAAAAGTTCCATTTACCCTGAAGTGCAGACAGGGAGGCAGGTCTTAAAAAATAACATTTAACTTTATACCATGAACCATGGCAAGACCATTACGCATAGATGTCCGCGACCAGGGCCAACAGCAGGACCAGCTTGGTCCCCCACCTGCGCCGGGCGGGTTGCCATCTGGTTAATGTCATGGGTGGTTGCTGTTCTCGGGGTTTGGTTTTTTTTAGAGTCATACGTGAGGCGCTCGCGAGAAAAAAAAGGGATTAACCGAATTCGGTTAATCCCTTGAATTTTCTGGTGCGCCCGGCACGATTCGAACGTGCGACCTACGGATTCGTAGTCCGGTACTCTATCCAGCTGAGCTACGGGCGCGTATTGAGTTTGAGTTTATAACTCATAATAACTGATTCGGCAACAATAATATGGCAACATTTATGCTGGTTTTTCAGGGGCATCCTAATTTTTTCAGGATGGCCAGGGGTTTCAGGAAGTCATAGCCGGTGCGGTTCAGCAGTTCGCCGAAGCGTTCTCCCTTTTCATTATGGGCCATGAAATGAGCGAGACATTTTTCAACAATCGTCATGGTTTCGTCCGGGGAGAAAATGGTGTTGAGCTCGCGGCCCAGCTGGGGATGGCGGCCCAATTTGCCGCCGAGCAGAATCCGGAAGCCCTTTTTGTGTGGCCTCAGGGTCTCGGTGGGGCAGTTCTGGTAACATTGGCCGCAGGCCAGGCACATATCAAAGTTGATCGCAGGCCCTTGGGCGGCAAGGGTGATCCCATGTTCCCGGCAGGCGGTAATACAGGCCTCGCACCGGCTGCAATCCGCGGCCGTGATGGTCGGCATGGCCGCCCCGATCAGGCCGATGTCCACGATCTGCGGTCTTGAGCAGGAGTTGGGGCAGTCGGAGATCGAGACCCTGAATTCGTGGTGCATCTTGAGCGGCCCATCGACCTTGGCCCTCATGAACTCCTTGAGGTTGAGGGCGGCGAGGGTTTTCTCCAGCCGATCCGCCATGTCGCCGTGATTGGCGATGGCGTTCGGGCAGCCTCCTGCGCCGAAGCAGGTCTCGACCTGAAAGCCTTTGACCTCTTTCTCCTGGTTGGTCATAAATCTCTGCCGGCAGGCCTCGACATGGACCATGGTCACCATGGTCGCCCCGCTATCGCCGGCCATGGCCTCCACCTTTTTTTTCACCCGTTTGCGCACAAAAAAAGGCACCCGGCTCATGGCTTGTTCCGCATCTTTTTCCCATTGCATGGCTGCACCTCTCAAAAATTCTTTTGCTGATTTTACCGGGGCGGGGTGACCGCGGCCTTGATTTAGATCAAGAGGGAGTTATTGGCGGGAATTTTTTTTGGTTGCCGTCACAGGACTATCGGTTTGCGCCGCCGGCCTCTTCCAGGCGCCGGATAAAGGTGGTGCTCAACGGGGAAAGCTGCCGGTTTTTCCTGTGAATCAGATAAAAGGGGCGCAGGAGATTGATGCCTTTAATCGGCACGGCGACCAGGGTGCCATTGGTAATGTCCTCGGCCACCGCCTGCCGGGAAAGGATGGCGATGCCGATCTCTGATTTTATGCTCTGGCGGACGGCCTCGGTGCTGCCCATTTCGGCAACAATGGAGAGTTTGGACAGATCAAGCTTTTTTTGCAGCAGCTCGGTCATCACCTTTCGGGTGCCGGAGTCCCGTTCCCGGATGATGATCGGCTCCCCGATCAGTTGCGCGGGCTTGACGGCTGCCAATTTGGCGAAAGGGTGTTGCGGATACACGGTCAGCACCAGTTCGTCGGCAAAGATCTGCTGCCACTCCAGGGCCGGATCACTCCAGCGGGCGCCGACAATGCCGAATTCGGTATCGTTGTTCAGCACCCCGTCGGCAACTTTTCGCGAATTGCCGATGAATAAGGTCATTTGAATGGCCGGGTACTCTTTTTTAAAGCCGCCGATTATTTGCGGGAGAAGATAGGTGCCGGGGATGGTGCTGGCCCCCATGTACAGATGGCCGGAAAGTTTGCCGCTGTAACTTTTTATGGCCTGTTCTGCCTCGTGTTTGAGGCGCAGAATTTTTTGCGCATGTTTGTAAAGGATGCTGCCGGCCTGGGTCGGCAGCATCTCGCGGCCCAAGCGGTCAACCAGCCGTTCGCCCAGGGTTTCTTCCAGGCTGCGGATATGCTCGCTCACCGTGGGCTGCGATAAAAAAACAGCGTCGGCGGCCTTGGTAAAGCTTTTCAGTTCGACAACCTTGCAGAAAACTTCGAGGCGGTGCAGATCCATAATGTGTGTCCCGGGGTTGGGGTTGGATAGTTTTTGGCTATATAAACTATTTAAAACAGTAATGCAAACAAGGGGCAATCTCAGTCGGATAGCAGGTGGTGCAGGTCATGGCCGGATGGGTACTGGAAAATGCGCAGCTCAAATTCCGGGACCGCCGCCAGGATATGGTCAAAGATGTCGGCCTGGATTGCTTCGTAATTGGCCCAGGCCTGGTCGTTGCAGAACACGTAGATCTCCAGGGGTAATCCTTGGGGCGTGGGCTGGAGCTGTCGAACCAAAAATGTCATTTCCTGATGAATTTTGGGGTGTTGCCGAAGGTAATTGACAATATAAGCCCGGAAAACCCCGATATTGGTCTGGCGGCGACCGTTGATCAAGATCCCTTGGTCGAATTGATGGGCGTTGTTGTATGTTTCGATCTCGTTTTTTTTCTGGGCGAGGTAATTTTTAAGCAGGCTGATTTTGGCAAAGTGGGCGAGCATCTCCTTGCTGCAGAACTTGATGGATTGCATGTCGATGAACAGCGAGCGTTTGATTCGGCGACCGCCGGACTCGCTCATTCCCCGCCAGTTTTTAAAGCTGTCGGTAATAAGGGCATAGGTGGGGATGGTGGCAATGGTTTTGTCCCAGTTTTGCACCTTGATGGTGTTGATCGAGATATCGAAGACATCTCCGTCCGCCCCGTACTTGGGCATTTCGATCCAGTCGCCGATGCGGACCATGTCGTTGGCATTGAGCTGGATCCCGGCCACCAAGCCAAGGATGGTGTCCTTGAAGACCAGAAGCAGCACTGCGGTAAGTCCGCCGAACACGGTGAGGATGCCCCAGGGCGACTGATTGGTGGCGATGGCAACGATAAAGATGGCGGCCATGATGTAGATGACGATGGACAAGGCCTGCACATAGCCGCGAATAGGCCGGCCTTTTGAGACCTCATAGGAGGTGTAGATATCGTGGGCGGCCTGGAGTAAGGCATCGATTACCCGGATGCTGATGATGACAAAGACGATCAGGGCCGATCTTTTGCAGAAGATGCCGAGGGGGCTGGCGGCGGCAAAGGTGAGGTCGCCGGCAAAATAGACGGCCACCACCGGGGCCAGATTGGCCAGTCTCTTAAAAAAATGATGGTTGGCCAGGGTGTCATCCCAGGTGCCGGCACTGCGGTGGATTGCCCTCTCCAGCACCGGCAGCAAAAAGCGGCGGGTAGACCAGCGGGTGATGCCGATGATCAGGGCAAACATCGCCAGGGCGGCGGCCAGTCCGATCCACATGGCCAAGGTTTCCGAAAGGCCTTGGCCCAGAAGCTGGTTTTCCAAGATGTTCAGCATGTTGCTCCCTGATAGTGATTAATTTAATGATGAGCAACAGCTTAAAGTAGATGGGGGTCGTCAGTCAATACTTGATTGGCACTCCAACCCGTCTGCCAGTCGCACTTGGCCGGCAGACGGGTTGGCGCAGGCGGCTACTGATGGGTGACCATTGCCATGACATACATTTTCATCGAACGCATTTCCGCTGATCGGCCGTCCATTTTATGGCCGCCCATATTGGCCATCAGGCAGTTGTTGATGGCCTGCCCCAGGTCGGGGTTGGTGGCTGCTCCGGCAAGGCCCTGGCCTTGTGCGTGACAGCTGTTGCAGGAGTTGGCGTTGGTCGAGCCGCTGAGGTGTGGATCCATAAACATCTTTTCACCCATGGTCATGGATGATTTTTCCGCTAAGGCGTTAGTGGCCATGAGCATCAGGCCCCCCAACATAATGGTTTTCCACGGCATAAAATTTGTTTTCACCGGCACTCCTCCTTCATATCCTGTTGGTTGAAGAAAAAAAAGACTATGGGCTCAATGTACAGGCAAGGGAAAAGAGAAGGCAAGAAAAAAGATCATGAGGCTGTTAGGTTGGGGGGTGGATAAAAAAGAAAATCGTGGCGCTTGGGTGGGGCTTACGCCCCGTTGGCAAGGATGATGGACTTGATGATGTCGAAGAGGAAAAAGTTACCGGCCTGATAAAGGATCATGGCCAATATGGCGGCGGCCGGGACGGTGATGATCCAGGAGCCGAAGATCTTTTTGGTGACTGCGCGGTTGACGCCGCCCAGGCCTCGGGCCAGGCCGATGCCGAGAATGGCGCCCACCAGGGTGTGGGTGGTGGAAACCGGCAGTTTCATCCGGGTGCAGATCAGCACGACGGCGGTGGCGGCAATATCGGCGGCAACCCCGCGGGAAGGGGTAATTTCGGTGATATCAGTGCCCACCGTGTGCATTACCCGATAGCCGTAGGTGGCAAGGCCGATAACGATACCGGTGCCGCCCAGCATCAAGATCCAGAACGGCACCCCGACCTTCATCTCAATGGTGCCGGTACTGATGACGTGCACCACCGCCGCCAGAGGGCCCACCGAGTTGGCGACGTCATTGGCGCCGTGGGCAAAGGCCACCGCGCAGGAGCTGATGATGACGATGGGGGTAAAGATCTGTTCCACGTAGTTAAGCTGTTTGGAGATGGGCAGCTCTTCCTTGCCGGCAAGCTTTTTGCGGATTATGATATGGGAAACTATGGCGCAGGCCAGGGCAATGGTCAGGGAGAGCACCAGGGCCAGGTCGTCGGTAAACCAGGGGATATCTTTGATGACATGTTTCAGCCCCTTGTAGATGGTGCCCAGGGTGAGGACTGCCGCCATCATAAAGACAACGACCGGGGCAAACTTAATGGCCGCCCGGGCCGGTTTATCCCTTTCCAGAATATATTTGCTGATGAACCTGAATAAGACATAGGCCATGAGTCCGCCGGCAACCGGGGAAATAAACCAACTGGCCACGATCTGACTCATTTTGCCCCAGTTGACCGATTCCCAGCCCGCGGCCACGATCCCGAAGCCGGCCACCGCCCCGACAATGGAGTGGGTGGTGGATACCGGCATGCCGGTCCAGGATGAGAAATGGAGCCAGAAAGCGGCGGAGAGCAAGGCGGCGGTCATGCCGATTACCAGCATGGTGGCGGCGTCCGGCGCGGTAATGTTCGGCATCGAGGCCAACAGGCTCGGGTCGACAATGCCCTTGCGCACCGTATCGGTGACATGGGAGCCCACCAGCACTGCTCCGGAAAATTCACAGATCCCGGCCAGGATAACGGCTTGTTTGATGCTGATGGCCTTGGAGCCGACCGCATCGGCCATGGAGTTGGCCACATCGTTGGCCCCGATGTTCCAGGCCATGTAAAGTCCAAGTAAGGCAACCGCTGTGATAATTATAATATCCATTTGAATCGTGTCGTGTTGTGCTGATTATTGTTGAACCAGTATGGTTCTGAGGATGTCGCCGGCATTTTCCGCCTGGTTGGCGATGTTGCCGAGGGCAAGCAGCATTTTTTCATAAAAAATGATGTTGAGCGTTTCCTCTTCTCCTTCCAGTTTGTAGATCGATTTGCTGAGGGTCCGGGCCAGCCGATCGGCCTTCCACTCTTCCTCGCCAATCCCTTGGAGCAGGCTCAGAACAACCCGGGCCTCGGCTCCGGAAAACGAGACCTCGGCCAGGTTCTGAAATTCGACCGCCGCATTGAGCAGCAGGCCGGTAACCTGGAAGATCTGGTTGATGAAGGCGAAAAACTGGTCATGCAGGGATGGATGCAGTTTGGTGTTGCGGATCATCAGGATGACGGCAAAGTCTTGAACCATGTCGGCCACCTTGTCCTGGCGGCGGACAAAGCGCTCAAGTTCGATCTTGTCAACGGGCATGAAGTAGCGCTTGCTCAGCTGTTCGCGGACCTCATGCTTGATACAGTCGGCTTGATACTCAAGCTCGGAGATTTTGTCCTGCAGAAAGTGGATCTCCTCATAATCCTCTCGGATCAGGGCTTCCAGCAGGGGTTGAATTAGTTCGACGCACTCATGTACCGTTTTGGAGTGTTCCACCAGGGGACCAAAAGGTGATTTGCCGAAAAGATCTGAAATTAGACTCATATGTTTGTCATTCCTCCTAAGGCTGTGACTTAGAGCCGAACGTACTAAAAGGTATCTTAAAAGTCAAGGTGGTTTGGTCGTTCTATTGCGCCCTGGTATTCCGGAACATCCGGAGGGAGTTGGGGTGGTGCATCTCTTCCTCCATTATAATGGTATGGCATAACGGACAGTTCTTGTTGGCGCCGATGGGGTAAGGGTTATTCTGGTACTGGAGCGGGCCGAGGTTATCCCGGTCGGCGCCGTAGGGGTTAATTGTCGGATAAATGGCATGGGCGCTGTTGTGGCAAGCCGCGCAGGGGATGCCCATCTCGTCGGTCCGGCTGCGGAACAGGGCTGATTCCTCGGGGGTCCATGCATTAAAGGCTGATTCGGTTTCCGGCGGCGCAAAATTAACATGGCAGCTCAGGCAGTCCGGTTCGTTGATCCAGGCCCGGCGGCCCTTGATCTCGGCGATTTTGGTCGGAGTTTGGGGCTGCAACCGCTCCATCAGCCTTTGCGCTCCTGGTTTGCCCGCCTCTTTTTCCGCGATCAAGAGGGAGAGGGCATGCTCCTCCATGGTGCCGTGGCATTGGGTGCAGTCCAGGCCGATTTCCTTATGGATGCCGCGGAAGAAGCGGGTCGCCCCTTCCGGGTCAGCGCCGTGGCAGAAGTAACAAGCCTCTGCCCCGCGATCGCTCAGGATGGGGGCGTGAAAACCATGGATTGCCGCGGAAAGAGAGAGTTGGCCGGTCTTGCCTCCAGCCTGGCGCGGATCGGGGTGGCACTCCTGGCAGCGCAGCGGTTTGCCCTGCTCGGCCATCTTGTAAAGCGAGGTTTGGTTGAGCCGGTCATGGACGGTGAGGATATCCCGGGCGGTAACCGGGGAAAGGCCGGCCACCGTTTTGCGCCAGCTGCCGCCGTGGCAGTTGTTGCAGCCCATTTCCGTTGAGACCGGGGCAACGACCATGGTGGTGGCGATTATTCGGCCGTTATCATCCCGGGCCTCGATGGTGAGCAGCGGGTATGGGCGATAGTCGCCTTTGTCATTATAAGGAATAACCGGCAGGCGGTCTGCCACATAATAGCGGGATTGTGCGTTGAGCCGCATCTCGCCCTGCAGCTGGTTGCCGGTGAGGCCGTGGCCGGCCTTGATCTCTTTGTCCGTCAGCGCGGGGGCATGATCCCAGAAAAAGACCTGGCTGGTCGGCTTACTGTGGCCATCCTCTATGCGGTAGGTGAGCCGCACCTGGTCACTGATGATCTCCGGGGTTTCGGCGCGGCGGATCAGGATCGCCTTGATGGTGGAGCCCGGAGTGGCTAAGGAGAGATACTGGTCGGCGTCACTGACGGCGTGGATCCCTTCTTCGCTCCAGGCCAGTAAGACGTAGTCGCTGGAATCCGGGTTGAAATAAGGCGGATGGGTGGGCAGTTCGGTGACGGCGGCGGTGGCCGGGGCCTCTTTCCGCCCTTGGATTTCTTCGATCAGATAGGTGGCCAGGGCATGGCGTTCGGCCTGGTTGCCGACAAAGGGCGGCATGTAGTTTTTCATCTTGCCCATGCCGCTGAGCCGGGCCTCCATGGCCTCGATAGTGGTGAACCCGGCCGTCATTTTTTGGATGTCGCGGATCGGCCCGCCGATGGAGTGGCAGGGCAGGCAGCTCATATCGTATAGCCGGCGGCCCACTGCGAGACGGTTCTCGTCGGTGATCTCCTGCTCCGCCCATTTGGCGGCGGCCAGAATGCCTTCTGCCTCCACCCGGGCCAGATCCTGTTTGAGGATGGAATTGGCATAGATGTGGCCGTTGATGGTGTAGGGCCGTCGGCTGCCTTCCCGGAGATACTCAAAGGAGCCCATATAGGTGATGCCGATCAGCAGCAACAGAATGGCCAGGGAGCGTTTCGCGGTTTGGGGCAATTTGATCGCCATGAGCAGGCCGCCTAAAAAGAGGATGGGCGAGATCATGATAAAGGTTTTGATGAAGGGGGCCATCTCCGGATTGAAATTGATGAGCCACTCCCTTGGCGCCGGCGGCAGGATCTGGACATACCAGTAGGCCGAGGCCAGGAACAGGAAAAACGGGGCGAGCAGCCATTTGGCGCAGTAGCGGACCATGGTAAGCCGCAGGGTTTCATCCTTGATATTGGTCGAGGTCAGAAAGCCGTAAAGGCCGGCCAGCATCAGGCAGAGAAAGGTGCGGAAAAACAGGGCCGGCCAGAAGGAGGGATTGAAAAAGCCGTCCCAGAAATCGCCGGTAACAAGCCAGTCGCCAGGGGTGAGCATGAAGCCGATGATGCCGTTGATCACAAAGAGCGAGAGCCAGGCAAAGATGAAGTACAGCCAGCCGATGAGCAGGTGGTTGCGTTTCTCCATTTTGCCGAAGGTATAATAATAGATAAAGATGGCGACGATCTCGCCGAGAAAAAACACCCATTCAATGGCCCAGCCGAAAACAAAATTATGGATCAGGATCGAGGTGGCGGCCGGCGCCAGCAGGGCAATGGTGAACCAGATGGCGACCCCGGTCATGGCGCCGAGCACCAGGGTGAGCAGCATGAAAAACTTGGTATGGCTTTTTACGTAGTCCAGGATCGCCGGCGAGTTTTCCCGGTGGCCCTTCATCTCGGCCAGCACCAAAAACAGGCCGCCCCCCACGGCAAAGTGGGAGATGTAGACATGGAAGATGGCAATGGCCGCGATCAGCAGGCCGCCACCGGCAAAATCCAGCTGCCAGACGGGATAATTCATGGCCG
>Ga0224496_10002651_pt1 | contig 10576 bp, 9 predicted proteins | sample SF_Jul11_sed_USG_2_FD_168127 | JGI IMG/M metagenome (GOLD analysis project Ga0224496, IMG submission 168127) | Sediment microbial communities from San Francisco Bay, California, United States - SF_Jul11_sed_USGS_8_1 | ecosystem: Environmental > Aquatic > Marine > Sediment | place: USA... | reverse complement strand
CAGGCCAACCTGCTGTATCTTGCCGGAGAGAACCCATGAACATGCCCAGTCCTGTAACCTGCCTGGCCAGCTGCCTGTTGGCTGTATTGCTTGCGCCACCGTCTGCCATGGCGGCGGACGATGACGAGAAAAAGATCCTCTACTGGGTCGCACCCATGGACGCGAACTACCGGCGCGACAAGCCGGGTAAATCGCCGATGGGCATGGACCTGGTGCCGGTGTATGCCGACGCAGCCGGCAGCGACGGCGGCATTACGATCGCACCCGAGGTAGTACAAAACCTGGGCGTGCGCACCGCCGTCGCCGAACGTTCCCGCCTGTGGCGCGGGATCGATACCGTCGGCTACGTCGGTTACGACGAATCGAAGGTCAGCCATATTCACCTGCGCACCGAGGGCTGGATTGAAAATCTTGTCGTCGAATCCGAGGGGGAACGCGTGACACAGGGTCAACGCCTGTTCGACCTGTATTCACCGGAACTGGTCAATGCACAGGAAGAATTCGTCCAGGCACTGAAGCTGGGCAACACCGGCCTGGTACGCGCCTCGCGCAGCCGCCTGGACGCGCTCGGCATTCCGGCCGGACAGATAAAACAGCTGGAGAAAGACCGCAAGCCGGCGCAAACGATCCCCGTGTATGCGCCACAGGACGGCGTGGTGGCCGACATGTCGGTGCGCGAAGGCATGTACGTTAAACCGGCAAACAACATCATGAGTCTCGCCGATCTTTCCAGCGTGTGGTTGCTGGCGGAAATTTTCGAGCGCCAGGCCGACTGGGTAGCCGTCGGCCAGCCGGCCGAGGTCAGCCTGGCGTTTCTGCCGGGGCGCACCTGGGAGGGAAGCGTTGAATATATCTATCCCGGTCTCGATCCGAAAACCCGCGCCCTGAAAGCACGACTGCGCTTTGCCAACGAAGGCGAGTCACTGAAGCCGAACATGTATGCCAATGTAAAAATCTTTGGCGGTCCGAAAAATGATGTACTGGTAATCCCGATCGAGGCACTGATCCGTACCGGTCGCGAAGAACGCGTTGTCATAGCAGCCGGTGAAGGTCGCTTTGAATCGCGCATGGTGCGGGCCGGCATGGAAAGCGGTGAATGGGTTGAAATCATTGCAGGCATCGAAGCCGGCGAGAACGTCGTCGTTTCCGGCCAGTTCCTGATCGACTCGGAGGCCAACCTGAAAGCCAGCATGAAGCGCATGCAGGCGCCCGTCAGTCCGGCCGGGGACATGACGAAATGATTACGCACATTATCGACTGGTCACTGCGCAACCGCTTCATGGTTATCCTGCTGACGGTCATCCTGACCGGCTGGGGTATCTACGCCGTAAAAAACACGCCGCTGGACGCCATCCCGGACCTCTCGGATGTGCAGGTCATTATCAAGACGACGTTCCCCGGCCAGGCGCCCCAGGTCGTCGAGGACCAGGTTACCTATCCGCTGACCACCGCGATGCTGTCGGTACCGAAGGCCGTCACGGTTCGCGGTTATTCATTCTTTGGCGATTCCTTTGTCTATATCATTTTCGAGGACGGCACCGATCCCTACTGGGCGCGCTCGCGCGTGCTGGAATACCTCAGCCAGGCGAGCAGCAAACTGCCCGTCAATGCACGCCCGGAACTGGGACCGGACGCAACCGGCGTCGGCTGGGTATATGAATACGCACTGGTCGACCGGACCGGGCAACATGACCTGTCGCAGCTGCGCAGCCTGCAGGACTGGTTCCTGAAGTACGAACTGCAAACGGTACACGGCGTCTCCGAGGTCGCCACCATCGGCGGCATGGTCAAGCAGTACCAGGTGGTAGTGGACCCGGACAGGTTGCGTGCCTTTAACCTGCCGCTGGCAACCATCAGGAACGCCATCATGCGCGGCAACCAGGAGACCGGCGGTTCAGTGATCGAAATGGCCGAGGCCGAGTACATGGTGCGGGCGACCGGTTACGTTGACTCGCTGGATGACCTGCGGAACATCCCGCTCGGCGTGAACGAGCGCGGCACCCCCATCCTGCTGAACGATGTCGCCGAGATACGCATTGGACCCCAGCTGCGCCGCGGCATCGCGGAACTGGACGGCGAAGGCGAGGTTGTCGGCGGCGTGATTGTCATGCGCTTCGGTGAAAATGTCCTGCGCACCATCGATGGCGTCAAGGCAAAGCTGGCGCAACTGGCCAGCGGTCTGCCGGACGGCGTTGAAATCATCGAGACCTACGACCGCTCAGCCCTGATCGAACGTGCCGTCGACACGCTTAAAGGCAAGTTACTGGAAGAATTTATCGTCGTCGCACTGGTCTGCGCACTGTTCCTGTTTCACCTGCGTTCGGCGCTGGTCGTCGTTATCTCGCTCCCCATTGGCATCCTCATTGCGTTCGTTGTCATGGAGCGCATGGGTATCAATGCGAACATCATGTCGCTCGGCGGCATCGCGATTGCCATCGGTACAATGGTCGATGCGGCCATCGTCATGATCGAAAACGTGCACAAGCACCTGGAGAAAACCCCACCCAGCGAAGACAACCGCTGGCAGATAATTCGCCAGGCCGCCAGTGAAGTCGGTCCGCCACTGTTCTTCTCGCTACTGATCATCACCCTCAGTTTCCTGCCGGTGTTTACCCTGGAAGCGCAGGAAGGACGCCTGTTCGCCCCGCTGGCCTTTACCAAGACCTTTGCCATGGCGGGCGCGGCCATCCTGTCCATTACGCTGGTGCCGGTATTGATGGGTTATTTCATCCGCGGGCACATTACCCCGGAGAAAAAGAATCCAGTCAACCGCATCCTGGTGGCCGGTTACCGGCCACTCATCCAGCTGGTATTGAAGTCACCCAAAATGGTGCTGGTCATTGCCGTGTTGATTGTTGTAGTCGGTCTCTGGCCACTGTCACAACTGGGTTCTGAATTCATGCCGGACCTCGACGAGGGTGACCTGCTGTACATGCCAAGCGCCTTCCCGGCCATTTCCATCGGCAAGGCACAGGAACTGTTGCAACAGACGGACAAGCTCATCATGACAGTGCCGGAGGTCAAACGTGTATTCGGCAAGATCGGGCGCGCCGAGACGGCCACCGACCCGGCGCCGTTAACCATGATCGAGACCACCATACAGCTGAAGCCACGTGACGAGTGGCGAGCGGGCATGACGCTGGACAAGCTCAAGCAGGAACTGGACAGCCGCGTGCAGTTTCCCGGCCTGACCAATGCCTGGGTAATGCCGATCAAGAACCGCATCGATATGCTGGCCACCGGCATCAAGACGCCGGTCGGTATCAAGGTGGCCGGTCCCAGCCTTACCGAAATCCAGGCGATCGGCAAACGCATCGAGGAGGTGCTCAAGCCGGTAGCCGGCACCGCGTCTGTTTATTCGGAACGGGTAGCCAGCGGACGTTACGTGACGGTTGATATCAACCGTCAGGCCGCCGCCCGCTTTGCACTCAATATCGCGGATGTGCAGGAGGTCGTGAGCACCGCGCTCGGCGGCATGCGCGTGGCACAAACGGTCGAGGGACTGGAACGTTACCCGATCAACATCCGCTACCCGCGCGATGTACGTGACTCGCTGGAGAAACTGCGCAACCTGCCCATCGTGACGCCGACCGGCGCGCGCATCCCGCTGGCCGAGGTGGCCGATATCCGCATCGATCCCGGTCCCGGACTCATCAAGACAGAAAACGCGCGGCTGAACGGCTGGATTTATGTCGACATCGAGGGGCGCGATATCGGTTCCTATGTCATCGAGGCGCAGCGGATCGTCAGTGAACAGGTCAACCTGCCGGCCGGCTACTCGATTGCCTGGTCAGGCCAGTACGAGTACATGGTGCGCGCCAAGGAACGCCTTGCAGTCCTTGTGCCGGTTACGCTGGTCGTCATCGTCCTGCTGCTGTACCTGAACTTCCGCAAGCTGTCCGAGGTGCTGATCATCATGGGCACGCTGCCGCTCGCCTCCGTGGGCGGTTTCTGGCTGTTGTACCTGCTGGGTTACAACCTCTCGGTCGCCGTCGGCGTCGGCTTCATTGCACTGTCCGGCGTCGCCGTCGAGATCGGCGTGATCATGCTGGTCTACCTGAACCAGGCCCTGCAACGCCAGCATGATGCCGCAGTGCAGGCACAGCGCAGGCTGACAGCGGAAGACATTCGCAACGCGGTAATTGAAGGCGCCCTGTTGCGGGTCAGGCCCATCATAATGACGGTCACGGCCACTATTGCCGGACTGCTGCCCATTATGCTTGGCGGTGGCACGGGTTCCGAGGTCATGCGACGTATCGCGGCACCCATGGTCGGCGGCATGATCAGTGCTACATTATTAACATTGGTGGTCATTCCCGCCGTCTTCCTGCTGTGGAAGCGGCACGCGATCGGAAGCAACCATGATGACTGATGATAGGCACAACGATGAACTGCATGACCCTGTCTGCGGCATGTCGGTAACACCGGCCAGTGAACATCACTACGCCTGGAACAATACCGATTACTATTTCTGCTGTAGCGGTTGCCGGGAAAAATTCGCCGCCGACCCCGGGCACTACCTGCAACCCCCGCAAGCGGCGCCCGCCGCGGCCGGCACAGAAAACCTCGTTCACATCTGCCCCATGTGTCCCGGGGTCCGGCAAACCGGACCGGGCGCCTGCCCGCGCTGCGGCATGGCGCTGGAACCCGAAGTCATACAGGGCCCGGTAACACGCACGCAATACACCTGCCCCATGCACCCGGAAATTGTGCAGGACGAACCGGGCAGTTGTCCGAAATGCGGCATGGCGCTGGAACCACGCACCATCGCCGTTGAAGAAAAGAATGACGAGTTGATCGACATGAGCCGGCGCTTCTGGATCAGCCTGGTACTGGCCGTGCCGGTTTTTATCCTGGCGATGCTGGCAGACATGATGCCCGGCTGGTTACCGTCCGGCCTGTCAATGCGTAGCGTCCAGTGGATCGAGTTTGCACTGGCCACCCCGGTGGTGCTGTGGGGCGGCTGGCCGTTCCTGGTGCGTGGCGTGAATTCGGTCAGGACGTGGAACCTGAACATGTTCACCCTGATCGGGCTGGGCGTCTCGGTTGCCTGGCTCTACAGCGTAATCGCCCTGCTGTTGCCCGCTATATTCCCGCCACTCATGCGGCACGCGGACGGTACTGTACCGGTGTACTTCGAAGCCGCTGCCGTCATCGTTACGCTGGTGTTGCTCGGCCAGGTACTGGAACTGCGTGCGCGCAGCCGCACCGGCGCCGCCATACGGCTGCTGCTCGGCCTGGCGCCCAACAGCGCCAGGATTGTGCGCGATGACGGTAGCGAGGAAGACATACCACTGGAGCATGTGCAGGCCGGCGACATCTTACGTATACGCCCCGGCGAGAAAGTGCCGGTGGATGGCGTAGTCACCTTCGGCAACAGCTCGGTGGATGAATCCATGGTGACCGGCGAATCCGTCCCGGTGGAAAAAGTCGTCGGCGAAAAACTGATCGGTGCGACCGTCAACGGCACCGGTAGCCTGCTGATGCGCGCCGAACGCGTCGGCAGTGACACCCTGCTGGCGCAGATCGTGCGCATGGTCAGCGAGGCACAGCGCTCGCGCGCGCCCATACAGAAACTGGCGGACGTCGTCGCCGGCTACTTCGTACCGTCCGTGGTGGCCGTCGCCGTGATCGCGTTTATCGCCTGGGGCCTGTGGGGTCCCGAGCCGCGGCTGGCGCACGCCGTCATCAATGCGGTGGCCGTGCTGATCATCGCCTGCCCCTGTGCGCTGGGACTGGCCACGCCCATGTCGATCATGGTCGGCACCGGCAGGGGTGCGTCCCTTGGTGTGCTGATCAGGAACGCCGAGGCGCTGGAGATCATGGAGAAGGTCGATACCCTCGTCATCGACAAGACCGGCACACTGACCGAAGGCCGGCCCCGGCTGGTCGCGGTGCATGCCGGCAACGGCTTTGCTGAAGACGAGGTGCTGCAACTGGCAGCCACGCTCGAACATGCCAGCGAGCATCCGCTGGCCGCGGCCATCGTGGCGGGCGCACAGGCACGCGGCATGACCCCGGGCCGGACGGATGATTTCGCCTCCGTGACCGGCAAGGGCGTGACCGGCACGGTCACTGGACGCAGCGTCGCACTGGGTAATGCCAGCTTGCTTGAAACGCTGGGTATCGAACCGGGCCAGCTGTCGCAACAGGCAGAGTCCGGACGCGCAGAGGGGCAGACCGTCATGTTCGTGGCTATCGACAACAAGATAGCCGGGCTGGTCAGTGTCGCTGATCCGATCAAGGATTCTACCTTCGACGCCATCCGTGATTTGCATGCAGAGGGGGTCAGTGTCGTGATGCTGACCGGTGACAGCCACACGACCGCACAGGCGGTTGCCGACAAACTGCACATCGACCGGGTGGAAGCGGATGTCCTGCCTGATCAGAAAGCGGATATCGTCAGAAAGCTGCAGGAAGACGGACACGTGGTCGCCATGGCCGGTGACGGCATCAATGACGCCCCGGCGCTGGCGCAGTCGCATGTCGGTATCGCCATGGGCACCGGCACGGATGTGGCCATGGAAAGTGCCGGTGTGACACTGGTCAAGGGTGACCTGCGCGGGATCGTGCGCGCACGCCGGCTGAGCCGCGCGGTCATGCGCAATATACGCGAGAACCTGTTCTTCGCCTTTATCTACAACTCGCTGGGGGTACCGGTGGCGGCCGGCCTGCTGTATCCCGTTTTCGGCCTGCTGCTGTCACCGATGCTGGCGGCGGCGGCCATGAGTTTCAGCTCGGTATCCGTAATCACCAATTCGCTGCGACTGCGTCGCACTAAAATATAAGGGGACTTCTGATTTGTCGTCATTGCAAGCGTAGCGCGGCAATCCCCGACCATGGAATCAACCGGTTGGAGATTGCCGCGTCACTGCGTTCCTCGCAATGACGGCGTAACAATCAGGGCCGCTTTTTCAACTGCTGCACAATCATCAGCAGGCTGGACACTATGATGACTGCGCCGGCAATCACCAGCCACTGTTTCAGACTGCCGTAAAATTCACCCCGAATAAGCGGATGATCAGCCGGCAGTACGCCGAGCAGTAAAATCGTAATGCCGGTAAGCAGGATACCGTCAGGCAGTGACTTGCCGGCAATCACAATAAAGGCGAGCGTTTGCAGCAACAGCGCAGCGATGATTGCCAGGGTCGGATCCGGCACCAGGAAAAAACAGGCGATTGCCAGTGCCGATATCGTGTAGGCGTACTTACGCAAAGCGTTTATCATTAAATATACCAGCCGGGTACAATTCACACGCCAGAAAGGATATCGCAACCTGCCATGGTTGCAACATAAGGATAAAACGTATTGGAACAGCTTCGCAGCTTCCTTGGCACACTGACATCCAGCATTCGTGACCTGCTGCCAATCGTGCTGGTGGTCGCCTTTTTCCAGCTGCTTGTTATCCAGCAACCATTTCCGGACCTGGCCCGTGTGCTGACCGGTTGCCTGCTCGTGGTACTCGGGCTGACGTTCTTCATTCGTGGCCTGGAACAGGGCCTGTTCCCGATCGGCGAAGCCATGGCCTATGCCTTTGCGCGCAAGGCCAGCCTGCCCTGGCTGTTGCTGTTTGCCTTCGCCCTCGGTTTCGGCACCACTATCGCGGAACCGGCATTGACGGCAGTGGCGGCCGAGGCGGCGCGGATTGCGGCCAATGGCGGCGCCATTGCCAATAATGACGACAGCATGGCGAATTACGCACTCGGCCTGCGGATAACCGTTGCCCTGTCTGTCGGGTTCGCCATCCTGACCGGCGTTTACCGCATCGTGCGCGGCTGGCCGATCCAGTACCTGATCATCACCGGTTATATCGGCGTGGTCATCATGACAGTCTTTGCGCCACCGGAAATTATCGGCATTGCCTATGATTCCGGCGGCGTCACCACATCCACTGTCACCGTGCCACTGGTTACCGCGCTGGGCGTGGGACTGGCCGAAAGTATCAAGGGGCGCAACCCGATGATCGACGGATTCGGCCTGATTGCCTTCGCTTCGCTGACACCGATGATCTTCGTCATGGCATACGGGATGATTGTCTGATGGAACTGATCAGGCACCTGTTCAGCACCGGGCTGTCGACCATCGCCGACGTGCTACCGATTGCCGCGATCATCTTCGGCTTCCAGCTGTTCGTGCTGCGCGAGCGCATTCCCAACCTGAAAAGCGTCCTCACCGGCTTTGTCTACGTGCTGATCGGCCTGACCCTGTTCCTGGTCGGCCTGGAGGAAGCGCTGTTTCCGGCCGGCAAACTGATGGCGCAACAATTAACCGACCCGGAATTCATTCGCGGATCCGTGGCAGCAGTGGGCGATGCCCTGCGATGGCAGGACTATGCCTGGGTGTACCTGTTTGCAGCCGCCATCGGTTTTTCCACGACGATTGCGGAACCGTCGCTGATTGCCGTGGCCATCAAGGCCAACCAGGTCTCCGGCGGTGCTATCAGTGTGTGGGGCTTGCGTATTGCCGTCGCCATCGGTGTTGCACTGGGTATCGCGCTCGGCGCCTACCGCATTGTCAGCGGCACCCCCCTGCACTATTACATTATCGCCGGCTATATCGTCGTGGTCGTGCAGACCCTGTTCGCACCGCGCATGATCATTGCGCTGGCCTATGACTCCGGCGGCGTCACCACGTCCACTGTCACGGTCCCGCTGGTCGCCGCACTCGGGCTGGGGCTTGCCAGCACCATACCCGGCCGCAGTGCCCTGCTGGACGGTTTTGGCCTGATCGCCTTTGCCAGCCTGTTTCCGATCATGTCTGTCATCGCCTATGCACAGCTGGGCGAATGGTGGATGAAGCAGCAAATTCAGCAAGCGAAAAATGAACATACAGACAAGCAGGATTAACAGTTTCTTATGAGAGGTACACAGTCATGCACTTCAAATTGATCATTGTACTGGTCAGTGATGCTAAAACAGACGACATCATGGATGCTGCACGCGATGCAGGCGCCACCGGTGCGACCGTCCTGAACCAGGTACGCGGCGAGGGAATGACGGCCACGAAAACATTCCTCGGCCTCAACCTTGAGTCCCAGCGCGACATGCTGATGTTTCTGGTCGAGGAACACCTGTGCCGCGATATCCTGGAATCTATCGAGAAGATCGGCGAGTTCGACAAGAACCCTGGATCAGGTATCGCCTTCCAGATCGATGTCGAGGATGCGGTCGGCGTCAGCCGCCAGGTTAACAAGCTCAGCGCCATTGTGGAGGACAAGTTATGAATGAAAGCAAGGTAGTACGTGTCAAGGATGTCATGACCGGCAATTACCAGATGGTCGATGGCATGATGATGGTCAGTGACGCACTCGATGTCATGAAGCAGTCAGGCGATGTAGTACTGATCATTAATAAAAGGCATGACGATGATGAATACGGCATCGTGCTGTTGACTGACATTGCGCGCGAGGTGCTTGCCGTTAATCGCTCGCCGGAGCGGGTTAATATTTACGAAATCATGTCAAAACCCGTCGTTGCAGTCGACCCGGAAATGGATATTCGCTATTGCGCACGCCTGTTCAGCAAGCTGGGTTTCTCGCGTGCGCCGGTTATTCATAACGGCAAGCTGCTTGGCGTTGTCGGCTATGCAGATCTTTTGCTAAAAGGCCTGTGCGACTGATAAAAACCATTAAACATCGAGCAGACTCAACACCTGCTTGATGATTTTGTTCAGCGATGCGCGACTGAAATGCGCCTGAAAACCGGGGTCAGATCCCGGTTTTAACTAATATTCGAGATAACCGGGATCTGCCCCCGGTTTTCTGACCACATTGTAAAATGAGGCATGCCCATACGCTTTCTGAATGCCGGGCAATTGGCGCTGCTTGTCGGCTTGCTGCCGATTGTCGCTATCAACCTGTCGTACGTGATTGCCGCGGCAACCGGCTCGGTGCCGGCCTGCATCCCTTACATCGACGGCTGCACATCGATCAGCGCAACGGGACGGCAGCCACCGGCATCCTGGCTGTTCAAGCCCGCACTGTATGTCTCCGCGCTGGCGATGGGCGTGTTCTGGCTGCACGCCGACCGCTGGCTGACAGCGCTCGGCGAACCGTCACGCCGCTATCGGCTGGCATTTGTGTGGGTAGGCATGATCGGCGCGCTGGCGCTGGTGATCTATGTCTATAACCTCGGCATCGCCGGCGACATGTACAAGCTGATGCGGCGCTACGGCATCAACGTCTATTTCGGCTTTACCTACCTCGCCCAGCTGCTGCTGGCGAACCGCCTGTACCGGCTGGCGGAGTCGGCCGGCGACAGCACACTGTTCGCTATCGCACGCGCCATGATCGGCCTGTGCCTGCTGTTACTGATTATCGGCCTGTACAGCATCCCCGCGCGCTACTTTATTGCCGACCATACTGTCATGGAGCGGGTACTGGAATGGAATTTCGCCCTGCTGATGCACGGGTGGTTTTTTCTTGCCTGGCTGGGCTGGAAACATAACAGGGCGTAAGAATGGACAGGTAAAGATTTTAAAACCGGCGTCGGTTTTTTATTCGTCAATTAATCGTTTTATCAATCGAGTCTGAACCCATTGATCTATTACTCCCTCTCCTTTATGCCCGTTCTTTGGG
>Ga0224496_10002648_pt1 | contig 10589 bp, 11 predicted proteins | sample SF_Jul11_sed_USG_2_FD_168127 | JGI IMG/M metagenome (GOLD analysis project Ga0224496, IMG submission 168127) | Sediment microbial communities from San Francisco Bay, California, United States - SF_Jul11_sed_USGS_8_1 | ecosystem: Environmental > Aquatic > Marine > Sediment | place: USA... | reverse complement strand
CCAACCGCAGCCCTATGGGAAAAAATAGGTACCATTTTCATCACTCAGAAGAAATACGACGAAGCCGCGGAAGCTTTTCGATGCGTTAAAAAATGCGACCCAGAATCCAATGTAGGCGATGAAAAGTTAAGGGAAATTCACGATTATTACGCCAACAAGGGTGAGGTGCTGATGCTGGACCGGAAATTCAAAGCCTCGAGCGACTATTACCATAAAGCATTGGGCATCCTTCGTTTGCCTGAGACCTTAAAGGTCTTGGCCGGGATTTACAAGGAAATGAAAAATCCCGATAAGGAAAAAGAGCTCATGGAGGAATGGAATAAACTGCTCGAGGAAGAGAAAAGCAAGGAAATGGAAAAAGAGCGGCAGAACATGATCCTGGTCGCCAAACAATTCATGAGTAAAAAAGATTACCGCAAGGCGATCGAAACCTATGAAAGTATTTTCCGCATGAAACTCGATAAAAACATCTTTTTGCAACTCGCGACGATCTACAAAGGCCTAAAAAAGCAAGACGATCTCCAATCCCTCATTCAGCGCTGGGAAAAAATGGTCGAGCATCAAGAAAAGATGGAAAAATTTGAGAAAGAAAAAGAAAGGATGCAACAAACCTGACTTTACGGCGACTCGCTAAGGTTTGACCGCTCTGTGAATGGCCGTGGCGCCAAAACTGAAATTGTAATATCTCGTCTCTTTAAACCCCTCTTTCAGAAGCATATCATTTAAGGACTCCTGAGAGGGGTACTCCAAAGTCGAGACCGGAAAATAATCAAAGAGATCTTCCTTGGGATAAATCATTTTCCCGATCAGGGGAACAACGTTAAAAAAATAAACATGGAAAAGTTGTTTGATCAGCGGCAAGCGGACTTTGCCCATATCCAGGCTTAAAAATCGGCCACCTGGCTTTAAAACCCGAAACACTTCCCGTAGACAGATTTCGATATCGATCAGGTTGCGCAGTCCATAGCCAACCGTTACCGCGTCAAAGGCATTATCCCTAAAAGGCAGTGCCATCGCGTCACCCTGAAGGAAAAAAGTTTTCTGTTTCTTGTTTCTCTGACCCGCGGCCATTAACATACCTTCCGAGAAATCAAGACCGACGACCTGACCCTTTTTGCCAACGGCCTGTACCAGCCTTTGGGTGATGTCTCCTGTTCCGCAACAGATATCAAGTGCCTGATCACCGATATTTAAACTGGCTTGTTTGACAAGAAAGTTTTTCCAGTAACGATGCATACCCTGGGTGACGATATCATTGAAGAAATCATACTTCTCAGCGATTTTGGTAAAACGGGACTGAACGAACTGATATTTCTTATCATCTTCGGTTGGAATTTCAAACGGCATTATAGACCTGTTTTTGGTTGTTCTTGGAAGTCGGTATCAGTCTTTATTTCAACCCTGAACCTTTCAAGGTCAAATTCATAGTAGCGGCCATACATCTGCTTGCGGTCAGTAAAGCGAATCCCGTAGATATTGCTTCGCAAATCTTCCCTGTACAGGGAAAGCTCCACTGCCCCGACCCAACCTTCGGAAATATGTTTCTTTAGATTTACCTTGACCAGGTCTCCCTTTTGAAAAAGCGGTTTTTTCGGCTTGGGCATCAGGCATGGCGGATCGTACTGGGATGTATCTCCATAGCATTTCCAGGTTGCTTTAATCAAAACCGAAAGCCGATTTCCGCCTCCGTGTGTCGTAAGATATTTATCAGGACTAAAGCCGGTCACCGTCTCCATTTTGGTCTTGTCGATATGATCGAACACCTCCAGCAAAAATGCCCTGTATTCCGCTAATGCGACTGCCTTAAATACAGCCAGATAGACAAATAAGACTCCAAGTACCTTAAACCCTTTGAGTAGTGGTTTAAAGACCTTATTTTGGGTTTGACAATTTAACGAGTTCTTCAATTTGTTCATCCGTCAGGAGTTTTGATTCCCCCTGCATCAGTTCATCCAAAGCGATGTTTCCGATGCGGTAGCGTTTTATTTTCAATACGTTATAGCCAATCTGAAAAAACATTTTTTTAATATGATTCTTTAAACCTTCTTGCAAAGATACGGCCAACCAGGATTTGTCATTCACAAAATGAAGGAAATGAATCTTGACGGGTTGCCTTTTCTTTTTGTCGATCACGGGCCCGCTGGCCAGTTTTTTAATCTCACCCGGAGTAATTTTCCCCTTGATCTTAACTAGATATTCCTTCCAGACATGCCTGCTCGGATGGGTGATTTGATTGGCGAAATCCCCGTCGTTGGTCAGAAATATCAGTCCTTCGGCATTATAATCCAACCTGCCGACAGGAAAAAGCCTTTCTCTGGTTTTGGGAAAAAACTCAACGATGGTCGCTCGACCCTGAGGATCGCTGAGCGTCGTCATACAGTTTTTCGGCTTATATAGAGCGTAAACGACTCTCTTTGGTGGCGTTTTCCTGATGGTTTTGCCATCGACCTCGACTAGATCTTTATCCGGGTCGATTTTAGTCCCGAGTTCATAGACGACCTCGCCGTTGACCTTAATTCTGCCTTGGGTGATCAGGTCCTCCGACTTTCTTCTTGACGCGATACCGGACGCGGCAAGATGTTTATGCAGTCGTATCATATTTTGCTTTTATTGTCTCAAGAGCTATTATCGCCGCGTTTTGTTCGGAACTTTTTTTGTTCTTTCCCTTTCCGACACCGAACACCTCATCATTGATCAGCAGTTCCGTAACGAACCGCTTGTTATGCTCAGGACCCGATTCTTCAATGATCCGGTAATTTATTTCGCCAATTTTTTGCTTTTGCACGATTTCCTGAAGATCGGTCTTGAAATCAACCTTGTTAAAATTCGTTTCAGCCAGGTTGATCGCTTCCTTAAAAATATGGATCATCAATTCGTTAACTTTCGTGTAGCCGTGTTTTTCCTTGCTGTCTAAATAAACGGCCGCGAAAACAGCCTCCAACGCGTCAGCCAGGATCGATTTTTTATCCCGGCCTTCGGTCAACCGCTCCCCTTTTCCCAGAAACAGATAATCTCCCAGGGAAACCTCTCTGGCTATATCCGAAAGACCGGTCTCGGATACCAAAACCGCCCTGAACTTTGACAGTTGACCCTCGCTCATATCTGGATAGGCTTCCATCAGATGGGTACTGATGACAAACTGGATCACCGCGTCTCCCAGAAACTCCATCCTTTCATTATTATCGCAGTTTTTTTCAAAGGCAAAGGACTTGTGCGTCAAGGCCTGGATCAAAAGTTGAAGATCCTCAAAGTGATACTGAATTTTGTCCTGGAGAAGGTTCAGTTTCTGTTTTTCCTGTTCGTCAATTGGAATTAAAGCCATTAGGTGTACCCTTCAGACAGGTCCGGTCAGAATTTTGTAGAATTGTTCCATAAAAATAGCTTATCCATTCAATAAAAATCGTCAATATAAATTCATTTATTTTAGTTTGGCGGACTTAATGTCGATGACAAAATACATTCAAGCCATTAAAATTAAGTTAAAATACAACCCGTGAAATACAACCCGTGAAATACAACCCGTGAAATACAACCCGTGAAATACAACCCGTGAAATACAAACTCATTAAATACAAATATCTCATCGCCGTTTTAATCGGCGTCTCTGTCATCCTGCTCGCCTTTGGTATCTGGACTGCAGGGAAGCAGAGATTTTCCATGCAGTCGCAATTAAATTCCGAAGATTTGGATAAAACCAGAGAATTTTTCGAGGATAAAGGCTCCGACAGCACGCCTATCGACCTTTATAACCTGGGAAGTCTCTATTATCAATCGAAGGATTACCCCAAAGCCCTTGAGTATTATGAGCAGGTACTCGGCATGGCTGAGAAATCCCGAGAAACGACCCAAAAAACGCTTTATAACCTGGGCAATACCCATTTTAGACTATCCGAGGCGACCCAAGACCTAAACGAGAAAATTGAGCATCTGGGTAAAAGCCTTCAGTACTATAAAGATACGCTCTCGCTTCAAGAAAAACATGACCTGACTGATTCCGATCCTCAAGGTGATGTGGACGCTAAAGCCAACTTCATTCTGGCGAGAAACCGATTTAAACAAATGATGGATCTTTTAAAGCAAAAGCAACAAGAAGAAGATAAAAACAAATCCTTTTACGTTTTAATCAAGCAACTCATTCAAAAAGAGGAGAGCATCAAATCCAAGCTGGCACAACTCGACGCGTTGAATAACCATAAAGAAAAAGCAGAGTCGCTTAAACAACTCATCGAGGACAGAAAAGACAATTTGGATCAAATCAGGTTACTTAGGGACAAACTAATCACTTTGAAAAACCAGGGAAAACCCCAATCCCCTAAATCCATGCCCCCAGCCTCAGGCAGTGTTTTATAGAGCGAGATAGTGATTAAGATTATTCAAGAGATTTTGAAAAGACGAAACGGTTACCCGATATTTCCTCGGTGATAATCTTGATTCCCTTTTTTTTGCCTGCCAAACGGATTTTTCTTCTGAGCCGTCCTTTCTCCAAATTCGTGAAATATTCGATTTCAACCAGATCGGGAACATTCTTGATCTCTGAAAGCGATTGATATCCCTCGAAATTTTCAAGAATTTTCAGCAGTTCATCGATCTCGTCCTCTGAAAAGTTCTTAAAGACCATTAAAAAATCGTTTCCGATATCCCCAACGGTCTTATAAAATTTCACGATGTTCTCAGAGCTTTGCACTGCCACTTCTTTTCCAGCCTTGATTGAGGCTTTGGAAAGGGCATTGCTCCAATCAAAGCTGCCGGGTCTGGCATCTGTGATCTGTTTTTGGTGGGACTGAACGCTGGAAATCAACCTGCCGGTCGAGACATCATAAACTTTCATTCTCACTTCCGCGTTGGCCGCGGCGAAACCATAGCTTGATTTCCTTTTCTGTTTGCCTGCTATTTCAAATTCACCCAAAATATCAACCTGCTGGTCATTGGCAATTTTCATCCAATCTTCCATGAATTTTGATTGACGGCCCTCTTGATTGATTTTATTGAAAAGGTGATTCACCGATTTCTGCTCATAAATCCTAAATCCATACTCCTGGAGTTGCTGGTTGATCGTTGTTTCCGCCGAAAGGACGGCCGCATGATCATCCTTAAGGGCTTCAGGATGTTCCGGATGATAGATCACCATCAAGCGCTTGTTTCCCATCTTTTGGTGCAAAATCCTGAGTTCCTTGAGCTTGTCTTTTATTTGGCTGGTACTCTCCGAGACTTCGGCGTCGATTTCAAAATACCACTCAGCGCCTTTTTTTTCGTCTTTTATAATTTTATAATTTTTCACGAACCCGACCGCCGAAGTGATCACCTCATCGCGGATAACTTCCCAGTTTTGAACCTTCGTCTTGGAATCAAGATAGGTTCCGGCTCCTTTTTCCACGGCATCCCTAATGGCATTTCTCTTGGCCTGAGATTTGGCCGCACCTTCGTTTCCATTAATTATCTGGGCCTGGCCTTTCCCGATGACTCCGGCATAAACGCTTCCAGCAAATAACACCAAGAGAAGCATGCCAAAGATTACGGCTCCTTTTATATTTATTGAGTTCATCATTTTCCTGTTTGCGCGTGATTTTGGTTCAAATCGGCTAATTCATTAACGATCTAGGTTTCAACCTTTTGGATAACCTTTTACTCACCTGTATCCACTGGTTCCAAGGGTATTGCTCGTAGTCGCTCTTTCTTGCTTGTTTCTTGAGGCTTTAAATCGTCCTGCTTCATAGGGACCTTATTTTTCAAAAGAGGCTCGAATGGCCATAAAAGTCTGGGCTTTAACATAAAATGATCATCACTCTCAAGACCCTTGATAATCTCGATTTTCTCTTCGACAGGCTTGGCCTTGATTAAGGCGAGCGCCTCCTTCTTCTTTTTCCGGACTAATTTTTCAATTTCCTCTTGTTTTTCCTTTTCCAGGGTTTCTTGCCGTAAAAGAAACTCCCGTCTCTTTTGAAACTGAAGCCAGCTATACATACTGTCGCCCCAAGCTTGTGCGTATTTTAGTTTCTGGGTGATGCGATTTGCCTGTGAAAACATCTTCGCGGCTTCCCACCAGTTTTCCTGCTGAAGATAAACCAAACCGATATTATAATAGGAATTCGCTCGGTTTTTTAAATAGACCGTCTCATCTTCGTCATCTTCAGGCCCAAACAATACAATTTTCCAAACCCAAAGAGCCTTATTCAACTCACCCGATTCGGCCAGCCGATTTCCCTTTAGAACCCTTCGGTTCCCAAAATCATATATATATCTCGACAACCAATCAACTCCAAATCCGTTCTCCAGCACATATTCGGTTTGCTCCCTCATTTCAGGATTAAGGTTGCTTAGTATTTTTTTAATCAAAAGACTGCAAACCCGATACAATTCCTCCTGTTCAGTCGGTCTGTTTTCCTTTGCGGACTGAGTCACGTAAATCTGTTGAAAGGGTTGTGAAAAGGTATCAGATAAAAGCGCTCTGCCCGTTTTCGCCTCGAACAAACTAAACCTGACCGTGATCAAGACATTCCTGCGAATCAAATACTCCCTTTTCGGCTCCTCTTTTTTAATCTCTTTGGTTAATTTTTTCTCAATTTCCAGTTCGTCATTTTCATCGTCCTCGTCTTCTTCACTCTCGGATTTGGGGTAAAGTCTCCTTTCAATTTCGGAATAAACCCTTCCCGAGTTCTTCTTAATGGGCTCTTCTTTTTCCCAGTAATTGTAATCCAGGATCTTAATTCTCAAAATTCCGAGTTCATCATAATCCTCTGGCAACAAATCCAAAATGGGAATATCTTCCATTTCCAGTAGCTGACTGTAAAATATTTGCCTGAATTCATCTTTTTTGGGGCCACTTAAAGTCTGGATATAAAGAGACCTGATGTTTTCAAAAATGTTTCGATGGTTGGCGGGTGCATGCAGAGCGAAAGCATCACTGGAAACAAAACCTGTCAAATGCAGGAGGAGGTAAAAGCTAAAGAGTATCAGCCCGAATCGATAGCCGGGCTTAGAAGTGTTTTTTTTCAAAATCATAAAGGGACGAAGTGTTGATTTTTGCTTATGACGACTTGCTAGTTTATTTAAGCAAAATTAAAGCCAATCACCAAATCGTGCAAATAATCCAAAAATGGGTAATACTTCGAGCTTTCCAAATCATCGACGTATGAGTAAATGAGCGTTCTTACGAAAAAAAACAGAACCATGCAAATAACAGTTCCTCTGAACGACCCCAGAACCGCTCCCAAGAGCTTGTTCTTAACTGTGAAAAGATGGACAACAAAGAGAATTTTCGCTAAAAAAGTCAAGATATAGCTGAACGCAATACCGATGAAAAAAATAATCCCATAAGTCAGCGCTTTGGCATAAAGAACATTGCTGATAAACGGCAATAGATAATTGAAGAGTTGGATATAATAAAGCTCGGCGGCCACAAAACCGATGAAAAAGCCCAGCAACTTCAAACTCTCTGAAATAACTCCGTTTTTAATGCCGAAAAAGATAAAACTCAACAGAATGATGGTAAAGATTATATCAAAAAAATTCATACCCTTGTTAAGTCGGATAAAAGGTTATATATTCCATCAGATAGAAGCTCCCCATAAACCACTTTAGGAAAAGCATCCTGAAGGTTTAGACTGCGTTAACATTACAATTAAATCACTTCAAGCGGTTAATCAAGTTTTTTTGTAACGAACCAAGTTTACTTTTTCCAACACCTCATCAAAGGAATCTGAAATTTATGAATCCGACCAAATTAAAGGAATGGGAGACGCTCCAGGAGCACTTTAAAGAAATCAAAGAGCTTCATTTAAAAGACCTTTTTAATCAGGACAAACAACGCGCCGACCTTTTTTCCATCGAGTCCTGCGGGCTGTTTGTCGATTACTCTAAAAATCGCGTCAATGAGCGGACAATGAAATTACTCTTTGAACTCGCCGAAAGGCTTGATTTGAGAAATGAAATCGCCCGCATGTTCAATGGAGAAAAAATCAACCGCACCGAGGACAGACCGGTTCTGCATGTCGCGTTGAGAAACTGTTCGGATAGACAATATCTTGTGGACGGCATCGACGTAATGGAGGATGTCAATCGGGTTATCACGAAAATGGAACGCTTTTCTGACGCCATTCGAGACCAAAGCTTTAGGGGGTTTACCAACAAACCCATTAAAAATCTGGTCAATATCGGGATCGGTGGATCTGATCTGGGGCCTTTGATGGTTTATGAGTCCTTGAAGCATTACTCGCTTAAAAGCCTGAGGCTGCGCTTTGTTTCCAACGTCGACGCGACTCATTTTATCGAACAGACTATGGATTTGGACCCTGAGGAAACCCTGTTCATCATCGCCTCGAAGACCTTCACCACCCAGGAGACGATGACCAACGCCCAAAACGCTAAGGTCTGGCTGCTTAAAAAGCTTAAGGACCCCAACGCGGTAAAAAAACATTTCGTGGCCTTATCGACCAACTATGAAAAAGTTACCCTGTTCGGTATCGATCCTGACAATATCTTTGAATTTTGGGATTGGGTCGGCGGTAGATACTCCCTGACTTCCGCCATCGGCCTGTCCCTGATGATCGCGCTTGGCAAGGAACATTTCTATCGGCTGAGAAAAGGTTTTCAGATGATGGACGATCATTTTGAAAAGGAACCATTACCCCGCAATCTCCCGGTCATTCTAGCCTTGCTTGGGCTGTGGTACAATAATTTCTTTGGTTGCGAGACCCACGCCATCTTGCCATATGATCAATACATGCACCGCTTTCCGGCCTACTTCCAGCAAGGGGACATGGAAAGCAACGGAAAATCGGTTGACAGAGATGGAGAAGCTCTTACCTATCAAAGCGGGCCCATTATTTGGGGAGAACCCGGAACCAACGGACAACACGCTTTTTTTCAATTGATTCACCAGGGAACAAAACTGATCCCATGTGATTTTATCGGTTTTATAAACTCCCTGCATCCAGATAAGGACCCTCATCAAAAATTGATGGCCAATTTTTTCGCCCAGCAGGAAGCTCTGGCATTCGGTAAAACCAATGAACAGCTCAAAGCGGAAAACACCAGAGAAGATATCATCCCTTTTAAAGTTTTTTCCGGCAACCGACCCTCAACCTGCGTCCTGGCAAACAAATTAACGCCGGAGACTCTTGGTAGTCTTATCGCCCTTTATGAACACAAAATATTCGTCCAGGGAATCCTATGGAATATCTATTCTTTTGATCAGTGGGGAGTCGAACTTGGAAAGCAATTGGCCTCTCGAATTCTCCCTGAGCTGAAAAAAACGAGTCCAATAGCCGAGGATCACGACGGATCAACGAAAAATTTAATTGACTACTTTCTCAAACATCAGGAGTAATACAGCTTTTAGACTATACTGGATAAAGCGCTTATGAAATTCGACAAACGACTGCTGGAAATTCTCGCCTGCCCAAAATGCAAAGGCGGGCTAGAGTTCATGGAAAAACAATCATGTTTGAGATGTGATCATTGTAAGCTTGACTACCTGATCAAGGATGGAATCCCCATTATGCTTGAAGAAGCCGCCCAAAAAATTAACGGTTAGAAATTTTGGGTCAAATAACTAACGATTTTTTTCGTAATATTTTCGACCGCCCGATAGTTACCCTCATCCACTTCCATCAAGTTGATATTTTCCGAAAAGGTTTCCAGGCGATAACTTCCCGATAACGGAATCCGCTTAAAAATGGTTGATTGATCCCTTTGGTCATAAAGGCTAAACTCCCCTGAAACAACAAACAGAAACTCGTAATTGTTCACAACTTGGTTCTGGTTTCCCAAGATCGCCGATTCGGTTCTAAGTAGCTTAGCTTCCTTTATCGTTAATTCCACCGAAAGATCCGCGTCATCGCTTTCAGTTTCATGGATCCCTTCATAGGCCAGTTTATTGCTGAGTATTTCCTTAAATATCAAGCTTAACCGCGGGGTAAAACTTTTGTTGTTCACCTGGCGAATTCCGATTGATTTGGCATTATTGAGCAAAGTATTTTGATGACGGTTCAACTGAAATCCACAACTCGAAATAAAAAATAATAAAATAAGAATAACCGCAAGGTAGTATTTGACAAGCTTAGCTTTTGAGTTTAGTCTAATAGATTGCATATTGACGCTTCGATTTTAATAGTTACCTGCTAAACGTTATGTTCGACAATTTATCAGAAAAATTCAATAGTACATTTAAGAAATTAACCAACAAAGGGATATTAACCGAGGGGAATATCGCATCGTCCCTCAAGGAAGTCAAAATTGCCCTGCTGGAAGCGGATGTTAATTACCGCGTGGTCAACGCCTTTTTAAAATCGATCAAGAATCGCGCTCTTGGATCGGAGTTGATGGGTTCGCTCAGCCCAGGTCAGCAATTCATCAAGATCGTCAACGATGAGTTGATCAACATGATGGGTAAGGAAAATCACGGCTTGGTTCAAAAGAGCAATGAGCTGACGGTAGTGATGATGGTGGGATTGCAAGGCAGCGGGAAAACCACGACCGCGGCGAAACTGGCCAACCTGCTAAAGAAATCCGGCAAGAAGGTTATGCTGTCATCAGCGGATATCTATCGGCCTGCCGCAATCGAGCAGTTAAGGGTTTTAGCCGAGTCGATC
>Ga0224496_10002646_pt1 | contig 10598 bp, 8 predicted proteins | sample SF_Jul11_sed_USG_2_FD_168127 | JGI IMG/M metagenome (GOLD analysis project Ga0224496, IMG submission 168127) | Sediment microbial communities from San Francisco Bay, California, United States - SF_Jul11_sed_USGS_8_1 | ecosystem: Environmental > Aquatic > Marine > Sediment | place: USA... | reverse complement strand
GCCTTCGTCAATAACACGCTTGCCGACGCGATCGGGCGAATGTTGATCGTATTGAACCTCGGTCTCGGCATGAGCCCCGCGCTCGTCGGCCTGTTGGGCGCCCTGCCGAGACTCACCGACGCCCTCACCGACCCGATTATGGGTTACACCTCCGATAACACACGCTCACGCTGGGGCCGCCGCCGTCCCTATATATTCGTCGGCGCGATATCCGTGGCCGTCGTTTTCACGCTGTTATGGCAGCTACCGCCTGGCAAGAGCGAAGGCTGGTATTTCTGGTATTTTCTCGCCGGATCGCTGATCTTCTTCCTCGCCTATACCGTTTACGCGACGCCTTGGGTCGCGCTTGGCTACGAGCTCACGCCCGACTACCACGAACGAACACGGCTCATGGGCGTGCAGAACTTCTTCGGCAACATCGCCTACATGATCACGCCCTATTTTCTCGCGATCATGTACCTGCCGAGGTTTGGCGATGTCGTCACGGGTGCCGGCTACCTTGCTATGGTCATTGCCGTCGTCGTCGTCGGCCTCGGTATTCTCCCGGCAATATTCCTGCGAGAGCGGCTGAAAGACGTCGCGGGTGAGAAACGCGGCAGCGGTATCGCTCACGTCGTCAAGGATTTCCTGCGCGGCTTCGGCAAGGCGCTCTCATTCAAGCCGTTCCTCAAGCTCTGTGTTGCGACGTTCCTCGTCTTCAATGGCTTCATCCTTATCGCAGCCTTCCAGTCGTACGTGATCATTTATTACGTGTTCGAGGGTGACCAGGCGGCCGGTTCCGTGTTTGTCGGGCACTCGGGGCTGGTGCAGGCCATATCGGCACTGATCGTCATCGGTATCGTCACCTTCCTGGCCACGAAAATCGGCAAGCGCCGGGCATTTTACGTGTCGACGGGCGTGTCGATGATCGGCTACGCGCTCAAGTGGTTTTGTTACACGCCGGACAATCCGTGGCTGGTCCTGATTCCCGCGCCCCTGATGGCCTTCGGCCTTGCCGGTCTGTTCACACTGATGCCGTCGATGGTGGCCGATGTGGTGGACGCGGACGAGCTCAATACGCACGAGCGTCGTGAGGGCATGTTCGGATCCATCTTCTGGTGGGTTGTCAAGCTGGGCCAGTCGGCCGCGATTCTCGGTGGCGGCCTGCTGCTCGTCGCGACGGGTTTCGATGTCGACCTGGGCGGCGGCCAGTCCGAGGCGACGATTATTCTGATGCGACTCTGCGACGCGTTCATTCCGTTTGCCGCGTCGGCCATCGCTATCTGGGCGATAGCCTCGTATTCGATCACGGAAGAGAAGGCGCACGAAGTTCGCATGCAGCTCGAAGCACGGCGTGGCAGTGTATAGTTGACTCCGGACGAGGGAGCTAGAGTCATGTCACCAGCAGTTGAACCGCTGAGGTTTCGCGAGAAGCTCGGCTACGGCCTGGGCGACACCGCGTCGAACTTCTTCTTCCAGGTCTTCAACATCTTCCTGTTGTACTACTACACCGATATCTTCGGCTTGTCGGCGGCCGCAGTCGGCACCATGTTCCTCGTGACCAAGATCGTGGACGCGGCCAGCGACCCGATCATGGGATTGATTGCCGACCGCACGAATTCGCGCTGGGGCAAGTTCCGGCCGTACCTTCTCTGGGTGGCAGTTCCATACGGTGTTCTCGGTTATGCAATGTTCGCCAACCCGGACTTCTCGTATGCCGGAAAACTGGTCTACGCCTACGCGACGTACACGCTGATGATGCTGGCCTACACCGCGATCAATGTTCCCTACTCGGCGCTCATGGGCGTGATTTCGCCTTCGTCGATCGAGCGTACGAGGGTCGCGAGCTACCGGTTCTTTTGCGCGTTCTCGGCGGCCTGGCTGATCGGCACGTTTGTACCGTCGCTCAAGGACATTCTTGGCGGTGGTAACGAGGCACTGGGGTTCCAGCTCACCATGGCGTTTTTTGCCGTCACCTCGGTAGCGCTGTTCTGGATCTGTTTCGCCACCACCCGCGAACGCGTGCAGCCGGTCCAGGTAAAGACCGATTTCCGCCTCGACTTCGCCGCGATGTTCCGCAACGGCCCGTGGATCGCCCTGTTTGCGGCTGCAATATTCACGCTCATGAATGTCGCCGTGCGCAACGCTTCATTGCTGTACTACTTCAAGTACTACGTCGGCGATGACGGCACGCAGATTTTCTGGATCTTCAACAAGACGTCCGTTTTCCTGTCGCTCGGACTGCTGGCTATGGTCATCGGCACGACCTTTACCAAGAAGCTGTGCGACTATTTTGAGAAGCGAACCCTGTTGATCGCACTGACGGTATTGAACGCCATCTCGCTGGCCGCTTTCTATGTAACACCGCCCGATCAGTACTGGTTGATGGTGGCGATCAACAGCATTGGGACACTCATCATCGGGCCCACGCCTGCGCTGGTCTGGGCCATGTACACCGATACGGCAGATTACGGCGAATGGAAGTCGGGTCGACGGACAACAGCCCTGATCTTCTCGAGCCTGTTGTTCGCCCAGAAGCTCGGGCTCGCATTCGGCGCAGGCCTGGCGGGCGTCATCCTGGGCTGGTTCGGATTCGTGGCCAACGAGGTCCAGTCGGAAACCTCGCTGGCCGGCATCCGCTTCCTGTTCAGCATCATGCCGGCGGGGCTCGCCATTGCAGGTGCGGTCTCGATCTTCTTCTACAGGATCGGGTCCGAGACCATACGCCAGGTCGAGGACGACCTGGCGGAGCGCCACGCACCGGCGAGGTGATCCAGGCGGCCGACGCGCTCAGGCGTTGCGGTAGAGTTCCAGCGCGCAGTAGGCGGCACCGAGGAGGCCCGGCTCGTCGTAGGTGATGAGCTTGGTCGGAATGCGCTCCATCATGCCGCGATGCGGCCCCTTGCTTTCGAAGGCATTCCGAAACCCGCTGATATGCAGCATTTCCGGATAGCGCTTGACGATTCCGCCGGCGAGATAAACGCCGTCCAGGGCACCAAACACCAACACGATGTCGCCGGTCACCTGCCCCAGCACTTCGAAGAACAACTGCGCCGCGTCGGCGGCGACGGCATCGGTGCCTTGCTCCGCGGCCGCAAAAATCTCAGGGGCTGACAGTCGAATGCGCTTCTCACCACGCAACGCATGCATTGCCCAGTAGATGTTCTCGATACCGGACCCGGACAGGAGTTTTTCGATCGTGACCCGTTCGTGCGTCTCGCGCAGTACCTCGAGTACGTCGATTTGCACCTTGGACTTCGGTGCAAACCCGATGTGCCCACCCTCGCCCACGACAGGAATCAACCGGCCCTCGCGCTTTAACAGCCCGCCCGTGCCCAACCCCGTGCCGGGTCCGACGATAGCGACGCTGAAGGAATCCGCGGGCAGTTCTTCGTGCGATACCTGCCCGACGGACTCGAGGAATTCATTACCCAGGTGCGGGATCGACCAGGCAACGGCTTCGAAATCATTGACCAGTTTCACGCGCGAAACGCCCAGTTCGCGAGCCAGCTCTGCGGCGGACAGGTTCCAGTGGTTGTTGGTGATCTTGATCGCGTTGTCGATCGCCGGGCCGGCGGCGGCCAGGCAGATAGCACCCAGCTCTCCTGCCGACACCGCGTCGAGGTAGTGACGTATGGCCGCCACCGACGACGAAAAATCCCCGCATTGCAGCGTCAGGGCTTTTTCGAAGCCCACCCTGTCGTGTGTCGCCAACGCGAATCGCGCATTGGTGCCACCGATGTCCCCAATAAGTAGTGCTTGCCGGCTCATGGCCTGCATACTATCCGTTCCCCGACCGAGGCTCTATAGTAAGGGCTCCGAAACACCTCGAGCTACGACCGCCGAACATGCCTGCACTGCTACCCAATATCGACCCGGACGGCCTACTCGAATACTCCGTCGTCTACACCGACCGCTCTCTCAATCATATGTCACGGGCCTTCCAGGGCGTGATGAACGACATCTCCAAAACATTGCGCAAGGTCTATGCCGCCGATGCGGTCGTCGTCGTACCCGGCAGTGGCACGTTCGGCATGGAGGCTGTGGCGCGGCAGTTCGCCACGGGCAAGCGATGCCTCGTCGTTCGCAACGGCTTTTTCAGTTACCGGTGGACACAGATTTTCGACATGGGCGGCATCCCTGCCTCTTCGATCGTCCTCAAGGCGCGACCACAGCACGATGGCGCGCAGGCACCGTTTGTCCCTCCCCCGATTGACGAGGTCGTGGCCACGATCGCGACGGAGAAGCCCGACGTCGTGTTCGCGCCGCACGTCGAGACCTCGTCGGGCATGATCCTGCCCGACGACTACGTCCGCGCGGTCGCCGACGCCGTCCACGCGGTGGGCGGGATATTCGTACTCGATTGCATTGCCTCGGGCACCGTCTGGGTGGAGATGCAGGCGAGCGGCGTTGATGTCCTGATCAGCGCGCCGCAGAAAGGCTGGAGTGCGTCACCGTGTTGCGGACTGGTCATGCTGAGCAAGGCCGCGCTCGAGAAGATGCAGGGCACTACGAGCACGAGCTTCGCCTGCGATCTCGGCAAATGGCTGCAGATCATGCAGGCCTACGAGAACGGTGGACATGCGTATCATGCGACGATGCCGACCGACTCGCTGACCCGTTTTCGTGACACGCTGCTGGAAACCGAGGCCTACGGGTTCGAAAACGTCGCTGCCGACCAGGTCGAACTGGGCCGCCGGGTCCGCGAGCTGCTGGCCGGCAAGGGTATAAAGAGTGTCGCCGCGGACGGCTTCGCCGCCCCGGGTGTCGTCGTCGCCTACACGGACGATGAGGACATCCAGACCGGCAGGAAGTTTGCCGCGGCGGGCCTGCAGATTGCGGCTGGTGTCCCGTTGATGTGCGACGAACCGGAGGATTTCCGGACGTTCCGCCTGGGCCTGTTTGGCCTCGACAAGCTGCAGAATATCGAGCGCACCGTCGCGAGTCTCGAGGCGGCACTGGACAACGTCGTATGAGCACGCGAGCGAACGCCGACCTCTTTGACGACCACGGCGACATCTCGCAGACCTGCTCGACCCAGTTCCAGGACTACGGGGCGATACGCCGGTTCTCGGGGCCCATTCGGACCGTCCAGTGCTACCGGGACAATCACCTGTTCAGGGCGCTGCTTGACGAACCCGGCAATGGGGCCGTCGTCGTCGTGGACGGCGGCGGTTCGCTGGAATCCGCCCTGATGGGCGATCTCATCGCCGCAAAAGGATTGAAGAACGGCTGGGCCGGCGTGGTCATCCACGGGGCCATCCGCGACAGTGTCGCCATCGGGAAGATGAACTTCGGCACCAAGGCGCTGGGCGTCAATGCCGCCAAGAGCAGCAAGGCCGGTGTCGGCACGGTTGACGGCGTCATCGAGTTCGGCGGCGTGCGTTTCGAGCCGGGGCACTGGATTTACTGCGACGAGGACGGCATTCTCGTTGCGCCGCACGAGCTGTCATAGCAAGCTGGGCGGCCTTGTCCTGTTTCACCTTATCCATTAGAGCGTTCACAAATGCCTGACTATCGTTCCAAGACCACCACTCACGGCCGCAACGCGATGGCCGCACGCAGCCTGTGGCGAGCCACCGGCATGGGGGACGATGACTTCGGCAAGCCAATCATCGCCATCGCCAACTCGTTCACCGAGTTTGTGCCGGGCCACGTGCACCTGCGTAACCTCGGGATGCTGGTCGCCGAACAGATCCAGGCCGCTGGTGGCGTCGCCAGGGAATTCAATACGATCGCCGTCGATGACGGCATCGCGATGGGTCACGGCGGCATGCTCTACAGCCTGCCCTCACGCGAACTCATCGCCGACTCTGTCGAATACATGGTCAACGCGCACTGCGCGGACGCCATCGTGTGCATCTCGAACTGCGACAAGATCACGCCGGGCATGTTGCTGGCCGTGCTGCGACTGAATGTCCCGGCCATCTTTGTCACGGGCGGCCCGATGGAATCCGGCATGGTGACCATCGATAACGTCAGCACGAAGATCGACCTCGTGACGAGCATGACAGCCTCCGGCGATGACTCGATGTCCGAAGCCGATGCGGCGCAGATCGAACGCTCGGCCTGCCCGACCTGTGGCTCCTGCTCCGGCATGTTCACGGCGAACTCGATGAACTGTCTCACCGAGGCGCTGGGGTTGTCGCTGCCCGGCAACGGCACCGTACTGGCAACGCATGCGGATCGGCGCGAACTGTTTGTCGAGGCGGGCCGCCGCATCGTCGAGATTACGAAACGCTACTACGAGCAGGACGACGAGCGCGTGCTGCCGCGCTCGATCGCATCGAAAGAGGCATTCCGCAACGCTATGTGCGTCGATATCGCCATGGGCGGCTCGACCAACACCGTGTTGCATCTCCTGGCCGCCGCGGTTGAGGCCGATGTCGACTTCACCATGGCCGACATCGACGAGCTGTCCCGTCGCGTGCCGAATGTCTGCAAAGTCTCTCCGGCGACACCCAACTTCCACATCGAAGACGTGCATCGCGCTGGCGGAATCTTCGCCATCCTTGGCGAACTGGCGCGCCGCGACCTGATTAACGGCGACTGCAGCACGGTCCATTCCGACACGATGGCACAAGGCATAGAAAAGTGGGACGTCCGGCGCAACGACGCTGAAGACGTATCCCGCTTTTACCGCGCCGGCCCGGGCAACGTGCGTACCACCGAGGCATTCAGCCAGGAAAAGCGATTCCCGGCGCTGGACCTTGACCGGGCCGAGGGCTGCATACGGGATGTCGACAACGCCTACAGCCAGGACGGCGGTATCGCCGTGTTGTTTGGCAACATCGCAAAAGACGGCTGTATCGTAAAGACCGCCGGCGTCGACGCCGATCGACTCACCTTCGAAGGACCTGCACACATATTTGAGAGCCAGGAAGCCGCTGTCAAAGGCATTCTCAACAACGACGTCAGCGCCGGCGAAGTCGTGATCATCCGGTATGAAGGTCCGCGCGGTGGCCCGGGAATGCAGGAGATGCTGTACCCGACCAGTTACCTGAAGGCCAAGGGTCTGGGCAAGGCCTGCGCCCTGCTGACTGACGGTCGCTTTTCCGGCGCTACAGCCGGCCTGTCGATAGGCCACGTGTCGCCCGAGGCAGCGGAAGGTGGCGCGATCGCCCTGCTTGAAGATGGGGACGTGATCTCGATTGATATTCCCGGACGGTCGATCAACGTCAGGTTGTCGGATGCAGAACTCGAACAACGCCGCGCCGCCATGGAAACGCGTGGCGATGCCGCCTGGCAACCCGCAGCAAGAAATCGAGTCGTAAGCGCCGCGCTGAAGGCCTATGCGGCCATGACGACTTCCGCCGCCACGGGCGCGGCCCGCGATGTCGGGCGCCTGTCGAGAAAGAGCTGATACCGCAGCGCGCTTTCGGCTGTTATTCCCCTGCGTCCTGGGGTGGAGGATCTTCCGGTATCTCTTCTCCCGGGTAGACGTGCACCGCCCCACTCTCGTAGTCGATAGTAACCACGAAGTGCTTCAGGATGTCATAGCCGAGGATTCCGCGGGTGTCGCCCTTTTCCGCGATTCGCGTGCCGAGCGGCGTGCGCGTCTCAAAATATTTCAGGGACTCGCCGCTCGCCGGAACGGACACTAATGCATCGGCAATCTCGAACGGGCCGAACTGGATGCTCGGTACCCGGAACCGTTCCATCTGTCCGCTCGAGATTACTCCACCGGATGTTTCTTCGATGGTCGGGTAGGCACCCAACCAGTCGAGTCGTTTGGCAAGCACACGTTCGATAAGAATGCCGCCGGTTGACCCGGTGTCCATGAGCAACCACGCTTCCACGCCATTGTTCAGGCCGACACGCACCAGGGGGAAACCACCATCGCGGTTCTTCCGGGAGTTAATATTCCTGATTGACTCGAGATCCACGCTGTCGCACCGGCATGCGCCGGTGGGCTCATCAGCAGTTGCGGCAGGAAAAGACAGGCAAGAACGGCGGCAAACGGCCGCCAACAGTACAATGGTTGAATCACGATTCCTCCCCAGAGAAACACCCGGTCAGGACGACACTATCGGTATTGGATCGCGCTCGCAAAATTGTGAAAGATGCTTACTTTGGCGGCCGGCGCCAATCCGTTCTTCTGTCGGGGCCACCCGAACCTACCCGACAGAAAGGTATCCGGCCGGCGCTGCTGCAAGGTAAACTGGCGCCGATGAAAACCCACGGGATTGTTAACAAGCGTGATTTCTATCTGCCACTCTGCGCGCTGTTTGCGGTCTTTTGCCAGGACGCATTGGCGGCTGAATTCGGTGGGTACGCGGCCCTGACGACCGACTACGTCAGGCGCGGTGTCACACAAAGCGATGGGAGTCCGGCACTGCAACTAGCCACCGAGGTCAGCTTCGAAAACGGGTTCTACGTGGGCATGTGGGGCTCTACGATCGACATCAGCAACGGACCTACCCGGCAAAGGGACCTGGAGGTCGATTACTACGCCGGCTATTCTCTCGACACATCGGACGCCTGGCGCGTATCTGCGGGGATCGTGTCTTATAACTACCCCGGGCAAACAGGAAACATCGACTACGATTACGTGGAATATTTGCTGGGGGGCAGTTTCAGGGACCGCGTCTGGCTCGACTTTGCCTATTCGCCGGATCTCTATAATTCCGGCCGCTCAACGACCAATATCGAACTCTACGCGGAGTGGCCCATTGGCGACACCTGGGCGATTGCGGGCGGTGCGGGTCGGTACGACACATCGGCACTGACCGGCAGCACCTACCTTTACTGGCAGCTCGGCGTAACCGCCTCCTTGAAGTGGGCCGACATCGACCTTCGAGCTTTCGATACCGACGGATCGGTGCCAATTGTCAGTACGCCGGAACGCGCAAGATCGCGGCTTGTCCTTACCGTGCGCGTCCCATTCTGATTGTCAGGGCTGGTTGCGGCAACGCTGCCGTAGTCCGGCGAGATTCAGTGCGTCACACGCATTGATCGATACGATAGAACGTACGTCCCTGGCCTGGGACTGCCGCAAGATATCGCCGACGGTATCGGGTGAGCTGTCTGGCCGGACCGCCAACAGCAAAGCGACGACCCCACTCACGTGTGCAGCGGCCAGGGAACTGCCGGAACGGAAGTCGTAGTGATCCGTTGGCACTGCGACGATGATTTCATGGCCGGGAGCGAACAAGGCCTCGCTCTGTAATCCGCTCGTCGATCCATCCGTCCGCGCGATCCCGATGCCAAGGACCTGCCGCATACTTGAAGGAAACGCACTGCCTGGATCGGCATGGGTACGACCGGCCGCAACAACCACAACGCCCGCATCAACAGCTTTTTGAATCAACTGCTCCAGCAACGGGTCGTGCGGCCCGCTCAGGCTGAGATTCAGGACGTGTGGCGGGTCTTCCAGGATGGCGTCAAGAGCTTTCAACAATGAAAAGCTGTCGCAAACTGCTGGCTTGTCGACGCCACCGCTCCAACAGGACACATACAGCTCGAGGCTCGCCTCCGGCGCGACGCCGACGATACCCACCGCGTTGTTCGAACGCGCGCCAATGACACTGGCAACAGCGGTGCCATGGTTGCGATCGACAGACTGGCCCTTGACCAGGAACTCCCGAGTCAAGCCAACGCGCCCCACGAGGTCCTCGTGGCTCTCATCGATGCTGCTGTCAATAATCGCGATCCGAATACCGGCACCTTGCGTCGCCTGGTGCGCCGCCGCGATGTCGAGAACATCCAGTCCGTACTGCAACTTTGCATAGGTGTCGTTATAACCGCCTGTCCTGGCGGTACTCGTCTCAAAACGCTGCAGCGCCTGCGCCGATTCCACGCGGGCATCGGAGTTCAGAGTCGCGATGATGGTGTCCCGATCTGCGCCTTCCGGTACGCGATAAACAAAACAATAGACTGACAGAGACCGGATCGGCCAGTGTTCAATCTCCTCCAGCGAAAACTCTCTCTTGATCGCCGCGGCATCCCGGCGCACTTTCTGGGCGATCACATAGCGTTTGCGATGCAAATACGGGGCACTGGAGCCCGCGCTCACCGATGCGGCCGAATCGTTTTCAAAAGTGACGAGAATGTCTCGTTCCGGATCCGGCAAGTCCTTTGCCCCAACAGGCAATGACAGGGAAACCAAAACTATTGCCAGCAAATACCCGGACAACCTCATGGCCTTCACCTCACAGGCAACTGAAGCGCAGTAAACCTGGCCGATTGTACTCCGGTAATCGAACCGGTGAGTTCTTCGTACTCCTGAAGTACCTGCAGGCTCGGTGCAGCAAGCCTTACATGCACTTCGTAGACGCCCCTGTCGTTGACGGCCCACTTGACCGCGCCTTCGAGCTCCGCCGCGATCCTGGCGCGCTCGGCCTGGCTGACCTGCTCGTCAAACTGCACCTCCAGGACGTAGTCAATGCTGCCCGCCGGTCCTCCCGAAGTCGCTGTCTGGAACAATTGATTGTCAGTTTCGACGGTATTAATCGGGAACAGAAGCAAGAACAGGCTTACACCGAGAATCACGATGCCTGCCGCCACAGCAGCGAGTCTCCGCATGCCCGATGCTCTCACCACGCGCTGGCCTGATTCTCGTTCGATCTTGCCCAGGATATCTTCTGCAGTGGTAGCAGGCTGTATCGGCGTCAGTTCCC
>Ga0224496_10002644_pt1 | contig 10603 bp, 5 predicted proteins | sample SF_Jul11_sed_USG_2_FD_168127 | JGI IMG/M metagenome (GOLD analysis project Ga0224496, IMG submission 168127) | Sediment microbial communities from San Francisco Bay, California, United States - SF_Jul11_sed_USGS_8_1 | ecosystem: Environmental > Aquatic > Marine > Sediment | place: USA... | reverse complement strand
TCCTTGTCGTGGATCCCTTTTGTATTCTTGAACGCGGTCATCGCCAGGTTTGATGGGTAATCCCCGCCATTTTTCATGGCCAGCAGCGTATCCATGAATACTTTAAACGCGATCTCGTATTCCGTCTTCGTTGGGTTCAGTTGAGTCCTGCCAGCAGCCGCATCGGAGGAGAACATGATCTCGAACTTGCGCACCCCCAATACATCACCCACCTTCAGATCCCCACCCTTCATCTTTTCATGGCAAGTAGCGCAGGCTTCCACGGTAGCCTTGTCCGCTGTATAGAAAATCAGGTACAAGGCTCCAGCGCGCTCCTCCGTGGCGTTAAATATCCCTTCAGGATTCTTTTTCAAATAGTCACCGGCCTGCCTGTCAATGGTGGCCTTGTAGCCTTTGTCCGGGTTCACCGGATTTTCCGACAAAATGTCCAGCTTCATGCTCCTGCCCGCCAGGTCGTTGCCTTTTACAAATTTTTCGTTCACCAGTCGCGTAAACGTGGCGGGGAAGGGGAAAGCCAGGTGCCCCTCGCTTTCCGGATCCATGGAAAGATCAATCCCCTTCCTGCCGGCGGGACCGGCCACCATTTGCGTGTACACCGCCCGCATCTGGTTGATGTATTCATCCAGCAGTTGAACCGAGTTGCGAATGGAGGTGAACTCCCCTTTCTGGGAAAAGACCAGGGCCGATTTGGCCATGGCCTGGCTCAGCATCCTCTGCCTTCCCAGGGCGTTCACAATATCCGCGTCGTCCGCCGTCCTATTGGTGGCGCGTATAATCATCGAGCTTGTTATGACCACCACAGCTATCAAAATGGCGGAAATGGCCAGCACTTTGTTCCTTAAATTCATTTTTCTTCCCCGGATGTTACACAGTAAACCTGGTATATATAGTTCCCCGGGTTATTACCTCCCCGGGGCTTCACACATATGGATACGCAAGGCGATCTCCATGACACAACAGTCATGACAGACAACACCCTTTTTCTTTTTTTTACTATATCGCCTGGCGCCTTCCGAGGTACGGAATGCGGTTCCCTCAGGCGTGAGGTTACTGATTTATCCGGTTTATGTTACTTTATTTTACGTCTGATGTAACTAACAATGTTATATAGCCAAGGCCGACGGGGCGGCGCGGGGTGTGGCTGGGTCCACCCCGTCGGCTGATTGGCTAAAAACTATATCGCCATTTCAGGCGACCTTGAACTTTGATACCATCGTTTCCAGTTCGCCCGCCACCCTGGCCAGATCGTGCGACGAGGTGCTGACCTGTTGCGCGCTGGCGCTGGTGTCGTTGGCGCTCTTGGAGACCCCCTGTATGTTGGAGGCCACTTCGTTGGCGCCGCGGGCCGCCTCACCAGTGTTCCGGGAGACATCGTTGGCGCCCTTGGCTACCTCCGCGATGGACGAGGCGATATTATTCGCCCCGCTGGCGGCCTGGGCCACGTTATTTGCGATCTCGCTGGCGGCGCGAGTCTGCTGCTCCACCGAGTGAGTGATCACTTCCACCGACTGATTGATGACGCCTATGATCGACGCCACTTCGGCGATCACTTTCACCGCCTGACTGGTATTATCCTGCACGCCCCCGATCCGCGAGGCGATGTCCTCGGCGGCGTTGGCGCTCTGGTTTGCCAGTTCCTTGATCTCGTTTGCCACCACGGCAAAGCCTTTGCCCGCATCGCCGGCGCTGGCAGCCTCTATAGTGGCGTTGAGCGCCAGCAGGTTCGTCTGCTCGGCGATCCGCTTGATCACTTCCGTCACCTCGCCGATGGCCTTGGCCGCCACGCCGAGGGTGTTCATGGTGCTCGAGGCGTTGGAGCTCATGTCCGTAGCCTGTCCCGCCACCTTGGACGCCTCCCTGGCGTTCTTGGCGATCTCGTTGATTGAAGCTGTCATCTCCTCCACCGCGCTGGAGACAGCGTTCATGTTCTGGCTCATCTGCTCAGCGCCGCTGCTCACGGTGCCCACGTTCATGCTCATCTCCTCCACAGCCGAGGCCATGTTATTGATGTTGGCCGACATCTGCTCCGTGGCCCCGGCCACGGCCCCAGCCTGGCTGGTGGTCTCTTCACTGCCGCTGGCCAACTGGCTGGACACTGCGGAAAGCTCTTCCGAGGCTGAGGCCAGCGTCCTGGAATTGCCGGAGATGATCATGAACATTTCCTTTAGCTGGTGCACCATCTCGTTAATGGAACCGGAGAGCCGCCCGATCTCGTCGTTGGAGGTGACGTGGATCGACTGGGTAAAGTCGCCCTTGGCGATCTCCTCCACCACTCTCACCGCATCCACCACCGGTTTTGCGATTGATCGGCTGACGGCCATCGCCGCCGCTATGATCAGAATGGCGCCTATCACTCCAAATACCAGGATAAAGCTGGTTATGGAGTCCACCGCATCGAAAGCTTCAGCCTTGTCAACTTCCGCCAGGATGGCCCAGTTGATCTGCTCTATCCGCAACGGCGCATAGGAGGAGAGGACATCGTTGCCGTTGTAATCCACAACGATCCCCTGACCCGTCTTGCCGGACAACGCATCGCGGCTGGCGGAGGTATCAACGTTTCCTTTGGCCGGGTTGGCGAAAGAAGCCTTGACGGTGTGGTTAACCTGATCCAGGAAGGAATCGGACCGCATCAGCTTGTCCGCGCCCACCAGATAGGTTTCCCCGGTTTTGCCCATGCCATCGCGCTGGTTCATCACGGAGTTTATGGAGTCCAGGGATAGTTGCAGCGCCACCACGGAGACCACTTTATCGTTGGAGATCACCGGCTGGGCGATGAACGACGCCGGCTCGCCGCCGCTGGGGCCGTATGGAGCGAAGTCCTCTATCCCGTATTGCCTGGTCTGTAGCACGCGACGGGTCAGGGCGCCAAGGTTCGACGAGGCCCATTTGCCGTTGAGAATGTTGGTCTGATAATCCGACTCCTTGGTGGCGGTGTAGTAGATGTATCCGTCAGGGTTGATGAGGAACAGGTCGTAGTAGCCGTACATCTTGATGTACTGAGCGAAATACTCGTTGCCAGCGTCGTCTATGGGGGAGAAAGCCTCCGCCACATCGATTTCCGCCAATAGCGCCCAGGTCATGCCGCCCACATGGATCGGTGTGTATGCGGAGAGCACGGGACTGCCGTTGTAGTCGATGACCACTTCGGCGCCAGCGGAGCCAGCCAGCGCTTTTTTAGCGGCGACTGTGTCCACGCTCCCCTTGGATGGGTCCTTGAAGGAGGCCAGCACACTGTGGTTCTCCGGATCCAGGAAGGAGTCGGACCGCATAAGCTTGTCCGCGCCCACCAGGTATGTCTCGCCGGTCTTGCCCAGGCCGCTGCGCTCGGTCATGATGGCGTTGATCTCCTTGAGGGATATCTGCAGGGCCACCACGCCTATGGTCTCGCCCCCCGATTTTATAGGGGCGCCTATGAACGCCGATGGCTCCCCGTTGCTGGGGGCGTATGGCTCGAAATCCTGGATTGTTATTTTCTCTCTGGCGCCCCGGAACATCTTGCCCAGGGGGGAGTCCTTCAGCCCACCTAGCAGCAGGTTGGCGCCCAGGTCGCTTTCTCTGGAAACCGTGTAGACCACATCGCCATCCTCGGCGATGAGGAAGAGGTCGTAATATCCATATTCTTCCTTATATTGGCTCAGCCACTTGCCATAGCGGGCGGCGGCGCTTTTCCACGCTGCGCCGTCCACCCTGCGTCCATCGGACATGAAGGCGTTCTCTATGTCATCCATGGCCGCGATAACAGCCGAGTTGGCAGAGAGGACCGACGCATCACCCATCCTTTCGGCGAAGTAGCTCTCAATCTGGTTTTTCTTTATATCGCGGAGGGCTGTGAGCTTCCGAAAGGACTCCTGCTGCAAAGTCCCCACGGTCTCCACCAGCACGCCCATGTCGCCCTTGCGCTCGCCGAAGAACTTTTCTATCTGTCCCTTTTTGATGGCGCGGACAGCTTCTAGGTTATTGAACGCCTGTTTTTCCAAGGCGTCGCTGGAGCTGCTCCAGGTGAAGTACCCCAGGACGCCAAAGGGGACAAGACCCACGACGAGAAAAGCCATGATCAATTTTTTCCCAAGGGTAAGACTCCCTTGCTTTCTGTTTTGCGACGAAGCGCCCCTACCAGGGGTGTAAGACACGTTACTTGCAGAACTCATCAAATCCTCCTAACAACTCTTTTTGCATCATTTTTGCCCAAAGGTTTTAATAAAACTTTTGGCGTTTAATATAACCAGAAGATCCTTCTCCAGCTTGCACACCCCTACAACCAGGTTCCGGTTCTTCCACCGATCCTCTTGCGCCGCTTCCGCGTCGTCATGGGCTCCATATTCCTCGATCTGCTGGGAACCCACTTCCACTATGTCACCTATTTTGTCCACCAGCGCGCCAAAGGGCTCGCCGATGCTCTGCTTGAATATCACCACCCGGCTGTCCTGGTTCGGTTCCTTTTTCGGAAAGCCCAAAAGTATTCGCAGGTCCAGCACCAGGTGTATCTGCCCCCGAATATTGACATACCCCCTAACTTCCTTTGGGGCGTGGAATATCTGGGTAAAGATCACTTCCGTGTTGATCTCCTTCACGTCTTGGATATCCACCCCAAACAGCCTTTTGTTCAAGCGGAAGGTGCAAAGCTGCAATTTGCGCTCTGTCTCGGTTTCCTCCACCAAGGTATGCTCATTCATCGTCATTTTCCTCCATGCTCTGGCCGATCAGGGCCTTGTTCAACATCTCCGCCATGGCCAGCAAAAACCCATCCTTTTCCAGTTTTATCTCCACCCGGGAATAGCCCGCCCCTTGAGCCGCAGCCCGCTCCTTCTCCAGCTTTTCCGCTGATACCAGGGCCACCGCGGGAATGTCGTTTTGTCTGTCGCCACTTCTGACGGCCATTATCAGGTCCAGCCCCTGCTGACCCATGGCCGCCACATCGCAGACCATGGCATCGAATTGCTCATCGTTCACCCGGCCCAGGGCCTCCTCGGCGGTGGATGCGCCGGCCACCTCGTATCCTTCGCTGTGCAGATATCGCCTCACCAGCACTTTCATGAATGGGTCCTCCACCACACTTAAAATCCTCGGCAGCCTGCTCCCCTTTATCATGGACTCCTTGCGCAGCCTCTCCTCCAGCAGCCACTTGTTCTCGGACATGTCCACCAGCCGGTAAACGTCCGGAAAGAGGGTGAGCCTGTTGCGCAGGATCGCCGTGCCCATCATCCCATCTTCCATATAGCTCTCCTCATTCAGGACCGAGGGCGCCTCTTCCGTGTCCAGCAGCTTGTGGATAAGCAGCCCCACCGGGCGGCTGGCGTGTTTCGGCAGAAGCATGAACATCTCCTCCTCCTCCTCGCATTCGGACACTTTCATAAGTTTGCTGAGGGTTATAAGCTGGGTGGAGACCCCGTCTATGGTGATGAACCTGTCGCCGCCGAGTTTTTCCACGGATTTCATGGAGATGTGCTCGATTCTCTTTATTAGCGACAAGGCGATAGCGAACTGCTCATCCTTGCCATACTCGAACAGGAGTACTGTGTGGGTATCGGTTTCCGTCTCTGCCGAGGAATCCTCCTCGCCTTCATCGCCCCGGCTATCCGTGGAGATGCCCGCTTCCCTGGCGATCCCCTGGACATCCAATATAAGGGCCACCTTGCCGTCGCCCATGACGGTGGCGCCAGAGTAGCAACCGATATCCTTCACCGCAGGGTGCATCGGCTTGACCACGATCTCCTCGGTACCGATTATCTTGTCTATTATCAGGCCGAACCGATTGGCGCCTGCTTTGAGTACGCCGAAATTCATGGATCTGCCTTTAATTGACTCCGCCTGGGTACCTTCATCCGGGGCTGAGGTGTCCTTTCCACCCTCGGATCCGGCGACCGATCGCAGCTCGTCCTCGAGCGCCTTGTCAAGGCGCACCATGGACAAAAGCTTGTTGCGCAGCCTGTATACTTCCCTGTCGCCAGCCACTTCTATCTTCGTGTCGACATCCTCGTCGTACAGGCACACCAGCTCCTCCACGTTAACTTGAGGTATGGCGTAGCGGTTATCGCCCATCTGCACGATGAGGCAGGGGATTATGGCCAGGGTCAGAGGGAGTGTCAGGTGCATTGTCACACCTTCATTCTCCACTGAATCTATATCGAACGTTCCACCCAGATCTTCCACACTGGTCTTCACCACATCCAGGCCTACGCCCCGGCCAGACATATCGGTCACCTTTTCGGCGGTGGAGAAACCCGCCTGGGCAGTGAGGTACAGGATTTCCTTATCACTCATCGCCGACAGTTCATCGGCGTTTTTAATTCCATGAGCGATCGCCCTGCTTTTCACTTTCTGCAGGTTGACACCGCGGCCATCGTCCTTGATGACTATGTTTATCTGGCCCCCCTCATGGTAAGCGTTCAGCTGGATATGGCCAGTCTCCGGTTTGCCTTTGAGTCTGCGCTCCTCCGGGCTCTCTATGCCGTGGTCGCAGGAGTTGCGGACAAGATGGGTGAGCGGGTCGGCCAGCGCCTCCAGGATCGTCTTGTCCAACTCCACATCCGCGCCCTGGATATCCATCTCGATCTTCTTGGACAGCTGGCGGTTGAGCTCCCGGATGATGCGGGGGAACTTGTTGAAGATATTTCCGATAGGCTGCATCCTGGTGGACATGATGCTTTCCTGGATTTCAGTGGTGACCACGTCAAGCCTTTGGGCAATGGCTCTTGAGACCGGGTCGGACTTGTCCACCGACCTGATCTGCTGGTTTCGCACCAGCACCAATTCGCCAGCCAACGTCATAAGCTTGTCGATGACAGACACGTTGAGGCGAATGGTCTCACTCTGGTCCTTTCCGCTCCTGGTAATGCCCAATATCGGATCATCATGCTCATCTTTGGGCGGCTCCAGGCTTGGCATGGGCGCCCTCACCTCCTGTGTCCTGGTTTTTGCTGGTTTTTCCATTTTTGGTTCCACTGTATTCTCCTGTAACAAGCTCTCCTCCAATTCATCCAGATCTGCCAGATCTGCCAGATCGGTCATATCGGCCAGATCGTCCATGCGTAACGTTTGATCAAGTTTGAGCCCAGCCGGCCTGGTCGCGGGCTCGGTGGTGGATTTGTTTTTCGAGGCCGACTCCGTCGGGATTTTGAGCTCCACGATGCTCGCCTCGCTCAATCCGGTAACACCTTTTACCAATTCCCTTTCTATGCTGGTGGCGTATACCACATCGCAGAAGAGGGGTTTTTTAGGAAGCCCTTCCCGCAGATCCTCGACCGTGAACTTGATATTTGTGTCCAGGATTTTCCCTGCTTCGTTGAGTTCCTTCATCAATGTGGTTGGTGTCTTGCCCGCGGCGCCCGCCAGTTCTGTCAGGTCGTACCGCAGCAGGTAGATGAACTTGCATGAGTCGGGCACTTCTTTCATTAACATCTCCGGGAAGGAATATTCCCCCGCCTCCATGGTGGTCACCGATACAGGGCTTTCCTTCTCCTTTTCCTTTGCCTTTTGCTTGGTCCGGGCTTCGTTGAAAAGGTTTTGCAGCGAGGCGTCATCAATTGGCGGCGCCCTGTGGGGCCTGGACGCGGCGTTGGCCTGATCCGGATCAGGCTCTTCGGCCGGGGATCCTCGCATGATATGCGCGCCGATATTATCCACCAATCCGGCGATCACCATCTTGTTGCTGTTATTGATGTCACCCAGCATGGTGCTTATGATGTCCACTCCCTTCAAGAGCGGATCCACCACTTCGCTATTTGGCCTCACTTCTCCGCTTCTTATCAGCGACAGCAAAGTCTCCATCACGTGGGCCAGTTCCGCCAGCTTTACGAAACCCAGGAATCCGGCCGATCCCTTGACGGTATGGATCGCCCTGAACACCTTGTTGACAAGATCTTGGTCCGGTTTCCCGGATGTCTTCTCCAGGGAGAGTAAATCCCCCTCTATAGAAGAAAGGTGCTCTTTGGCCTCCGCCACGAATTCGTCGACTATAGCTTCTTCAAATTTCATATCCATTCCCTCCCTAGGAAACGCTAACGGCGATTATCTCGTCTATTTTTATCAGCCTGAAAAGGCTGTTTATGTCCTTGTTGGTGTTCACAAGCTTCAGCTTGCCTTTTTTGTTCTTTTTCTCCAGCATCTTGGTGAAGCTGATCAGAACGCTGATGCCTATCGAATCGATGTCGTTCACGTTTTTCATGTCGATCTTCACCAGAAATTTCTTTTCGTCCAGGGCCCGGATCAGCAGCAGCCGCAGCTTGTCCGCCACGTTGGCGGTGATATCGCCAGTGGGGATGATCTGGAACGAGTTCTTCTTGTCCTCGGTCTTGAAGTCGGTCTCCACCAGGTCACCTAGAAACGCCGTTACCCGGTTCCCTTTTTCATTGAATTCCACCTCGTCGGCCAGGGTATTCACCAGCCCGAATCCCCGGTGGCGTTCCTGCTGGGGGTCGCCCGGGAGTTTCCAGTCTATGGAGGAGTAGTCGTATCCCACACCGCTGTCCTCCACCGTGACCCGGAACCTGGCGCCACCCAGATATTCGATCTCGCATTCCACCGACTGGGACGTATCCCCACCGCAGCCATGCTCTATGGCGTTTATAAGAAGTTCCCTTATCACCACCTTGAGCCGCACATTCTCCGCTGCCCCAAAGCGGGCCAAAAACGGTTTGCTCTCCTGCACCACCCGATCAACGGTTCTCATCTCCGCCGAAGAGCGGAACAGTATGACGTCTTCTCCCTTTTCAGTCGTGAACATTTCCAGCCTCCATGGGTATTTCCATTGCCAGCAGCAAGGCGTCGTCAGAGAACCTCCTGCGGCAAAAGCTTGTAATATCATCCCACACATGGCCCACCATGTCCTCCAGAGATAATTTTCTGTGCGAGCCTATAAAACCGAGCAATCCGGCCTCCGCCAGGCGTTTCCTGACGCCTGTTCTGCCATCCACCTGGCTGGCGTTCAGCAGCCCGTCGGTGTGAATGAATATCAGCTCCGAATAGTTGAAGGTGAACTCCACTCGTTCGAAATTCATTTCACCTAGCGCGCCCAGCGCCGGGCCTCCGCCGGAGAGCCTTCTTACAGAGCCTGTCGCCGGATTGAAAAGCATCAGCCCGCTGTGTCCCGCGCTCACCACTTCACCTTTCATGGCGTTCAGGTCCAGCTTGACATAAAGGGCGGTGGCCATCCGGTTGAAATCAAGGGTATCCGAGAATTTATCGTTGAGAGCTTTCATCAGCGACTCTCCAGCCCTGGGCGATCCGAAATACTGGTCGAACAGGGCCTTGATGAATACCGTGTGGTACGAGGCTCCCAGGTCGTGCCCGGCCACATCCGCCACCAGAGCCTCCACTCCTCCATCCACATTCCTGGCCGCAAAATAGTCGCCCCCAAGGCTGCCCAAGGAGGTGTAACGGTAGGCGACTTTAACATTCAGCCCTTCAGGATTGAACTTTACAATCTGACTGTATGAATTTACCGCGCTCTCTATCTGGGTTCGCAGGTATTCGTAATCCCTCTTGCTCAAATCGGCGTCTCTGGTGGCCAGGGAAGAGGAGTAGGGTGCTTCCCTAAGGGTATGGCGCCCTTCCAGGATCCATCGTATATTCCGCAAAAGCTCCACCATATCCACCGGCTTCTCAAGAAAATCGGTGCAACCTACCCGCATCAGGTCTACCATCATTTCCTTGTCGCTATATCCTGTAATTGCCATTACCGGTGTGTAGATTCCCCGCCGCCGTATCTCCCATATCAACTCCCGGCCGTTTAGCCCCGGCATTCGGATGTCCGTAATTATCAAGGAATAAGGCAACCCTATCGACCAGGAATCGACGATCTTTTCCAAAGCCTCCACTCCATCAAGGGATACAGAGGTCCGGAATCCCGCCATGTTTAAGGCCACTTCCAGGGAAAAAGCCAGGTCCGCCTCGTCGTCGACAATGAGAATTCTTTCCATACAGGGCTCGATAAGAATTAGTTGTAAAACACACTCGCTGGCATTCCTTGAAGCATTATTCATACCAACCCCGACAAACCCTCAGGATGCTGATAATATCCCCTTCTATTCAATATGTTATCTCCACTCCGGCCAGTTCGCCCAATTACCCAAAAGGGTGAGACTAAAAGTGACATTTGTCATGGCTTCCCAATAATGTTTTCAATATCAATCCTTTGCCGACCCCTCATTGAGACTTCAGTGAACTTTTTCACAGGCTATTATCCTGGTCCGGAGACTTGCTCGCAGATCTGTTCAGGCGCTTGTTCAGCGCCGCCCTGGAAAGGCCCAGCATCTCCGCTGCGATGGACTGGTTGGAGCCTGCCCGGCGCATCGCCTCCTCCAACATGAATTTTTCTACATCCTTCAAAGTCGGAAAAACTCCTGGGCCCTTCTCCGGCAAATACAATCTGTCGCCACTGCTGGAAGCGTTCCTCTTTCCTTCTTCGGTTTTCACAGCGGCGCCGCGTATTCTGCTCAGTTTTCCCCGTATCCCCTGGATAGAGAGGATTTTGCCCTTGTGCACGCTCACGGCGTCCTGGATCAGGCTTTGCATTTCTCGCACGTTCCCCGGGAAATGGTAGTTGGAAAGCAGGGCATACAGTTCCATCGGTGGTGTTGGCTTTTTCTTACCCAGGTCGATGGAA
>Ga0224496_10002643_pt1 | contig 10604 bp, 7 predicted proteins | sample SF_Jul11_sed_USG_2_FD_168127 | JGI IMG/M metagenome (GOLD analysis project Ga0224496, IMG submission 168127) | Sediment microbial communities from San Francisco Bay, California, United States - SF_Jul11_sed_USGS_8_1 | ecosystem: Environmental > Aquatic > Marine > Sediment | place: USA... | reverse complement strand
CGACAAACCGCTCGCCATCAAAACTGACGTTGGTCAGGGTGGAAAAAACCCCCTCACAGGTAAAAAGATTGACCTCGGGATCGTTGACCCCGACCTTGCGACCCTCAACGGCAAAAAGAGCCAGGCCCTGGAGGGCGTGAATCAACAGATCCTGCAGGGCGGCAACGCCTGGATCCTTGCCGCATACCCCCATCTTGACGCATCCCGTTCCCTGTGCCGCCTGCTCACACTGATAACAAAACATTGCACCCTCCTTCTTTTTTCTCATGAAATTAAACAAGCCGAACATAATATCCTCCGCTAGACTAATTACGTCCTCATCGACACCGACGAAAACCATTCAAGTTGCTCCCAGGATAATCAAAAGAAGCCGAGCAATCTTTGACCTAGATCAAGGTTGGAATTTTTTTAATCCTTTCACCCAAACCCGGGCTCCACTGGGCCGGCACGCTAAAATACAAGGCAAGCAACGCAAAAAATGCTATGTTTATGCCGCAAAAAATGGAGGCTTGCATGTATACACCATATTTCTGTCTCATCTCCTCATATCTCCTGGGCTCGATCCCGGTGGGGCTCTTGCTGGGCAAGTGCTTTGGCGTGGATGTCCGCCGCAGCGGCAGCGCCAATATCGGGGCCACCAATGTCAGCCGCCTGCTGGGAAAGAAACTGGGCCTGGCCACCCTGATCGGCGACGCCCTGAAGGCCGTTCTCCCCATGGTCGTGGCCGGCCGGCTGCTGGCCGGTCACCCGCAGGGGGAACTCTGGATCATGCTATGCGGCGGCGCCGCCTTTCTGGGTCATCTTTACCCGCTTTACATCGGCTTCAAGGGCGGCAAGGGGGTGGCCACTGCCCTGGGGGTATTCCTCTACCTCGACCCCCTGGCCGTGTTGATTGTTTTCGGCATTTTCGTCGGCATCGTCGCCCGTTGGCGCTATGTTTCGGCCGGCTCGATCACGGCCGCAGCCCTGATGCCGGGACTGCTCTGGCTCTTGGGGGCAAGCCCGGCAAAAATCGCCCTCGGCCTGGCCATTGCCCTACTCATCTGGCTCAAGCATCGGACCAATATCGGCCGACTGCTGCGGGGCGAGGAGGCCAAGTGGGGCACGCCGGCGCCCAACACACAATAATCCTATGCCAACCCGCCCGCTTCATGCAAGCCGCAAGGCAAAAAAAAAGCCGAGGCCAGCGGATAACTCCGCCACCTCGGCTTGGGACTTTAGATCTGGCCAGGCCCTGTAGGGGCCGGCATCCTACAATAATTTCTGATTGATCTTGATCTTCGCAGTCTGGCGCAGCCCGCTGAGCCAGGCAACCAGGCTCCCCTCCCGCTTCTCGCGCAGCAACTCCGTGTTAATCGCCTCCTGGCCGGCCGCCAAGAAGGTCAGATCGGTAGGCCGCAGACTGTCCAGCCAGAAGACATAATTCAGCTCCAGCTGGGTAAAGACGTTTTCCGGATAAGGATTGGCCTGGGTAAGGCCAAAACCCTGGGCGATCATTTGCTCCGGCAGCCCCTTGGGCGAATTGGAGAGCCGGGAAAGATAGCCGGTATCCTTAATCTCGACCCCGTGTTCCTTGGCCAACTCGGCGCGATCACCACCTTCCTTTAAGGCGGCGAGCACGGCCCGGGCCGCCTCGGTGGCCATTTTTCTGGCCTGATAACCAACATACTCCCGCTCCACCCGTTCCCGCACCGCTGCCAGCTCCGGAAGTTCCGGGGCCTTTTCGTCCTCGACGAACAGGATGGCATACTCCGCGCCCCCCTCGACCAGGGAGCTCAACTCACCCTTCTTGAGCTGAAAGGCGGCCTGCAGCAGTTGCCGCTTCTCGGCCAGCGCCTTTTCCGGCTCGCGCTGTGAAAACATTCCGGTGGTCAACAGCCCGGTGCCGCTTTTTTCACCATAGGCGGCCAGGCTGCCGGCCATGATAATCTGCTCATAGGCCTCGCCGGCCATCTTAAAGGCCAATCCCCGCCCCTGGGCCAATTTCAGCTTTTCCTCGATCTCCGGCCGGACCTGCTCAACGGTCTTCACCTGGGCGGCCTGGATCTCCTCCAGCTTGACGATATGAAAGCCGAACTGGGTTTCCACCACCTCGCTGACCTCGCCCGGCTTCAGCCCGAAAACCGCCTCCTCAAAGGGCTGCACCATCTGGCCCCGGCCGAAAAATCCCAGATCGCCGCCTCGGGCCGCCGAGCTGTCCTCGGAATATTGCCCGGCCAGGGTGGCAAAATCCTCCCCCTTCCGCAGGCGAGCCAGAATATCGTCGGCCTTTTTACGCGCCGCCGTCTTATCCTCGCTGCCCGGCGGGGTGCGGATCAGGATATGACGCGCATGCCGTTTTTCCGGCAGGTCATACTCGGCCCGATGTTCGTCGTAATAGGCCTCGACCGCGCCGGCGGCCAACTCCACCCCCTTGCCGAACTCCGCAAAGGGAAAGACCAGATAGCTCAACTTGATCTGGCGCGGGGTCATGTGGCTATCCTGATTATCCAGCAGGTATTGGGTCAAGGCCTCGTCGGTCACCTCCACCTTGTCACGATATTGGCTGACCCCGATCCGCATGTAACCGAGCTTGATCTCGTCCCGAGCATAATGATAACGATCCTCGATCTCCCGCGGGGTGGCCACGGCAAACCCGCTCAACCGCGCCAGCACCTTGGCGGTCAGCAAGTCGTTGCGCAGCGAGGCCTCGAAGTCGGAGGTTGACATCCGGGAACCGGCCAGCAGGTTCCGATAACGCTGCATGTCAAAAACGCCGTTGCTGCGAAAGGCCTCCATGGCCTGGATTTTTTCCTGTAGTTCGGCATCGGTAACAAAGATCCCCAGTTCCCGGGCTCCCTGCCGCAACAGCACCGTCTGAACCAACTCGTCCACCACCCGGCCCTTAAAACTACCGTCTTGAATCAGGTTCTCGGGCACATCCCGCCCGGTCTGCTCCTTGAAATTTTTAAAAGCGGTCTCATAGGCCCGCCGATATTCCTCGAAGGAAACATCCTGGCCGTTTACCGTGGCCACCGCGTTCCGGCCGCCCTTCTGATAACTGCCCACGCCCCAGAAGATAAACACCAATACGATGCAGACGACCGTACCCTGCAGATAGGGGGATTGCGCTTTTCTACGTAAAAAATCCAGCATGATGCTCGTCTATCCTCCTCATTTTTCCGTGCTGCCCAAAAATTATCGCTCCTGATCCCGGCAACGGCGCATGGTCGGTAGCGATGAACCGTCAATCCAGACCCCGGCACCATAACCGCGCAAAAAACGGCCGGCACGCCCCAAAATCACACGCCGCACGCGTTGCGGAGCTATCCTACGGTTTTTGGCGACCGCCGTCAACACATTTCCCCGGCCCGAAAACAACCGCAGATTAGGCAGATGCCCACCATCAGACCGCCGCCAGGTTGTCGCCTTGGGCAAGATTCACCACCAGGGGAACGGAAAGCTCGCATACCGTCTCCATGGCCTCCCGAACCAGCGCCGCCACCCTGGCCTCCTCGTCGGGCGGCAGCTCCACCACCAATTCGTCGTGGATCTGCAAAAGCATCACCGCCTCCAGGTCGGCCGCCTCCAGACGCCGGGCCACCTCCAACATGGCCAGTTTGATGATGTCGGCCGCGGTCCCCTGAATCGGGGTATTAATGGCGGTGCGCTCGGCAAACTCACGGCGCATTTTGTTACTGCTGGCAATGTCGGGCAGATAACGCCGCCGGTGGAAGAGCGTGGTCACGAAGCCACTTTCCCGGGCCTGCCCCACAATCTCCGCCATATATCTTTTCACCCCGGGATAGTGCGTAAAGTAACGTTCAATAAAGGTGGCCGCCTCCTTGCGGCTCAGATTCAGCTGCTCGGCCAGACCAAAGGCGCTCATCCCGTAAACAATCCCGAAATTGATGGTCTTGGCCACCCGCCGCATCTCCGGGGTAAGAAAACCCGGATTCACCTGAAAGATCTCGGCCGCGGTCCGGTTATGGACATCCTGGCCGCTCCGAAAGGCCGCCAACAGGGCGACATCCTGCGAATAATGGGCCAGAACCCGTAAATCAATTTGAGAGTAATCGGCCGCCAAAAAACGCCAGCCGGGCCGGGGCACAAAGGCGGCGCGAATCCGCTGCCCCTCCGGGGTGCGGATGGGGATATTCTGCAGATTCGGATTGCTGCTGCTCAAGCGACCGGTGGCGGTCACCGTCTGATTGAAGGAGGTATGCACCCGGCCGGTGCCCGGATTGATCAGCCCGACCAGCTTATCCACATAGGTCGACTTGAGCTTCACCAGATTGCGATGATTGATTACCGCGGCGGGCAGATCATGGCAGAGGGCCAACTTCTCCAGCACCTTGGCGTCGGTGGAATAACCGGTCTTGGTCTTGCGGCCCTGGGGCAGATGAAGCTTTTCAAAGAGAATTACCCCCAGCTGAGCCGGGGAATTAACATTGAACTCCTCGCCGGCCAGCCGGAAGATCTCGGCCTCCAGGTCGGCAATCTGCGTGCCGAATTCAGCGGACAGGCGTTGCAAAACCTCCGGGTCCACCCGGATGCCGACCTGCTCCATGGCGGCCAGGACGGGAACCAGGGCCATCTCCATATCGACAAACAGCGACCACTGCTCCGCCGCCACCAATTTAGGCCGGAACTCCTCCCACAGCAGGAAGGCGGCCAGAGAATCCTCGCAGGCATAATCCCCGGCCTTGGCCAGGGGAACATAGGTAAAGGCGTCGGGGCGTTTATCACCGTCGGTCACCTCCTTGAAGGAGGTTAATCGTCGGTCCAGAAATTCCAAGGCCAGATCGTCAAGCTTATGGGCCCGCCGCGACGGGTCGAGCAGATAGGAGGCGATCATGGTGTCGCGCAGCGCCCCGGCCAGCCGGATCCCGTGCCGACGCAACACCGCGTAATCGAATTTCAGGTTATGGCCCACCTTGGCCCGGCTCCCGTCTTCCAGCACGGGCCGCAGGGCCTCCAATACTTGCGCCTTGGGCAACTGCCCGGGTGCCGGCGCTCCGCCCTCGGTCAGGTGCCCCAGGGGGATATAAAAGGCCTCGTCGGCCGCCACTGAAAAAGAGATCCCCACCAACTCGGCGCTGGCGGTGTCGAGGGAATCGGTTTCGGTATCCAGGGCCAGTTGCTCGGCCTTGGCGAGCTGCGCGCAAAGAGCGGCCAGGGAGTCGGCATCGGTCACCATTCGAAAGCCGCCGGTATCCATGGCCTGATGCCGCACCTCCGACTTCAACAGCCGGGTGAATTCCAGCAGGGTATACAACTCCCGCAGGGCCTCGGCATCCGGATCTCGCGGGACATAGGCGGCCGGCTCGACCGGCACGTCGATATCGGTTTTGAGCCGAATCAACCGGCGGGATAAAAAAGCCTGCTCCCGGTGCGCGGCGAGCTTCTCCCGCAGCTTTGCCGCCTCGATCTCGGCCAGGTGGGCATAGATCTCCTCCAGGGCGCCGAAGCGATTCACCAGTTTCTCGGCGGTCTTCGGCCCCACGCCCGGCACCCCGGGGACATTATCCGAGGCATCGCCTACCAGGGCAAAGAGATCAAGCAACTGCGCCGGCCCCACGTTATATTTCGCCGCCACTGCGGCCCGATCCAGGCTCTTGTCGGCCATGGGGTCCCACAGGGTGACCTCATCGTCAACCAGCTGCAAGAGATCCTTGTCGCCGGAAACGATGACCGTCGACATACCGGCCCGGGCCAGTTTCGCCACGGCCGAGGCAATAAGATCATCGGCCTCGACGCCACCCTGCTCCAGACAAAGGATGCCGTGAGCCGCCACCACCTGTTTTATAAACGGAATCTGACTGACCAGGTCGTCGGGCATGGGGGGGCGGTTCGCCTTGTATGCCCCATAGAGCTCGTGCCGAAAAGTCGGCCCCCGCGAATCAAAGGCCACGGCCAGGTAGCGGGGCTGGCGCTCCCGGATTACCCGCAGCAGGATATTGGTGAACCCGTAAACCGCGTGGGTCGGCTGACCATTTTTATTGGAGAGAGGGGAGATGGCGTGATAAGCGCGATAGATGTAGGCATTACCATCAATTAAATAGACCGGGGCGTTGGCTGGCATGGCGGCGATTGTACCAGCCACCCTCGGTTTTGGCAATCCGCGCAAAACAATTGTTTTTTTGTTTAAGTTTGGTTTCGAAATACCGATATGTTAATTAAGCGAGATTCTCTAAGTGTAAAAACCGGCTGTTACCAGGCCAGTGAAATTCGCCGCTGATTAAATGTTAAGTTAGACCCCCATGCCCCAGGCCATAGAGAGTGACCACATGAAGCTGAGCAACCTTTTTCCGCCGATTAAAACCGAAAGTCAGACCAAGACTGCCGCCAAAAAAAGCCCGATTCAACCTGGTGAGGGCACTGCCGCGCCGCGCGCGGCCGGGCCCGACCGCGTTGAACTCTCCACCGGATCGCTCGACGTCCAGAAAATGAAAAACATTCTCCAGGAAACCCCACCCGTACGCCTTGAAAAGATCCAGGCCCTGAAGGAACAGATCGATCGCGGGGAATACCAGGTCGATCCCTACCGCGTGGCGGACAAGATGCTCATGGACCTGCTGGGCGAACATCTCCCCTCCGATTAAGCTTCCGCCAAGTCCCTCCTGGTGCTGGCCCACCCCGGGACCGGCTTCAGTGGACGCCGGTAGCCGCGCGTGGCGCTCACTCCAACGGGGAGGCGATATCATATTCCGCCGGATCCAGCAGGATCTGCTTGGCAAGGCGTTTTTCCACGTTTAAGGCCAACGGAGCCAAGAGATTGGCGGTGATCCGCGGCTGTTCCGCCTCCCGATACATGGTAAGAATGACCATCAACTCCGGATCCCGGCCCGGCTCCACCTCCAGCTCCTGACGATCCCCCGGCGAGATCTCCGGCCGGTAGCCCGGGTCAACCAAATTCGCCGGCACCACCACAAAGGCCAAGGCGGGATTCTCCACGGACTGGAGCCATAAAAACGGGGATTCCGGCCCATGATGGGGCCGCAGGAAAAATCGCCTTGACTCGGAGAACCCCAGAATGGGGCTGGTCATGGCGATTATTCTATCCGCATCAACCTCGATCTCGCCAAACCTGCTGGTTTTTACCATCAGCGGAGAAGTCAAATCCTTGCCTCCCGAACCGGTTGCGCTTCTGCGGCCGGCAATCGCGCCTTGAACGCGGCTTTCCATCATAGCTTTTCCTTCCCTCCGCCGCCCACCTTGTCGAGCAATCCGTCAACCCGGGCGGGCAACTTCCAGACCCCGGCCTTGAGCACGTCAAGCATATCGGCAAGATCGGTCGGGGCATCCAGGCCGGCCCGCTTGTTCTCAGCCATAATCCGTTTAAAGATCTCCTCCCGGTGGATCATCACCCGCGCCGGGGCCTCGACCCCCAATTTTACCTGGCCGCCCTTGATTTCAAGGACGCGAACGGTGATGTCGTTGCCTATAACGATGGCCTCGTCGGCCTTTCTGGCAAGAATAAGCACAACCTTTAGCCCTCCCTGGCCTGGTGTGACATTTTTCCGAAGACAGCCCGGCCGCCGCGCAACTCCCGCCCCCGGCCCCGCTGAACCCCAAACAACTCATCGTATCTTAATGGTTGTTAAAGAAAATCCACAAGGCTTATCTTCATGGCCTTGGCCGCGGTATTCAGGGCCGCCTCATAGGCGGTCTGCTTGGTCTTCAACTCCAGCAGGGCCTCGACCATGTCGGTATCCTCCATATCCGACATGTTTTCCGTTAAAATCAACTCGAGCCCTTCCATGGTCTCACGTTGCGACTGGATACGATTGGTGCGCACCCCGAAATCCGAGATCTCCACCGCCACCTTATCAAACACCTGCTCCAGATTGCCCAAGGCGGTCTCGATGGCCTGCACCTGCATATCCTCTTCGCGGATCCCCACCACCTCGAGAAAATTACTGGAGTCATCGCTAAAGCCGAAACTATAGCGCCCCGGATCACTGCTTTTAACCTCCAGAAAGCCTTCCACGCTCCAGGCCGCCTCCAGACCGGGTATGCCGTTCAGCTTGTCGGCCATGCTCTGCAGGGTGTCGTTGGCCGGATCCACCCCGACCTTGAATTCCAGCTCCTGGGGCGGAAAATAGCCCTGATCAGTCACCGTCACCGTGAAGGTGCCGGCGGTAAAATCATCCTCCAGTCGCAGGCCGGTGCCGCCGGCAGCCAGGGGCACTGTGAAGTTGACCGCCATGTTCTCGCCGACCGCCTCGATGTAACCCCGCGACAGCAGGGCATCCTGCAACCCGGCCAGCGAGGTGAACAGATCGTGATCCACCAGGGCGTCCTTGCCGTTGCGCCCCACGGTAAGAGTGCTGCTACTGCCCACCCGGATCTGCAGATCATTGTCCGGGTCGCCGGTATAACGCACGGCACCGGTGCGCCGAGCCACATCGTCGACCACGATCTTGCCATCGCCGGCCAGATCACCGGCCTCGCCGCTCACTGCCTCGCCACCGGCAAGCCCAATGGCATCCAACCCCGCCTCGGCCGCCAACGGTGTTTCGACGATAAAGCGATTGTCCGAGTATAATTGCAGGGCGCCGAAATAGACCTTTTCCTGGGCCACGGCCGGCAGATCGTTCAGATGAGTAACCTCCTCGCCATTGGCCGTGGTCGTGATATGCAGGTTGCGGCCATCCTCAGCCGCCAGCAGTAAACGGCCGTCACTGTCGCGGGTGGCGACAACGCCGGTAGCCGCGGTCTGGGAGTTGATGGCATTGAGCACGGCATTGTCCGTGTCCCCGGCCACCACCGCCGTTGCTCCCACCAGATTAAAGATATCCACCCCGTTGATCACCAGATCCCCGGCACTCAACAGACTAAAGGCCCCGGTTTCAACCCCGGCCACGGCCTGCTTGTAGGCCGGGATCACCTGGGCACTGACCCCGGTCTCGGCCGCCCTGGCATTGATGGCGTTGGCCTTGGCGGCGGCCGAGGCATCGGCGTAGATATCCGAAATGCCGTCCGCCACGGTGGCCTCGATCTCCAGGCCGTTGATCACCAAATCCCCGAGGGCCAGGGGCGGCGACGGCGTGGGCGCGGCCTCGTCGCTCACCGGCGGATTCGTGCCGTTCAGCCGGTACCCCTGAATCCGGTCCACCATGAACGGGGCCGGCTCCTGCTCGGTATAACCGGTGGTCCGATGCCCGCCAAAGATATACTGCCCACCCACCCGGCTATTGCCCAGGATAACTGTCTGCTCCAGGATATTCCGAACCTCGGAGGCAATACTGGCCCGATTGGCCGCCCCCACCGTGCCGTTGATCTGCTGAATCGCCAGAATCCGCGCTCGCCCGACCAGATCGTTAACCTGCCGAAGGGCATTTTCCGAGGCCTCCACCAGGTTGTCGCCATGGTTCAGGTTCTCTTGATACTGCTGCATGGCGCCAAGATTACTGCGCAGCCCGAGGATGCCGACCATGGCCACCGGATCGTCCGACGGCTTGTCGATTTTCTTCCCGGAGCCGATCTGCTGATTAACCCTCTGCAACTCCGAGGTCAACCGATTAAGATTGGTGGTAATATCACGATTAAAGGTCTGTAGGGTCGATCGCATGACACCCTCCTAGCGCTTAAGCGACTCAAGCATGGTGACCATCATCTCATCCGCGGTGCTTATCAGCTTGGCCGCCGCCGAAAAGGCGTGCTGAAATTTGATCAGGTTGGCCAGCTCCTCGTCCAGCGACACCCCGGAGACGCTATCCCGCATGTCTTGCAGCTGACTGGCCAACATGCTGTTGAACTCCACGCTCCGATCCACCGTCCGCATCCGGGAACCGATCTCGCCGACCAGGGTATTATAAAACCCGTCCAGGGTATTGCGATCCCCGTTGAGAAAGTCCACCTGCTCGTCGTGTTGCAGGGCATTGATCAACAGGGCGTTGCGGTTGTCGCCCGGATAGATGGTGCCATCCGCCTCCACGGTTCCGGCCGCCATTAGATCCAGATTGTCCGCCAGGGTCTGGTTGATGCCGATGGAGGCGGCGTCGTGCCCGGTAAAAAAGGTGTTGAGCCCGACGACCTGCAGGATATTGGAGGAGTCTCCCGCAAAGGCAAATTGATTGCCGGCCGCCGGTCGCAACTCCAGACGGTTATTGAACAGCGACGCGCTGAGCCAGGCCGGACCGCCGCTGGCATTGGTAACCGCCACGTTAATGGCATCGGCCACGTCCTGCAGGGTATAGACCCGCTCAAGCTCCACGGTAACCGGCAACGGTTGCAACGGAATACCGTCCGCGTCGTACAGCCAGATATCAAAACTGCCGCCGTCGGTGGCCAACTCCCGGGTATAATCAAACCCGAACAGCGCGGCCCGCACCCCACCCGGGTTATCGTAACTATAGGTAAAGGTGCCGTCGTTTGGCACATCCTCGCCATGCAGGCCGCCGTCCATGCCGAGTTGAGACAGATAATTGTCGTTCACCCCGGCGGCGACCACGAAATCCTGGGCCGAAGTCACGGTAATTTCACCGGTGTTATGGGTACCGTCCGCCACATAGACGCCGTCGGACAGGGCCAATTTGGCCTCGGCCGGATCGGCCGGATCGATGTCGGCGATCACGATCCGGGACTCGTCGCCGGCATTGGTATTCCGCAAGATAATC
>Ga0224496_10002642_pt1 | contig 10604 bp, 5 predicted proteins | sample SF_Jul11_sed_USG_2_FD_168127 | JGI IMG/M metagenome (GOLD analysis project Ga0224496, IMG submission 168127) | Sediment microbial communities from San Francisco Bay, California, United States - SF_Jul11_sed_USGS_8_1 | ecosystem: Environmental > Aquatic > Marine > Sediment | place: USA... | reverse complement strand
TCCTGTACCTCATTAACGATATAACGGGTCAGCTCAATAATGCCCAGTAGACGCAGAATATCATGCGGATTCGGCTCGCCTTCTGCTATCACTTCACCTTTTTCTACATGCTCCCCTTCAAACACCGTCACATGCCGCCATTTCGGGATCAGTTCTTCGTAAACCTCACCTTCTGAAGGTGTGATAACCAGACGCTGTTTACCCTTCGTTTCCTTGCCAAAACTGACCGTACCGGTAATTTCTGCCAGAATCGAGGATTCCTTAGGTTTGCGTGCTTCAAATAAATCCGCCACCCGAGGCAAACCACCGGTAATATCACGGGTTTTTGATGACGCCTGAGGAATACGTGATAGGGCATCACCTACACCTACTGAAGCGCCATCCTTAAGACCGATAATTGCACCTGCAGGTAAATAGTAATGCGCAGGGATATCGGTGCCGGCGATATTCAGATCATTACCCTGCTCATCAATCATTTTGAGCATCGGGCGTAAATCTTTTGCCGCAGTACCGCGTTGTTTAGGATCTGTCACCACCAGACTGGTCAGGCCGGTAATTTCATCTACTTCTGACTGTACTGTTACGCCGTCAATAATATCAACAAATTTGATCTTACCTGCTTCTTCGGTAATAACCGGATGAGTATGTGGATCCCAGGTTGCAACAATCTGCCCCGCTTCAACCGCTTCACCATCATTAAATGAAATCACCGCACCATAAGGTACTTTGTAACGTTCGCGTTCACGATTACGATCATCCAGTACGGTAATTTCACCGGAACGGGATACCGCAACGTTGTTACCACTGGCATGCACAACAGTTTTCATATTATGCAGACGTACCGTGCCCTTGCTCTTGATTTCAATATTATTGGCCGCAGCCGCTCGACTGGCTGCACCACCGATATGGAAAGTACGCATGGTTAACTGGGTACCGGGCTCACCGATACTTTGTGCCGCAATAACGCCAACGGATTCACCCTGATTGACTTTGTGGCCACGAGCCAGATCACGTCCATAACAGCTTGCGCAAACACCATGTCTGTTTTCACAGGCAATCGGTGAACGAACATGAATATGATCAACCCCCATCGCATCAAGCTGATCAACCCAACGTTCATCCAGCAGAGTCCCTTCCGGGATCAACACTTTATCTGTATCTGCTTCAGTGACATCCTTTGCAACAATACGACCCAGTACACGCTCACTCAAGGCTTCAACAACATCACCGCCTTCAATCAGGCTGGTTATCATTAAACCGCTTGTTGTGCCACAATCTTCACCATTAATCACCAGGTCCTGGGAAACATCAACCAGTCGACGAGTCAGGTAACCGGAGTTCGCTGTTTTTAACGCCGTATCAGCCAGACCTTTACGAGCACCATGAGTGGAAATAAAGTACTGTAAAACTGATAAACCTTCACGGAAATTCGCCGTAATCGGTGTTTCAATAATCGAGCCATCCGGCTTGGCCATTAAACCACGCATACCGGCTAACTGACGAATCTGAGCAGCACTACCACGCGCTCCGGAGTCTGCCATCATGAAAACCGAGTTAAAAGATTTTTGCTTGACCGTATTACCATCACGATCGATAACATCTTCAGTTCCCAGCTTGTCCATCATGGACTTGGCAACCTGATCGTTAGTGCGTGACCAGATATCCACGACCTTGTTATAGCGTTCGCCGTAAGTGACCAGGCCGGAAGTGTACTGTTCTTCAATTTCACGGACTTCTTCTTCAGCTTTAGCCAGAATCGCAGGCTTATCTTCCGGGATCACCATATCTTCCAGACCGAACGAAACTGCCGAACGGGTAGAGTACGCGAAACCGGTATACATCAATTGATCCGCAAAAATGACCGTATCTTTCAAACCATTTTCACGGTAACAAACGTTAATCAGCTGTGATACCGCCTTTTTCTTCAAATCCTGGTTAATCAAGTCAAACGACATACCTTCAGGCACAATTTCCCATAATAATGCCCGGCCTGCCGTTGTATCTTTTATACTAACAACCTCTGTACGATTGCCATCAGCATCAAACTTCACTTCTTTGATACGTACCTTAACCTTCGACTGTAATTCAACCACATGAGTGCTGTAGGCGCGATGCACTTCTTTTACATCCGCGAAGACCATGCCTTCACCCTTGCCATTAATCCGTTCACGGCTCATGTAATAGAGACCTAATACCACGTCCTGTGAAGGTACAATAATAGGTTCACCATTAGCAGGAGAAAGAATATTATTAGTCGACATCATTAATGCACGAGCTTCCAGCTGTGCTTCCAGCGATAGAGGTACATGCACCGCCATCTGATCACCGTCAAAGTCGGCGTTAAATGCCGTACAGACCAGAGGATGTAACTGAATGGCCTTGCCTTCAATCAGGATGGGTTCAAATGCCTGAATACCCAGACGATGTAACGTTGGCGCACGGTTAAGCATGACCGGATGTTCACGGATCACTTCTTCAAGGATATCCCAGACTTCAGGCCCTTCATGCTCAACCATTTTCTTGGCGGCTTTAATAGTCGTCGCAAGACCACGCAACTCAAGCTTACTAAAAATAAACGGCTTGAATAATTCAAGCGCCATTTTCTTTGGCAGACCACACTGATGTAATTTCAATGTTGGTCCAACCACGATAACTGAACGGCCGGAGTAATCGACACGTTTACCCAGCAGATTCTGGCGGAATCGACCCTGCTTGCCTTTTATCATGTCCGCCAGAGATTTCAGCGGACGCTTGTTAGATCCGGTAATGGCTCGTCCACGACGACCGTTGTCCAGCAGGGCATCAACCGACTCCTGCAACATGCGCTTCTCGTTGCGAACAATAATATCCGGTGCATTCAAATCCAGTAAACGACGCAGACGGTTATTACGATTAATAACGCGCCGATACAGATCATTCAGATCAGACGTTGCAAAACGACCACCTTCAAGTGGAACCAAAGGACGCAGCTCCGGCGGTAATACCGGTAATACGTTCATCACCATCCATTCAGGCTTATTACCTGAAGTCTGGAAGGCCTCAACCAGTTTCAATCGTTTACCCAGCTTTTTCAACTTGGTTTCAGATTTGGTCGCGCCCATGTCTTCACGAATTCGTTCCACTTCTTTTTCAAGATTCAGCGAACTCAGCAACCATTGAACTGCTTCAGCCCCCATGCGGGCATCAAACTCATCGCCATATTCTTCAATTGCTTCAAGATAGCTTTCATCGGTAAGTAACTGGCCACGCTCCAGTTCCGTCATACCGGGTTCAACCACCACGAAGGCTTCAAAATAGAGTACCCGTTCAATATCACGCAAAGTCATATCAAGGAGTAAACCCATTCGTGACGGCAGTGATTTCAGGAACCAGATGTGTGCAACCGGGCTAGCCAGCTCAATGTGCCCCATACGCTCACGACGCACTTTAGCTAAAGTAACTTCAATACCGCATTTTTCACAAATTACGCCACGGTGCTTGAGACGTTTGTACTTACCGCACAAACATTCATAATCTTTGACCGGGCCAAAAATTTTGGCGCAGAACAAACCATCACGTTCTGGTTTGAACGTACGGTAGTTAATAGTTTCCGGCTTTTTCACTTCACCATAAGACCAGGAACGAATCTTCTGTGGTGATGCCAGCCCGATACGAATTGCATCGAAGTCTTGAAGCTGTGTCTGCTGCTTGAGGATCTTCAGTAGATCTTTCACGTTGCCACTCCTAAATAAGTGACTAGGGCCTAGCAACTAGGACCTAGTGACTGAATTGTTAATCATGCTGTTCCAGTTCGATATCAATACCGAGCGAGCGAATTTCTTTCAGTAATACATTAAAGGATTCCGGCATGCCGGCTTCCATTTGATGATTGCCATCCACAATATTCTTGTACATTTTGGTTCGGCCATTTACATCATCTGATTTGACCGTCAACATTTCCTGCAAGGTATAAGCAGCACCATAAGCTTCAAGTGCCCACACTTCCATTTCACCGAAACGCTGACCACCAAACTGTGCTTTACCGCCCAGTGGCTGTTGAGTAACCAGACTGTAAGGTCCTGTCGAGCGAGCATGCATTTTATCATCAACGAGGTGATTCAGTTTGAGGATATACATATAGCCGACCGTTACCGGACGTTCAAACTGTTCACCGGTTCGTCCATCAAACAGAATCGTCTGACCCGAAGTGGGCAAGTCCGCCATTTCCAGTAAATGTTTGATATCGGCTTCATGGATACCATCAAATACCGGTGTTGCCATCGGTACACCGTCACACAGATTTCTGGCCAGTTCCATGATTTCAGAATCACTGAATGACTTGAGATCTTCATGCTGACCTTCGGTCTCGTTATATATTTTCTCAAGGAATGCGCGGATCTCTCCAATCTGTTGCTGTTGGCGAATCATCGTATTGATCTTCTTGCCGAGTCCTTTAGCCGCCCAACCAAGATGAGTTTCCAGCACCTGTCCAACGTTCATACGTGAAGGTACGCCTAGCGGGTTTAACAGGATATCAATAGGCTCGCCTTGTGCGGTATGTGGCATATCTTCAACCGGAACAATCATGGAGATTACACCCTTGTTACCGTGACGACCCGCCATTTTATCGCCTGGTTGCAATCGTCGCTTAACAGCAACATGCACCTTAACCATCTTTAACACACCCGGAGCCAGATCATCACCAGAAGTCAGCTTACCGCTCTTTTCTTCATATTTGGCATCAAAATCCTTACGGATCTGTTTGATTTGCTCAGCCATAGCTTCGAGTTGAACATTAGCTTCGTCATTTTTCAAACTAATTTCAAACCACTTTTCACGTTCCAGGTCTGCCAGATAGGCAGCCGTAATTTTAGTACCCGCTTTCAGATGATTTGGACCACTTTCAGCCAGCTTATCAATCAACATATTTTCAACACGCTGATAAGCATCACCTTCCATAATACGACGCTGGTCATTGAAGTCTTTCTTGATACGTTCCAGTTCAGATTCTTCAATGGCTTTCGCACGCGAATCTTTCTCAATGCCGTCACGGGTAAAGACCTGTACATCAATAACAGTTCCAATCATGCCGGAACGTACGCGCAATGAAGTATCTTTTACATCACTGGCTTTTTCGCCAAAGATAGCGCGTAACAGTTTTTCTTCCGGTGTCAGCTGGGTTTCACCTTTAGGTGTGACCTTGCCCACCAGAATATCGCCCGGTTTCACTTCAGCGCCAATATAAACAATACCGGCCTCATCCAGTTTGGCTAATGCTGATTCACCTACATTGGGAATATCACCGGTGATTTCTTCTGAACCCAGCTTGGTATCACGGGCAACACAGGTCAGTTCTTCAATATGAATAGTGGTATAACGATCTTCCTGAACTACACGTTCAGAAATAAGGATAGAATCCTCAAAGTTATATCCATTCCATGGCATGAATGCCATTAACATATTCTGACCCAGAGCTAACTCACCCATATCGGTTGACGGACCATCCGCCATCACATCACCTCGAGCAATCACTTCACCCGGTTTGACTAATGGCCGTTGGTTAATACAGGTATTCTGATTTGAGCGTGTGTACTTGGTCAGATTATAAATATCTACACCCGCTTCACCCGGTATGGTTTCATTATCATTTACTCGTACAACAATACGAGCCGCATCGACTGAGTCAACAATTCCGCCACGTTTTGCAACCACTGTTACGCCTGAATCAACCGCTACAGTACGTTCAATGCCGGTACCTACCAGTGGTTTCTGGGCACGTAAAGTTGGTACTGCCTGACGTTGCATGTTTGAACCCATGAGAGCGCGGTTAGCATCATCATGTTCAAGGAATGGAATAAGTGCTGCCGCCACAGAAACAATCTGCTTGGGTGACACATCCATAAAATCAACACGATCAGGTGTTGTCATGGTGAATTCATTCAGATGACGGCTAGGTACCAGTTCATCGGTCAGGTTATCTTTGCTATCCATACCGGCATTAGCCTGAGCGATAACATATTCACTCTCATCAATCGCCGACAGATAAACAACCTCATTAGTAACCTTGCCCTGATTAACCTTACGATAAGGCGTTTCAAGGAAACCAAAGCGGTTGGTTCGCGCATAAACAGAAAGTGAGTTAATCAAACCAATGTTTGGGCCTTCGGGTGTTTCAATCGGACATACCCGACCATAATGCGTTGGATGTACGTCTCGCACCTCAAAGCCAGCACGTTCGCGCGTCAGACCACCCGGGCCAAGCGCCGATATGCGGCGTTTATGTGTAATTTCAGAAAGCGGATTATTTTGATCCATAAACTGGGACAACTGACTGGAACCAAAGAATTCCTTGATTGCAGCTGACACCGGTTTGGCATTAATCATTTCCTGCGGCATCAGGTTATCGGTTTCGGCTAAAGACAAACGTTCTTTAACTGCACGTTCAACACGAACCAGACCTACACGGAACTGGTTTTCGGCCATTTCGCCCACAGAACGTATACGCCGATTACCCAGGTGATCGATATCGTCAACAATACCGCGGCCGTCACGTATATCGATCAGCGTTTTAATCACCTCAATAATATCTGAGGTTTCGCCCCGAGCTTCACAAAGCTGTTTCGCATTGTCATCTGAGCGCTGGCCAAAATAAACATGATCATAGAGAATACCCTGGCCTGTTTCTTCCTTACGACCAAGACGTCGATTGAATTTCATTCGACCGACAACAGACAGGTCATAGCGATCATCAGTAAAGAACAGATTATGGAACAGATTTTCAGCCGCTTCTTTGGTAGGTGGTTCGCCCGGACGCATCATCCGATAAAGTTCAACCTGCGCTTCCAGTTGGGTAGTCGAAGTTTCAATTCCCAGAGTCTTGGAAATATAAGGGCCATGATCAAGATCATTGGTAAAAATAGTCTGAAATTCCTTGCAACCGGCTTCTTTCAACAATTCCAGTCTTTCAGGAGTAATTTCATCATTGGCATGTAATACCACTTCACCCGTTTCGGTATTGATCACATCATGAGCTATAACTTTTTCAAGCAGATAATCTTCAGGAACTATTAGAGCCTTAACACCTGCTTTTTCAAGTTCACGGATATGACGAACGGTTACACGTTGGCCTTCATCAACCAGGACGTTATTTTTTATTTTAATTTCAAATGAAGCTGTTTCACCACGCAGGCGTTCAGCAACCAGCTCCATTGAAATACCATCTTTAGTAAACTTGAACAGGTTCTTTTTAAAGAACAAATCCAGCATCTGCTCAGTGTTATAACCCAAAGCGCGTAATAAAATAGTCACCGGTAATTTACGCCGACGATCAATACGGGTAAACAGACAGTCTTTTGGATCAAACTCAAAGTCAAGCCACGAACCACGGTAAGGGATGACACGAGCATTAAATAATAATTTGCCCGACGAATGTGTTTTGCCTTTGTCATGGTCAAAGAAAACACCCGGAGAACGGTGTAACTGGGAAACTATCACACGTTCGGTGCCATTAATTACAAAGGTACCGTTATCTGTCATTAACGGGATTTCACCCATATAGACTTCCTGCTCGCGGATATCTTTTATAGTCGGGGTTTTGACTTCTTTATCATAAATAAGCAGGCGAACCTTTACCCGCAATGGTGCGGAATAAGTCACACCGCGTACCTGACATTCCTTCACGTCAAACACGGGGACGCCCAAACGGTAATCAACATAATCTAACGCAGCATTACCTGAATAACTGACAATCGGGAACACGGATTTAAATGCCGCATGTAATCCACATTCCTGACGTTGATTTTCGTGCACGCCCTGTTGCAAAAATTCACGATAAGAATTGATCTGGGTCGCCAAGAGATAGGGGACATCCAGAATGCTGGGCCGACGGCCATAATTTTTACGAATCCGTTTCTTTTCTGTAAGCGAGTAACCCATTGGACACCTTGCGAGTAGCTATTGCCTGTAATAAATTCATTCACTTGTTGTTACAGAAACCTTGTTCCAGTAACAACAGGAAATACATAACAGGCCGACTATCCTTACCGGATAGTTAGCCTGCTATGTTCTTGTTTTCATTTCTCAACACAAAATAATACCCAGCTCCAGATTGAAAACTGGAGCAGAGTATTTTTTTATAATAAGTGTTGTGACGAAACAATTCTGAAGTTTATATTACTTCAGTTCGACACTAGCACCAGCTTCTTCAAGCTGTTTCTTAATGTCGGCTGCTTCGCTTTTAGAAGCACCTTCTTTAACAGTGGCAGGAACACCTTCAACCATGTCTTTTGCTTCTTTCAGGCCCAGACCGGTAATACCACGAACGGCTTTAATTACGCCGATCTTGTTTTCACCAAAGCCGGTCATGATAACGTTAAATTCAGTCTGCTCTTCAGCAGCAGCACCCGCTCCAGCAGCAGCAACAGGCGCAGCAGCAACCGCAGCAGCAGCACTCACACCGAATTTTTCTTCCATTGCACTGATTAAATCAACCACTTCCATAACAGTCATACTGGAAATTGTGTCCAGAATATCTTCTTTAGATACAGCCATTTGTTTTCTCCTAAATTACTAAAATAATGGTAGCAGGCTTAAAATTAAGCCTGTTTTGAGTCGCGAACAGCCGCAACGGTACGAACCAATTTGCCAGGAACTTCATTAAGTGTACGAACAAGTTTGGTGATAGGCCCCTGCATAACCGACATAAGCATGCTGATAGCCTGCTCTTTGGTTGGCAGATTTGCCAGACGATCAAGTTCTGATGCGGGTAATAACTGACCGCTTACAGATAACACCTTGATAACCAGTTTGTTGTTTACCTTTGCAAATTCCTTCAATACTCTTGCTGCAGAACCGGGATCCTCTTGCGAGAATGCCAGCACCATTGGGCCAACAAGTGCATCTTTCATGCAATCAAAGTCCGTCCCTTCGACAGCGCGTCGAGCCAGTGTGTTTTTCACCACACGCAGATAAACACCACCGCTTCGTGCCTTGGCACGTAAATCGGTCATGTCTTCCGAGCTCAGCCCCATGTATTCTGCTGCAACAGCAGAATGCGCAGTCGCTGCAACTTCAGCAACGTCAGCTACAATAGCTTTCTTTTCTTCTAAACTGAGAGCCACGCGAGCTTACCTCCGTATAAACAAATACCGAATTATTACTAATTCGACTTTTGTTGTTGGACGAACGTGGAGTCATTAAAATAATCACTCCACCCATATTTAGTGAGCGTTTCCAGCTTTTTAATTCTGTTAGGCACACCATCTGCGTAGGCTATACATTTAATCCCTCAAAAAAATAAAATCATTCTTTATCAGGTACCTACGGTCTTTGATGGACGCTGTTACAAATTTAGCAACAACGGCCACAAAGTCTTTTTACAAAGTCCCTGGCGTCTAGTTCCCAGGCGCTAGTTACTGAATTTATATTGATAACGACGTTTGATCGATAGCAATACCCGGTCCCATTGTTGTCGAAACCGATATTTTCTTCATATACTGACCTTTAGCTGATGATGGTTTTGCCTTTTTCAAATCACTCAGCAAAGCTTCCAGATTTTCTTTCAATATATTTGAATCAAAGTTTACGTTACCAATGGCACAATGAATAATACCGGCTTTGTCTGTTCGAAAACGTACCTGACCTGCTTTGGCATTTTTAACCGCGTTACCAACATCAGGGGTAACTGTGCCTACTTTCGGATTTGGCATTAGACCGCGAGGACCCAGAATCTGACCTAACTGTCCCACTACTCGCATAGCATCCGGTGTTGCAATTACAACATCAAATTCCATGTTGCCTTTTTTGATTTCTTCAGCCAGATCTTCAAAGCCAACGATGTCAGCTCCGGCGGCTTTAGCCTTATCCGCATTAGCTCCTTGTGCGAATACTGCTACACGGACTGTTTTACCTATACCATGCGGTAATACAGTTGAACCACGAACAACCTGATCAGATTTACGTGGATCAACACCTAAATTGATAGCAACATCAACAGACTCGGTAAACTTGGCCTTTGGTAATTCTTTCAACAGATTAAATGCTTCTGTCGCACCATAAAATTTGCCATGTTCAATTTTTTCTCGAATAATTTTTGCTTTTTTACTTAGCTTGGCCATTTACACGCCCTCCGTTTCAATACCCATACTACGCGCGCTTCCGGCGATAGTACGTACAGCGGCATCCATATCGGCTGCGGTTAAATCCGACGCTTTAGTTTTGGCGATAGCCTCTAACTGTTCACGGGTGACCTTGCCGACTTTATCGCGATTAGGAACTGCGGAGCCGCTAGTAATACCCAGAGCTTTTTTCAATAAAATTGAAGCTGGTGGAGTTTTCTTGATAAAAGTAAAACTACGATCAGCATACACCGTAATAACAACCGGGATAGGCATGCCTTTTTCCAAATCCTGGGTTTGGGCATTGAAGGACTTACAGAACTCCATGATATTGACACCATGCTGCCCCAGGGCTGGACCAACGGGTGGAGAAGGATTAGCCTCTTGGGCCTTTACTTGCAGCTTAATATAAGCCTGAATTTTCTTAGCCATAATTTACTCCTGTGGGTGATAACGCCTTACGGCTCCCCTGTTTTCTAAGTTACGAGTATCAAGGGACAAGGGCCGAAG
>Ga0224496_10002641_pt1 | contig 10606 bp, 11 predicted proteins | sample SF_Jul11_sed_USG_2_FD_168127 | JGI IMG/M metagenome (GOLD analysis project Ga0224496, IMG submission 168127) | Sediment microbial communities from San Francisco Bay, California, United States - SF_Jul11_sed_USGS_8_1 | ecosystem: Environmental > Aquatic > Marine > Sediment | place: USA... | reverse complement strand
GACGTGCATGTGGTGAACCTGCTGACCGTGGGCTACCCGGCCATTGAACCCGCAGAGCAGAGGCGGCTCCCACTTGAGGACCTGCTGTTATAATTCACTGATGGACCTCAAGCGCATAGCGTTCATAGGGCGCACCTTTGGGGAATACAGGGACATGTTCAACCTCGTGGACGGGGACCTGCATGACGGGACGGTTCTGGACTGCCCTGCCGGAGCGTCCTCCTTCACCGCAGAGGCCCGCGACCTGGGTTGCGAGGCCACGGCTTGCGACATCCTCTACAAAGAGACCGCCCGGCAACTCAGGCAGAGATGCCTTGAGGACCTCTCGCACATTTTCGGCGACGCCTTCGACAAGGTCTCGGACAGATACACCTGGGAGTATTACGGTAACAAGGAGAGGCTCAGGGCGATGAGGCAGCAGGCATTCGAAGCCTTTATAAGGGATTTCGAAGCTGGCCATTCCGGACGATATGTAGGTGCCGCCCTACCCGGGCTGCCCTTCAAGGACGGGGAGTTCAGGCTGGTTCTCTCATCACATTTCCTCTTTCTCTACGACAGCTGGCTCAGCCCTGAGACACACGTATCATGCCTTAGGGAACTGCTCAGGGTCGCATCCAGAGAGGTTCGGGTGTTTCCGCTCTCCAGCATGGACGGCAGTGAGTACGCCCGGATGGAAATGGTCCTCTCAGCCATGAGAGACGAAGGTGTCACAGTGGAAATAGCACCAGCCGGGCTTGAGTTCCTAAGGGGGGCCAACATGATGCTCAGGCTCCTTAAATGACCCTCTAATAAGGAGGAGGATGGAATGCCTTATACCCCAGAGATCAGAGGTATCAGGCCCGTGCTGGCACGGATCAGAAAGGCCCTCCGCGCTGCCCATGACCCGGTTCGCGCGCTGAACGAGAAACGCTACCTCAAGAGCACGCACATGTTCCTGGGTGTGAACATACCAACGCTCAGAAAAATTTCAAAAGATACTGCAGCAAGGCTGGGGCCCGCGTCGCGGACGACTGTACACGGTCTCGCCCGCACCCTCTGGTCGTCAGCCTATCACCAGGAAAAGACACTCGCCATATTCCTTCTTGCCCTGTATCCGGAGTACCTAGACAAAAGGGCGATGAAAATGCTTGAGGACATGCTACAGGAGAGCGAGGGATGGGACCACGTGGACTACATCTCCACCAGCCTTGTCAGTATAGTCCTCGATAAGGACCCAGAGGCGCTCTCGTATCTGTCAAGGTGGAAGGACTCAAAAAACCACTGGATGCGAAGGGCCTCGCTCATAAGCCAGATACCGCTTCTGAGAAAGGGTCGCGGGGACAGGGAGCTGTTCTTCTCCATGGCAGAGGAGATGACAGGAGACCGGGAATTCTTCGTCAGAAAGGCCATAGGCTGGACCATCCGGGAGATATCAAAACACGACCCGGAGGCAGCGCGGGCCTTCCTGCTGTGCATTAAGGGAAAGGCCTCCGGACTGACCATGAGGGAGGGCGCGAAACGTCTTCCTGTTATAATGAGGAAAGAGGTGATCGGAAAATGACAGGAGCTTCAACAGGCTGGAGACAGAGGGCGTACGAGATAATATTCGAGGCCGAGACCCCGGCCGGCAAGGCCTTTGATATAGCGCTCATACTGGCCATCCTCCTCAGTGTCATCGCTGTGATGCTGGACAGCATAGCTTCTGTGAGGGCAAAGCACGAGACAGCACTGCATATCGCGGAGTGGTTCTTTACCTCCTTGTTCACCGTTGAATACATCCTTCGCCTTTACTGCGTAAGAGCTCCCCTCAAATACGCCAGGAGCTTCTTCGGGGTCGTGGACCTGATGGCCGTGCTCCCCACATATATAAGCCTCCTGCTGCCCGGAAGCCAGTACCTGCTGGTGATAAGGATAATACGAGTGCTCAGGGTCTTCAGGATACTGAAGTTCGCCCACCATACCAGGGAGGCAAGGCTCCTTGTCCAGGCACTTTACGCCAGCCGGAGGAAGATAACCGTTTTCATTCTTGCCGTGCTCTCCCTTGTAGTCATCCTGGGTTCCCTCATGTACCTCGTGGAGGGGGAGAAGAACGGGTTCACCAGCATACCAAAGAGCATCTACTGGGCCGTGGTCACGCTCACCACCGTTGGATACGGGGACATATCCCCGCAGACCCCCCTGGGACAGGCCCTCGCAGCATTGATAATGATAATAGGCTACAGCATAATCGCCATCCCCACGGGCATAGTGAGCGTCGAGATAGCGGAGGCTTACAGGAAAAGGAACGTGGAGCGGACATGCCCGGGATGCGGCAACCGGGGACACGACCCTGACGCAAGCCACTGCAAGTACTGCGGCGGGGAGCTATCGGGAAACTAGCTGGCCTTGGAGCCAAGGGCCGTGTTCATTATGGATACGCCCGATGAAGTCCCTATGAGGTCAGCCCCTGCCTCCACCATCTCCTTCATGTCCTTGAGTGTCTTAATGCCTCCGGCGGCCTTTATGCGCGCCCTGCCCCCAAGCACTTCCTTCATAAGGGCCACGTCCTCGGCACTAGCGCCTGAGGGGCCGAACCCGGTTGAGGTCTTTACAAAATCAGCCCCTGCCCCGGCTACGGCCTCGATGGCCCTGATCTTCTGCTCCCGGCTCAGGTAGCAGCACTCTATTATGACCTTCAGCACTGGCCCTCCGGAGGGACCTTTCAGGGCCATCAGAACATCCCATATATCCTTCTCCACCCGGCCCCAGTCCCCCTCAAGTGCGGCCCCTATGTCCATTACCATATCCACCTCGTCCGCTCTCTGGTACATGGCATCCATTGCCTCTCGGGCCTTGATACTCGTCGTGGAGGCCCCAAGGGGGAACCCCACGACAGTTGTTACCCTCACGCCGGAGCCCTCAAGCAAAGCGTTTGCAAGCCTTACCCTTGAGGGGTTTATGCAGACAGAGTAGAACCCGTGCTCCCGGGCCTCGGAGCATAACTCGCGTACGTCATCAGCGGTGGCGGCTGCGCTCAGGAGGCTGTGCTCTATCCTCCAGGCTATATCCTCCGGCCTCATGGCGTGCTCTCACTGTAGGCTGTCATCAGGCTCTTGGTTATAGGGCCGACACTGAACTCGTACTCCCCGACCCTGCTGACAGGAAGGACCTCGATGGATGTGCCGGTAAGAAATACCTCGTCAGCTGATGCAAGCACAGAGGGCGGATAAAGCCCCTCCTTGACCAGAAGTCCCAGACCCCTGGCAATTGACAGTACCTGCTCACGTGTCACCCCGGCCAGAATCCCCGTGGCTATGGAGGGGGTGTGCACAACTCTGTCCTTGACGAAGAAAATGTTGCTCACAGTGCATTCTGCGATATATCCCTCGGGGTTAAGCATGAGGGCATCGAAGGCCCCTGCCCTTGAGGCCTCGCCCTTGGCCAGTATGTTGTTGAGGAAGTTCATGGATTTTATTGCAGGATCCAGCGATGAGGTACTGTTACGCCTTGTGAGGGCGATTATCAGCTCCGCTCCACGCTCAAAAAGTCCCGGGTCATAGGGGCTGAAGGGCCATGCCATGACCACGAAGGTCGGGCTGGTGGCCACCGTGGGGTCTATGCCCCTGGGCCCGGAGCCTCGGGTGACCGAGACCCTTATAATGGCGTCCTCAAGAGAGTTTGCCCTTAGTGTCTCCACAACGGCCTCGATTATCCCCTCCTCGTCCTTTGGGAGCCTAAGGCCTATTAGCCCGGCGGAGCGCAGTAGCCTCCTTAGATGATCCCGCAGCAGGAACACCTCGCCCCTGTAGGCGCGCATGGTCTCGTATACGCCGTCCCCGTACAGGAACCCCCTGTCGGTCACGGGGACAAGCGCTTCCTCCTCCGGCACGACCCTGTCATTAAGGTATATATGCATTTTCTCTCTAATAACCTCCGTCCGAAATTATATCCCAAAAACGCCGCCAAGTTCCCCCCTGCCTTAATTATTCATTATCATGTCTTGATTATATGCCTGTGAGGCAATAGAATTATTAGATGGAAAAGGGATACTTCCTTCCGGTACTTCACGCGCACCTGCCCTACGTAAGGCACCCGGAGCACGAGTTCTTCCTCGAGGAGAACTGGTTCTTCGAGGCGGTAGTGGACTGTTACATCCCGCTTACAAGGGTGCTCATGCGCCTCAGGGAGGAAAAGGTGCGCTTTGGCATCACCATATCACTCAGCCCCACCCTTCTGGAGATGTTATCGGACAGGCTTCTCAGGCAGAGGCTCAGGCGGCACATGGAAAGGCTTGTCGTACTGACTGAGGCGGAGGTGGCGCGCACATATGGGGAGCCCGGGCTGAATTCAGTTGCCTTGATGTACCGGGACAAATGGGCTGACACCCTAGATGTATTTGAAAATGAGTATGACGGAGACCTCATAGGGGCGCTCAGGTCTCTGAGCACCTATCCCGGAATTGAGTTCATCACCACGGCGGCCACACATGCCTTTCTGCCCAACCTCATGCCTGTTCCCGAGGCGGTGCGGGCGCAGATAGAGGGCGGAATGCTTGTGTTCGAGAAGCACATGGGACACAGGCCGCGGGGGTTCTGGCTCCCTGAATGCGGTTATTGCCAGGGGCTCGACAGGTTTGTCAGGGAAGCAGGAGGCGAATACTTCTTCCTTGAGGCCCACGGCGTCCTACATGCCTCTCCAAGGCCCATGCACGGCATATACAGGCCCATCCTCTGCGGCTCCGGCACAGCCGCCTTCGGGAGGGACCCCTTTGCTGCAGAGCGCGTCTGGTGCGCCCAGAGGGGATACCCTGCGGACCCTGTTTACAGGGACTTCTACTCTGACCTGGGTTTTGATAATGACCACCGCCATGTGCGCGAGCATCTAATCCCCATGCTCCCGGAGGGAGAACCTTCATTCACAGGGTTGAAGTACCGGAGGATCACCGGAGCCGGGGTATCCAAGGAGATCTACGACCCTCTCGTGGCACGGAGCCGGGCCGCGGATCATGCCGGAGACTTCGTCCGCGCCCTTGGCTCGCACGTGTCCCTCATACACGAGAAGTACGGTTTCACCCCCGTCATAACCGCCCCCTACGATGCAGAGCTCTTCGGCCACTGGTGGTTCGAGGGTCCAATCTGGCTCGAAGAGGTGCTCAGGGCCACTTCCGCCCGGGAGGCTGCTGGGGAAGGACCGGAGGTAATAAGCATGACGGCTTCAGAGTACCTGCGTGTTCACAGAGGAGAGCTTGAGACGGCCGAGCCCTCCATGTCCAGCTGGGGAAGCGGAGGGTACTCCTCAATATGGACAGAGCCGGAGGGAGGGAGGATCGCAGCGCGTCTTCTGGCCTCGGCAAGGCGCATGGGCCTCAGGGCAAGGGAATCTATGACCGGAGGCCCAAGCAAGAGAGCGCTAGACCAGGCCATGAGGGAGCTCATGCTGGCTCAGTCCAGCGACTGGATGTTCATGATAAACAAGGGGGCACACACCGGATACGCTTCAGAAAGGCTAGAGGAACACCTGAGGGCATTTGATGAACTGATGCAGGCTGCAGGCAATGGCGGCCCGGACGGCAAAAGGCTGCACGAGCTTGAAACGAACAGTCACTTCATGAAGGATATCGGTGCAGAGCTCTACCTCTAGGGCAGGAGCTTGCTGTATGGGAACTTCCTGAGGAAGGTAAGGAACTCGTCCACAGCATAGGAAGTTATGGAGTTCTTGTTGAAGACCAGACAGAAATCCCTCAGGAGGCGGCCTTCCTTGAACTTTACCGCCTTGAGAGCGCCGTACCTTGCCTCCCTCCTCACTGCCCATTTGGATACTATGGCTATCCCCGAGCCGTTCTCCACGGAGTCCTTGATGGCCTCGGTGCTCCCGAGCACGGTGGTGATGTTCATCTTCTGAGGGGTGATGCCACGCTTCAGCAGATGTTTCTCGATGACCTGCCTTGTGCCCGAGCCCTCCTCACGGAAGATGAAGGGCTCCTTGACTATATCCAGGACAGATACGTCCTTCTTCTTGGCCCAGGGGTGATCGGTGGGCACGATAAGTGTCAACTCGTCCGAGATGAGCTTCTCGCTCACTATCTTGTACTTGGTGACCTCTCCCTCCACCAGTCCCAGGTCCAGGTTGCCGGCATTCAGGAGCTCTACAATTCTCTTGGTATTTCCAACCAGAAGGTGGATCTTTATCTTGGGGTTCTTTGTCTTGAAATCCGATATAACCGAGGGCAGCATGTAGTTCCCTATGGTGGTGCTTGCGCCTATGCTGATGCTCCCCTTCACAAGCCCGGTTATATCACCGATATCCTTATCCGCCTGGGCGTATAGGTTCAGTATCTCCTTGGCGTACCTGTAAAGGACCTCGCCTGCTGGCGTAAGGGTTACGGTGCTGGAGGAACGGTCAAAAAGCTTTGTCTCGTATATCTCCTCCAGAGCCTGTATCTGGAGGCTCACGGCGGGCTGTGTCAGATGGATTATCTCTGAGGCCTTGGAAAAACTCTTGGTTTCCGTGACCGTGCAGAATACCCTCAGTTTATGGTCTTCCATTCCCATAGGAGAGTATTATATAAAATCCTTATTGTCTTATTCAAGCATCTTTATACAACCCACCACAACCCCTCATAAGGGTTTCCCTTATGGTCGGGCTTCCATCTGTTATAATCAAACACCATGGTTGAGAGAAAGAACATAGCCAGAGCCGCCAGCCTGATGTTCTCAGGCACGCTCATAAGCCGCATACTGGGCCTCGTCAGAGACCAGACCATAGCCTTCATATTCGGGGCCACATGGCTGACGGACGCTTATTATGTTGCGCACAAGATACCCAATATGCTCAGGGAGATATTTGCCGAGGGTTCCATGTCAGCGGCCGTGATCCCGGTCCTTACAGATTATGAGAAGCAGGATCCGGAGGAAGGCAGGAAGCTGGTAAGAGCCCTGCTGGGCTTCTCACTCGTTGTCGTGGGCCTGGTCTGCCTGGCTGGAGCCATATTCACTCCGGAGATAGTATCGGTCATAGGCTTCGGCTTTAAATCAGCGGGTAGGGATTTCGCCTTCGATACTACTGTTGAGCTGGCGCGGATGATGATGCCCTTCCTTCTTTTTGTAAGCATTGCATCCATTGTCATGGCGGCGCTCAATACAAAACGCATATTCTTCGTCCCCTCGCTAGCCACAGCCATGTACAACCTGACCTTCATTCTAATTGTGGTGCTCCTGGCCAGCAGACTTGAACGTCCCATACTGGCAACTGCCATTGGGGTGTCCATCGGCGGCCTCATGCAGATAATATTCCAGGTGCCAAAGTTTCTCAGGCAGGGCTTCAGCATATTGCCGTCCTTCAGGTTCAGCCATCCCGGCCTAAGGCGCATCATGCTTCTGGTTCTGCCCGTAATGGCCGGCACGGCCGTGGCCCAGGTCAATATCGTCATCGGAGCCATGCTGGCTACAAAACTCCCCTTCGGGAGCGTCACATACCTGTATTACTCCATGAGGCTTATCCAGCTGCCCGTGGGAATGATTGGTGTGGCAATGGGCATGGCGATACTCCCCTCTCTCTCCTCTCACGCCCATGCCGGGGACCTGAAGAGCCTGAAGGAGGATTTCGCCTTCTCCCTGAGGCTACTCTTTTTCATAGGCCTTCCCGCCATGGCCGGACTAATAGCGCTCAGGGTTCCCATAGTGTCCGCCCTCTTTCAGCATGGCGACTGGGGCCCGAAGGCAACCATGGGGACAGCGGACGCCCTCCTTTTCTATTCACTCGGCCTCTGGGCCGTGATGGGCGTAAAGGTCCTGAGCTCCACATTCTACTCCCTTAGCGATACCAGGACGCCTGTAAAGGCCGCCATTGCGGCCCTCACCGCAAACGTGGTGCTGAGCCTGGCCCTGATGGGACCCATGCTCCACAAGGGTCTTGCCCTTGCACAGGCCATAAGCGCCATTGTCAATTTCTCCCTTCTGACATATTTTCTCAAGGACAAGCTAAAGCATATAGGGGGCAGGTCAATAGCAGACTCCTTCCTCAAAGCCGCGGCTTCTTCTGCGGTCATGGGAGGGGCGATAGGTGTCGCCGCCACGTTCACTGACTGGACCGCACCCGGAGGCACTATCTCCAAGCTGATTGTCCTCTTCCTGCTGATAGGGCTGGGCGCAGGTCTGTACGCCGGGACCTCGGCCCTCATGCGAAGCGATGAGCTCGGGTTTATGGTAAAGTTATTCAAGGATAAACTATCCAAGGAGAGAACCTGATGGTAATAAGAACCCTTCCCGTGGGACAGCTTGAGGCCAACTGCTACGTAGTGGCCGACGAGGAGACATCCGAGGCCATGATAGTGGACCCCGGGGATGAGCCGGAGAGGATACTTGAGCTCTGCGAGGGTCTGGACGTGTTGTACATAGTTCTTACCCATGCGCATTTCGACCACGCAGGGGGCGTAGCCGAGCTGAAGGAGGCCACGGGAGCGGAGGTGGTTGTGCACGAGGCTGAGCTTGAGGTATACGCCTCCATCCGTGACCAGGCGTCCATGTGGGGGTTCAACGTCCCCTCCCTCCCCGAGCCGGACCTGACCGTAAGCGAGGGTGACGGTATAAACATTGGGAATAACACGCTCACGGTTATCCATACCCCAGGACATACCCCGGGCAGCATGTGCCTCTATGCCGAGGAAGGTATAGTGTTTACAGGGGACACTCTGTTCGCCGGATCCATAGGAAGGACGGACTTCCCGGGCGGAAGCATGAAGGACATGCGAGCTTCCTTCAGAAAGCTCATGGGCCTACCCGATGATACAGCTGTCTTCTCCGGACACGGCACGCCCACTACCATCGGGACCGAAAAGGAGCAGAACATGTTCGCCACCGAGTTTCTGAGCCAGTGACCGAACGGGCTGACGTCGCCTGTGTACTATATTTAGACATGGCAGGGACCTTCAAAGGATGCCGTAACAGGGAGAGAAAGAACAATGGATAGTTTGTGGGGAAACCTCTTCAAGGGTGAGAGGAAGAAGATGGAGCACATACTCAATGTACTCAGGGACATCCCCGTGTTCCAGGACCTCTCCCCCAGAGAGCTGGTCATAATCGAGAGAGTGTTGCACAGGCGTCTCTACAATGCTGATGAGGTCATTTTCTCACAGGGCTCCATGGGCGCCGGAATGTACATCATAGTGGAAGGCTCGGTCAATATCCTCTCCGAGCCGGACGGCAAAGTGCTTGCGGAACTTGTGGACGGCGAGTTCTTTGGAGAGATAGCCCTCCTGGATGAGGTCCCTCGCACCGCTTCCGCTGTTGCCAAGACCCCCTGCATGGTCATGGGTTTTTTCCAGGGCGACCTTTTCGGGCTAACAGAGAGAAGCCCGAAGCTGGGAACAAAGATACTGCTCAAGCTCTCCAGGATGGTCGGTCGGAGACTCATCAGCTGCAACGAGCAGGTCAGAAAGCTCGAGGAGGAACTGCAGTCGCTCAGGGCGAGGGAGACCGGAGAATAGTCCATGCATGACCTGGCAACGAGACTTTTCAAGTTTTTTCTGACAATCCTTGTCCTGGCGGCCGTTTTGCTGCTTCTCTGGAGAATAGGCAACATCGTGAAGCTTGTGGTCATAGCCGCGCTGCTGGCTTACGTCCTTGACCCCATTGTGGGGACCTTCGAATCCCACGGCATAAACAGGGGACTTGCCACCACCATAGTTCTTGCTCTCATTGTGGCCATCCTGTCCTTCTTCGCCATTAACGTAATGCCCGAGATTGTAAAGGAGCTCAAGGCCGTAAGTACAGGCATCAGCGCCGGCAAAGCGGGCGACCTTATACACAGGATAGAGAGCGGCATAGAGAAGAACCTTTCATTCCTGGGAATAAGAGAACTGGACATTATAGAAAAGTTCCAGATGTACTCGAGGCAGGCAGCAGGACTGGTTTACGGGTATCTGCTTGACGCCGTGGCAATACTCACAAACCTTCTGCTCATTATCTTCGTAATGTTCTTCTTTCTCAAGGACGGAAGGGGCTTCATAAAAGGATTCATAAGCCTCATCCCGAACAGGTATTTCGAGCTGGCATTAAGCCTTATACACAAGACCGACAAGCAGCTTGGCAGTTATATAAGAGGTCAGTTCCTGGACTCTGCCATAATCGGAGGGCTCACGGCCATTGCGCTATGGTCCCTTGGCATAAAGTACTTCCTCCTTCTGGGCGTAGTGCTGGGCATATCCAATATGGTCCCTGTCATCGGCCCCATTGTTGGCTCCCTCCCCGCCATAATAATGGCACTGGTCCAGACCGGAAACCTCCATATCGCAGCATATGTAACAGCCGCCATGTTCGGCGTCCAGATGATCGACAATTTCATTGTCAAGCCTATCGTTGTCGCAAGGTCCGTGAGCCTGCACCCCGTAATCGTGATACTTGCCGTTATAACAGGCGGGCAGCTTTTTGGGATAATGGGCATGATACTCTCGGTACCCGCTGTCGGTATAGTCAAACTAGTTGTACTTGAGGCCGCGGACAACATCCGCAAATACCGCTACTCATATTGAAAACCGCCCTTTCCTCGAATACGGCATCATATTCCTTATCGTGATATATTTTCTCAAAGCCTTAAACCCGGGGGAGCCCTTCACACGATTAAACATCTTCTCAGAGTTCTCAGTAGCGTC
>Ga0224496_10002640_pt1 | contig 10606 bp, 5 predicted proteins | sample SF_Jul11_sed_USG_2_FD_168127 | JGI IMG/M metagenome (GOLD analysis project Ga0224496, IMG submission 168127) | Sediment microbial communities from San Francisco Bay, California, United States - SF_Jul11_sed_USGS_8_1 | ecosystem: Environmental > Aquatic > Marine > Sediment | place: USA... | reverse complement strand
CCGATGGAAAGGGTAACGCCCACCGTGACCTGTTCACAGGGAAGGGCCAGGGCGGCCACGGACTCGCGAATCCGCTCGGCCATGCGGCGCCCGCCCTTGGCATCGGCGTCTTCGAGGAGCACCGCGAACTCTTCACCGCCGTAACGGGCCGCCAGATCTACCTGCCGGACCGAGCCGGCAAGCACCCCGGCCACTGCCTGCAACACCCGGTCGCCAAAGGGATGGCCAAAGGTATCGTTGACCCCCTTGAAATGATCGATATCGCAGAGCAGCAGACAGAGCGGCCGTTGCTGACGCCTGGCCCGCTGCAGCATGACGTCAAAACCATGCTGGAAGGTACGGTGATTGGCCAGGCCGGTGAGCCCGTCGGTGGTGGCCATCCGGCTGATCTTCTCATGGGCCTGGGCCAAATCGATCTTCACCGCCACCTGGGTGGCGACCAGTTCCAAAATCTCTCGGCCCTGCCGGCTGAAGGCGCCGGGCTGGCGAGCCGCAACCACCAGCGCGCCGATGGGTTCGGCCTCCTCCTTGCGCAGCGGCACGATGAGCAGCGACTTGAAGTCGGCCACCCGCCGGCTGCTGCTGAAAATCGGCGCCGCGCCACGGTTGACGCCGTTGGTGGGCATGGTGCGGTTCTTAGCCAGAGCCTGCCCCACCAGACCATCATCCTTGCAGAAAGCGCTGCCGACAATCTCCACCGCGCCCTGTCCCTCGGCACGCACCACCCGGTGGCACTCCTCCTCCTTCAGGGATATGGCCACAAAATCGGTGTTGAGCAATCGCCGCACCGTGGCGACGGTGGCATCAAAGGCCGAGGCCAGGTCCAGCACGCCGTTCAACTCACGAAGCCCGAGGCATACCTGGCGGATGGCATCCCGCTCCCGGTCCATATCGAGCAATCGCCTGCCCATGGCCACATTGAGGCCGAGTTCGCGGGCCGCAAGCCGCAACACCTCCAGCTCCTGTTCCTGCCATTGCCGCGGGTCGACCCGGTCGACGCAGAGCACCCCGGCCCGCCGCTCCGTTGACGGCGGCTCTTCGCCGGTGGGAATGGCCATGGCAAAAACCGCGCCCACGCCGCCCCGCACGCGGTAATAGGGCAGCCCTCCGTAATCGCCGCCAAGGGACGCCATGGCCACCTCCAAACCGGTCGTCCGCGGCAGGATGCCGAGGATACCGGCCCCCACCGCAAAAGGCCCGGGCAGGATGTCGTCACGACACGTGGCAACGGCGCGCAGCTTATAGCCTCCTCCTGCCGCATCGGGCCAGAACAGGGCCACGGAGGAGAGGCCCAGCGCCAGACGGATGATCTCCAGCTGCAGATCAAAAGACGCGGCAATGGATTCCAGGGGGGAAAAATTATCGCTCGCCTCCTCGGTCACGCTTCCGTCGGGGAGAATGGCAGTCGCAACCGGAGCCGGCTCGTCATCAAAGCCGAGATCCCGGGAATATTCCCGGGCATGCTCCTCCCGCCGGGCGGCGGCCTGCTGGCTGCGCAACCGGTGGCAATAGGCCTTGCTGCGCGCAAAGAGAAAAAAACAGACTGCCGATCCCAGATAGGCGGCACCGTTGACGGCCAGTGCACGCTCGTCCTGATAGCCGCCAAGGGTGAGCAAGCCTTCCACCGTCAAGGCAAGGGCAACCGACCCCAAGGCCACCGACAGCGGCAGGACAACGATGAAGGAACCCAGCAACAGGGCCGGCAGCACGATCGTCTGCGGGGCAAAGGATGCCGTGACCCGAAAAATCAGGCAGGCCGCAACCGTCCACAACAGCGGCGCGGCCAGGCTGGCGGCATAGGAGCCGGGCTCCCGGCCCCGTACCAGGCCCAGCCCGGCGCAGCCCGAGGCAACGCCCACCGCCCCAGCGACAAGAAGGCCGTACCACGGGACAGCGGCCGCGACTTCAAAGAGCCCCCCGCCCACGGCGGCGGCGCCGGCAAAGGCGACCAGCAGGGCCAGCTGCCCCCATGGCACGATCGGCCGGGAAACAACGGCCGCTCTATGGCGTGTTCTTCGGTTGGACAAGGTTGAAAACTCGTAAAAAATGATGAACGGACAACGCAACTCTCCGGCTTAGGAAGAAAAGCGTTCGAATCCGCCGGTGCTGTAGTAACTATGCAGCAGTACCGCGGCCGCTCGCTGGCAACCGCAAGGTGAGGCACCCCCATTTGCCTTCACCGTAACGGGAACAAACCGTTAGCCCGTATTGACCGAGCAACGCCTCGATCTCGCCGCTCTGCCGCCCCTGCATCCCGGCCACGATCAGACGGCCCCCGCGCCGCAGCCTGGCGACAACCGCGGCGGCCAAACGCAGCAGCACCGAGGCGGTAACATTGACCAGCACCAAGTCATACTCCCCGGTCACCTCGGCCAACGGGGTCGCCTCGATCCGCACCTGCCGCGCAAAACCATTGTCCTGCACGTTGCCCCGCGCCACCGCCACCGCTTCTTGACAGATATCGATCCCCAGAACCGTCTCGGCCCCCAACCGAGCGGCAACCAGGGCCAGAATCCCCGAGCCGGTGCCGATATCAAGCACCCTGGCGGGAAACAACTCTTCCGCAGCCGTCAGTTCTTCCATGGCCTGGACAGTGAGCCTGGTGCTGGGATGCGCCCCGGTACCAAAAACCTGGGACGCGCCAAGGACAATGGTATCGCCGGCGGAAAGCGCCCGGTCGGCAACCACCCGGAACCGGGGCGAAACCCGATAGCCGCGCGAATCCTCTGGCAGCAGGCTGGCCCCACGCCGGACATCGGTCACCTCGGCCACCAGGGGGCCGAACTGATCCACCAACCCGGCCACCGCCAGCAGCAAGGGCTCGGGGTTATGGGTCGCCGCCCCGCAGGCAGTGAGCAACCAGTGATTGCCGTACCGGCGGCAATGCACCTCTTCGACCCGGCTCAAGCCCACCAGAGCCGCATGAAGCCCCTGAACCGCAGCCTCGTCTTGCACCCGCACGCTCACGCAAACCGGCCCGGCCGCCACATCCACACACTCGGACAGTTGCACGGCTTACCTCCCAGAGAGAACGGATTGCTCGACGGGTTGTTCCGCCAACAACGGATCGGCCAGCAGGAAAACTTTTTCCCGGAAGAACTGCACCAGAGCCTGACGCCGGGTGGCCATCTTGACCTGGGCCGGTACCAGATCGGAGACCTCGGCCCGGGCAATGGCCATCTTGTATTCAATGTGCGACGCGAAACGATTGTCCAGATACCAGGCATAGGTGAGCCCGAACAGCAGACCGGGCGGGGTAAAACCCTCGTTGCCGTTGGTCATCCGCAGGTAAAGGGCGGCATCAGCTGTGGCGCGCCGCATCCGGGCCAGAACCAGGTACTGCGCGATCTCCTCGGGGGACAGAAAAGCCCGCCAGTGCGCGGCATCACGGAGCCGGATCCGGAAGACATGGCCGAGCGGCTCCCCGTCCTGCTCCACCGGCAGCATTTCTTTTTCCGCCGCATAGTTGCCGAGCAACGACTGTCCCAGCGCCACCAGAAAGGCAATTTCGAAACGGCCGGGCCGGGCCAGCATATCCTGACGGATCTTGATCCGGGCATCCAGCGGATCGTAGAAGGAAAAAACATTGTCCCACAACTGCGAACGGCACCAGAGCGCGGGGTCGACGAACTCGATGCCGTCGATGCAATCGAGATGGGCCAGCGGAATGTCGCCATGCCGCCAGAAGATATCGAGTACTCCATCGACGGCGCCGTTGATGGCCAATTCGGCCAACCGCTCCCGGAAAGCCTGCCGGCGTTGACACGGGCAACAACGGCCCCCATCGACCAGCACCGAGGCCATGGGATACCCCCGGGGCAGGCTGCCGGCCTCGCTCTCCGGCACCTGATGACGAACCGCCCATAGAGCCCGGATCGCCACCGCCAGGGCGGCCGGGTCATGCTGGACGACCTGCCGCTCCACCAGGGCGCGCTGGGAAAATACTCTGGTTTCAATGACCGAGAACCCCATCCCGGTGACCCGCTCGCGGTCGAGGTAGATGGGCACCTTGTTCTCCAGGGCATAACTTTGCAGAACCGTACCGGGGATATCCTGGAGGCCGAGCACCAGAACCTGCCGGAACAGGCCGGCCATTCCACCGGGGATATTCCGCTGATAGGCGGTGAGCAGGTCGGAGACATAGAAACGGCGGCGAGGATCATCGCGGACCAGATCGGTTTCGCCCCGCTGCCCCCAGAGATTGGCGATCAACACCTTCATCGCCCGGCGATTGGCCCGCACCGCATCGGCCAGCCCCGGCACCTGCAGCACGGGAATGATGCTGGTGTACAGACTCCCCGGAGCAAAAATGATGATATCAGCCGCCGCAATGGCCTCCTGTACCTGGGGCAACACCTGGGGCGGCTCGGCGAATTCAACAAAAACCCGATCCACCGGCGCGTTGCGCTGCGCCACACTGGACTTGTGCTCCCCGGTCACCAGCACGCCATTGGCATAGAGCACCTTGAGTCGGGCCGGAGTAATGGTGCAGGGCAGCACCGCGTCATCCGCCACGCCGATGCAGTCGGCGAGCAGCCGCAGGCCGGCGCTCACCGCCGCGCCCGGCACCGGGCCGGTAAGCGGGGTGGGCGGCAACTGCTGGTAGATGGCAACGGCCAGCAACAGGTTGCCCAGGCAGTTGGGACGATCGAGCAACACCTGAAAACGGGACTCACCGAAAAGGGCGGTGAGCAGCCGGTCCAGCCCATCACGCATGACGGACGGCAGGGCGTTGAGATCGATGTCATGCTGTCGAAGCAGGGCCGCCGCCGAGGCGGGGCGCTGCTCGTAACGGCAGTTGAACAGGGCGTGGAGGGTGGCGACCACCGGCCGCACCTGCCCGAAAGAAAGACGGTAACGACTTGCCAGCCGCTCGAAACGCACCGAGGCGAGCAGCACGTGGCGCAGATCACCCAGGGCGATGAGCGGCAGATCCTTGAGCAACTCGCCGGTGGAGCCGCCGTCGTCGGTGACGCAGACCACGGCGGTTGTTTGCGGGAAAATCTCTTTCAGCCCACGAAACGGCGACCGGGGCCAGGCCGACAGGCGGGAATCGCCGCCAATGACATTGGCCAGGCCGGTGCCGCCGCCAAAGACCACCACCTTGAGCTGATCGGTTGCCACCCGCGCCAGGGACTCGGCAAGCTTCGCCAAGCCGCCGGTTACCCCGGCCGGTCCGGCGGGCGGGCCGGCCAGGGCGAGTTCAATCACCTTTTCGGCCAGAGTGGCGTGGGGAAGAAGATCCAGGGAGGTGAAACCTGTGGCGGCAAGGGCGTGCAGCCCGGCCGCCACCGTCTCAAGGGAATTGTCTTTCTGCATGGGCACCCGCTATTGAATTCCATCCGGAACCACAAAACGACAGGGAAAATTCCGTTTCCAGGCGGCCGGCGCCTCTTCCGTGGAAAAGCCGCCGGGAACCAACGGCCTCACAGGCCACGGATCACAGGCCGGTGGCGGCCATCTGCTTGCGGACCGCGGTCTCGGACTCGGCCATGGCCGTCTGCTCCTCTTCGGTGAGCGGAAATTCGAGGATCCGCTCGATACCGCTGGCGCCGATTACCACCGGCACGCCCAGGAAGCAGCCGGAGAAACCGAACTCGCCCTCCACGTAGGCGGCGCAGGGCAGCACCCGCTTGCTGTCGGTGAGCACGGCCTCGGCCATCTCCACGGCGGCAAGCCCCGGGGTATAGAAGGCGCTGCCGGTCTTGAGGTGGTTGACGATCTCGGCGCCGCCATGCTGGGTCCGCTTGACGATGGCCGCCAGCTCCTCTTCGGAAAGCAGGGCCGAAACCGGCACCCCGGCGACGTTGGCCAGCCGCACCAGCGGCAGCATGTTGTCGCCGTGAATCCCCATCACCAGCGCGGTGACGTCCCGGGGGGCGACCCCCAGGGCCTGGGCCAGAAAGGTCCGGTAACGGGCCGAATCAAGGACGCCGGCCATGCCGATCACCCGGTTCTTGGGAAAACCGGAAACCTTGAAGGCGGTATAGACCATGGCGTCGATGGGGTTGGTCACCACGATGAGCACCGCCTCGGGCGAATGCTTGGCCGCCTGCTCGGCGCAGGACTTGACGATGGCCACGTTCTTGGCCAGCAGATCGTCGCGGGACATGCCGGGCTTGCGGGCAAGGCCGGCGGTGATGATCACCACGTCGGAGCCCGCCGAATCGGCAAAGTCGTTGGAACCGGTCACCGACACCGAAAACCCGTCCACCGGGCCGGCCTGGGAAAGATCGAGCGCCTTGCCCTGGGGCACGCCCTCCACCACATCCAGCAGCAGTACATCGGCCAGGCCCCGGCTCGCCGCCCAGTGGGCCGCGGTGGCGCCAACGTTGCCGGCCCCGATAATCGTCAATTTTTTACGCATGATCACACCTTTCAGTCAGTTTATGTTATTTTTTTGATTCTGCAACGACAAACGGTAAAAAGTATTACTTCAGCATATTCTCACAGCCCTGGATGTCAGGGCACATCTTCACTCCGGACCGGCACCGCCGTTTCCCGCCAGTGCTGATGGACAAAACGCAAGACGCCGCCGGGAACCGGCAGACGGCCCCCTCACTCCCGCCCGAGGATCTCCTCCACCCGCTCCAGATCGCGGGGGGTGTCCACCTCCACCGAATCGTGCTCGGTGAGCACCACCTTGATGTCGTACCCATACTCCAGGGCGCGCAGCTGCTCGAGCTTCTCGAACCGTTCCCACTCGCCTTCGGGAAGCCCCACGAAGGTGAGCAAAAAACCCTTGCGGTAGGCATAGAACCCCAGGTGCTTGTAATAGGTGGGCGGCACCGGCTCGTCGGGGTTGCGCTGGAAGGGGATGGGCGAACGGGAGAAATAGAGCGCCAGGCCGTGCCGGTCGAAGACGGTTTTCACATGGTTGGGATCGTGGATCTCCTCCTTGCGGATGATCTTGTAGATCAGGGTGGCCATGGGCAGGGCCGGATCTTCGAGCAACGGCGTGGCCACCTGGGAAATCACCTCGGCCGGGAAAAGCGGCTGGTCGCCCTGAATGTTGACCACCACATCCTGCTCACTGATCCCCATGGCCGTGGCCGCCTCGGCCAGCCGGTCGGTGCCCGAGACATGGTCGGAGCGGGTCATCACCACCTCGCCGCCAAAGCCACGCACGCAATCGGCGATGCGCTCGTCATCGGTGGCCACCGCCACCCGGGAGAGGAGCGGCACGGCCACGGCCCGCTCATAGACATGCTGGATCATCGGCTTGCCGAGGATCTTGGCCAGCGGTTTGCCCTCGAAACGGTTGGAATGGTAGCGGGCCGGGATAATGGCCACCACTTTCGGTTGTGCTTTCTGTTCCAAATCCATTATGGTCTGCTCTGAAAAAATTGATGAGATTGATACAGCCGCGCAAAAAACGTTATAGTTCCAAGTCCACCAGGCAAAATCAACGGATTACTCCGCTACAGGTCGCGGTTTGCGTTTTTTTTTCGTGCCACCGTCGATTTGTGGCCCGAGCGAGTGCTGTTTTGAGCTCCCCGACTATACATCAAATCGCCCCGGCTGGCAAAAGAGATCAACGCCACCAGCGATAGCCAGGCTCACGAAACATCGGAACCACGGACATGGAAAACACGCCTCTCGTCGCTGTTGCAGCAGAGCATGACGCGGCCTGTCAGCGACAGGCGGAAGAACTGGCCGCGCACCTCCACCTCGCCCTGGCGCCGCTTGCCGACAACGCCTTCCCACTCCTCCTGGTGGTGACCCCGGAACGGCTCGAACTGCGCCACACCGGCCCCAGGCCGCCCGGACCGATTGCGGTCGACTTCATCGGCGGCGCGGTGGGATTCCGCCGCAGCCACGGCGGCGGCCGCAAGCAGCCCCTCGCCCGCGCCGTGGGACTGAAAGGCAATCGCAACCCCACCGTGGTGGATGCCACCGCCGGCCTGGGCCGGGACGGCTTCGTGCTCGCCAGCCTCGGTTGCCGGGTTACCCTGATCGAACGCTCGCCCATCCTCGCCGCCCTGGTGGCCGACGGCATGCGGCGGGCCATGGCCGATCCGAAAACCGTGACCATCGTCACCGAGCGGCTGCGGCTTCTCAGCGGCGACAGCCGCACCCTGCTCCTGGCAATGTCCCAGACCGAGCGGCCCGAGGTAATCTACCTCGACCCCATGTACCCGCACCGGAGCAAGAGCGCCCTGGTCAAAAAAGAGATGCGCGCCTTGCGGCTGCTGGTGGGCGACGACACCGACGCCCCGGCGCTGCTCGAAGCCGCCCTGGCAACGGCCAACGAACGGGTGGTGGTGAAACGGCCCATCAAGGCCCGGGCCATCGCAGGGCCGGAGCCAACCCTGGCCATTGCCGGCAAAACCCACCGCTTCGATGTCTACCGCATCATTTAGGTAGGCGGTGAGCCCCCCCCCCGAGTCTCTCGACAAAAAACAAAAAATCCACTTACTGCTATTTTTTGCCAGAGAAATACGCAATAATGTTCCCATAAAATCCTCCCTTTTCACCTCAACCACTGCCAACGCGTTTATGGATCGAGAAAAAATCCTCATCGTCGACGATCAGCCCGCCAACCTCCTGAGCCTGGAGGCGGTGCTCGACGGCATCGAGGTCGACATCCTGCGCGCCAACTCCGGCAAGGAGGCCCTGGATTTTGCCTACCGCGAGGAGCTGGCCTTGATCCTCCTCGATGTCCAGATGCCGGAGATGGACGGCTTCGAAACCGCCCAGTACCTCAAAAAGGTCAAGAAAACCCGTGATATCCCGATCATCTTCATCACCGCCATCTCCAAGGAGGAACGGCATGTTTTCAAGGGCTACAGCACCGGGGCGGTGGACTATATCTTCAAGCCCTTTGATCCCCACCTGCTGACCAGCAAGGTCAAGGTGTTCCTGCAACTCGACCGGGGCAAGCGTGAGTTGTCGGAGAAAGCGACAGAGCTTACCCGGCTGGTCCGGAACCTCACCGCCACCCAGAAAAAACTCCAGAAAAGCCAACAGACCCTGAACAAGGCGCAGGAGATCGCCAAGCTCGGCAACTGGAGCCTGGATCTGCGCACCAACGAGTTTTCCTGCTCGGCGGAACTCTACCGCCTGTTCGGCCTCGCCCCCTCCCCGCCCCTGACCAGCCATGAACAACTCCTGGCCAAGGTTCCCGAAGCGGATCGGAAAAATCTGCGGGCCAGGATCGACCAGGCGGTCATCGACGCCAGCACCTATTCCCTGGAGCACCCCATCATCCGTACCGACAACAGCGAACGGATCGTCTTTGAAATCGGCGAGATATTCCGAGATGCCGACAACCATCCGGAACTGCTGATCAGCACCATCCACGACATCACCCAATGGCGGCAGGCCGAAGATCGGCTGCGGCTGATCGAAAATGTCTTGAACAGCGCCCATGAGGGGGTGCTGGTCACCGACGCCGAGGCGAATATCCTGTCGGTCAACCCGGCCTTCACCAAAATCACCGGCTACCCGGCCGCAGAGGCGGTGGGCAAGAAACCGAGCCTGCTCAAATCCCACCATCACGACCGATTGTTCTACGAAAATATGTGGCAGGAGCTCACCGCCAAGGGCACGTGGCACGGCGAGATCTGGAACCGCCGCAAAAACGGCGACGCCTATCCGCAGATCACCTCCATCACCGCGGTCAAGGGGCGAGACAAGAGTGTCAAAAACTATATCGGCGTCTTTGCCGACATCTCCGCCCTCAAGCGCGGCGAGGAAGAACTGCGCTACCAGGCCGGCCACGACGCCCTCACCGGCCTGCCCAACCGCTCCCTATTCCTGGACCGGCTCCGCCAGGCCCTGACCACCGGCAACGGCCCGCCGTCCCTGGCGGTGCTGCTGCTGGGCCTCGACCAATTCAAGAAGGTCAACGACAGCCTGGGTCCCGGCGCCGGCGATCTCCTGCTGCAGGCCGTTGCCGAACGAGCCGGCGAACTGCTCACCGAACGCCACAGCTTCAGCCGCCTGGGCGGCGACGAGTACGCCCTCATCCTCCCCAAGGCCGACCAGGCCCAGGAGATCGCCCGTTTTGCGGCCGAGCTGACCCGGTCCCTGTTCCATCCTTTTCATGTCCAGGGCCACGAGCTGCACGTCACCGCCAGCCTCGGCATTTCCATGGCCCCGGACGACGGCACCACCCCGGAAGCCCTGTTCAAGAACGCCACCCTGGCCATGCGCCGCGCCAAGGAAAAGGGCCGCGACCAGTACCAGTTTTTCACCCCGGCCATGGATGAGGCTGCGGCCAGGCGGCTCCGCCTTGAAAACGAGCTGCGCAAGGGGGTGGAACGGGAGGAATTCTATCTGCTCTACCAGCCCAAGATCCACACCGCCTCGGGCAGGGTGGTGGGCATGGAGGCCCTGGTCCGCTGGCAGCATCCCGAGTCCGGATTTATAAGCCCGGCCGACTTCATTCCCCTGGCCGAGGAAACCGGCCTGATCATCCCGCTGGGCATCTGGATCCTCAAAGACGCCTGCCTGCGCACCAAGGACTGGTTGGCCGAAGGCCACGACCTCAAGGTTTCGGTCAACCTCTCCACCCGGCAGTTTCAGGCACCGACCCTCATCGACGACATCGAGGCCGTGATGCGGGAAACCAAATTCCCGGCCGCCAACCTGGAGCTCGAGA
>Ga0224496_10002639_pt1 | contig 10607 bp, 12 predicted proteins | sample SF_Jul11_sed_USG_2_FD_168127 | JGI IMG/M metagenome (GOLD analysis project Ga0224496, IMG submission 168127) | Sediment microbial communities from San Francisco Bay, California, United States - SF_Jul11_sed_USGS_8_1 | ecosystem: Environmental > Aquatic > Marine > Sediment | place: USA... | reverse complement strand
GGCCATGGCGGCGATGCCATTGGTCATGCACCCGGCAGTGCACGGTACGGGGCGTCGCGGCCGGGCTGTAAAGACTGAAGCGCAGGGCGGTGTAGCCGCGCCAGTCGCCGGGAAAGTCGTACAGAGAAACGCCGGGATAACGGCTCGGCGGCGACAGCATGATCCGTGACGAGGAGTGGCCATGGCGGGCGAGGGAGCGGTCCGTGGTCATGGTTCCACGCCCCTGCCAGCGATCGATCTCAAAAGGAGTTTCAAAGTCCGCCAGCACCGGGAACTGGCGCCTGGCCAATGCTTCGTCGACAAGGGCACGGCCCAAGGGCAACAGGGTCACGCCGAGGGCGAGCAAAACCGCTCCCCAGAGAAATCGTCGCGGCCGGGGGCTGAGCTGATGCCGCGCCGGCAGCAAGAAAGCCGTGGTCACCAGAGCGCCGACGCCATCCCGCAACACATCCGCCACCGAGGCATCACGGCCGAAAAAGCGCCCCTGCAGCACCTCGGTCAGCCCGCCGACAAGCAGGGCAAGAAGCATCAGGACCCAAAACTGCCCCCCCCAGGACCGCTCCGCCAACCGCCGCCAGGAGGTGGCCGCGAGATAGCTCCAAAGAGCAAAGGCCACCACATGGCCCAGGTTCCAAGCCTGCTTGAGAAAGCGCGGCTGGTGGTCGCCAAGCCCGCCGACAAACAACAACAGCAGCAGGATGGCGGCAAGCAGCCAGAGGATGAGCTGAAAAAGCCCTGCCCAGCGAGCGGAAAAACCCATGGCCTGATTTTCACCCAAGGCGCCCACCATAAGAAATCCGCGGCAGTGGCCAGGGACGGCTGGGGACAACCTCGCGCACGACCCGCCCCACACCCGCCCCTGCCCTCCTCGGATCCCGGACAGGTACGCCCTTCTCAAGGGTGTCTTGAAAAGACAGGATTTTCGTCCGAAGACAAGGCGCGGTGAAAACAAAAAGCGCAGCATATTCAGCATATGTGAGCATTTTTATTTTCACCGCAACGCAGGATTCGGGAGAAAGGACAATTTTTCAAGATTCCCTAAAAAAACAAAAACGGGAAGCCGCCGTCCTGGGGCCACCCGCTTTTGTTCCTGATTATGGGAATCTTGACAGAAAGCAACTATCCGCTTGGGACGAAAAGCTTTCGCATTGTCCACCGGCACTCTGCCTGTCCAGCAAGGCTGCTGGACAGGTACGAAAAATTGTCTTCCCAGCCAATCTCAATGTTTGAACGACCGCTGGCCGGTGTACTTCATGGCCACCTGGGGGTTCGCCTCGTTGCACGCCTCGATGGTCTCGAAGTCGCGCATGGAACCGCCGGCCTGGAGGATGGCGGAAACACCCTGGCGGATGCCAACATCGGCGCCGTCGCGGTAGGGGAAGAAGGCGTCGGAGATCATCACCGAGCCGGGGAGGCCGGCGCGGTCGGCCTTGACCTTGGCGTCGATGGCTTCCCTGTCGGCCTTGTCGCGCTGGCCCTTCTCGATCTCCAGCACCATGTCGGCGTAGGGGATGCCGAACTTGTCCCAGCAGACGATGTCGGCGTACTTGGTGTAGGCCTTGGCAACGGCGATCTCGGCCACGCCGACGCGATCCTGCTCACCGGTGCCGATACCCACCGTGCAGCCGTCTTTCACGTAGATCACCGAGTTGGAGGTCACACCGTGCTCAACGGCCCAGCCAAAGAGCATGTCGTCGATCTCGCGCTGGTCGGGCTCGCGCTCCACCTTATATTCGGTGCCCTTGAAGGTGGTGACCGCGGGCTTCAAATCGGCCACGGTGCGGATGGAGTTCACCGCCGACTGCTGGACGATGATACCGCCGTCGATCAGGCTCTTGAAATCGACGAAACGGAAATTCTCGAACTCGGCCAGGCGATCGATGCGGGCGATCTTCACCACCCGCAGGTTCTTGCGCTTGGCGAGGATCTCAAGGGTGCCGGCCTCGAACTCGGGCGCGCAGACAACTTCGAGGTAATTCTCGCTCAGCAGATCGGCGGTGGCCTTGTCGCAGGCCCGGTTCAGGATGATGGCGCCCCCGAAGGCGGCGATGCGGTCGGCGCGGTTGGCGCGGTTGTAGGCGTCGGCAAGAGTCGTCCCGTAGGCGGCGCCGCAGGGGTTATTATGCTTCAGGATTACCGCCGCGGGCTTGTCCATCAGGTACTTGATGATGTTCAGACCGTTGTCGATATCGGTGAGGTTGATCTTGCCGGGGTGTTTGCCCACCTGGAGCATGTCCTCGACGGCGATGCCGCTCACCAGGCCGTGGCCCGGCTCGATGAACTTGCAGTCGCCCAGCACCAGGTTGCCGTTGACCAACTCAAAGAGGGCCGCCTCCTGGTCCGGGTTCTCGCCGTAACGCACCCCGCGCTCGTCAACGGTGCCGTCCTCCTGGACGATCTTCCAGGTCCGCTTGCGGTAGACCAGCTTCTGGTCGCCGAAGGTGATGGTCATCTCCATGGGGAAATGATCACCGAGAATGGTGGTATACATCTTCTTGAGATCTGCCATGTTCACTTCCTCCTTAATCTCTATGGGCCATGAAATTGCACAATATATTTCGTATTTCAGCGGCCGCAACGGGCCAGCAAACCGAGTCGTCATTAACGGGCTCAGCCGGAACCTCTTACTGGATAAAATTAAGCCGCTCGCAGTATGGCCTCGTAGGGTGCCGGAGATACGAGGCATCGCACCGATTCGCTATACTTTGGTATGCGAATCGGTCGATAACGAAGTAGATTCGGTGCCATACGAGGCTAGACAATCATGCAGCCTCATTCTGCTGGAATATGGCATCCCAGTCCTTGCGAACCGGATCGAGGCCCCTGGCGCGAATGGCGGCACACACCTCGTCGATGGAGCGGTGGTCGCCGACGCTGAACTGCTCGCCGGCGGCATCGGGATCGACATAGCCGCCCGGGGCGGTGCAGGAGCCGGCCGAGTAACGGGTGGGGCCCAACCCCAGCATCCCGTCACGGTAACGGGGATCCTCGCGGGTGGAAAGGATCAGGCCCACATCGGGGTCGAAGATCCGCAGGGCGAAGATCAGTTGGGTGAGCTCACGCTCGCCCACCGGCAGCGGCGGCTGAAAATCCCCGGCCGCCGGCCGCATACGCGGAAACGAAACGGTAAAGGCGGTGCGCCAGAAGGCCTTGCGCAGCCAGGCAAGATGCAGCCCCACCGCCAACCCCTCGGCCCGCCAGTCGCTCAACCCCAGCAGAAAGCCGATGCCCACCTCGCGCAACCCCGCCTCGGCCCCCCGCGCCGGGGTAGCAAGACGAAAATCGTAATCGCTCTTGGGGCCGGCCAGGTGCATCTGCCGGTAGACCTCGCGGTGATACGTTTCCTGGTAGACGGCCACGCCGGTGATCCCGGCCCGAAAAAGCCGCGCATACTCAGCGGTTTGGAGGGGCTGCACCTCGATGGAGATGGCGGCGAAGCGATCACGCAACCGCAAGGCCAGGGCCTCGAGGTACTCCACCCCGACGGCCTTGGGCGCCTCGCCCGAGACCAGCAGCAGATGGTTGAAGCCGCGCTCGTGCAGGAGCATGGCCTCGGACTCGGCCTCCTCCAGGGTGAGCACCCGCCGCTCGATGCGATTCTCGGCGGAAAAGCCGCAATACCGGCAACGATTGGCGCAGAGGTTCGAAACATAGAGGGGAGCGTAGAGTTGGATAACCCTGCCGAACCGCTTGCCGGTGATGGCGGCGGCGCGATCCGCCATCACGCCGAGATAGGACTCGGCGGCGGGCGAGAGCAGCGCCGCCAGATCGCGACGGGTGAGACAGGGGCTTTTCAGGGCCCGCTCCACGTCGGCACGGGTGGCAACGGCCACCTCGCGCTGCAAAATGTCAAACTCCGGGGTCACGAACATCCACATTCACCGTAAAAAATCAAGGCCGGCGTGCGGCGACGAGGCATCGGCCTCGACCCGCGCCTCCCCGAGCCCCGACTCATAGGCCTCGCGGCCCGCTTCCACGGCCATGGCAAAGGCCCGCGCCATCCGCACCGGATCGCCGGCAACGGCAATGGCGGTATTGACCAGCACCGCGTCGGCGCCCATCTCCATGGCTTGCGCGGCGTGGGAGGGGGCCCCCAGGCCCGCGTCCACCACCACCGGCACCCGGGCCTGCTCGATAATGATCCGCACCTGAAAGGCGGTAACGATCCCCTGGTTGGTGCCGATGGGCGCACCCAACGGCATCACCGCCGCCGCCCCCACATCCTGGAGGCGCAAGGCGAGAATGGGATCGGCGTTCATATACGGCAGGACGATAAAGCCCTCCTTGACCAGCTCCTCGGTGGCGGCAAGGGTTTCCACCGGGTCGGGCAGGAGGGTGCGCGGATCCGGCGTGACCTCGAGCTTGAGCCACTCGGTGGAGCCCGCGGCCCGGGCCAGGTGAGCGAGCCGGATCGCCTCCCGGGCGTCGCGGGCCCCCGAGGTGTTGGGCAACAGCTGATACCGCGCACGGTCGAGCACCTGCATGATGTCGTCGGCCGGATCGGCCAGATCGACCCGGCGCAGGGCCACGGTGACCATCTCGGTGCCGGAGGCGGCCAAGGCGTCACGCATCACTTCGGGCGAGGCAAACTTGCCGGTCCCGCCAAAAAGCCGGGAACCGAAGGTCTTGCCGGCAATGGTTAACATTTCATCCGCCTCCTACAAATCGAATCAACTCCAACACCGAACCGTCGGCAAGGAGATGGGTATCATACTCGGGCCTCTTGAGGATCGCGCCATCGCACTCAACCACCACCGCCTCGGAATCGAGGGCGAGCTCGCGCAGCAGGTCGCAAACCTTGCTGCCCGGCGTGATGGTCCGTTCCTCGCCATTACAGATAATCTTCATGGGGCAACCGCTCGGGTTGTGTCGTTGTGTGGGACGTCGGAAGAGTCACGGGTCCAGCCAAGAGTGACAATATCCACGAAAAGATCCAAGAACCTGCCGGCGCCTTGCCCGGCCAACCTTTTTATTCTTCTTCAAGCAGAATCCGCAACACCTGATTGGCCTGCTGGTGGGCGGCAATGCCCACCCGGGGAGCCATCAACCCCTGCCCCGGAGCGGCGGCCGACTCTCCGTCGCCCACCAGATAGACTTTGGGATAGAGGCGGGTGGTCCGAATCGTATTGTTGTCGCCAAACCCCGCCACCCCGGAAGCCCCCACATACCCAACCCCCTTGAGATCGGTCAGGGCCACCCGCAGGCCGTCGGCCTTCATGGCCGGGTCGTCGAAACATTCGACCAGCACATCAACTGAAGCAAAATGGCGCGCCATGGTCGCGGCGGTGAGCCGCTCGTCAATGAGGCGCAGGTCAAGATGGGGATTGATCCGTCGCAGGGTGTCGCGCAGGGCCACGGTTTTCCGCATGCCGATCTGATCGACAAAGTAATGCTGCCGGTTCAGGTTGGTGGGCTCGACCACATCGAAATCGGCAAGCAGCAGGGCGCCGACCCCGATCCGGGCCAGGGCGATGGCCACCGCCGATCCAAGGCCGCCAAGGCCCATGACCCCCACCGTGGCCATTTTCACCCGCCCATGCACCCCCGGGGTGTGGCGGGCGTGGAGCAGAAAATCGATCTCCGCGGCGGCGGGAATCTCGCCACGACGAATCAACCAACAGTGGTCACCGTCGGCCAGCACTGTATCGGCGGCAACAGGGAAACCGTTGACAATCAGGATGTCCGCCGCCGGCAGAGCGTCGTTCATCAGCTCCCGGAGACGTATCCCGGGCCGGTAGGGCACTGCCCTTTCATTCACCCACAACATGGCGTCAATATGCCTTGAACCTAAATCCGTGACGGCAAGAGAACACTGCAACTCCTAACCTATTCAAACAACAGGCAAACAGCTATTCAACGATGGAATTTTCAATTCACCTTGCCGCCCTTGCGGGATGCCAGCGAACGCGCACGGATTCAGATTAAACACAAAGGGGTTAAAGATACCCCACCCTCGCTCCGGATGGTAGGTTTTTTTGCGCCAAAGGCCTCCGGCCCGCACGCCCGGGGGCCAGGCTCAGGGCAACCGTGCCGATGCTGCCGAAACCAACATAACCATATGACATAAAAGACAAAATCTATTACAGCTTGCACGAAAAGGATAGGCATGGTAATAAGCCGCTGCAATAGAATTTGATCACCCGTCATCGGCTTGAACTTCCGTCATTTCTCCGCTCCGCGAAAAACGACGAACCACAGCCGGCAGGGGGACCGGCCACTCCTGGCAGCAGGCCCGTCCCATCAGATGAACTGGACAGAGAGAACACTTAATGTTAGCATCCTTTACCACCAAGGAGAAACCGTCCCAACAAGAGGAAGACGACGATTATTTTTCGTCCCGCTCAACGATCTTCAGGGTACTCCATGCCTGCATGCGGACCAGCCCTGAACCGGTCACGACATCATCGCAAACCGAGGCGCCCGGGCCGGCAACAAAATATCCGCGTCTCCACCGACATGAGGGCACCATGAAAGTTGAACAACTGGCAGTGTTCATGGAAGATGGCTCGGAACGACTGGCAGAGGTTACCGCCATTCTCGCCGAGAACGGCATCAGCATCCGCGCCCTGTCGCTGGCAGACACCGCCGCTTTTGCCATCCTGCGGATGATAGTCAACGACACCGAAAAATCCAAAAAAATTCTGGAGGAACGGGGCTTCACGGTCGGCAAGAACGAAGTGCTGGTCATCGAAGTTCCGGATAAGCCAGGCGGCCTGGCAAGTGTCCTTGACAGCACCAGGGCCAACAACCTGCATCTGGAATACATGTATGCCTTCGTCCACAAGACCGGCGACAGTGGCTTGATCATCTTCCGCTTCGCTGAACCGGACCAGGCCATTGAAGTCCTGAAAAAGGCCGGCATCCGGGTTTTGAGCGGCGAGGAGGTCTACGCCATCTAAGCCGGGTCCCCTTCATCAAAGCCTTCCGCTGTCTCCGGACGCAAAAAGGCCGGCAGAGAAAAACTCTGCCGGCCTTTTTGCGTTATCCTTCAGGAAGAGAGTGGAAGCGGGACTCAGTTGTCCGCAGCCTCACCCTTGTCTTCGCTGTAGTTGACCAGTTCGAGGATTGCCATATCGGCGGCATCGCCTTGACGGGTACCGGTACGGATAATCCGGGTGTACCCACCGTTGCGCTCCATGTATTCTTCCTTCAGAGTGTCGAACAGCTTGGCAACCACATCCTTGTCTTGAATAAAGGAAAGTGCCTGCCGGCGGGCATGAAGGTCGCCCCGTTTTCCAAGAGTGATCATCCTGTCCGCGAAGCGCCGCACTTCCTTGGCCTTGGGAACGGTGGTAACAATGCGCTCATGCTCAAGCAGCGAAGTGACCATGTTACGGATCATCGCTTTTTTGTGCGAAGCAGTCCTGCCCAGTCGTTTACCAGCTTTTCTATGCCTCATTTTTCAACCCTCTTCTATGATATCTCTACTCTTCCGAGGCTTCGGAAGATGCAGGAGGTTCCCATCCCTCAAGTTTCATGCCCAGCCCGAGCTCCATCTCCGACAGGAGTTGCTTGATCTCGTTCAGGGACTTACGACCAAAATTCTTCGTCTTCAACATCTCCGCCTCGGTCTTCTGCACCAGTTCGCCGATGTAGCGAATCTCGGCATTACGCAGGCAGTTGGCGGAGCGAACCGACAGTTCGAGATCCTCGACACTGCGGTAGAGATTATCGTTGAGCGGCGTCGTTTCCTTTTCCTCGACCAACTCCTCTTCCGGCTCGGCGTGATCCTCGTCAAAGTTGATGAAGATGGCCATCTGCTCCTTGAGAATCTTGGCCGAGTAGGCCAGGGCATCCTCGGGAGTAATGCTGCCGTCGGTATGGACCTCCAGGGTCAGCTTATCGTAATCGGTCTGCTGACCGACCCGGGCCTGGCTGGTGATGACCTTCACCTTCTTGATCGGCGTAAACACGGAATCGATGGGAATGACACCGATGCTCTGCTCCTCGCTGCGGTTCCGCTCGGCAGGCGCATAGCCCTTGCCCCACTTCACCTCGAGTTCGGCGACAAAACTGCCCTCATCACCGGTGATGGTACAGATATGCTTATCCGGATTCATCACCTCCACAGTGCCGGCGCTGATGATATCGGCGGCGGTAACCGGGCCGGGGGTGGTCTTTTCGATGCGAACGGTCTGGGTATCAGCGGAGTTCAACTTCAAGCGAACTTCCTTGAGATTCAAGATGATGCCGGTGACATCCTCCACGATACCCGGGATGGTCGAAAACTCGTGCAGAGCGCCATCGATTTTGATGGAGGTGATCGCGGCGCCCTGAATCGTCGACAGCAGAATCCGACGCAAGGAGTTGCCGATGGTGGTAGCAAATCCACGCTCGAGCGGCTGGCAAACAAATTTACCATAGCTGTTGGTATGGCTATCCTTGTCCACCACCAGCCGTTCGGGCATGATCAACTCACGCCAATTTCGGTAAAATGGAGCTGACTCTTGTGTCATGGTATGCTCGTCTTCCATCGTTAGCGGTTATTTGGAGTAAAGTTCGACGATCAACTGCTCTTGAATGGGCATGGTGATCTCTTCGCGAACCGGCTGGGTCTTGACCGTGCCCTTGAAGTTAGCCTGATCAAGCTCAAGCCAACTTGGCACGCCACGACGGGCAACCGCTTCGAGACTGTCGGTGATCGCCTCACATTTCCGGCTTTTCTCCAGGACGGTGATCTCGTCGCCAACCTTGGTCTGGAAGGAAGGAATATTCACCTTCCGGCCATTCACCAGGAAATGGTTATGACGCACCATCTGACGCGCCTGGCTGCGAGAGGCGGCAAAACCGAGACGGTAAACAGTGTTGTCCAACCGACCCTCAAGCGCCATCAACAGGTTTTCACCGGTGACGCCCTTGCGACGCTCGGCATGGTCGAAATACTTCTCGAACTGCCCTTCCAGCATCCCGTAGATCCGCCGGACCTTCTGCTTTTCACGAAGCTGAATAGCGTAGTCGGAAACCTTGCGTACCCGTGCCTGACCATGCTGGCCGGGCGGATAAGACCTGCGGGCGAAAGAACATTTGTCAGAATAGCAACGGTCACCCTTAAGGAACAACTTAAGGCCTTCCCGCCGACATTGGCGACAGACGGCGCCTCTATATCTGGCCAATTGATACCTCCATAAAAATCAATTAATTCTCTGCGAGAACCGAATATACGAATCAAAAAACAACGGCGATCATACCCGCCGGCGCTTGGGCGCCCGGCAACCGTTATGCGGAATGGGAGTCACATCAACGATACGGCTCACCTCAAGGCCAACGGTCTGCAGGGTCCGGATGGCGGATTCACGGCCAGGACCGGGGCCCTTGACCTTCACTTCGACCTTGCGCAATCCCTGTTCCATCGCCTTCTTGGCGGCGGTATCAACGGTATTCTGCGCCGCGAAAGGAGTGCTCTTGCGGGAACCCTTGAAACCAAGGCAACCGGAGCTGCACCAGGAGATGACGTTTCCCTGCTTGTCGGTAAAGGAAACAATGGTATTATTGAAGGTCGACTTGATCGTCACAATCCCTTCCGGTACATTTTTCTTGTCTTTCTTTTTGACTCGCTGCGTTTTTTTCGGACTGGCCATCTAAGTCTCCTCGATAATACGCTGTACGTCCGTGATTCTATCAGGCGGGCGGCAAGACCGAACTGCCGCACGGCAGAACGACGGCCACCACCGTAACGTTATTTCTTCTTAACGGCAACGCGACGGGGGCCTTTGCGGGTCCGGGCGTTGGTCTTGGTGCGCTGGCCACGGCAGGGCAATCCTTTCCGGTGCCGCAGACCACGGTAACAGCCCAGATCCATCAAGCGCTTGATATCCATCGCCACTTCACGGCGACGGTCACCCTCAACAGGGTAATTGTCATCAAGGACCTTACGAATCTTCGTTACATCGTTATCAGTCAGGTCGTCGCTGCTCATGGTATAGGACAACGCGACCTCGTCGAGAATCTTCCGCGCGGTGGTGCGCCCGATCCCATGGATGTAGGTGAGAGCGATTTCCAGATGCTTATTTTTAGGCAGATCAATACCTGCGATACGTGCCACGGCTTTCCTCCAAATACTCGTCTTTTTGATCCGTTATCCTTGCCGTTGTTTGTGCTTCTTGACTTTGCAAGAAACACGCACCACACCGTTCCTCTTGAACACGCGGCAATCGCTGCACATCTTTTTAACGGAAGCTCGTACTTTCATCGTCCTGTCCTGTAGCTTGAGTGGTTAGAATTCGCTATCGCTTATTCTTGGAACGGAAAGTAATCCGTCCCCGATTGAGATCGTATGGAGAGAGTTCCACCGTCACTCGGTCCCCCGGCAAAATCTTGATAAAATGCATCCGCATCTTGCCGGAAATGTGGGCGAGTACCCTGTGACCATTTTCGAGTTCTACCCTGAACATAGCGTTGGGCAGGGGCTCAATAATGGTCCCTTCAACTTGGATGGCCTCCTCTTTTGGCATACTTCCCTATCTTTTTTCTTGAATTAATCAAACCTGGAACGCCAACAGAGTGGCCAAAGCCACAACCGGCGCACGAAAAACAGCAAAAGTACTCCATAGGAGCACTTTTGTACAACAAAATTTTCACCAAACCGCAAAAAATATCAACCGGCCTCA
>Ga0224496_10002637_pt1 | contig 10616 bp, 14 predicted proteins | sample SF_Jul11_sed_USG_2_FD_168127 | JGI IMG/M metagenome (GOLD analysis project Ga0224496, IMG submission 168127) | Sediment microbial communities from San Francisco Bay, California, United States - SF_Jul11_sed_USGS_8_1 | ecosystem: Environmental > Aquatic > Marine > Sediment | place: USA... | reverse complement strand
TTGAGGAAGCAGGGGGGATTGAGTTCGAACGGGAGAAATATCCGTCATGATGCTGCAACCTCCTTGTGCTTGCGAGATCCATCCGTTGGATCGTGGCTTTAAGATCTTATCGGTATCTACCTCACAAGGCTTGCTTGGTGGGATAGTTCCACCGATCCATGAAGACCTTGCCTATTTGTCGGATCATCACAGGGAAAATGAAAGGTCATGAGTTTTTAGCTTGCTTCATCTAAGAGTGTGGCGTTACCTGCCAAATATTGGAAAAGCCTTTATCTTGCTTGATCTGCCTGCAAGTGGCTAGTTGTTGACCTCAAATTGATTTTTGAAAAATCTGGCGAATCCTTCAATTCTATCTATCGGTTGTGCTATCCTCGGTTGTTTGACAGGATCTTTTGGCCTGTGGTAGGTTCGTTTCCCTTTTGTGGTAGCAGGCGATTGGTGTGTCTTTCAACGAGTCCATTCCTTAGTGAGAAAGGGTGTATATGAAGCTGTACGAATCAGTATCTATCCTGCGGCCTGTCCAGGTTGAGACGGAGAATGATCGCGTGATTGAAAAGATGAAGGAAATCTTAACGCAATCTGGAGCGAATATTTTAAAGTTGGACAATAGCGGGAAGAAAAAGCTGGCATACGAAATTCAGCATGAACGAAAAGGCACATTTATTACGCTTCAATTTGAAGGCCCACCGACTGTCATTGCCGAATTGGAGCGTTTTCAGCGGATGGAAGATCAAGTGATGAAGTTTATGACTGTTCGGTTAAACCCGGCTGACTTGATTCCGGTTGAGAGACCTGAACCATCTGAGGGAGAGGAATTCGAGGATGGTGGGTTTCAATAAAGTCATTTTAATTGGGAACCTCACGAAAGACCCGGAGCTTCGTTATACCCCGAGTGGAACACCTGTTGTGAATTTCCCCTTGGCCGTAAACCGGCGTTATCGTCAAGCGGATGACCAAAAAGAAGAAGTATGTTATGTTGACATCGTTGTTTTTGGGCGACAAGCCGAGCATTGTGGGCAATATCTCAATAAAGGTGATGGCGCCATTGTCGATGGCCGTCTTCAGCAACGACGATGGGAAACGGATGATGGGCAAAAGCGAAGCAAACATGAGGTTGTGGCTCAAACCGTGACTTTTTTACCCAAAAAGGCATCATCGGGGAGTTCTGGATCGGGAGGAGCAGAGGATGCATCCTATGATTCGGAAGATTATTATCCTGAGCCCATGCCCTAATTTTTAGCGGAGGAGAAGTTTCTGTGGAAAAAGGACGATTATTTCAGCGGAAGAGGGTCTGTCGCTTTTGCTTTGATAAGACACCATTGGATTATAAGGATGCCAATCTCCTGAGAGGGTTTCTAACCGAACGTGGACGGATTATCCCTCGTCGAACTTCTGGGAATTGCTTGCGGCATCAACGCCGACTGACTCAGGCGGTGAAGAGGGCTCGGGAAATTGCCATTATTTCTTTTTCAGAAGAAAGTTAGGGAATAAGGGAATTGTTTCTGATTGTCTGCCCCAGAACAAAAGTTTGGGGGTGTGAGCAGATTCTTTCTTGGTATTCACCATGCCTCTTCTCATTAATCTAGTTGACGTTCCTGCTGAAGGCTTGACAATTGAATGTGATGTTCAGCCTTCCGACATCGCTCTACCACCGGATGATGGAGAAATTATTGGTCTTTTGTCCTGTGTCGGCCAAATCTTTTCACCCGATGAGCGATTGGCTCATTTTCAAGGAACGTTAACTGGACGTGTGGCCCGTGAGTGCGTACGTTGTTTGACAATTTTTGAAGAAGATTTTCAGGTGTCTTTTGATGCCGATTTTTGTCAATCAACCCAACCAATCGCTTTGCCAGATTCTTCTCGAAAAAAGAAGAAAGGGAGTCGAGGCCAGGTTCCGGTAGTAGATGAAGAGCATGAAAAAGAAGACGATATGTATCCGATGATCGACCATCAGGTTGACCTGCTTCCCGTTTTGCGGGAAAATCTCATTTTGGCGACTCCTTTACATCCCGTGTGTCAGGAAAATTGCGCTGGATTATGTCAGGTGTGTGGAGCCAATTTAAATGAAGGCATTTGTGGATGTTGCTCCCCGGTCACGGCTTCATCGTCCCTGATTGCAGACCCTGGTTCTGTGGTAAAGAAGAACGCCCCCAAGCCTTCCCCGAGACTTGCTTGAGGGAGGGCGTGAAGGTAATAACCATCTCTTAACGAAGAAGTTGGACGATTATGGCAAATCCGAAACACAAAATTTCACGAGCTCGTCGAGATAAACGACGGTCTCATCATAAGCTCACGCCACCAAACCTTTCGGTGTGTCCCCAATGTCATGAGATGAAACTGCCTCATGTGACCTGCCTGAATTGTGGTACCTACAAAGGGAAAGCGATCATTGCGGTTGAAGAAGGATAAATTCTGACCTTTTTAGCATCGATCATTTTCAAACGAATCCCATGAAAATAGCCGTGGATGCGATGGGAGGAGATCATGGTCTATCTCCCACCATTGAAGGAGCCCTCCAGGCAACGAGGGAGTTATCCCTTTCCGTTATTCTGGTTGGAGATCAACCGGCTATCCAAGCTCATCTCGATAAACTGAGCGGCAAGAAACCCAATGTTGAAATTTTTCATGCATCACAAGTGGTGGGGATGCATGAATCCCCAGCCTTAGCGGCACGAAAGAAACGTGATTCTTCCATTTGGAGAGCCACGGAATTAGTCAAAACGAAACAGGCTGATGCCTTGGTGAGTGCCGGAAATACTGGTGCCACGATGGTTTCAGCTTTTTTTCTTTTGGGTTCTATTGCTGGGGTTGAACGCCCAGCTATCGCTGCGACGTTACCAACCAGACAGGGGCGGGCGATTATGCTAGATGTTGGGGCAACCGTCGATTGTACAGCTCGTCAACTGCATCAATTTGGCATTATGGGGCATGAATATGGGAAGCATCTTTTGGGTGTCGATCGGCCTCGTGTCGGTCTCTTGAGTATTGGGGAGGAAGATACCAAAGGCAATGAAGTGACCAAGGAAGCCTTCAAGCTGCTAAAAGATAGTCCTATAAATTTTATTGGGAATGTAGAAGGACGGGATGTGTATAGTGGCAATGCTGATGTCATCGTGTGTGATGGTTTTATCGGCAATGTGGCATTGAAAATATCAGAAGGGTTGGCCGATGCCATTAAAAAAATGTTGATGAAGGAAATTGCACAATCTGCTCTCGGGCGTTTCTCCTATCTCTTTGTGGCTGGCCCTCTTCTTCGCTTACGCCGAAAAACGGATTATGCCGAATTTGGCGGGGCTCCTCTTTTGGGTGTAGAAGGCATCAGCTTGATTTGTCATGGGCGGTCTTCATCTAAAGCGATCAAGAACGCCATTCTGCAGGCCCATTCTTTAGCCACGGGTGGATTGATCGAAGCTATTCGAGGCGATATTGCACAAGGCGTCCTTCCCCCCGTGGTTGAACCTAAGATCGTATCTTGAAGTACATGCATAGTGCCATTCTTGGAACAGGCAGTTACGTGCCGGATCGCGTGTTAACCAATGCCGATTTGGAAGGGATGGTTGAGACGTCGGATACTTGGATTGTGGAGCGAACAGGAATTCGTGAGCGTCGGCTTGTTGCTTCAGGACAAGCCTGTTCCGATTTAGCATTGGAGGCCGCGCAGCAGGCCCTTCTTGCAGCTAATGTTCAGGCCTCGGATATTGATCTAATTCTTGTCGCGACATGTACGGGTGACACTCCGCTTCCCTCCACGGCCTGTCTTCTTCAACATCGATTAGGTGCGACACAGGCTGCGGCCTGTGATATCTCTGCCGCCTGTTGCGGGTTTGTCTATGCCTTATCCATTGCCGATGTCTATGTGAAGACAGGTATGCGCCATGTCCTGGTTATTGGTGCTGAAGTCATGTCGGCGATCACTGATTGGACGGATCGGAATACCTGTGTGTTATTCGGTGATGGGGCTGGGGCCGTTGTTCTTGGCCAAGGGTCTGAGCATTCAGGAATTTTGTCTACGCATTTACATGCCAATGGGCGGCTTTCTGACATGATTTATGTGCCTGGTGGGGGATCGACAGAGCCGGCCTCTGAACAGGTACTCAAAGAAAAGCGGTGTTTTGTCAAAATGAAAGGTAATGAAACCTTTAAAATCGCCGTTAAATCGATGGAAGAGGCGGCTCACGAAGCTGTGAAAGCCAATGGGGTGACCATGTCAGAGATTGATCTGTTTATTCCCCATCAGGCGAATATGCGCATCTTGAAGGCGGTGAGTCAGCGCTTAGGCTTGGCACAAGAAAAATTGATGATTAATCTGGACCGATTTGGTAATACTTCAGCTGCATCGATTCCATTGGCCTTAGATGAAGCTGTCCGTAGTTCGAGAATTCAGTCGGGCCAATTAGTGCTGCTAGCTGCCTTTGGGGCAGGTCTAACCTGGGCCTCAGCCTTGGTTCGTTGGTGACATACGCCACTCGATTGAAGAGGTTGCATCGTGACATACGGGGCCTGGCATCGGGAGTCTAGGAGCCTGTCGGACTTAGGGAATCGAGAGCGAAAAAGCGGCTGAGCGAGGTCAGATTTTTGCGATTTCCCCGGCCCATAGTGGGACTATGGTCCAAGAAATCGGCGAAATATGGACCGCTTAGACACTTTTGCAGCCGATTCTTCCTAAGCCCGGCAGGCTCCTAGTAAAGGATAAGAACAGGAATTTCGTGTGATTAAGAACGAGAGAAGAGGGGAGCATTATGTCCGATACAAAATGGGGTGAAGGTGATTGGGCCTTAATTCTTGGGGCTTCAAGCGGATTTGGTGAAGCTGCGGCGTTAGAATTGGCTGGATTGGGGTTCAATATCCTGGGGGTGCATTTAGATCGAAAGTCTACCTTACCCAATGCTGAGCGTATCGTGGCCAAAATTCGAGAGCTTGGGCGTGAAGTCTTATTTTTTAATGCCAATGCTGCCGACCCCGATAAACGAGCAGATATTTTAAAGGCCATGAAACAACGGGGAGAAGAGTCCGGAAAGCCACTCAAGGTTCGAGTGCTGTTGCATTCATTAGCCTTTGGAACATTAAAGCCGTATATTGCGGAATCTGCAGCCGAAGCTATCAATAAGGCCCAAATGGATATGACGATGGATGTCATGGCCAACTCTCTGGTGTATTGGACGCAAGATTTGGTCAGTCACAAGTTTCTCGGCTCGGGAAGTCGCATCTTTTCCATGACGAGTGCAGGAGGGGCGCGTGTGTGGAAAAGCTACGGGGCTGTTTCGGCTGCGAAATCGGCTCTGGAATCTCATACCCGACAGCTGGCCTTAGAATTGGCTCCTTTGGGGATTACGGTTAATTCTCTGATGGCCGGGGTGACAGATACCCCAGCATTACGGAAAATTCCTGGATCTGATGAGATGATTGCTATGGCTCAGCGAAAAAATCCCTCAAATCGTTTAACGACAACGCAGGATGTCGCCGAGGCATTGGGTCTTTTGAGCCATCCTAAAGCCCATTGGATTACCGGGAACGTGATTTGTATTGATGGAGGAGAATTTATTGTCGATTAGTGGTCCCAATGCTATCCTCTCCGTCTGGGGCGAGATATCTTTACCTTCTTACTTTCCAAACAGTGAACTAATCACGTGAAATCGACAATTGGGTTTCTATTCCCAGGACAGGGATCACAATCAGTTGGGATGGGGAAAGCTCTTTATGAGGCGAATGCCCATATTGCGGCTCTGTATCAAGACGCGGAAAAGATCTTGGGGTATGACGTGGGTGTGTTATGTTTTGAGGGCCCGGCCGAGCAGTTGAATCAAACAGAATTCACGCAGCCCGCCTTGTTGGTGACGAGCCTGGCGGCCTTTCACCTTGTTCAGGGTGGGCCGCTGACACCGTCGGCTGTGGCGGGACATAGCTTGGGGGAATATACGGCTCTTGTGGCCGCCGGTGCGATCGGATTTCGTGAAGCGTTAGGTCTTGTGCAAAAGCGTGGGCAATACATGGCAGAGGCCGTGAGCCCGGGGAGCGGGTTGGTGGCGGCCGTGTTGGGTCTATCCGAATCAGAGGTTTGTGAGGCCTGTAAAGAAGCCTCGGCATTTGGTATCGTCGCTCCAGCCAATTTGAATTCCCCAGGACAAACGGTTATTGCCGGAGAAAAGGTTGCCGTGGAACGGGCGTTGGAATTGGCAAAGGCTCGTGGGGCCAAACGTGTGATGCCATTGCCCGTCAGTGTACCGGTTCATACACCGTTGATGCAGGTTGCGGCGGATCGATTAAAAAAAGATATTGATTCTTTGGACTGGTCTGATTTAAAGGTACCTTTGATTAACAATGTAGAAGCCAGGGCCCTACGATCAGCAGATGAAGTGCGCATGTCCTTAGTCCAACAACTTCCTTCCGCTGTTCGTTGGCAACACACGATTCAGACTATGTGGGGGATGGGTATTACAAGTTTTATTGAAATTGGTCCTGGTAAAGTCTTGACGGGGTTGGTGAAACGTATTGTGCCCGAGGCCGAGACATGGAATATCTTTGATCAAGAATCGTATGAACGGGTTCTTGCCCATGTGGCCTAATAGCCACGTGTTCCATAATTTATCGAAAGGGTGACGATGACCTTGACCGGAAAAATTGCTGTAGTGACTGGGGCGGCTCAAGGAATTGGCCAGGCGATTGCTACTTCGCTGGCCCAGGAAGGTGCGGATGTGGTGGTGGCCGATTTGAATGCGAATCGTTGCGAAGACACGGTGGCACGCGTGCAGCAATTGGGAAGAAAAGCCATGGCGGTCTCCGTTAATGTGGGCGATTGGGATCAGGTCAAAGCGATGATTGATCGCGTCCTGAAAGAATGGGAACGAATCGATATTCTGGTGAATAATGCCGGCATTACGCGAGATGGACTTCTCATGCGTATGAAAGAAGAAGATTGGCAGATGGTCTTGCAAGTGAATGTGACAGGAACATTTTTTTGCGCGAAGGCGGTTTTGCCGACGATGAGCCGACAACGAAGTGGCCGCATTGTGAATATTGCTTCGATTGTGGGGGCCATTGGGAATATTGGTCAGGCCAACTATGCGGCTTCGAAGGCCGCAGTCATTGGTCTCACGAAATCTGTTGCGCGGGAATATGCCAGTCGTAACATTACCGTGAATGCGGTCGCACCGGGATTTATTGACACGGCGATGACGCAAGATCTTTCTGCGGACACGAGAGAGGCCCTCTTGAATCAGATTCCCTTAAAACGGCTGGGGCAATCGTCGGATGTTGCAGATGCAGTGAGCTTTTTATGTTCGGAAAAAGCGGGGTATATTACCGGTCATGTGTTGCATGTGAATGGTGGGATGCATATGGCATAGATGAGAGATCATGGGTTTGCGTACTGAATACAATTTGAAAAGGGGAGGTGCCAACGATGGCTGTAGAAGAACGTGTCAAGAAAATTATTGCCGAACAATTAGGGGTTGAAGAAGATGACGTGGTTCCAGAAGCCAAGTTTGTGGAAGATCTTGGAGCTGATTCTTTGGATACGGTGGAATTGGTGATGGCTTTAGAAGAAGAATTTGAAATTGAAATTCCAGATGAAGATGCGGAGAAAATTCAAACCGTGGCCGCTGCCATTGATTTCATCAAGGAAAAAGCCTGATTTTCTTACCTCATAGATAGACAGGGTGGTTTGCAATGAGTGAGTGGACGCCACGACGAGTCGTTGTGACAGGATTGGGACTGGTGACGCCCCTGGGTATCGGTGTGCCCAAGACTTGGGAAAAGCTCTGCCAGGGGCAATCCGGGATTGGTCCGATTACACGATTTGACGCCAGTCAATATACCGTGCGCATTGCAGGAGAAGTCAAAAATTTCGATCCGACGGCGTTTATTGAAAAAAAAGAAGTCAAAAAAATGGATACCTTTATCCATTTTGCCGTCGCGGCCAGCCAGGAAGCGGTCGATGATGCCAATTTTGAGGTGACCACCGAAAATGCCGATCGGGTTGGTGTCTATATTGGCGCAGGCATTGGAGGTCTTCCGGCTATTGAGCATTACCACAAGATTTTATTGGAACGTGGCCCGGATCGCGTTTCCCCGTTTTTCATTCCCATGGTCATCATCAATCTGGCTTCCGGTCAAGTGGCCATTCGGTTTGGCGCAAAAGGACCCAATGCCTGTACGGTCACGGCTTGTGCAACCGGGAATCATTGTATTGGTGATGGGTTTCGACTCATTCAACGCGGGGAAGCGGATGTGATGATTGTCGGAGGTACGGAGTCAACCATTTGCCCAACCGCTGTCGCAGGGTTTGCGGCAGCCAAGGCCTTGTCTCGCCGAAATGATGAGCCGGAGAGGGCGAGTCGGCCATTTGATAAAGACCGGGATGGATTTGTGATTGGAGAAGGTGCAGGGGTACTCATTATTGAAGAGTTGGAGCATGCCCGTGCTCGCGGGGCACGCATATATGCCGAAATCATTGGCTATGCGATGAACAGTGATGCGTTTCATATTACCGCTCCGCCTGAAGATGGAGCGGGAGCCGTTAAGTGTATGGAGAATGCGCTTCGTGATGCGGGAATTCCCAAATCCTCGGTCGGGTATATTAATGCTCACGGGACATCGACCTTTGCGGATCGTGTGGAAACACAAGTCATTAAAGAGGTGTTTGGAGAGCAAGCGTATTCCATTCCTTTCAGTTCGACCAAGTCCATGACGGGACATTTACTGGGAGCAGCCGGGGGTATCGAGGCTGTTTTCTCTATATTAGCGTTGCAAAGTGGTATTATTCCTCCAACAATTAACTTAGATAATCCTGATCCAGAATGTGATTTGGATTATGTTCCCAACCAGTCTCGTGCTTGTTCTGTTGATGTGGCCATTTCCAATGCCTTTGGATTTGGTGGAGTCAATGCCTGCTTAGTCTTTCGTCGGTGGCAAGAAACCTAAACTCGAAGCGTTCCTTCTTCCCTGGTGGTGCCTGCCAACTTCCTAACCCGGTCCCTCTCTTTCGTTAGCAAGGCCCTGTAATATGCTATAATAAAAGGCTTATGGGAAAATGGGTATGGAAATTGTGGTGATGTGCCTGTGGCGAGAGAGTGAAGGTGATTGGCTGTGTTCGTAATTGAAGATGTTCAGGGAACGCTTGGATATGTCTTTCATCAAAAAACCCTTTTATATGAAGCCCTGACACACCGTTCGTTTTTACAAGCTGAAACGCATCCCACCACACCACATAATGAACGACTGGAATTTTTAGGAGACGCGGTCTTGGGTCTGATCGTCAGCGAGAGTCTTGTGGGGATGTTCCCACATTCCACAGAAGGGGAACTCTCGAAATTAAAAGCTGGGCTGATTAGCCGGGCTACATTAGCCAAGGCAGCGGGCCGCGTGAACCTCGGACAATGGTTGAGGCTGGGTCGAGGGGAAGAAGTGTCATTGGGGCGGGCGAAGCATTCCTTATTAGCCAATGCGCTTGAAGCTCTCATCGGAGCTGTCTACCTTGATAGTGGGTTGGAGTCGGCTCGTACGTTGATCCATCGATTGCTGGATCCTGAATTTTTAGAGTTACGGGATAGTCCTGAGTTGCCGGTTGGGGGTGATTGGAAAAGCCGGTTGCAGGAATGGATGCATAAACATGATGGAACAAGTCCACGCTATCGTTTGATTCAGGAATCAGGACCTGATCATCAAAAAGTCTTTTCCGTTAATGTTGAAAACAGGGGCAAGGTGATAGGGCAAGGCCAAGGGCGCACGAAAAAAGAAGCTGAACAACGGGCTGCGGAACAGGCACTGAAAGAGGTCTGCCGGCAGAGTTCTGGAACAACAAGAAATTAACAGGTCATGTAAGGGAGGCGTTATGATGAATGGTTTGTTCGGTACGTTCGCGAAGATGTTTCGAGGGGGCGTGAGGGTGTTGGGTGTTATGGGCATTGTGAGTCTCTTGCTCGTGCCAGGTGTTTTGGCAGAAGAGCCCCAAGCTGGGGAGTCAGCGCCGCATGTCATCTTGAAGACCAAGTTTGGTGAAATGGAAATCGTACTCTTCCCAGACTTAGCTCCTAAGCATGTGGAAAGCTTTCTCAAGCTAGCGAACTCTGGGTTTTATAATGGCACAATTTTTCATCGGATCCTGCCAGGCTTTATGATTCAAGGTGGTGATCCGCTGACGAAGGATCCTGCCAATCGAAATCGATATGGAACAGGGGGGCCAGGCTACACGGTTCCAGCAGAGTTCAGTAAAGTCGCGCATGAGAAAGGGATCCTTTCCGCAGCGCGTACGCAGGATCCTAATAGCGCAGGCTCACAATTTTTTATTATGGTTGATAAGGCCCCGCATTTGGATGGACAATATACGGTCTTCGGAGAAGTGGTGAAAGGCGTTGAGGTTGCCGAGACGATTGTGAGTCAACCTCGTGATTTGAAGGATAATCCGGTGGAGCGGATTGAGATGACGATTGAAGTGATGAAATAATGAATGACCGACTGGTCAAGAAATATCCAAAAGCTTAAGAAGGGATTGCATTACGAGGACGTGGCGTCGGGTTGGTAATCAAACCCGCTGGGGATGACAATCCGTCCACCTGCTCCAGTTTGACGAGCCAGTTGTTCGGCGACATCCGGATGGCGTTCCCGTACATACCCTAAGA
>Ga0224496_10002633_pt1 | contig 10630 bp, 7 predicted proteins | sample SF_Jul11_sed_USG_2_FD_168127 | JGI IMG/M metagenome (GOLD analysis project Ga0224496, IMG submission 168127) | Sediment microbial communities from San Francisco Bay, California, United States - SF_Jul11_sed_USGS_8_1 | ecosystem: Environmental > Aquatic > Marine > Sediment | place: USA... | reverse complement strand
CCTGGGGCTCTTTGCCGATGAGGACATCAAACAGGGTGACGTGATATGGAGCTTCACGCCGGGCATGGACCAGGTCTTCGGTCCCAGAAAGCTCATCAGCACATGCCGCGATATGGACGAGGAGGCCATGCGCTACCTCTGCGGACATATATACAAGCGTAACAACAGGTATTACCTCCTGAGCGATAACGCCAGGTTCATCAACCACTCGGACACCGACTGCAACATCGCCATGGTGGACGAGATGACCGAGGTGGCCACCAGGGACATATTCGCGGGTCAGGAGCTGCTGGAGAACTACTTCATCTCCTATGATAATGACGACCCGTTCTTCTTCGAGATTAACGGCATCTGCGTGGACAAGTTCCTGTCCATGACCAAGAAGGAGAGGCGCATACTTGCTCAGGGTAAGGACATATCTTGACAGATCCATCATACATGGCATAGGGCTTTTCGCCGACGAGGACATCCCGGAGGGCAGGGTGGTCTGGGAGTTCTCCGCCCAGGTGGACCTGGTCTTCGGGAAGGCGGAGTGGGAGAGGCTGTTGGAGTACTGCGCCCCCGAGTCCATGGAGCAGATAAGGAAGTACTCCTATAAGGAAGGGCAGAGGTACTACGTCTGCTTCGACAACGCCCAGTTCATGAACCATGACCCAGCGCGGGCCAACGTCATCAGCGGGGATACCCTGGACTCCATGGTGGCCGCCAGGGCCATACGCACAGGCGAGGAGTTGCTCTGCGACTACTTCGAGTACTCCGACCCTGACGACTACAACCTCTGTCAGATACGCCGGCCGGGGCAGGGGTAGGCCCGTCCGGCTTCTGCCTCAAGTGGGATACATGCTTGGCGCTTGAGCCCACCTGCAGCGGCCGTAAAGAAAACCGGGACGTTTGTGCCTGCAGGAAAAAAGGACAGAGCCCATTTATTCAGGTTATCCCCTTAGAGGAAATCGCCGCCTTATGTTATCTTATTGAAAAACCACCGGAGGAGGAGATATAGCATGGAACTCAATGAGCTCAGGAGAATGTGGGGGGGCTTTCAGGCCTCGCGCGTGATAATGACCGCCAACGAGCTGGGCTTCTTCGATAAGCTCACAAAAGCGCGCACAGCGGGGGAATGCGCCCGTATCCTGAAGTGCAACTCCCGCGGCTCCGAGATACTCCTTGACGCGCTCGCCGGCCTTGGCCTGGTGAAGAAATCCTCAGGCAAGTACCGCAACACGCCTGTGAGCGACGAGTACCTGGTGAAGGGGAAACCCCTGTACCAGGGCGACATCCTCCGCCATACGGCGCACATATACGAGCGCTGGGGTCAGCTTGAGCAGGTGGTCAGGACAGGCAAGCCGACACCACGCAGGGAGGGCGGCTTCGAGTCCTTCATAATGGGCATGCATAACCTCTCGGTACTGAGGTCCCCGGAGCTCCTTGGCGCCATAGGGCTCAAGGGAGTGAAGAGAGCCCTGGACCTGGGCGGAGGCCCCGGCACACATGCAATCAACATGGCCCGCAGGGGCATAGAGGCCACCATATTCGATATGCCCGAGACCATCGCCATAGCAAAGAAGGTGGCCCGCAGGGAGGGCGTCAAGGGCATAAAGTACATCAAGGGCAACTTCCATTACGACGAGATAGGCTCGGGCTATGACCTGATACTCATGAGCCAGATACTGCACAGCAACTCCTCCGGCGAGAACTCCAGGCTCGTTGCCAAGTGCGCGGCCGTCCTGAACCCGGGGGGCAGGATAGCTGTGCACGAGTTCCCTCTGGACGAGAGCAGGACCAGGCCTGTCAGCGGAGCGCTCTTCAGCATCAACATGCTGGTGGCCACCTCCGGAGGGCGCACCTACGCGCCCTCTGAGATAAAGGGCTGGCTAAGGGCGGCGGGCATGAAGGGCGTCAAGCAGACAATGCTCAAGGAGACCATGCTGATAACGGGAAAACTCTAAAAAGGCCCTCCCGTTTACAGAGAGCAGGCCGCGCTATATCTTCCCCTTCATAGTCTCGGCAACCGAGGGAAACCTGGACATGTCAGTGTGCGGCAGGAACATGGCCGACATGTACTCGTCCATGAAGGCGCTTGAGACCGAGAGCTCTATGTAGGTCATCCTGGAGGCTATCTCCTCGGCCTCGTCTCTGAGGTCGCCGGACATGAGGGCCAGGTAGGCCCCGGAGGCCGATGTGTTGCCCATGAACTTGAAGCTCTCCCTCGGCAGATCCGGCAGCATACCGAGGAATATGGCCCGCTCTATATTGAGGAAGTTTCCAAACCCCCCGGCTATGCAGACCCTCTGTACCATGTCCATGGATAGGCCCATCTCTGTGACCAGCAGGCTGACCCCCGCGTATATGGCTGCCTTGGCCCTCAGAATGTTCTCGATGTCCACCTGGGTCAGGGTTATGTCTGCGCCGTCGGCCTCGAACAGTACGTACTCCATGCCGTCCTCGCATTTGCGGATGCGCGCGGTCTTTTCGGGGACGAAATCGCCCTTCTGGTTGATTATGCCGGTGAGGAACATCTCGGCTATGGCGTCTATCATGCCCGAGCCGCAAAGGCCCACAGGCCTCTCCACTCCACCGATTATCCTTATCTCTGGCTCCAGCGTGGCAGGATCTATCTTGACAGCCTCGATGGCGCCCTCGGTGGCCCGCATGCCGTGGCGGATGCCGCTGCCCTCAAAGCAGGGGCCCGCTGAGCAGGCGGCCGTGACCAGCCACTCGCTTCCGCCGAGGGCTATCTCGCCGTTGGTGCCTATGTCCATGAAGAGGGTTATCTCCTCTGAGCGGTGCATCTTTGTGGCAAGCACTCCCGCCACTATGTCCCCTCCCACGTAGCTTGCCACGCATGGCATTGTGTAGACGGGGGCCTGGGGGTTGATATCCACCTTCGAGGTGCCTGCCCTCCAGAAGGGGAAGCTGTTGAGGGTTGGGATGTAGGGCTCCTCGCGGATATAGCCCGGGTTGAGGCCCCAGAACAGGTGGGCCATGGTGGTGTTGCCCGAGACCACCGCGCTCTCCACGTCAACTGGGTCTATCTTGTGCTTTGCAAGCATTACGCCGAGGAGGACGTTGATGTCCCCAACTACTGCGCGCCTGAGCTCCTCCAGCCCTCCGCTGGTCTCTGTGGCATGTACGATGCGGGTTATGACGTCGTCCCCGTGGCGCATCTGGGAGTTATAGGTGGAGCCCACGTCCACAAGAGAGCCGTCCGAGAGGTCTATGAGGTAGACCACCACGGTGGTGGTGCCGATGTCCACGGCCAGGCCGTAGCGGTTCAGGATGTCCTGGGAGGATATGAAGACGGCCTGGCGGGAGCGGTGGTCGTCCACGAACCCCAGATGGACCTTCCAGCTGTGGCCCCTCAGTGAGTCTGCCATCTGCCGGGTGAAGCCGTGGGAGAAGCTGATGTCTGTTATGCCCTTTTCCTCCAGGGCCCGCCTTATGCGCTCCAGGTCGCTTATGTTGTCGTTGATGGTTGGTTCGGGCAGGTTGAGCTCTATGGTGCTGAGGACTGGCTTCTTGTCCACCCTGAAGCTCTGGAGTATCGCGCTCAGATCCGCGCCCTTGGAGAGGGCGATCTTGTCGCCCACGATCAGCCTTGAGGTCTCGGGGATCGCTATGGTGATATCGCTTTTTGGGAGGCATTTGCATGCCAGGGCAAGGCCTGAGGCCTGCTCGTCTTCTGTGAGCTTGCCCCTGGCGGTCTGGCCGGCGTCGCCGTCTATGACCCGTACCCTGCATTTGCCGCATGTGCCCTTGCCGCCGCAGGAGGCCACCAGGTAGATGCCGTTGTCCATGAGGGACTCCAGCAGGCTCTGGCCCTCGGCGCATTCTATGGCATTACCTGTGCTGATGTTCACTTTCATCCTGGAAGGTGCTCCTTTCGATTCCATGTCAGAGGTATTGATCAGTGGTTATTTTACATTCCTTTTGACTCTTCGTACAAGGGGAACCTGTAATGTCATGGACATAGTCCTCTCCGATTCATAAATGCACCTCCGAAGCAATTCAGAACAACATTTGCTGATATGATATCTGGGAGTGATACAGCAACCTTATCACCTGCATGGAGAGACTGATATCCCGGATGCCGGCAGAGATTTTCTGCCGGCAAAAACACCCTAGTATCAACCGCTTGGACTCTACTTCAAGTCTTGAACTTTCCCGATGAACTTGAGTATGATACTCTATGTCTGAAGTCATAAAATCCTCTCTGAAGTCCGCCCTAAAGGGCACTACACTGGTATTTCTTGGAATGTTCTCAAGTTCTGTGCTCTGGTTTGTTATAAAGGTGCTTATAGCGAGGAGCACCACAAAAGAGGAGTTCGGAATCTACGCCCTTGTCGTTGCCATCGTCAGTTTCGTCTCCATGATATCCTGTCTCGGACTTCAGGAAGGCGTTCCAAGGTATATCTCGATCTACATAGGCAAGGGAAGCAGGCAGGACGCCGAGACCATACACAGGTCTGCCCTTCAGTTGGGGCTGTTCTCGGGATTGTTCGTGTCTGCCCTGATATATGCCCTCGCGGGTTTTGCAGCAAACAATGTTTTTTATAAACCCGAGATCGTGAAGTATCTCCGCGTGCTGTCCCCCTATGTCTTCTTGTTTGTGATGTCGCAGATCCTTAGCAATATCCTGAGGGGATATGGAAACATCCGGGCCAAGGTCTACTATATCGATATCGGTCAACCTCTCTATTTTGTCTTGTTACTGGGGATATTCCTGTTCTCTGGATTTCCCTTTATCAGTATTATTTATGCGTATCTGTTCTCCATCGCAATGGTGTTCATTTCGGTGAGCAGCTATGCCTACCGGAAGCTCAGGTTGGGGCTCAAGGACGTACGTTCCGGAGATATGAAAAGAAAGCTGCTCATATTTTCTGGCACGATCCTGGTATCCAGCCTCATGGTGCTTCTTTTCAACTGGACTGATACCCTGATGCTGGGCAGATACGTGGAGATCGAAACGGTGGGAGTATACAATATAGCAGTGGCTCTGGCATATGCCCTTACCCTTCCATTGGCTGCGATCGGGTTTGTGTTCATGCCCATAGCCGGCGACCTTCACGGAAAGGGTCTTCATGATGAGCTGAAACGGACTTTTCAGGTCATCACAAAATGGGGATTTGCAGCTACCCTGCCATTGTTCTTTGTCCTGTTCTTTTTTTCCGAGATGTCCATCACGTTCCTTTTCGGCGAACGTTTTCTGGGCGCTGCTCTGCCGCTCAGACTCCTTGCGATCTGCTATCTTATCCAGGGGTCCTTCGGCGCTAGCGGCCACGTAATGCTTGTAAAAGGCATGTCAAAGGAACTGATGAACGTTTCGATATTCGGAGCCCTATTGAACGTGGCACTCAACTACGTACTGATAAAACACATGGGACTGGGCGTGGTCGGGGCGGCTGTGGCCACAATGCTGTCTTATACCATTATCGCAACCTCATCCTTTGTATTGCTGTTCAGAAAGACAGGGATACATCCCTTTACTCCCAAATACCTGAGACCTGTAGCCGGCTCAGCCCTTATAGGGGCGGTAATTTATGCAGTGGCAAAAAGCCTTCCTCTTTATTTCTGGATGCTGCCTCTATATTTCACACTTTTTATCATAGGCTATATTGTTTCGCTTATCCTGACCAGAAGTGTTGACAAGGAAGACCTCGAGATGTTTGACGCCATAGCCAGGAGAATGGGAATTGAAATAATTTGGCTCAGGAATCTTCTGGACAGGGATAATACCAAATTGCCCGGTTAGACTGTTCTATGTTATATTTCAAGTGGTTTGCACGAAAAGAGAACCGCGTCCCTGATGCGGTTCTGAAGGCTCTGCCTGACTCTCTTTTCGGCCTTCCGTTTAAAATATATGGATAATATGCCTAGATATGAAAATCCTTCTAATTAACCCGAGCGGGGGATATCCTCATGAGTACCCGCCGCTGGGCCTTCTGTATATCGCATCAGTACTAAGGGACGACGGCCACGAGGTGGCCTTTTTTGACGAGGGGGCCATACACAGAAAAGGCCACCAGCTTTTTGAGTTCGCTGAGCAGTTTAAGCCTGAGGCGTGCGGGGTGGCCGTTTATACCACAAATGTGGTCAGAACTTTCCAGACCATATCGGATATCAAGCAATCCTTTCCCGAATGCATTATGTTCGCCGGCGGGCCCCACGCAACGGTCCTTCCTGACAGGACTATGCAGGAGTGCCCCGACATCGAATACCTTGTCTGCGGCGAAGGTGAACTGACAACCAAGGAACTGATCCGGGCCAAGGCCGAGGGCAGGGATGTCGCCGAGGTCGACGGACTCTACATTCGGGACGGACTAGGCAATATTAAGGAGACCGGCAAGAGAGAATGGATAAAGGACCTCGACACGATCCCCTTTCCCGCTTATGAGCTCATTGAGGATTTTCAGTACCGCTTCGATTCTCTGCGAGTAGGTAGTAAGGTCGCCACCCTCATGACATCGCGCGGGTGCCCGTATGAGTGCGCATTCTGCGCGGCAAAGGCCGTGTGGAGAAAAAGCTTCCGCAGGCGGAGCCCCGAGAACGTTGCACAGGAGATCTCATGGCTTGTGTCGAAGTATGGATATGACGAACTTTATTTCATGGACGACCTCTTTACCGTGAACAAGGCATGGCTTGAGACGTTCTACTCCCTCAAGAATGATCTGGGGATTGATGCTCCCTGGAAGTGCCTGGGCCGTGTGGACCTTCTCAGCTCTGCTGATTACGAAAAGTTGGCACAAAGCGGCTGCTATGTTATACAGTTCGGGGTTGAAAGCGGACACAACGAGATACTCAGGGATATCAAGAAAAACATCACTACGTTCCAGGTCAAGAGGGCCTTTAACGAGGCACGTGCGGCCGGGCTGAACACCTACGGGTTTTTCATCGTCGGACACAGACTGGAAAAATACGAAACCGTTCTCAAGACCATTAATTTTGCCCGGAGCATCGGTCCGGATTTCGTCTCATTTTTCTGTCTCGTACCGTTCCCTGGCACGGAGCTCTACGGCTACCTGCCTGAGGGTGAAAGATACGACTGGGCACGTATCATGTATTCCGCATGGGGACGCGACCTGCCCCCTGTGAAGCTTACTGCAATGGATTCCTCGGACCTTCTGAAGTTCGAATGGCAGGCCCATATCAGAATATATTCGTCTTTATCTTATCTGATTAAAAATATTGTTTTCTCAAGAGCCAGAAGGAAGCTCCGGTGGCTGAAGTGTAAACGTTTTGTAATGCATTTGTTCTCTGGTATTTACAACAGGCTAAGAGGGCGCTGGATATTCTCCAGGTTCAGTGACATCGATCTTATTGAATACAATGAGACAGACGCCTTTGGCTCCATTTGGCGGGACTGGTCGAGAAAAAAGGATTACCAGAATGATATAGATCAGCACCTAAGGGAGAGAAAGGCTCTGCACGGAATCCTCAGAAAGCACATATCATCAGGCCATTCCTCGAAAATCCTTGAGATCGGCTGCGGCACTGCAATTGACTCACATCATCTCTCTAAATTACTTGATGACGCAGAGTTCTGGGCCACAGATCTTTCGCCTGAGGCAGTATCGGTAGCTTCAAAAATAGGTGAATACATGGGGTCAAGGGTGAACGTCCTTGCGGACGATGCCAGCTCTATGCAGTTTGAAGACGGCAAGTTCGATGTGGTCTTCAGCCAGGGGCTCCTTGAACACTTTAGCGACCCCATGCCCGTCATGAAGGAGCAGGCCAGGGTGCTGAAATCCGGAGGGTACCTGGTTGTGGACGTTCCCCAGAAGTTCAACCCCTATACGATCTATAAACATAGAAGACTTCGCGAAGGGGTGTGGCAGTATGGATGGGAGACCGAGTACTCATATGGCGAGCTAAAAAAACTCGGCAGGAGTCTCGGGCTCGATGCAGTGGACGTGGGCTCCCATGGGTATGGGTATTACGAGGACTACGGCTTTGGATTTCTGCCATTGGCAATAAGACGTCTTGAGAGAAAAGGAGTTTTTGTTGTGAAGCCTCTTGCCAGACTGCTTGATGCTTTTGAGCAGACTATGGGCCATTATTTCATGCAGAACATAACCGTGGTATTCAAGAAAACATGAAAATCATCTTTTTCAGCTCCTGGGGTACAAGATGCGGCATTGCCGATTATTCCTGTAACCTTATGGAAGGACTAAGAAGGTCCGGTGTTGAGGTCTCAGTCGTACCTCTGGACGATGCAAGGAGTTCCAGTGATTTCGCAAGACTCGGCAAAGAGATGAACGGCGGTGACATTGCCCACATACAGCACGAATACGGTTTTTTCGGTGAGGGTCTTGCCGGTTGGGCCCGTAACTTCCGCAGTTTTATCCGGCAGATAAGGGTGCCCTGGGTAGTGACTCTTCATGAGCTGATGGCGCCATCGGCTGATAAACCGCTTTACGGTCTAAGAAGGGCAGTCATTTCATCAGTGCATCGCAGGCTTTTATCGAGGGCGGCCCTCGTGATAGTGCATCTCCGGAAGCAGAGGGAAACCCTTATCTCCATAGGAATTCCTCCTTCAAAGGTAGCCGTTATGCAACTCCCTGTGCCGGAACTCAAGTCTTCAGCTATGTCCCCGGAGGACTGCAAGGCCTTGCTGGGGTTGGAAGGAAAAAAAATCGTGACCATTTTCGGTTATGTCGTTGACCGGAAGGGGTATGACGTAGCACTTCGAGCCATGAGCGATACGGGAGATATTACACTGCTTATCGCCGGCGGACCGCCCCAGGGAGACAAGAGCGGATATTTCGAAAGTCTCTCGGCATTGACAGGCCTTCAGGACAGGGTAAAGATTACAGGATATATCGAAGATTCTCAGATAGACACCATAATGGGCGCGACGGACCTGGTGCTGGCGCCCTTCAAGGAGGCCTCGGGCTCCAGTTCTCTGAGTCTGGCACTCGCATACCATAAACCGATTCTTGCCTCGGACATCGAGGCAATTCGGGAGATCAGGGAAGATGGACTTGAAATGGGATCTTTCAAAAGCGGCGACAGCCGGGATCTCGCGCAAAAGGCGCGTGAAATTCTTGAAGACCCTGTCCTTATGGACAGGCTAGCCAATTCATCACGCCTATACGCAGAGCGGTTCGGTTACTCCAGTTCAGCCAAAACTGCTGCAGGACTTTATGCGGATATCCTGGGCTCCGGTGGTCAGCAGTGAGGGTGACCTTTGTCAATATGCGGCGGGAGATGTACCCGCTGTTAGGAGCCTGCTACATGTCGGCATATGTCAAGCAGACCCTTGCGTCGGTCGAGACCTCGCTGGTGGAGCTTGTAGTTAACGAGGACCTTCATGCCGCAGCCCGCAAGATACTGGCCCTGGACCCGGACGTCGTCGGCATAACCACTTTCACAGTCGGTTATTACGATACCATGGCTCTCTGCGGGATATTGAAATCCATCAAGCCGGATGTTCAGGTATGGCTCGGAGGCGCGCACATAACCTCAGTGCCGCATACTTTGCCAACAGGAGCGGACCTTGGAATTATAGGTGAAGGCGAGGAGACATTTCTTGAGCTTTGCAGACTCTGGGAAAATGAAGGAGGGATTCCGGCGAATTCTCTTTCTGAAATAAAGGGTATCTGTTACAGGGACGGCAGTGATATAAGGGTGACTGAAAGAAGGGGCCTCATCTCACCGCTTGACAGCATACCGCCTCCTGACCTCTCCATCCTTGACATGGACTGGTATATAAAGGAGAAGAAGTTCTTCCTCTTGAACAGATATCTGCGTGGCTTCGTGCTGTTGACATCCAGGGGCTGCCCTTATGACTGCCGTTTCTGCCAGGCCGCTGTTCAATGGGGCAAATGCAGGTATAATTCAGCCGAGAGGGTGGTCTCCGAGATAGAGGCTCTGAGAAGGAAGTACCGCAAGATCAACGCAATCAATATTATTGACGACCTTTTTATCGGAAGCATAAAGCGCCTCAGGGAGATCGTGAGGCTCATCAGGGAGAAAAAACTTCACGACGGCATAGTATTCAATATAAACGGCAGAGCCAACCTTATCAACGAGGAGGTGCTGGAGCTTCTGAAATCCATAAACGTGATCCAGATATCCTACGGGTTCGAGTCTGCATCGGAACGAGTTCTGAGCTACCTTAAAGGAGGCACAGTTACCGTGGAGCATAATTTCCGTGCTGCGGAACTTACCAACGGTATTGGCATGGGTGTAGGCGGACAGTTCATGCTGGGCACGCCCGGAGAGACCGAGCAGGACATACTGAGCACCATTGATTTCATAAGACGAAACCCCATGAGTCACGCGCACCTTTCCGTTACCACTCCGCTTCCGGGCACTGTTCTCTGGCAGGATTGCAAGCAGAAGGGCCTTGTGAGTGATGACATGGACTGGCGCAAACTTGATTTCGGCTTGCCGGACAACCCAAGTCTTATCTACGTCAACGATGACTCGGTACCCAAGGAGAAATTCACTACGTTTGTTAAAGATGCCCAGGAGGCGTGCGCCCGATGGAACCCAAAGCCTACAATAAGGGACTACCTGGGATACCTTGAGCTGATGTCGTTGCGCGAATTCATCCGTAAAGGTGCAAGAAAGCTGCTCCGGCTGCTGAAATGAAATAATAGATATGCCGGAAGATTCTGCATAGTGAGAG
>Ga0224496_10002632_pt1 | contig 10633 bp, 9 predicted proteins | sample SF_Jul11_sed_USG_2_FD_168127 | JGI IMG/M metagenome (GOLD analysis project Ga0224496, IMG submission 168127) | Sediment microbial communities from San Francisco Bay, California, United States - SF_Jul11_sed_USGS_8_1 | ecosystem: Environmental > Aquatic > Marine > Sediment | place: USA... | reverse complement strand
CGCCCAGCAGTTTTCCGGTTTCCTGTTCCACGACTAATTTCACATGGAGGGCTTCTGCGCCTGGATAGTATCCGGCGTGATCTAACGGGTGCGTGACCGACACGAAATACTTCAAGCCATGGGTGCTGGCTTCATGCTCTGTTAACCCGGTTTTTCCGGCGGTGATGCCCATGCTCTCGACAATGGCGGTTCCCAATGCTCCGTGAAACTGTAAGTCTCCACCAGCAGCATTGGCCCCGGCCACTCGCCCTTGCTTGTTGGCCGGTCCGGCTAAGGGAATTCTGGTTCGTTTCCCGGTCACCAGGTGCATCGTTTCCACGGCGTCGCCTGCGGCATAGATGGTGGGGTCGGACGTTTGTTGGCGCTCGTTGACGGCAATGCCGTCGGATGCGCCAATTTCCAAGCCGGCGTCTCGCGCAAGTTTGAGTTCCGGACGAACACCAATTGAAAGTATGGCCATATCCATAGGGAGTTGTGTACCACTTTCCAATTGGGCATCTTGTGCAAACTCTCCCTGTTGAAGAAACCCGGCGATGCCATCGTTGGTGATGATGGTGATGCCTTTTTCTTCTAGGTGATGGGCCACGAATCTTGCCATGTCTGCATCAAAGGGTGGCAGAATGTACGGAGCTTTTTCGACGATGGCGACCGTCATACCCAGATGCGCCAACGCTTCAGCCGTTTCCAAACCGATAAACCCGCCGCCAATGATCAAAACTTTTTGGGAGGGATGGTCATGAAGAAACGATTTAATTCGATCGGAATCAGGAACCGTTTTAACTGAAAAAATATTGTTGGCATGAATGCCAGGGATATTGGGGACAATGGCCCCAGCGCCGGGAGCCAAAATTAAGGTGTCGTATGGGTGGGACGTGATTTCCTGCGTCACCAAATTTTTGACCTGAACAGATTTAGCCGGACGATCGATGGTGAGCACTTCGTGTAGGACGTGGACTCGAACACGGAAGCGTTTCCAAAACCGTTCGGGGGTTTGGAGCAGGAGTTCATCACGATCCTGAATGGTGTCTCCCACATAATAGGGGAGCCCGCAATTCGCAAAGGACACATATGGCCCTTTTTCAAAGATGGTAATGTCAGCGGATTCGTTTGTGCGACGAGCTTTGGCTGCGGCACTCGCACCGCCTGCCACTCCTCCCACGATGACGATTTTTAGCGACATGCGTCTTATCTTCTCCTGGTTTGTTTTCACATGACTAAATGGACTTTGATTAAATTAGTCCCGAGCGCCTGTCCCAGTCTTTCCCCGGTCACGATGACGATGAGCTGGCCTTTGGCAATCATCCCGAGTTCTTTGAGCCGATTTTGAGCGGCATGGATGCGCTCGTCGGTATCATTCATTTGGGGAAAGACAATAGAGGCCAGGCCCCACACCAATGCCAATTTTCGGGTGACGGGTGAGGAAGGCGTCAGGGCTAGAATGGGAACGGGCGGGCGATGATGGGCTAATTCCATGGCGGTATGACCAGACTCAGTAAACACGACCATGGCTTGGGCTCCCACGAAGCGTGAAAGGGAGACAGCCGTTTTGCAAACAGCTTCCGGAGTGGAAAGGAGATTGGGCGCTGTGTCGTCGTGCGTGTGTCTTGGAGAGCAATCTCTTTTTTCGGTTTGTCGAATAATCCGATCCATGACTTCGACGGTCTCAATCGGATAGCTTCCGGTGGAAGTTTCGGCAGACAACATCACCGCATCGGTGCCATCCAACACCGCGTTTGCCACATCTGAGGCTTCCGCGCGAGTGGGTGAGGGGTGTCGTGTCATGGACTCTAGCATTTGGGTGGCGGTAATGACCGGTTTTCCTCTTTGATTGGCTTGGGAGATGATTCGCTTTTGCAGCAGCGGGACTTCTTCCGGACTCAGCTCCAATGCGAGGTCGCCTCTGGCGATCATGACCCCATCCGCAATATCGAGTATTTCATCAAAACAGGTGAGGGCTTCGGGTCTTTCAATTTTGGCAATGATAGGAATGGTCGCACATCGTTCAGCCAGCGCGGTTTGAACAGCTCTGATATCTTGCGGCTGGCGCACGAAAGACAGCGCGACATAATCAACCTTTTCCTCAATGGCCAATTGAAGGTCTCTGGCATCTTTGTCTGTAAACCCAGGAATGTCCAGTGGTACTCCGGGGAAATTGACCCCTTTCCGTGAAGTCACCGTTCCTCCAATAAGAACCGTACACATCAGTCGATTAGAATGTAGGCTTTGTACCTGAAGGGAGATGTTCCCATCATCGATCAACACGATTTGGCCAGGTTTTATGTCTTGAGGGAACGATACCAGGTCAATAAAAAGTTCTTGGTCTAGAGGGTTTGCAGACCTAGATGCCTGGGGGAAAGAGCTTCTTGGCATTAGGGACACAGTTTGATCACGAGTCAATGGCGTGCCCTCGGTAGGAAGATTTCCGACGCGAATTTTTGGGCCGGCCAAATCTACAAGAATGGCGAGTGGAGTTTGGTTCTTCTGGGAAATTTGTCGCAGGTGCTGAATCGTGGATCGGTGCCAATCGGCTGTTCCATGTGACATATTGAATCTCGCCACATTGATGCCAGCCTCAAGGAGGCGTTCCAAATTTTCGGTTGAAGAAGTGGCTGGGCCAATGGTGGCTACGATTTTCACTTGGCGCATGGAAAACCTAGGAGAGCAAGGAGGGAATAAGGAAAACGAATTTTCTGGCGCTCGACAAATTTAGCGGAACATGTTGGGGATTGCCATGACTGTCCTTATGTCCTAACAAGGCTGGCCATTGAAGACACACGGTTTGTATCGCGATACATCAAAATCGGTTTCTTCCTGATAGACCAGCTCATTCCCGTTCACCCCATCCAGCTGGGGATCGTTGAACATCGTATGATTCCACCAATAAAAAATTGGATGCTCCGGCAGGTAGTAGACGGGATTGCCATAATTGCTGCGAATGTGCCCTTCTACCGTGCGGCCAGTGACGTAATCGACGGTCCCATTGCCGCTTAAGGAATAGAGAGAGAGAAACAGTCGAGACTCTTGATCGTAGATTTCGTCGATACGTGTCGCTTCATCGGGTTCTGGGGGCAATGAATTCAAGGCGGGGGCAGCGGTTTGGACAGAAGCCAACGCCAGCCAGCTAGAAAAGGCGAGAAGAGTCAAGCCTGTCATGGATAGTCCTCCTAGCAAATCTTAATTGCCAAATGACCTCACGTATAATAACACATGCCAGGCCTCTTCTTCAGTTAAGACGAGTGGGATAAATGAGGCCATATCTGTTCCGGGACTCCCATTTTTCAGGATCCAAAATAATTCCCCATCCGTTCTCGACGCTTGCCAGGTTTTATCCGTAAAATTTCGTGGGAGTTTGCCACGGAGTCCGGGAATATTTCCCAGGCCTTTTCCGTCTTTCCCATGACAGGTCACACAGAACGCCTTGCCATGGAAAATGTGTTTGCCCTTTTCAATATTTTCAGAAGTTGACGGAAAAGGATTGTTCCAGGTTCGAGCTTCGTCAATTTGATCGGCTGGGACTCGTGGCTGTAAAACGGCCTGATCGGCTGCAAGAGCGGTGACACCATGACCACTTCCGAAGAGGATGATTCCGAACATCATGGTCTGTAAGGCCAATCGAAGGGAAGGCATGAGGTTACTCCGTAGGAATGAGCGAGGGATCGGACCGATCCCTCGCTCGACAATGTGGATTTATTCGGGTTGAGGAAATGAATGACCCAATGATTGTGGAAATGAAACGGACCCATCAGGAAATTCCTGGCCTTTTTGCCAGAGGTGATAAATCACACCATCTGTTTTAGAGGCAGCTTCCGCAATCGCTTTCACCTTTTCAGGGTCATCGATGTCCAGAATTTGTACCCGTCCCGTCGCAATTTCTACTTTATGATCATGGAAGAATCGATGCCATTGAATTAACGGCAATTTTCGGGAAAGGTCTTTGGCTACGAAATATTCGATGGCCACCAGTGGAGCATTAGCGTCGGTGGTCTCGAACAGGAGACATTGCAAGATCTTGTCATTAATGCCTTTGCAATAATGATGGAACGGGCCTCCTGCTGTGCCGTCTGGCATCATGTGTGGGGCTTGTACATGAATGTCATATCCCTGTGCTGGTCCTGGTCCCGTACTCATGGCCGGAGTGGTCATACACCCCATCGCTAAAAAACTTAACGCACCGACAAATAACAATGAACGGACTGAACGCTGCATAACGACCTCCTTGTTGGTAATGTGTAATGGACCTGACGGAATTTCTGGTTAGGGAAGAGAAAAATTATAGTGATTCTATCGTGTGATAGCCAATGGGCTTCTGTTGTCTGCCCAACTCGTTGATTTCGAACGTTCCGGCATCCCTTTCTCTTTTTGTTGCATCCGATTTTGGAGAATCAGGGAATCAAATGTTTCGCCACAGTTGAGGCAGCGCCATATCGATAGTACGTATAATGCTTCATCTGCGTTATAGACTTGATCGCACATTAACAGGCCTTCGCATCGTGGGCAATTCATTGGGCGTCTCCTTTCTTCCCGTTTGGTGATCGCAAATTCGAGATTCGATTCATGGGAAGCTTTGAAAGCAGCATGCCCATCAAACACGAATCGGTTAATCCGGCGTGCAGGAGGCCAGCGCCGACGATGGCAGGGAGGACAAAGAACCCACTATGAACCGTGAAGCCCAAGGCCACTCCTATCAGGATCATTCCCCCTGCGATGGCTCGAACCTGACCTTCCAACGAGATACGCTGTTGCCCTTTGATCACCGTTTTGCCTTGATCAACCCACGCCGTGATACCGCCGTCCAGAATTTCACAATTTGTCAGCCCATTGTTGGTTAAATATTCATAGGCAATCTTCGCCCGGTTCTGGGTTCGACATACCAAGAAAATAGGTCGTTCCTGTGAAAGGGTCTTCAGTTCGTCGACATAGTGATGTAAATCTGGCAAGGGAATGTTTCGAGCTCCGGCAATATGCACGGTCTCAAATTCTTGAGGCGTCCGGACATCAATATAGACAGGATCGTTCGAGGTGGGCTCGAACCCCGTGTCGCCAGGTGTTTTTTCTACAGTGTGTTGTTGATCGAGTAAGGTGGTGCTCATTATGTGTTCCCTCCGTTTGACTAAATTATCTGGCGCAACTGGTGGTGCATTCAGATTGCAGCTTGTGCTTGGGGTGTCCCCATGTCGTGAGCCAGGCATCATAGCCTCCAATTAAATCCATGACTTGCTTTCGTCCGGCCTTCTCGAGAATGCCGAGGGCGGCTGAAGATCGATACCCGCTCGCGCAATGAACCACCACTGGTGTGCCCTCCGGAATTCTCTGAACCTGTTCGGCGAGATGTGGAAGCGGAATGTTGAGACTCCGATCAATATGTCCGGCTTCCCATTCCTTTTCTGCGCGCACATCCACCACGGTGGGAGGATGGGTCGTGCTCAACAGTTCGGCGAGCATTTGCGCGGAGATCCGTTGGCCTTTTTGGAGGAGCTCCGGCCTATTCAGAAGGGCCTCCATCCCGCCATTGAGATAGCCCACAACCTGATCAAAGCCGATTCGGCCTAGGCGTTCAATGGCTTCTTTTTCTAATCCTGGTTCCGTGACCAAGACCACGGGGCGTTTTGGGTCCAATAGCGTGCCGGCCCACGTGGCAAATTTCCCCATTAATCCAATGTTGAGGCTCCCTTTGACATGTCCGCCGGCATAGTCTACTGCTTTCCGGACATCAAGCATTTGGGCTCCTTTGCGTTGATGCTCCAATGCCTCGTCTACGCTAAGAGGATGTAAACTTTTTTTCACGACTTCTTCTAGTGTTTGATGGGTTTCACGATTCATCTGGGCGTCGTATCCAAAGTAGGCCGGCGCTTCTGGCTGATCTGCAGTGACCAATCCGATAAACTCCTGCTTCGTCATGGGTTGCAACGCATAATTTTCCCACCGTTGTTTGCCCAAGGTCGAGACCGTTTCACTACTCAGATTTTTCCCACACATGGATCCTGCGCCGTGGGCGGGATAGACCAAGGTTTCATCGGGAAGGGTCATCAATTTATTTCGAAGTGAATCAAACAATTGGCTGCCTAATTCTTCGGCGGTGGTTCCCACTGAAGCCATCAGATCTGGCCGGCCCACATCTCCAATAAACAACGTATCGCCTGTGAGGACACAATAAGGCTGGTCGGAGCTGGTAGCCAGGTCATAGACAGCTAATGAAATACTTTCCGGGGTATGACCGGGTGTTTCCAAGACCTTGATCCTGACGTTTCCAAATTCCAGCACCTCTCCATCTTTATAGGAAGTGATAGGAAAATTCGTTTGAGCTTTTGAGCCCATGCAGATGTTGGCACCGGCCTGTTTCTGGAGTTCCAAATGTCCGGCTAAAAAATCCGCATGGAAATGGGTGAGAAAAACGGACCGAATACGCCATCCATGGGCATGGGCTTCCTTGAGGTATTGATCGATATCGCGTTGGGGATCGACGACGACAGCAGTTTTGGTCTTTTCGTCGGCAATCATATATGAGGCATGGGCTAAGCATTGTAAGTAGAATTGTTTCACAATCATGGCACGACTCCTTTCGGGTGTTAACCCGCATCCAAACTTTTTTCTTATTCTACCTTAAACACAGCAATGCCCATGCCATCATCTTGCATTTCAACGTATTCTATAAAAATTCAATATATTCAATATGTTATTGAATTTTATGCTGATGAAATGTCATGGAACGTTCTCTATTTAGCGGAAATGGTGATCGGAAAACGTTAATCGTTAACTTAACGCATTAACGATTTAGAAGATGGGGAGGAAGTTAAGCGGAGGCTGGAGATTGAAGGTCAAGGCCTTTGAGTTTTTTCCAGAGCGTGACTCGGCTTATGCCAAGAAGCTTGGCGGCTTCCGTTTTGTTCCCGTGCGCTTGCTGGAGAGCCCCGCGAATGCGAATCTCTTCGGCAGGGTTCAGAGAAGGAGAGGAGGGAGAAGTGGAAAACGCTTTTACCGAGGGGCGCTGAACTTCGGGGGGAAGATCCCAAAGGGTGATGCAGTTGTCTGCCACGGTCACAAAGGCATGCTCAATGGCATTTTTTAATTCTCGGACATTTCCAGGCCAACGATATTCTTGGAGGCGTAACAAGGCATCTTGTGCGATTTCGTTGACGTCGCGATGGAAGACTTTAGCATTGTCGTCCATGAAACGATGAACCAAGAGTGGGATATCTGCGCGGCGCTCTCGAAGGGGCGGCAAGGTAATCTCGAAGACATGAATGCGATAATAAAAATCTTCCCGCAATGTTCCTTCGGCCATCAGGGTTTGGAGGTTGCGGTTAGTTGCGGTAATCAGCCGAACATTGACCTTCATCGCGCGGTCATCCCCCACCCGCCGGATCTCGCCTTCCTGTAGCACCCGGAGCAGTTTGAGTTGAAGCAACGGGCTGGTGTCCCCGATTTCATCCAGGAATAAGGTTCCGCCGTCTGCTGCTTGAAACACGCCGATCTTGTCTCGAATAGCGCCGGTGAACGCACCTTTCACGTGGCCAAATAATTCGCTTTCCAATAATGTTTCAGGGATAGCCGAACAGTTGATCGCAAAAAACGGTTTGTCCTTCCGGGCACTCAGGGCATGAATAGCTCGTGCGGCCAACTCCTTGCCGGTGCCGGACTCTCCAGTCAGCAACACCGTGACATCGCTTTGGGCCGCGAGTCGTAACCGACGAAAGACTTCTTGCATGGCCGGGCTTTTGCCCGTCAGTTGTTGAAAGGCTTCTCGGGATTGGGCCTGCTCTTCCAGGACTGCGATTTTTTGGTTGCTGAGAATAAACGAGGTGAGATCGGTAAAGGTCCCGACTGCGCCGGCCACCTGTCCCTCTTCATCTCTCAGAATCGAGACATTCCCAAAGAGGTAGAGCTCTCTTCCGTCTTTGCCTAAGACCTTACATTCTTGATTGCAAATACCCCATGGATAGGGGGAAGGATTGTCGAGAAATTCCGTGAGAACCCGAAAGCCTTTACAATTTTGGCCTTCTAAAATGTGGCAGGATTGTCCAATGACATCATTGCTGGAATAGCCGGTGATTCGCGCCGCGCCAGTGCTCCATGCCACGATATGGCCCTTGGCATCCACGGTGAAAACGCCGTCAGCCATGACGTCCAGCATGTTACTCAAGATGGCGGGATTTTTTCGAAAATCCAATTCCATGAGATGCAGGGGGGACAGACCTGAAAAAAAGGAGGTGCAGGTGAATGACCAAATATGAAAGGTTGACTGGGGGGTCTATACACCTGCCCCAACAAATGAGGCCTGATTTCTTCGTATTCCTGACCCCCCGCCCCTCACGAGCCTTTCTTTATCTTTCCCATGCCTAATTGTGCCGCCAATAACGATTTGAAGGTCGGGTCGGTGTTGACGATTCCCTTGAGCGTATCGTTCTCCAACATATAGGCCCAACCTTGTGGCGTGGCGCCTGGAATCTTTTCGTACCAATCTTTCGCTTGGTGCAAGAGGTCCAGCATGGCGGGATTATCACGTGGCACCTGAAAAGCCAGGCTATACGCCATCGCATAGGCGGCAGTAAATTTATTCAAGGGATCTTTAGTCAGATCAAAGGCTTTTTTGGCCGAGTCATACCCCTTGTGAATATCAGGGTCGTCGAAATGCCGGTTCCAAGCCACTTTCCCAATACGGGCCCACGCTAATTCCAAGAGTACTTCGGCGCGCACTTCTTCTTGTTCCGCCGGGACTGCCGCCAGCAATTCTTGGGGGGCGGAAAGGGCGGCCATTTGGTCATTGTTCCAGCGATACGTTGACGTCAGATGTAAACGGTTTTGAAAATCTCCAGGTTCAGTGGAAGCAAGGGCTTCCATGACCGGAATCATTCGATATAAATAGTCTGCAGGGGTCGGTTCAGATTTTCCGCCGGTGACCATACCTAAGCCTAAATCAAAACGATCTGTTTGTGATTTCACCGTCCAATACAATTCATTAAATCGTTGAGTTAATCGATCACCCTCAATTGCCACACCATTGAGGCGGCCTCCATAGGTCAATAAGCCTTGGTACAGTTGATTGGCAAAGACACTCAAGACCTCTTTATCGTTAGGGGCAATCATTAAGACGCGATTGAGTTGCATGAGCGTCTCTAAAGGCGTTTGGGCTGCAAGTGCTTGCTTGACTCCAGCCATCGCGGCTTCGTTTTGATCATCAGGTCCAAACCATTTCGTGGAACGAGGCACAAATCCGCCAGCGTCCACGACAAACGGAATGGTGGTGCCATGGGGCCCTTCCAGGGGCAGATCAAGCACCGCGTGGTCGGTTGGGAATCCCAACCGTTTAAGGTCGGCGAGCACGACCCATTTAACGTTGACGGATTGAATGACCCGTTGCACTTTTTTATAGGGCACAACCCAATCGGCCGCACCAGGCCCATTGGACACAGGGGCCGTCAAAGGGTTGGGATACGTAATTGTGGTGGTGACAAAATGTGTGGGTGCTGCCTGAACCATACTTTCATCGGGAGAGGGAAATGACGCATGGGGTAAGGTCCCGAATTCCACGGCTTTCATGGTAAACGGGTTCGATGGTTCCTGACGGGCAATGTCATACATGACAAAAAATGAGGGAGCCAATTGCTTACTGGCCGTTTCGGCAATATAAAATTGTTGAAAATCTTGAAAATCAACCAATTTTCCTGGACCCGGCCAAATATTATCTAACCCGCCGTCATGGTGATTCACCGCCCCGGCATGGGCTTCAGAGCGACGCTGGGCACACCATTCGTAGATGGGGCTCAACCCATCGGGAAACTTTCCGTCAACCACCAATTGTTGTTGGGCCATTTTCAATAAACACACAAAATCTCGTTGCCCGGCGGCCACCCGATCACCTTTGCTCACAGCATTGGCATATTCCGTAATAGTGGAGAGCAAGGCGGCTTGGTTGCTTGACGCGGTTTCGTCAGACCAGGCGATGGTGGTGGGCATAAGAAAGAAGGCGCAGAAAAAAAGAACACACTTGGCAAGAGAGATTTTCGATGGATGAAGATTGGACACAGAAGCGGCTCCGTGTACGGGGGTATTTTTCACATTTATTTGATGACAAGCTGTACTCATGGAACCCAACTCCTCCTCACAAACATGTTGAATGAAACGTAGTGGTTGATTGGTCGGGGGTTTGTACCCCCTTGGGCAAAGCGGTCACTGTACCATACTCGGATTCTCACGCACCACGATGGTACCTCGCATGACATGGCCTGGTAAATCGCAGAAATAGGGATAAGTCCCGGGGCGAACCGGCGTAAACTCAATTTCGGTTTGCCCGCGGGTTGGCAACAGCACCCGGACAAACCCCTCTTTGGCAAACTGTGGGGCCCCATTGCCACTCACGGCCACGTGGGAGTCGGCTAATAATCCTATGGGGACAAAGGCATGCAGTTCAGTGTCTAAATTTTTCAAGACTAATCGTGTTTTTTGACCCATCGTGATGGTCAAGGAATTAGGCCGAAACTCCCTTGATCGGATATTGATCGTCACTTCGAGGGCTTCCAGATTAGGGATGGGGGAAAGGCTAGCCGGAGTGGCACTCCAAGTTGGAAAAGCCGAAACCAAGCACACGAAAGTCGTGATCACAAGTACCATCAGTCCTTGTGGGGAGAGAGGGGAG